>Ga0075425_100001353_pt1 | contig 24043 bp, 25 predicted proteins | sample SoiMethybrSBSTD4_FD_75300 | JGI IMG/M metagenome (GOLD analysis project Ga0075425, IMG submission 75300) | Bulk soil microbial communities from a Populus tree surrounding site in Tennessee, USA - Soil MetaG P. TD hybrid SBSTD4 | ecosystem: Environmental > Terrestrial > Soil > Tree plantation...
TAGCCGAGCATTCGATGTGCCAGCCGGGGCGCCCGCGCCCCCACGGCGAGTCCCACCACGTGTCCTCGGTCGCGGGCTTGTTCGCCTTCCAGAGCGCGAAGTCGCGCGGATCGTGCTTGAGCGGGCTCGGCTCCTCGCCTTGCTCCACCTGGTCCGGCCGCTGCCCCGAGAGCCGCCCGTAATCGGGAAAGCTGTCCACGCTGAAGTAGACGTCGCCGCCGGCCTCGTACGCGTGGTCGGTCTCGATCAGCTCCTCGATGAAGCGGATGATCTGCGGGACGGCATCGGTCGCCTTCGGCACGTGGTCGGGCATCCCGAGGCCGAGATCGCCCGTGTCCTGCAGGTACCACTGCGTCGCCTTGGCGGCGAGCTCCGCGCTCGCACCGGGGGCAGCGTCGTAGATCTTGTCGTTGATGTCCGTGATGTTGTGGACGAGCGTCGCCTGATAGCCCTGCTCGCGCAGCCACGACCGAAGCCACATGCCGATGACGAAGGGTCTCGCGTTTCCGATGTGTGCGCGCGCGTAGACGGTCGGGCCGCAGATGTACATGCGGATCGGCCCGGGCGGCGGGGGCAGCTCGACGAGCGAGCGCGTCGACGTGTCGTACAGGCGCACCCCGTTCAGGTTAGTGCGCGCCGCAGCGCCTCGTCGCGTGGGAGTGCGCGCAGAACCGCCCACAGCTCCGGCCCACGAGGCGCGCCGGTGAGCGCGAGCCGCAGCGCACGCAGGTTCCCGCCCACGGCCTTCAGCTCGCGGACGAGCGCCCTGGCCTGCTCCTTGTCGAGCGTCTCGGGAAGGGCGCCCCGCAGCTCGACGAACCGCGCCAACGTCTCCGGACTTTGTGTCGAGTCGACGGTTGCGGGCTCGAGCACGGACTGCGCCAGTCTCCGGGCTTCGACGAGGTCGTGGGCGCCGCGCATGAGGTCGGCGGCGGCCGGCGGGACACCCGCGCGACGCGCGAGCTCGTCGCCGTCGAGCCCCGCGAGCACGTCCGTGGAGAGGGACCTGATGCGGTCGAGATCGAGGTGGACGTCGTGACGCGGAAGGCCGAGCCCCTCGAGGTACGCGCGCACCGCCTCCGCCGGATAGCCGGCGTCGCGCAGGGACGCGACGGTCGCACCCTCGGCGCGCTTCGACAGCTTCCTGCCGTCGGGCCCGACGACGAGCCCGTGGTGGATGACCTCCGGCGGCGTCGAGCCCAGCGCCCGGTGCAACGCGGCGTGCAGCGGCTCGTTCGGGCGGTGATCCGAGCCGCGGATGACGTGCGTGATGCCGAAGTCGATGTCGTCGACGACACTCGCGAGGTGGAATGTCGGTGAGCCGTCGTCGCGCCAGAGCGTGACGCCGGCGAAGCGCTGCGGAAGCGCGGCCTCCCTTGCGGCCGCGAGATGCCGCTCCGCGCGAGAGCTCTGCGAGACGGGGCCTTCGTCCCAGTCGACGCCGAGCCACCGGAGGTCGTCGAGTATGCCCTGCTCGCCGCCGGGCAGGTTGCGGGCGACATCCGTGTCGTCGATCCGCAGCAACAGCCAGTCGCCGAAGCGCCGGTTCGCGACCGCGCTCAGGGCGTTGCCGACGTGAAGGGTGCCGGTCGGGCTGGGCGCGAACCGGACACGTGTCGCCGCCACTGCCGGCCTAATCGACGAAGGCCGACGCCGGCGCACGGCGCCCCGGGATGAACCGCGCGAGCCCGGCGCCGAACACTGCGACGGCCGCGCTGACCCAGAACGCTGCGATGAACGCCGACTCCGCCGGCACGTGCGTGTGCGCGATCGTGTCCGCGCTGACGATCGCGGCGCCGACCTGGCCGCCGATGACCGAGCCGATCGTGCGCATGACCGTGTTCATGCCGGTCGCGATCCCGGTCTCGGAAGGCCGGACCGCACCGACGATGAGGTTCGCCATCGCTGCGAACGCGAACGGCACGCCGACGCCGATGAAGATCATCCCGATCGAGATCTCGTAGGGGTGCATGTGGAAGACGGCGAGCACCCCGATCCCGACGGCCGTGAGCACGAGCCCGCCCATCAGCGGCAGACGCGACCCATATCTCGTTCCCAGGCGGCCCGCGACGGGCCCGGCGAGGAACCCGAGCAGCCCGCCGGGGAGCAGATAAAGCCCCGTTGCCATGGGGGACAACCCGAAGCCGTAGTCGATGTTCCCGCCCGGCTTCGTCTGCATCAGCGTGGGCAGCAGCACGAACGCCCCGAACATCGCGAAGCCGGTGAAGATCGCCGTCAGGTTCGTGAAGAGCACGACCCGCTGCAGCATCATCCGAATGTCGACCATCGGCTCGGGCACGTGCAGCTCGACGAGCACCCACGCCACCGCGCAGACGGCGCTGATCGCGAACAGGCCGATGACGCGACTCGAGCCCCATCCCCAACTCGGCCCCTCGGTGAGGGCGAGCAGCAGCGCGACCAGCGTCCCCGACAGCGTCAGCGCACCGAGCGGGTCGAGGCGTGACGGCGTCTTGACGGGCGACTCCGGCACGAACCGCCACACCCCGATGGTGGCGATGCCCACGACGATCGACCCGACGATGAACAGCCAGCGCCACGACGCATAGTCGACGAGTGCCCCTGAGAGCACCAGGCCGAGTCCGCCGCCGACGCCGAGGATCGCGGAGATCATCCCGACGCCGGACCCGATCTTGTCGCGCGGGAACTCGTCGGCGACGATCGCGAAGGAGAGGGGGAAGATCGCGCCGCCGAAGCCCTGGATCGCGCGGAACAGGATCAGCGACCAGATGTTCCAGGCAAAGATCGCGGCGAAGCACCCCACGAAGAAGACGATCAGGCTCACGAGTAGGAAGCGCTCCTTGCCGTACTGGTCGCCGAGCTTGCCGAGGATCGGCGTGGCGACCGCCGAGACGAGCAGGAAGGCCGTGAGCAGCCAGGTCACCCAGGCGGTGGTCGTGTGGAGGTCGCGCTGCAGGCTCGGCAGCGCAGGCAGGATCATCGTTTGCTGGAGCGCGTAGGCGAGGCCGGCGAGCGCCAGGACCCCGAGCGTGACGTGGTAGTGCTGGCGCCCCTCCCTCACTCCGGGACTCTAGCCGCGCCCACTTTCTGCCGACAGAACGAGCATGCGGTCCGTCATCGGTCTCTGCGCCGGCGTGGGAACCTTCGTCGGCGGCTACGTTCCGTCGTTGTGGGGTGGCTCCCCGTTCTCGCTCGCGTCGGTCGTCTGCGCCGCCCTGGGCGGCATCGCAGGGGTCTGGCTCGGCGTGCGCCTGTCGTCCGTCTAGTCTCGAACCATGAACGCAACAGCGGCGGTGCAGTTCTTCCGCGCGCGCCCGCGGCTGGTCATGGGCATCCAGCTTGCGCTGCTCGCGCTGACCGTCGGCTTCTGCGCCTGGGCGGTCCGCGACCAGTGGGCCAAGGCGAGGCCGCTCCTCGAGAACGCGAACGCGGCCTACCTCACGCTGGCGTTCACGATCGTCGCCGCCTACTACCTCGTGTTCATCCTCGGTTGGATCCGGATGCTCGACGCCTGGGGCATCCCGGTCGGCTACCGCGCCGCACTACAGGCGGAGATGGTTTCCATGCTCGCGAAGTACCTGCCCGGGGCGCTGTGGACGCCGGCTGCCCGCACCGTCGCGCTCCGCCGTTACGCAGGCGTCACCGACACGGCGACGGTGCTCGCTTCGATCCTCGTCGAAGCGGGGCTCTCCGCGATCTCCGGCGTGATCGTCTTCGTCGTGAGCCTCGCCTGGGTGCGCGACGTCAACGCCCCGCTGCCCGCGCTGATCCTGTTCGCGCTGCTCCTGACCGCCCTGCTCCACCCACGCGTCTTCCGCCCGCTGACGAACAAGCTGCTGCGTCCGTTCGGCGCGGACGGGATCGAGCCGCTCCCGTTCCCGTTCATGCTCGGCTTGCTCGTCTTCTACTGCGGCACCTGGCTGATCGGCGGCTTCGCGGTGTACTTCATGCTCCGCTCGGTCGGCGCGGAGGTCGGGCTCGCGACGATCCCCTTTCTCGGCGGCGTCTCGGCGGTCGGCGCGATCGTCGGCGTCCTCGCCGTCTTCGCGCCTTCCGGCCTGGGCGCCCGCGAAGCGTCGATGTACGGGCTGCTGCTCGCGGTGACGACACCCGGCGCGGCGCTGAGCGTCACGCTGCTGAACCGCCTCGCGATCACGATCGTCGAGCTGCTGCTCTTCTTCGCCGGGCTCGTGGGCTGGCGGGTGACACGCAGCCGACGGGCTTGACCCGGGAATATTGCTTCCGCTATTCCTGAGGCCTGGCGTCGGTTCGAGTCATCCTGCTGGCGATGCTCGTGCTCGCGGCAGCCGGCTGCGGCTCGACCCCGGGCGGCCGCACGGCGCGGATCGAGCGGACGTTCGACGTCCACTGGCGCGACGCGGCAAGCGCGCACCCAGTCCACTACCGCATCGACCGGATCGTCTTCCACGACGGTCGCTGGCGCGTTCGCGCCACCGTCAGCAACGATACGAACGAGCCGCTCTACGAGGCGACATGGTCGCCGCCGGGCGACTACGGCGTCACCTGGAACGGCCCTGCGCTCGTCTACTCGGGCCTCGACGTGCTCGGCCAGCGCCGCCTGATCTACGTCCCGGCCGAGCAGGAGACGCCGGAGATCGCGTTCCCGCTGCGGCCGGGCGCCACGTGGCGCGGGACGATCGAGGGGAAGATCCCGGCCACTCCGGCGTTGCCGCGGGGCGAGGACATCTGGGTGCGCTACCCGGTCTTCGGCGTCGGCCAGCCCTGGGACGGCGTCAACACCGCGCTCGCCGTCCAGTGGATCTCCGCCAAGGCGGTCCGGCTATGAGGATCTGGCGCGTCGTCCGCTCCGACCGGATGCTCTTCGCGAGCTCGATCGCCGCGCTGGTGCTCGTCCTCGCGATCACGATGGGGCCGCCGATCCTGACGAGGCTGCTCGGCCACTCGAGCGACACGCCGCTCCCCTACGCGACCGATCCAATCAGGCACGTGCCGGTCGGCCCGTTCTCGCACGTCTGGAACACGACGGAGGAGTACACGGACGACACGGGCTACATCCGCACCGAGCCGCCGACGGGCACGGGCAAGACCTGGCTGATCCTCGGCGCGGACGGCACGCTCGGGCGCGACGAGCTCTTGCGTGTCCTCGAGGGCGGCCGGACGTCGCTCGAGGTCGCGATCGGCGGGACGATCGTGGCGATGGCGATCGGCGCCTTCCTCGGCACCCTGGCAGGCTTCATGGGCGGCTTCGTCGATGCCGCGATCTCGCGGCTGACCGAGTTTGTGATGGCGTTCCCTCTGCTGTTGCTCGTGATCGCCATCGGGTCGCAGTCGAGCAACCGGCTCGACGACATCACGCTGGGAGTCTTTCCGCCGGGCGTCGTGTCGCTCGTGCTGCTGATCGGAGCGTTCACGTGGTTCTATCCCGCGCGCATCATCCGCACCGAGGTTGCCACCCTTCGACAGAGCGAGTTCATCGAGGCGGCGGTGATGGTCGGCGCGCGCGACCGGCGGATCCTGTGGACGCACATCTTCCCGCACGTGCTTCCGACCGCGATCGTCTACACGACGTTGCTGATCCCGGTGAACATCCTGCTCGAGGCCGGCATCACGTTCCTCGGCGTCGGCATCAAGCTGCCGACACCAAGCTGGGGGAACCTGCTCGGCACCGTCTGGGGCAGCGTGCTCAACCCGGTGACGACGGCGAACTCTTTGCAGAGCCAGATCTGGCTGACGATCGTGCCCTCGGTGATGATCTTCATCACCGTCTTCACCTTCAACCAGCTCGGCGAGGGCCTGCGCGAGGCCTTCGACGCGGAGACGCGCGCGTAGTGGTCCGCTTCGTCCTCATCAGGATCGTCACCGCGATCTGCCTGCTGTTCGTGCTGTCGACGATCACCTTCCTCGTCTACGCCGCCATCCCGGCGAACCCGGCGGGCTTCCTCGTCGACATCCAGCATGCGAAGCCCGGTCAGATCGAAGCTGCGAACCACGCGCTCGGGCTCGACCACTCCCTCGCGTACCGGTACGTCGCGTACCTCGGACACCTCCTGCAGGGTGACTTCGGGACGGCCTGGTCGACGCTCGTGATCGGCTACGACGGCCAGATCCACGGCCAGGCGGTCGCTGAGATGGTGCGCGACGCAGCGGGCGTGACCGCGTCGGTGATCCTCGGCGGGGCGATGGTGCTGATCCTGGTCGCGGTCCCGCTCGCGCTGATCTCGGCGCGCGCGCCGCGCTCGATCCTCGACCGGACGGTCGTCGCGGCGTCGCTGGTTGGCATCTCCACCCACCCGCTCGTGATCGGCCTCGTGCTGGAGCTGCTCTTCACCGTGCACTGGCGGCTGCTCGACGGCGGGTACTGCAACTTCTTCCACCACGCGACGCCGCCTGCGACCACGCACGTCTTCGGCTCGTCGCAGGCCCTTGTCGCCTGCCAGGGCCCGAAGGACTGGGCGACGCACCTCATCCTGCCGTGGATCACGTTCGCGGCCTTCTTCGTCGCGCTGTACATGCGCATCCTCCGCGCGCGCCTGCTCGAGACGCTCGGCACGCACTACGTGCGCACGGCGCGCGCGAAGGGCGCGAGCGAGACCCGCGTGCTGACGAAGCACGCGCTCCCGAACGTGATCGCCCCGACGATCGTGATGCTCGCTATGGACGCCGGCACGGCGATCGGCATCTCGATCTACATCGAGGTCGTCTACGGCCTCCAGGGGATCGGGCACCTCGTCCTCGACGCGCTGAGCGGTGAGCGCGGCTACGACCTGCCGCTGATCCTGGGGGTGATGTTCATCAGCGCCACGGCGATCATCGCGCTGAACACCATCGCCGACGTGATCGCGCGGCTGATCGACCCGCGCATCACGTCGATCTCGCGCGTCGGCGCAGGCGGCGCGCGCTCCGGGCTTGCCTAACCTAGGCGGGTGGCGCTACGGATCGAGGACCTCGACGCGGCCGGCGTTCGCTCGCACGCCGACGCGCTCGCGCAGCTCCTGCTCGACGCACACGCGAGTGGGATGGCGCTCGGGCTACCGGCGCCGCTGACGCACGACGCGGCGCGCGGGGCGTACGAGCACGCGGCGGCGCGGCTCGCGCCGGGCGAGCGGGTGCTGCTCGCGGCCTTCGACGGCGACGAGCTGGTCGGCGCGGTCCAGCTCGACCGCGCCGAGGCCGGCAACGGCCGCCATCGCGCCGAGGTCCGCCGGCTCGTCGTCCTGACCGACCGTCGCGGCACCGGCATCGGGCGTGCACTGCTCGACGCCGTGGTCGAGTGCGGCCGCAGGCTCGACCTGCGCCTGCTGTGGCTGTCGACCCACGACGGAGCCGAGGCGGAGCGCGTCTACGAGCGGCACGGGTGGACGCGCGTCGGCGTCATCCCGGACTGGGCCGTCCTGCCGAACGGCGATCTCGTCGGCAACTCGTTCTACTTCTTCCGGATCAGCGCTCCCTGATCCAACCTTTGCCGATCGCGATCGCGCGCGCGTCGTTGCGGTTCCGCGCACCGACCTTGCGGATCGCAGCGCTCAGGTAGTTGCGCACCGTTCCCTCCGAGAGGTGGAGTCGCCGGGCCACGTCTGCTGCGGTCGCCTGCGGCGTGGCGGCCGCGAGCACGTCGTGCTCGCGCTGCGTCAGCGGGCTCGGCCCCTCGGCGATCGCGTCCGCCGCGAGCTGGACGTCGATCACGCGCTCCCCCCTCACGACCTTGCGGATCGCCTCGGCGAGCTCGCCCGCCGGCGCATCCTTGAGGAGGAAGCCGTCGGCGCCGTTCTCGAGCGCGCGGCGCAGGTAGCCGGGGCGGCCGAAGGTCGTGAGGATCAGCGTCCGGGTCGCCGGCAGCTCGCGCGTGACGTCGCCGGCGAGCGCGATCCCGTCCCGGCCGGGCAGCTCGATGTCGAGCAGCGCTACGTCGGGAGCCGCGCGCCGCGCCGCTTCGAGCACGAAGTCGCCGCGCTCGACCTCGGCCACGACCTCGATGTCGTCCTCGAGCGACAGCAGGCTCGCGAGCGCGCCGCGCACCATCGCCTGGTCCTCCGCGATCAGGACGCGGATCACGACGCCCCCAGCGGCATCGCCAGTCGCAGGCGAAAGCCGCCCCCGGGCTTGGCTCCCGCCTCGAGCGTGCCTGCAAGACGCGCGGCGCGCTCGGCGAGGCCCGCGAGGCCGCTGCCCGCGCCTTCCCCGCCTCTCGCGTCCCCGTCGTCGTCGATCGCGAGCTCGACACGATCGCCGTCCGCGTGCAGGCTGATCGCGCACGTCCGCGCGTTGCTGTGGCGGACGACGTTGGTCGTGCCCTCGCGCACCGCCCACGCGAGCACGCTCTCCACGTCGGCAGGCAGCTCCGGCTCCGTCGTCTCGACACGGCAGTCGATGCCCGCCGCGGCGAGCGCGGCCTTCGCGCTGCCGACCGCCTCGGTGAGCGCGAGCTGCCGGTAACCCTGGACCGCGGCGCGAACATCCGACAGCGCCTGCCGCGTCACCCGTTGCACGTCCTCGAGCTCGGCGTGCGCGCGCTCCGGATCCGCCGCCACGAGCCTGTCGGCGAGCTCGGCCTTCAGCGCGACCACCGAGAGGCTGTGCCCGAGCAGGTCGTGCAGGTCGCGGGCGATGCGGAGGCGCTCCTCCGTGACCGCGAGGCCCGCGAGCTCATGGCGCGCAGCCTCGAGCTGCCGGTTCGCCCTCGTCTTGCTGCCGAAGGCGACCATCATCACGCCGATTGCCACCAGGCTGAGGAGGTACGCGAAGATGGTCGAGGCCGACGCGCCGCGCAGCAGCTGGTCGACGCTGACGAAGAGCACGCCCGCACCGAGCACGGCGACCGCGTAGTGCGTCGGGAGCAGGATCGCCGCGGCCGCGACGACGTAGAACGTCAGCGCCCAGAAGGAGTTCGGGGCTCCCAGGGCGAGCAGGAGGGTCTCGAGCAGCACGAGGACTCCGAGCCCGGCGACGATCGCGCGAGGGCCACGGCGGAGAATCGGCGGCGCCGGCGGCAGCAGCGAGAGGTAGACGACGACGAACGCGACCAACCCGGCCCCGATCGCAGCGCGCCTGCCCGGCGAGAGCGAGGCGTCGGCGAGGTCCGAGATCGGGCCGATCAGGAACAGCACGCTGAGCGCCTGGCCGGCGCGGATCCCGATCATCCGCCGGGACCGGCCGAGCCTCGCGCCGAGCCGTACGCGCATCAGGTCATGGTGCCGGATCAAACGCGCTGCGTGTCCCGGCGGTAGACGCGACGCGCGAGCACGGCCGCGGCGAGGCTCCACGCGGCGACGACGGCCCAGCCCGTCGAGCTCCAGCCGGAGCCCCCGAGCCCGACGTGGCTCGCCTGCACGAGCCAGTACGACGGCAGCGCCTCGGCCACCTTCTGCATCGCGCCGCCCGTGATCGGGAACCACACGCCGCCGAGGAACCCGAGCAGCGCCGTCGTCCCGCCCATCGCCGGGCCGATCGTCTGCGTCGTCAGGAGATGCCCCATCAGGACGCCGATAGCTGCGAACGGGACGAGACCGACGAGGATGAGCGCAGTCATCTTCGCCCAGTCCAGCGCACCGAGCCGGACGCCGAGCGTCGTACCCGCGGCGTACAGGAGCACGATCGTGAGCAGGGCTGTCACGTACGCGGTCAGCACCTTGACTCGGAAATAGGTCCGCGTCGAGAGCGGCGTGAGCCGGAGCTGCCGGTTCCACCCGACCCCGCGCTCGCCGGCGATACGTGCGCCGGTGGCCAGCATCGCGTTCATCGAGCCGAACGCCGCAAGCCCGACCATGAGGTACAGCGGCGCGGAGATGCCGCTGCCGCCGAGATTCTGCTCGTGTCGGTTCGCGGTCGCCGTCAGGTAGTAGAGGGCGAGGGGGAAGCCGAGCGAGAAGACGAAGAAACGCCGGTTGCGGAACGTGCGGACCAACTCGTACCGTGCGTAGACGAGCGCGTTCATGCTGCGAGCACCTCCTCGCCGGTCAGCTGCAGGAATGCCTGCTCGAGCCCGGCGCCCGTGATCTCGATGTCCCGCGCCTGCGGTTGCGCCAGGAGCAGCGCGCGGATGGCCCTGTCGGAGTCGGAGCAGGCAAGTACGACCCCGTCGCCGCGTCGCTCGGCCGCCGTCACGCCGGGCAGGGTCTCGAGCTGCTCGAGCGGCGCCGCCGGCAGCGTCGCGCGAATTGTGCGCGAGCCCACCATCGCCTTGATCTCCGTCGGCGGCCCGTCGGCGACGACGCGTCCGTGCGCCATCAGCACGACGCGATCGGCGAAGCTGTCTGCCTCCTCGAGGTAGTGGGTCGCGAACAGCACCGTCTTCCCGCGCTGCGCGAGGTCGCGCACGGTCGCCCAGAACGCCTGGCGCGCCTCCACGTCGAGCCCAACGGTCGGCTCGTCGAGCACCAGCAGATCCGGGTCGCCGACGAGCGCGAGCGCGAAGCGGACGCGCTGCTGCTGCCCGCCGCTCAACTTCTCCGTGCGGTGGTCGGCGATCGCCTCCAGCCGAGCGAGCGCAAGCGTCTCCTCGACGGGCAGCGGCCGCGGGTGCAGCGCACGCATCATCGTCACGAGCTCGCGCACCGACAGCTCGCGCAGCAGCCCGCCCGCCTGGAGCATCACGCCGATGCGCCCGTGGTCGACCGCCGCCTCGGGCGAGCGGCCGAACACTGTCACCGTCCCGCCGTCGGGCCGCTGCAGGCCGAGCAGGAGGTCGATCGTCGTTGACTTGCCGGCGCCGTTCGGGCCGAGCAGGGCGACCGTCTCGCCCGCTGCGACCGCGATGTCGACGCCGCGGACAGCCTCGACCGGGCCGGTGGGCGTCCGGAATGTCTTTGCGAGAGCTCGGAGCTCGATTCCTGTCGTCATGCCACCATGGTCACCGTGCCGCGTCGGCGCCGGTAGAGCGCCGTATCACGACTTTCGTGTGACGTTCGTCATGGCGGCAGAGGCGCCGCCGGCGCGCGCGTCAGCGCACCCAGCGACCGGAGGCAACGATGCGGCCGAGGCCCACGTCGGCGAACGTGCGCGGCGACATCGACGTCGCAGCCGTGAGGCGTATCAGCTTCCCGTTCACGGGGCTCGACAGGCACCGCCACGCCTGCTGCTCATTCGCGCTCTGCGACCAGTACACCTTGTTGCCGTCGAGCTGGAAGCTCTTCTCCTTGCCCTGCGCGCAGGGCCCGGCCTGCGGCGAGACGACGAACGTGATTTCACGGCTTCTCTGCAGCTTGTTGCGGAACCAGATCCGCATTGCGGGCTTCGCGCCCGGCTGGAACTTCCAGGCGTAGTAGCGGTACCCGAAGCCGACCCGCGTCGGCACGAACGCATAGAGGTTCGTCCGCTTCTTGATCGCCTGCTGCGAGTGCAGCGGCACGACGGGCGCGATGGCCGTCGCCGCCGAGGCCGCGGCGACACCGGCCGTGAGGAACGCCGCGATTGCGATCAGCCTGGTCATGACGGCTGCACGGTAGGGGCGGCAGGTAAGGGGACGATTGCCGTCGGGTTAAGAACCAGGCGGCGCAGGCGGGCATGGTTCCTGACGGGGCCGCCGACGCCTGCTCTACGCTCGCTCCGTGAAGGAGCAGCTGCTCGCGTGGTTTCACGAGAACGGCCGCCGGCTTCCCTGGCGCGAGACGAGCGACCCCTACGCGATCCTCGTCAGCGAGGTGATGCTCCAACAGACGCAGGTGGAGCGGGTCGTTCCCCGCTGGCATGCGTGGCTAGAGCGCTGGCCAACCGTCGAAGCGCTCGCCTCGTCTCCCGCCTCCGACGTCATCGTCGAGTGGCAAGGGCTCGGGTACAACCGCCGCGCGCTGAATCTGCATCGCGCGGCGCGCGTCGTCGCGGCGCACGGATGGCCGCACGACTTGACGACGCTGCCGGGTGTCGGCCCCTACACGGCCGCGGCCGTCGGGAACTTCGCGTTCGGTCGGGACGTCCTGCCGGTGGACACGAACGTCAGGCGGGTGCGGGAGCGGACGGGTGTCGAGTTCGACGGCTCGTGCGCCCAGGCGCTCTTCGACCTCGGCGCGACGATCTGCCTCGCCCGCATCCCGCGCTGCGAAGCGTGCCCGCTCGCGGGCGGCTGCCCCTCGCGCGGGAGCCGGTACGAGCCGCTCCGCAAGCAGTCGCGATTCGAGGGCTCGTTCCGGCAGCGGCGGGCGGCGGCGCTGCGCGCGGTCGCGGCCGGCGAGCAGCCCAGCGACGGTGAGGCGCTCATCTCGCTCGCGCGCGACGGGCTCGTCGTGCTCGCTGACGGATTCGCATCGCTTCCGGCGTAGCGCTGCGGTCGAGGCCGAACACGTCGCACGGGATGTCGGCTTCGTCTGGCCGTCGACAACCGGCTGAGTGATCTACGGGCTTGCGCGAGTCGTGACGCCTACGACATGCCGAGGTGCTCGCGCCACCACGGCGACATCTGGGAGCCGTCGACGTCGGTGAATCCGTACGCACGCGCGAGCTCCGGGGTCGTGAAGACCCGGCCCGAGCGCTCCAGCACGTTCGGGTCCATGGCGAGCGCGACCACCGCCCGGCCCGGGAACTCGGGCGACTCGGTCTGCGCCGCGCGCTCGGGCGGGAGGTTCATGCGCTCGAGCCGCATCCAGCCCGGCGAGACCGCGACCACGGCGACGCCGTGAGCCCGGAGGTCGTCGGCCATCTGCTCGGTCAGCTTGTTCGTGGCGTTCTTCACCACCTCGTAGAACGCGTGACCGTGCGGCCGGTCGAGGATCCAGGTGATGTTCACGATCAGCCCGCGCCCGGCACCGATCATCGACGACGCCGCGAGCCGCGACGCGTAAGCGGCCGCGCGAAGGCCGCCGTCGAACATCAGGTCCCAATGCCGCCATTCGATCTCCCAGAAGGAGAACGCCGGGTCGGGCGAGAGCTCGTAGCCGCTCCACGCGTTGTTCACGAGCACGTCGAGCCGGCCGTGCTCGCTCCGGATGCGCTCGAACACGGCGTCGACCTGCGCGTCGACGGTGTGGTCACAGCGGACGGCGATGCCTGTCCCGCCGCGAGCCGTCACCGCGTCGGCGGTGTCGTCGATCGTCCCCGGCCGGTCGAGGGTCGTCGGCCCGCCGCGGACGCTGCGCCCCGTGACGTAGACGGTCGCGCCGGTCTCGCCGAGCGCGACGGCGATCCCGCGTCCTGCGCCGCGGCTCGCCCCGGTGACGAGGGCAACGAGCCCGCTCATGCACGTTCCAGGAGCGCGACCGCGTGGGCTGCGAGCCCCTCGCCGCGGCCGGTGAAGCCGAGGCCGTCGGTCGTCGTCGCGCGGACGTTCACGTCGCCGCCTTCGACCGCCTCCGAGAGACGCTTGCGCATCTCGTCGCGGTACGCCGCGATCCTCGGCTCCTCGCCGACGAGCATGCAGTCGGCGTTCACGAGCCGCCAGCCCGCCTCCCGCACGCGGCGGTAGGCCTCGCCGAGCAACTCGATGCTGTCGGCGCCGCGGAACCGCTCGTCGTCGGGTGGGAACAGTGATCCGATGTCGCCGAGCCCGGCCGCCCCGAGCAGCGCATCGACGAGCGCGTGGGCGAGCACGTCGCCGTCCGAGTGGCCGGCGAGGCCGCGCGGGTGATCGAGGCGCACGCCGCCGAGCACGAGCGGGACCCCGTCCGCGAGCGCATGGGCGTCGACTCCGATCCCCACCCGCAGGCTCACGGAAGCGCCGCCGGCAACTCCTCGAGCGACCGGATCCGCACGGCCCCGGCCGGGGGCTCGTACAGGTGGCCCCACGGGCCGCGACGGATGTGCACCGCGATCATCCCGGCGGCGAACGCCGGAGCGACGTCGTTGTCGACGCGGTCGCCCACGTACGCGATCTTCTCAGGAGGGCCGCCGGCAACCTCGAGGATGCGGCCGAAGAACGCCGCGGCGGGCTTCGCGACGCCCCAACGCTCCGACGAGCCGAGCACCTCCAGGCGGCGGGCGATCCCTTCCTCCACGGATTGCGGTGTGTTCCCGACGGCGCACACGCGGTAGCCCGCGGCGCGCAGCCGCTCGAGGCAGGGTGCCGCGTCGGGGTACCAGTCCCGGTCGTCCCAGGTGGCCTCGGGACGCTCGACGCCGAGGACGCCCCACACCTCGTCGTGCGACCGGCCCTGCGCGATCAACCCACCGAGCACGCCCATCAACGTGAACGGCGGCACGCCAACCGCCTCGGCGGCGCGCGTCCACATCGTCGTCTCGTCGATCAACGTCTCGCCGACGTCGAAGACGACTGTCTCTACAGCCACGCGGCGATCCGCTCGAGGTCGGCGGGAGTCGTCACCTTGAGCAGGCGCTCGTCGCCCGCGACGACTCGGACGCGGCCGCCGTTCGCCTCGACGAGCGCGGCGCAGTCCGTCGCACTCTGTGTCGAGTCGACACGAAGTGGGGTCAGTGCCGCGCGAAGGACCGGGGCCACGAACGCCTGCGGGGTCTGGACGGTGACGAGATCGTCGCGTGGCAGCGTCTCGGCGACGACGCCGCCCGGGGCGCGCTTGACCGTGTCGGAGATCGGCAGGGCCGGGATCGCGCCGTCGAAGCCCTCCCCGAGGGCCGTGATCACCCGCTCGAGGACGTCCTCGGACAGGAGCGGGCGTGCCGCGTCGTGGACGACGATGACAGCCGCTCCCTCGGCCACCTCGGAGACGCCGGCGCGCACCGAGTCGGTCCTCGTCGCGCCGCCCGGCACGCAGGCGCTCACCTTCGAGGCGCCGAGCTCCTCGGCCAGCAGGATGGCCGGCTCCTCCCACTCGGGCGGGGCGACGAGCACGATCTCGTCGATCCACTCGCTCTCGTCCAGCCGCCGCAGCGGCTCGGCGAGCAGGGGAAGATCGCCGAGGCGGGCGAAGGCCTTCGGCCGGTCGTCCCCGAGCCGTTCTCCCCGCCCTGCGGCGACGAGAACGGCCCAGACACTCACGATGCTGCTGCTGAGCGGGTGCTGCTACCTGCGCGCGGTCGCGGTCTTCTTCGCGGCCGTCTTCGTCGCCGTCGCCGTCTTGCGGACAGCGGCCGGCTTGGCGGCAGGCGCCTTCTTGGCGGTGGCGGCGCTCTTCGACGCCGGCTTCGCGGCCACGGCCGCCTTCGCTGGGACGACCCTCTTCGGCGCGGGGACTGCTTTCTCCGTTGCTGCTGGCGCGGGCGTCGTCTTCGCGCCCTCGGTCAGCGTCTCCTCGAGCCACTCGAGCGCCTCGTCCTCGCTCATCGTCTTCGCGTACATCAGCTCGGAGGCAAGGATCTTCTTGGCCTTGACGTACATCTGCTTCTCGCCCGTCGACAGCCCCTTCTCGCCGTCGCGGAGCGCGAGGTTCCGCACCACCTCGGCGAGCTCGTAGATGTCGCCGGTCTTCATCTTGTCGCGGTTGTGCTTGAAGCGGCGGTTCCAGTTCTTGGGCATCTCCGTACCGCCTGAGGTGAGGTACTTGACGACCTTCTTCACTGCCTCTTCGTCGATGACCTTCCTCAGGCCGACACGCTCGGCGTTATCGGCAGGGACGTTCACGGTCATGTCGTTGTGCAAAATCTTGATGGTCAGGTACTCGCGTTTCTCACCGAGGACCTCGCGCTTTTCGCGCTTCACGACCGTCCCCGCACCGTGGTGGGGGTAGACCACCTTGTCGCCGACCTTGTACAAATGTGCCTCTTTCCGTCTGTAGTCGCGAAAGAGCCGGCGGCCCTGAAGGCTCCACCGGCAAGGGTTTCAGTTTAGCAGAAACCCGTGGAAAACCGGGGTTTTTGCGAAAATCCCTGCTCAGCCGGGAGAATCAGCCAGGCCGGCGGCAAGCGCGTGGCGAAGCGTCTCGCAGTCCGGCCCGAGGACGACCGTCGTGCCGAACTTGCGGCACTCCTCGAGCCGCCGCTCGGCCTGCGCCGCCGCCCGCATGCGGCCCGTGAGACCGATCTCGCCGAAGGCCGCGAGGCCGTCGCGGACCGGCACGCCCTTCGCCGCCGAGGCGATCGCAAGCGCGATCCCGAGGTCGGCTCCCGGCTCGTCGATGCGGACCCCGCCGGCGACGTTCACGAACACGTCGGCCGCGCCGAGCGGCAGGCTGGCGTGGCGCGACAGGACGGCAACGATCATCGCAAGTCGCTTCGGATCGACACCCGTGCCCACCCGGCGTGGCATCGCAAGGTCCGTGGGTGCGACGAGCGCCTGGATCTCGAGCAGGATCGGCCGGGTGCCCTCGAGCGTGCACGCGACGGCGGCGCCGACCTCGCCTCCGTGCGCACGCCCGAACACCTCCGACGGGTCGGGGACGCCGACGAGGCCGCCGCCGGTCATCTCGAACACCCCGAGCTCGTTCGTCGACCCGAACCGGTTCTTGACCGCACGCAGGACGCGGTGGGCGTGGTACCGGTCGCCCTCGAACTGCAGCACGCAGTCGACGAGGTGCTCGAGGACCCGCGGGCCGGCAACCGCACCGTCCTTCGTCACGTGCCCGACCAGGAACGTGGCGACGCCGCTCTCCTTCGCGACCCGTAACAGGCGGCTCGCCGCCTCGCGAACCTGGGAGACCGAGCCCGGCGCCGAGCCGATCTCCTGCGACCACAACGTCTGCACCGAGTCGATCACACAGACGGCGGGCCGTTCGCGCTCGAGCGTGGCGCACACCGCGTCGAGCTCGGTCTCGGCCAGGATCTCGACGGCGTCGCAGCCTCCGAGCCTCGACGCCCGGAGCTTGACCTGTGCCACCGACTCCTCCCCCGTGACGAGGAGCGCCCGCCGCTGCCGTGAGATCGCACCGAGCGCACTGAGGAGGAGCGTCGATTTCCCGACACCAGGCTCGCCGCCGACGAGCACGAGCGACGCCGGAACGAGCCCGCCCCCGAGGACACGATCGAGCTCGGGCACGCCGGTCGGCACACGCTCGGCCTCCTCGGCAACGACGTCGATGAGCCGCAGGAGCGGACGCCCGGACGAGCCGGCCCGCCCTGCGCCCCGCGCCGGCGCCGCCTCCGCGAGCATCGTCCCGAACTGCCCGCAGCCGGGGCAGCGGCCGAGCCAGCGCCCGGACGACGTCCCGCACTCGCTGCACACGTGCTGAACTGCTGCGGCCTTTGCCATGTCGCCCACGCTAGCGGCGGCAGCCGACGGCAACTGTGCCAACTTTGGAACGATGCTTCCACAGCCAGGGTGAACGGCTGCAGCGGTAGCTACATTCGGGCGCATGCCGCGCCACAAGCTGCGTTCACAAGGAGCAGTCGTCACACGAAGCCGCGAGCTCGACGAGGAGCTGCGGGCGGTGCTCGCGACGCTGCCCGACGATCCGGACGCGGACGCCGTCGACGCGGTCTGGCACGGGGAGGCGCTCGGCACCCTCCTCTGGGCGCTCCAGCTCGCGGAGCTCCCTCCCTACGACGAGCCCTTCGACGCCGAGCGGCTCGCGGACGCCGCGCTCGACCAGGGGAGGCTCCGCGACGAGGAGGAGATCGCGCTCGAGCGGGAGTCCGCCCGTCTCTGGCACTGGCGCGCGCGGGCGACGGAGCTGCGAGCCGCCGGCGACGTCGACCTGCCCGAGTCGTTCGCCACCTTCGACCAGCTGATCGCCGCGACGGCAATGCGCGGCTTCGAGCAAGGCGTGCTGCCGGCCCCCATCCGAGGGGACTTCCGCGCCTACGGAAAGGCGTACCGCCAGCTGACGCCGGAGGAGCGCGCGGAGGCCCATTCCATCGCCCTCGAACGACACCACGCGCTGAACTGGCTGTGCGGCGAGGGCCGGACGTGGGAGGATGTGCCTCTCGACACCTGATATCGGGATCTCTATTATCTACGCGGATGCAGGACCGCATCGACGTCTATGCCGACCTGATCGTCCGGGTCGGTGCGAACCTCCAGCCCGGGCAGACGTTCTTCGTGAACGCCCTGCCGGAGCACCGGGAGCTGGCGCGCGCCCTCGCCCGCTCGGCGTACGACGCCGGGGCCTCCTACGTCGACGTGCGCTACAGCGACCCGCATGTGCGACGGGCGCAGATCGAGCTCGGGCCGGCGGACGCACTCACGCACTCTCCGGACTGGCAGGTCGAGCGTGCGGGCGCCATCGAGGGGAACGCGATCGCGAGCATCGCTGGAGAGGCTGAGCCGGAGCTCCTGTCCGACCTCGACCAGGAGCGGGTCGGCAAGTCCCGCATGATCGCCGTCGCCGAGCGAGCGCTCGAGATCCAGAACGACCGCGCGGTCAACTGGACGATCGCGGCCTACCCCAACGCGGGCTGGGCGGAGCAGGTGTTCGGCGAGCCCGACGTCGAGCGGCTGTGGCGGGCGATCGCCGCCACCGTCCGCCTGGACGAGCCTGCTCCAGTCGTCGCCTGGCGCGAGCACACCGCGCGTCTCCAGGCTCGCTGCCGCGAGCTCGACGCGCTCCGGCTCGACGCGTTGCACTTCCAGGGCCCGGGGACCGACCTCACCGTCGGGCTCCTGCCCCAGTCCAGGTGGGTCGGAGGCGGGATCGAGACGCGCGCAGGCATCCCGCACGTGCCGAACCTCCCGACGGAGGAGGTGTTCACGTGCCCGGACTGGCGGCGCACGGAGGGCGCCGTCCGCTCGACCCGGCCGCTCGCGCTCGGCGGCACGATCGTGCGCGACCTCGAGCTGACGTTTGCCGGCGGCGAGGCGGTCGACGTGAAGGCGGCGACCGGGCTCGACGCCGTTCGGGGGCAGCTCGAGACGGACGCCTTCGCCAGGCGGCTCGGCGAGGTCGCCCTGGTCGACGGCAGCTCGCGCGTCGGCCAGACCGGCATCACGTTCTTCAACACCCTCTTCGACGAGAACGCGTCCTGCCATATTGCCTGGGGCAGCGCGGTGCTGTTCTCGGCCCCGGAGCTGGCGGGGCTCACGCCCGACGAGACGCGCGAGCGCGGCGCCAACGTCTCGGCCGTGCACACCGACTTCATGATCGGGGGGCCGGACGTCACGGTTGACGGAATCACGGGCGACGGCAGGCGCGTGCCCATCCTGAGGGAGGACGTATGGCAGTTGACGTAGACGAGAGGCTCGAGCGCTATGCCGACCTTGCGGTTCGCGTGGGGGCGAACGTCGAGGAGGGTCAGGACGTCTTCATCCAGGCGCTGATCGAGCACGCTCCGCTGGCGCGCGCCATGACGCGCGCGGCGTATCGCGCCGGCGCGCGCTACGTCGACGTGCTCTACCGCGACGAGCACGTGCGGAAGGCGATGATCGAGCTCGGGCCCGACGAGGCGCTCGAGCACTCGCCGGAGTGGCTCAAGGAGCGGTGGCGGGAGATCCCGGGCAACGCCAACCTCGCTACCACGGGCGACCCGGAGCCGGAGCTCCTTGCCGACCTCGACGGGACGCGAGTCGGACGGGCGCGCATGAAAGAGGTCATCGAGATCGCGCGCCGCGGCATGCTCGAGCGCAGCATCAACTGGACGGGCATTGCGTACCCGAACGAGGGCTGGGCCGAGAAGGTGTTCGGCGAGCCCGACGTCGACCGGCTGTGGGAAGCGGTCGCCTTCTGCACGCGGCTCGACGAGCCGGACCCGGTCGTCGCTTGGCGCGAGCACATCGCGCGCCTGGAAAGGCGCGCGGCGCGGCTGAACGAGCTTGCCTTCGACGCGGTGCACTACCGAGGCCCTGGCACGGACTTCACCGTCGGGCTGCTGCCGGGAGCCCGCTGGATGTCCGCTCTGTTCCGGACGGCGAGCGGCCGCGAGTACGTCCCGAACATGCCGACGGAGGAGATCTTCACCACGCCGGACTGCCGGCGCGCCGAGGGCACGATCGCGTCGAGCTTGCCGCTCGCGCTCCAAGGCGACATCGTCGAGGGCCTCCGGCTGACGGTCGTGGACGGCAAGATCGTCGACGTCGAGGCCGACCACGGCGCTGAGCTCGTGCGAGGCCAGCTCGAGAGCGACGACCGGGCTGCGTACTTCGGCGAGCTGGCGCTCGTCGACGGTACCTCGCGCGTCGGCCAGACCGGGATCACCTTCTTCGACACGCTCTACGACGAGAACGCGACCTGCCACATCGCCTACGGCTTCGGCATCCCCGAGGCCTTCGACGAGGTGCCGGACGAGGGCATGAACATCTCGACCGTTCACACGGACTTCATGGTCGGCCGCCCCGAGCTGGAGGTCGACGGCCTCACCGCCGACGGCAAGGCGGTGCCGATCTTGCGCAACGAGACGTGGCAGCTGCCCGAGTGAGCGACGGCGCGCCGAACTCGCAGGAGAGCCGCGAGGAGCGGTTGGCCGAGCTCGCGGTCCGCGTGGGGGCGAACGTGCAGCCCGGGCAGCTCGTCGACGTGGTCGCCCGACTCGAGCACGCGCCGGTCGCTCGTGCGGTCGCGCGCCAGGCGTACAAGGCCGGCGCCGCATATGTCGATGTGTACTACTCGGACCAGCACATCCGCCGCGCGCTGATCGAGTACGCCGCCGACGAGCTGCTCTCGTGGACCCCGCCTTGGCTCCTGAGCCGCGCGAAGGAAGTCGGGCGGGAGCGCGCAGCGGTCGTCGCCTTGACGGGGGATGCCGAGCCGGAGCTGTTGGCCGACCTGCCGGGCGAGCGCGTCGGCCGCGCCCGGATGATCGAGATCGCCGAGGAGTCCAACCGGCAGGTCAACGAGCAGCTGAACAATTGGACGGTGGTCGGCGTCCCGAACGAGGGCTGGGCGAGGCAGATGTTCGGCGAGCCCGACGTCGATCGGCTGTGGGAGACCGTCGAGTACGCGGTGCGCCTCGACGCGGATGACCCGATTGCGGCGTGGCGAGAGCACGTCGAGCGGATCGGCAAGCGCGCCCGCGCCCTGAACGACCTGCAGGTGGACGTCATCCACTTCACAGGCCCCGGTACCGACCTGCGCGTCGGCCTCCTCCCCGAGTCGCGGTGGCAGGGCGTCGAGTCGCACACGGCGGCGGGCATTCCGTACGTCGCCAACATGCCGACCGAGGAGATCTTCACGACGCCGGACCTGCGCCGTGCCGAAGGAATCGTCCGGTCGACGCGTCCGCTCGCCCTCTACGGGCGGATCGTGAACGGACTCGAGATGCGGTTCGAGAACGGGCGCATCGTCGAAGTGAGGGCCGACGAGGGCGCCGAGGTGATCGAGGGCCAGCTCGCCACCGACGAGAGGGCGTCGTACCTCGGTGAGGTCGCGCTCGTGGACGGCTCGTCACGAATCGGGAGGACGGGCCTCACGTTCTTCGACACGCTCTTCGACGAGAACGCGACGTGTCACGTCGCCTACGGGGGCGCCTACGCCGAGGCGGTCGAGGGCGGGCTGATCGAAGGCGTGAACGTCTCCAGCGTCCACACCGACTTCATGGTCGGCGGGCCGGAGGTCGACGTCGACGCGATCACCCGCGACGGCACCGTCGTGCCGCTGCTGCGCGACGAGGTCTGGCAGCTCGCTACGAGCCGTTAGTGGGGGCGCCCCGCGGCCGGGGGCGCCCCCACTTCCGATCGGCAGCCGCCTACTTGAGGCAGAGCGCTGCCAGGTCGACTGAGTAGATCGAGTTGAACGTGAAGCAGCCCACGCGCTTCGAGACCAGGATGCGGTCGTTGAAGTTGCTGCGAGCAGCCCACGGCGGGTTGTTCTTCATGATCGAGACGTCGAGGTTCCCGTAGGTCGAGTACCGCTTCGGCCCGGAGAGGAGCGACGCGGCGCGCATCTCCTTGTTGAACGTCGGGTTGTTGAAGTACGCCACGTTGTTGTTGTTCGAGGCGTGCAGGTTGTCGCCCGACAGCAGCACGTTGATGAAGTCGTACGGATCCGCGTAGTCGGCGATCCATGCCTCGGAGGTCAGGTCGAACGGCTCACCACGCGTGCCTTCCTTGTCGATCTGGACGGCGCGCGCGAACAGGTGGCTGTTCACGTTGATCCCGATCTGCTTGAGGTTGAACTGCAGGATCTGCGCGACGAGCGGAGCGGCGCCGGTGTTCGACGTGTAGTACTCCATCGTCGTGCCCTGCTTGACGCCGGACTTCGCCGCCCACTTCTTCGCGGTCGTCAGGTCCGGGCCCTTGAGGGGATAGAGGCTCGCGTCACGGAATCCGGCCATGCCCGGAGGCAGGATCTGGTCCGTGCGCTTGCCGGCGAGGTAGCCGCCCTGCGCCAGCATCGCCTTGCGGTCGATCGCGTAGTTGATCGCCTTCGCGAGGGCGGTGCCCTTCGCGCCCTTGAAGAGCGGGCGGTCGTGGTTCATCGCGATGTACGACACGCCGAGCTGCGGCTGCACCCAGAACTGGCCTTTGTTGATGCCGTACTTCTGAGCCGCCTCCGAGTACGACGCGGGCGGGATGCCGCCGGCGGCGTAGTCGGTCGCCCCCTGCTGCGTCCGCAGGTACGTGGCGGAGAGCGCGTTACCGACGTTGTAGACGATCTGGTTGACGTTGTGCGGGCGCTTGCCCTTGTAGAACGGATTCTTCTTGACGACGATCGACTTGTTCGGCACGCGGCTCGCGATGTAGTACGGGCCGGCCGACGGCGGCGCGAGCACACCGTTCGGGTCGTGTGGCAGGTTCGTCGGGATCGCGCAGAAGAACGGCATCGCGACACGCGCGAGGAAGTCCGGCGACGGCTTCACGAGCGTGACGACCAGGTGGGAGCCCCTGACCTTCACACCGGAGACCGGGGACTTGTCGGCGCCGACGATGTCGGAGAAGAACGGAACGGCCGGCGACTGCATCTTCGGGTCCGCGTTCCGGTCGAAGGCGGCCTTGAAGTTGGCCGCCGTCACCGGCTGGCCGTTCGAGAACTTCGTGAAGCCGGCCTTCACGGTGAAGTCATAGGTCTTGCCGTTGTTCGAGACCTTCGGGAAGCCAACTGCCGCCTCGGGGACGAGCTGAGACCCCTTCGCGCCGTTGGCGTCCGGGTAGTTCATCAGCTTGAGACAGGTCGCGTACTCGATCTCCCAGCCCGTCGACAGGTAGTCGAGGGCGGGATCCGTGTAGTCGACGTCGTTCGGCAGGTCGACGTTGAGGGTGCCGCCGACCGCGCCGGACTTACCGGACTTGGCGGCAGCACCCCCCGCGAAGACGGCGAGCAGAGCGACGCCGACCACAAGGGTCGAGAGCCACAGCTTTCTCGTCAAAGGAACTGCTCCTTACTGGTGGGACACTGGGCGCGAGCGCTCGGCACAAGCCGCAGGGCGCTCGAACAGTGGGACGTTAGGCGCCTGGTGTTGTTGCGCCGCGTAACGACCAGTTAACGATCTTTTTACTTCGCCCACCCAGCCCCGTCAGGTCTCGTTCAGGGTTGCGTGCACCACGAGGCCGGACACGCACGAACCAGGTGCAAAGAGCGAACCTGGTTCGGTGAACGAGAGAGAGGCCGGCTTGCGCCGGCCTCTCGGTCATTCAGCGATCTCGGCGATGTCTTCCGGCGGTGCGTCCGGCGCCGAGGCGACGGCGATCGCCTCCGGCGGTGCGGCCGGCACGACCGTGATGTCGACCTCCTCGTCGCCCTGGCGCGCGACGAGGATCGTCGAGCCAGGCTCGAGCTGCCGGCCGAGGACGAAGTCCGCGAGCGGGTCCTCGATGAAGCGCTGGATCGCGCGGCGCAGCGGCCGGGCGCCCATCGCCGGGTCCCACCCCTTCTCGACGAGCAGGTCCTTCGCCTCGTCCGTCAGCTCGATCGTGACCTCGTGCTCGGCCATCTGCACGCGCAGGCGGTTCATGAGCAGGTCGACGATCTGCAGGATCTCGCCCTTCGTCAGCTTCGGGAAGACGATGATCTCGTCGATGCGGTTCAGGAGCTCGGGGCGGAAGACCTTCTTCAGGTCGCCCATCACCCGCGTCTTCATGTCGTCGTAGGACAGGCCGTCCTCGTTCGACATCGTGAAGCCGAGCGACACGTTCTTCGAGATCGACGCCGAGCCGATGTTCGACGTCATGATCACGATCACGTTCCGGAAGTCGACCTTCCGGCCCTGCGAGTCGGTGAGCTTCCCGTCCTCCAGGATCTGCAGGAGGATGTTGAACACGTCCGGGTGGGCCTTCTCGATCTCGTCGAAGAGCACGACCGAATACGGCTTCCGGCGGACGGACTCGGTGAGCTGGCCGCCTTCGTCGTAGCCGATGTAGCCCGGGGGCGAGCCGACGAGCCGGGACACGGCGTGCTTCTCCATGTACTCCGACATGTCGATCTGGATCATCGCGTCCTCGTCA
>Ga0075425_100001356_pt1 | contig 24018 bp, 23 predicted proteins | sample SoiMethybrSBSTD4_FD_75300 | JGI IMG/M metagenome (GOLD analysis project Ga0075425, IMG submission 75300) | Bulk soil microbial communities from a Populus tree surrounding site in Tennessee, USA - Soil MetaG P. TD hybrid SBSTD4 | ecosystem: Environmental > Terrestrial > Soil > Tree plantation...
ACGTGGTCTTCCTTACCGGTGGTGGGGGGTGTCGAGCTCTTCCGGGTCAGCGTAGACGCCGGTGTCCAGATCGGCGGCATCCGGCATCGGGCTCTCCTCGGCTCGCTTCATGGCCTCGTTCAGGAGCTTCTTGACCTCGACGGTGATCTCGTCGTCGACCGCCTCGCCCAGCACGCCGCTCTCCTTCAGCCAGCGGCGGTGGCGCTCGATCGGGTCCTTCTCCTTCCAGTGCTCGAGCATCTCGCGCGGCACGTAGAAGGCGTCGTCGTGGACGGCGTGGCCCTCCATGCGCAGCGTCACCAGCTCCAGCAGCGTGGGGCCGCCGCCGGCGCGCGCCTTCTCGATGGCGGCGTGCGCCTCGCGGTACACGGTCAGCACGTCGCAGCCGTCCACCACGACGCCCTCGAATCCGTAGGCGGCAGCGCGGTCGGCGAGGTGCTCGCAGGCGAACTCGAGCCGGTTCGGCGTGGAGTAGGCGTACTGGTTGTTGTCAACGATGAAGACAACCGGCAGCTTCCGCACCCCGGCCAGGTTCATGGCCTCGTGCGCGTCGCCGCGTGCCATCGCACCGTCGCCCGACCAGGCCACCGCCACGCGCGGCTCGCGCCGGATCTGGAAGGCCAGGGCGGCGCCCACGGCCACCGGCATCAGCGCCGGCAGGTGGCTGACCATGGCGATCAGGCCCAGGCGGATGTCGGCCATGTGCACGTTGCCGTCCTTGCCTGCCGCCAGGCCGTCGCTGCGCCCCATGTACTGGGCGAAGATGCGCCAGGGCTCCGTGCCGCGGGTCACGTGGACGCCCATGTCGCGCTGGATCGGGGTGCCCACGTCCATCGCCTGCATGGCGGTCGCCACGCCCACGCTGGCACCCTCGTTGCCGCGGCCGGTGTAGAAGCTGCCGGGGATCTTGCCCTGGCGGTAGAGGATGTGGCCGCGCTCCTCGATCCCGCGCGTGATCAGCATGTTGCGGTAGATCTGGAGCAGATCCTCGCTGTCGAGGTCAGCCTGCTTGACATCCTCGGCCGACTCGACCGGCGTGGCTTCTCGGGCTACTGCCATCCTTTGTGGGAGTGTACCCCCGGTTTCGGACCCCGTCTTCCCTCTCACGCGTCCGGCCCCTTAGACCATCTAGGATTGGGGCATGGGCCACAATCGCAACCGCGAGCTCGGCGACCGGTGCGGGTTCTGCCTGACCTGCGGCTGGGGCCGCCGGTTCATGGACGGCGCCGGCGATGACCTGCCGTCGACCTGCCCCGACTGCGGCGGCACGATCGTCATCGAGTGCCCTTCCTGCGGCGCCGCGATCGTGTCCCTGATGGGCATCACGTGCCGCGAGTGCGGCCAGCCGCTGCGCGACGCCACGCTGTTCGGGATCGAGATCCGGCGCAAGCCCGAGAAGGTGGCCGCGGTTGACGCAGACGCCAAACTTCGCGATAACGTGAAGACGTCCCCTTGATGGTTTATGTCCTGATTGCATTCCTGGTGGGTGCCACGGCCTCCGCGTTGGTGATGGCGGCCCGCGAGCGCCGTCGCCGCATGCGCCTTGCGGTTGAGATCGACCGGCTGCAGGCCCAGGCGGCACTGCTGGAACGCCGCGACGGCGAGACCGGCCTGTGGAACAGCCGCCATTTCGTGGACGCGCTGACGCAGGAGATCGAGCGGGCGCGCACCTACAATCGCCCGGTCGCGCTGGCGCTGGCGTCCGTGGACGGGCTGGAGGAGGCCGGCGACGACTCCGAGCAGATCCTGCGGGCGCTGGGCAGCTCCATCGGCGGCAGCGTGCGCGCGCTGGACGTCGCCTGCCGGGTCGGCAGTGCGGAGTTCGGGGTGATCATGGCCGAGACCGACAGCCGCAGCGCCTCGGTGGCCGCGGAGCGCGTGCTGCGTGCGATGGCCCGTGTGCGCTCGCCGAGCGGCCTGCAACCGCAGGCATCGGTCGGCATCGCATCCTGCCCCGCCCATGCCGATGGCTTCGACGAGCTGGTCGAGCGGGCCGGCTCGGCGCTTCGCAGCGCCCGCCGTGCGGTGCGCCGCGAGGAGGCCCGCGCCGGCACGGTGACCGTGTCGATGGCCGTCTGGGACGACGGCGACGAGTAGCCGGCTTTCCCTCGTCACAACCTCGCTTCGCTAAACCCCCCGACAGGGTGATTTGTTCCGGGCCAGCGCGCCCGTACACAGGATGCAATGCTCCGGTCAACCGCACATCGCATGAGGGACGGCTCCGGTCGCGAGCGTGGCCAGACGCTTCCCCTGGTGGTGTGCTTTCTGCTGGTGCTGCTGCTGATGTGCGGTTGCGTCGTCGATTTCGGGAACGCCTACCGGGTGCGCGCCCAGCTGCAGGCCTCGACCGACGCCGCGGCCACCGCCGCCGCAGACCAGCTGCCCGACCCCAGCCTCGCGATCGCCACCGCGCACGCCTACAGCGGCGAGCCGGCCGGACGCAATGCGATCCCGGGCACGGTGGACGTGCAGCTGAACGTCTCGGCCAACTGCAACACCAGCCCCAAGTTCTGCAGCCCGGCCAACACCATCACCGTTGACCAGTCGGCCGACGTCAAGACCTACTTCCTCGGCCTGATCGGCATCGACACGATCCCGGTGAAGGTGCACGCTCAGGCCTGCTCGCCGTGCGCGACCACCCCGCTCGACGTGATGATCGTGCTCGACCGCACCGGCTCGATGGCCGGCCAGAAGATCCAGAATGCCGAGAAGGGCGTGGAGGCCTTCCTCGCTACCATGGATCCCCAGGCCGACAACGTGGGCCTGGCGATCCTGCCGCCGGCTAAGGACAGCGCGTCGGTCTGCAGCGCCCCGCAGAGCAGCAACTACAACGACATCAATGCCCCGTACGTGGTCGTGCCGCTCTCCAGCGACTATGAGACCAGCACCGGCGCGCTTGACCCCTCCAGCCGCCTGGTGTCCACGCTGCGGTGTGTCCAGGCCGGCGGCCAGACCGCCTACGCCAACGCGCTGGACGCCGCAAAGGCTGAACTCGACGCGCACGGACGGGCGGGCGTCCAGAAGGTGATCGTGATCCTCTCGGACGGCGCCGCGAACACCGGCCCCACCTACCTGCCGGCGTCCAGCCCCTACCGCACGCAGCCCTGCCAGACCGCCGTCAACATCGCCGACCAGCAGAAGAGCGACGGCGTCCTGCTCTACTCGATCGCCTACGACCTGGGCGGAGTCGGTGCCCAGGACTGCGGCAAGCAGGGTGGTGGCAACGAGTCGCCGCCCATCCTCGCCAACGAGGCCCTGCAGGAGATCGCGTCGCCCGGCAACTACTACGCCGAGCCGCAGCCCTCATCGCTGACCGGGATCTTCCTGGCCATCTCGGCCGACCTCGGCCACGGCACCTCCCGCCTCAACGGGTAGGTCACGCCCCGGCGCGGATCTCCGAGAAGTGGATCACGGTGACCGTGTCGTCCTCGGTCACCTCGCGGTTGTAGAGCTGCCCCAGGAAGTGCACGAACTCGTCGATGTGGCGTATCTCCGGGTTGTCGTGCTGGATCTCGCGCGGCGACACCTCGCGCAGCGGCTTCACCTCGACCTTGTCCACCACGGCGTCGAAGATCTTCTCGCGAACGCCGAAGCGTTGCCCGGCCAGCACGCACACGACCAGCCCCTTGCGGTACTTGCCGGACTTGTCGCCGAGCCGGATGGTGGCCGTCTTGCGCCGGTGCCGGAGCTGGTCAGCCACGACCGGCGAGTAGAAGTTGAGGGCCTCCATCGGCGGCCATCATATCGAGTTGCGTGAGGTCGTTACAGACGACCACACGGGCTCGGGTTACCCTGCGCTCTCGATGCGCAGGCTGCAGATGGTGATCTATCCGATCGTGTTCTTCGACGCGCTGCTGATGTTTGCGCTGGTACCTCTGCTGCCGGACTACGTGCACGCGCTTTCGATGAGCAAGGCCCAGGCCGGAGCCGTGATCGGCATCTACAGCGCGGCCACCCTCGTGATGGCGTTGCCGGCCGGGCGGGTGGCGGATCGCTTCGGCCCGCGTCGCATCACCGTCGCCGGCGTCGCCCTGATGACCGCTTCCACGCTCGTCTACGCCTTCGCCCACAGCTTCTGGATGCTGCTGGCCGCCCGCGGCGGCCAGGGAACGGCCTCCGCCATCTCCTGGACGGCGGGCCTGGCCTGGCTGTCCAGCGGCACCCCGCCGCAGCGCCGTGGCACCACCCTGGGCATGGCCATGACCTGCGGCAGCGTGGGCGCGCTGCTCGGCCCGGTGCTGATGGGGCCGCTCAGCAGCTGGCTCGGCATCCGCACCCCGTTCGTGCTGCTGGCGGCGGTGGCGCTGGTGCTGACCGGCATGGCCACGTGGCCGGCCGATGTCCGCAGCGCGTCCGAGGGGCAGGTCGGCTTCGTTGAGACGATCCGCCTGGCCGCGCGCTCGCGGCTGATGGCCTGCGCCGTCCTGGTGATGTCGCTGGTAGCCGTGGTCTCGGGCCTGGTCGAGACGCTGGTGCCGCTGCGGCTCGGAGACGCCGGCTACTCGGCGGCTGCGATCAGCCTGGTTCTGGGCCTGGCCGGTGTGCTGGCGGCGGCCACCCAGGTGACGGTCGGGCGTGCGTACGATCGCGTCGGTGGCCTGCGCGTGGCCAGCCTGTCGATCACGGCCATGGTCGTGATGCTGGCGGTGCTGGCTGTGCCGCAGTCGGCCGTCGCCATCGCCGTCATCTACATCGTCGGAACGCCCAGCATCTCCGGCCAGTACGCGGTGGCCTTCCCACTGGCCGCCGCCGGCGCGGATGAGGTGGGGCTTCCGCACGGTATGGTGCTGGGCGCCATGAACGTGTGCTGGGGGTTCGGGTTCTTCGTCGGCCCGGCCGCCGGGGCCGCAATCGCCCAGGCCAGCTCCGACCGTGTCACCTACCTGCTTGCGGCGCTGCTGGCGGCCTCAGCGCTGCCGGTGCTGCGGAGTTTGGCACTCGTGCCACAAGAGTGCCAGGAAGCGGCTTGACGAGATCCCGCGCGCTGCTATGATCGCTGTTGGCACTCCACATGTGCGAGTGCCAACGACATTCCCGATGGAGGTAGCATGGATCTGAAGCCTCTGGGCGACCGCGTCATCGTTGAAGTCCTCGATGAGGAAGAGACGACGATCAGCGGCATCGTCCTGCCGGATACGGCAAAGGAGAAGCCGCAGCGCGGCAACGTGCTCGAGGTCGGCCCCGGCCGATACGAGGACGGCAAGCTCGTTCCCCTTGATGTCACGAAGGGCGACGAGGTGATCTTTTCGAAGTACGGCGGCACCGAGGTCAAGGTGGGCGGCGAGGAGTACCTGATCCTGCGCGAGTCCGACATCCTGGCAAAGGTCGCCACCACCAAGGCCAAGACCAAGGCAAAGGCGTAGGAGACGAATGGCACACAAGGAACTGAAGTTCAACGAGGATGCTCGCCGCTCGCTCCAGCGCGGCGTTGACATCCTGGCCGATGCCGTCAAGGTGACGCTCGGCCCGAAGGGGCGCTACGTCGTGCTCGACAAGAAGTTCGGCGCGCCCACCATCACCAACGACGGCGTCACGATCGCGCGTGAGATCGAGGTCGAGGACGTCTTCGAGAACCAGGGTGCGCAGCTGGTGCGCGAGGTGGCCACTGCCACCAACGATGTTGCCGGTGACGGCACCACCACCGCCACCGTGCTGGCTCAGGCGATCGTCCGCGAGGGCCTCAAGAACGTCTCGGCCGGCGCCAACCCAATGGGTCTCAAGCGGGGCATCGAGGCTGCGGTCAACGCCGTGGTCGAGGACATCAAGTCCCAGTCCAAGGAGATCTCGGGCAAGGAGGACATCGCCCGGGTCGCCACCATCTCGGCTCGCGACCGCGAGATCGGCGACGTCATCGCCGATGCCATCGAGAAGGTCGGCAAGGACGGCGTGGTCAACGTCGAGGAGGGCCAGACCTTCGGCCTCGACCTCGAGTTCACCGAGGGCATGCAGTTCGACAAGGGCTACCTGTCCCCGTACATGATCACGGACTCCGAGCGCATGGAAGCCGTGATGGACGATCCCTACATCCTGATCGCGAACCAGAAGATCGGTGCCGTCAAGGACATCCTGCCCGTGCTCGAGCAGGTCATCCAGGCCGGTCGTCCGCTGCTGATCGTGGCCGAGGACGTCGAGGGCGAGTCGCTCGCGACGGTCGTCGTCAACAAGCTGCGCGGCACCTTCACCGCCGTCGCCGTCAAGGCGCCGGGCTTCGGTGACCGTCGCAAGCGCATGCTCGAGGACATCGCCATCCTCACCGGTGGCGAGGTGATCACCGAGGAGATGGGCCTGAAGCTCGAGAACACCTCGATCGCCCAGCTCGGTCGTGCCCGCAAGGTGGTCGTGGACAAGGACTCCACGACGATCATCGACGGTGCCGGCGGCAGCGACGGGATCAAGGGCCGGATCAAGCAGATCAAGGCCGAGATCGAGTCGACCGACTCCGACTTCGACCGCGAGAAGCTGCAGGAGCGGCTGGCCAAGCTGGCCGGCGGCGTCGCGGTGGTCAAGGTTGGCGCTGCCACCGAGACCGAGATGAAGGAGAAGAAGCACCGCGTCGAGGACGCGCTGCAGGCCACCCGCGCGGCCCTCGAGGAGGGCATCGTGCCGGGCGGCGGAGTTGCGCTGCTGCACGCCATCAAGGCGGTTGACGCAACCAAGCTGGAGGGCGACGAGCGCACCGGCGCGATGATCGTCGAGCGCGCCCTGCAGGAGCCCCTCCGCCAGCTGGCCGCCAACGCCGGCCTGGAGGGCTCGGTCGTGGTGAACGACGTGCGCGCGGCCAAGGCCGGCCAGGGCCTGAACGTCGACACCGGTGAGATCGTCGACCTGGTCAAGGCGGGCATCATCGATCCCGCCATGGTCACGCGGTCGGCGCTGCAGAACGCGGCATCCATCGCCAAGAACATCCTCACCACCGAGGCAATCGTGGCGGAGGCGCCCGAGAAGTCCGCACCGGCGCCCATGGGCGGCGGTATGCCGGACATGATGTAGATCCGGCTATCGGAGCTACCACAGGCACACGGAGGGCCCGCTCAGGCGGGCCCTCCGTCGTTCTGCCAACAGATCAAGGCGTGAACGTGCGCGGCCCGAACGTGACGAACACGAGCGCGGTCAGCATCAGCGGGAACACCAGCTTCACGACCGTGTCCACGCGCTCGTCCTTGCCCAGGTCGGCCAGCGCCCAGAACAGCGGGAACGCGACCATGCCGAAGCGTCCCATCGAGACGATCAGGCCGCCGCTGGTGGGCAGGATCAGCAACAGCGCCGCGAAGATCAGGTACTCGGCCGGCAGCTTCAGCCGCCGCCACGCGTAGTACCAGAGGCCGCACCAAAGGACCGTGAAGGCGACGTGCACGAGGTAGCGCAGCTGGCCTCCGTGGATCCCGTCCCAGAACCCCTTCGCCACCACCACCGGCAGCACCGACACGCCACGGCCCCAGCCACGCTCCTGGGCGTGGAAGTGCGCGAGCGGATCGCCGGTACGCCAGTACAGGTAGCCGAAGAACCCGAGCTCGGCGGCGGGCAGCAGCAACAGCGGCAGGTACGCGCGCAGATCGAGGCCGCGCTCCCGGTAGCGCCGCCAGGCCAGCGCAGGGAACAGCGCGATGCCCACCGGCCGTGCCAGCACAGCCGCCGCTCCCGCCAGCGACGCCCACCACCAGCGACCATGCCAGGTGAGCGCGAAGGTGGCCAGCGCGCAGGCCAGGAACAGCGACTCGGCGTAGGGCAGGGCGAACACGAACGTCAGCGGGAAGATCGCCAGGTACAGCACGGTGCGCCGCGCCATGCGCTCGTCGTAGCGCTCCTGGGTCATGCGGTAGAGCAGGCACAGCGCCACGCCGAACAGCGCCGAGGAAAGCAGGGTGCCCCACAGCGTGATCGGCCCTGGCAGCCAGGTCAGCGGCGCCCACAGGATCGGGTACAGCGGGAAGAAGGCGGCGGTGTTGCCGTGGCCGATCGACGGGTCGTAGCCGTGCCGGGCGATCCACCCGTACCAGGTCGCGTCCCACTCGCCCAGCGACCGGAACAGCGGGTACCAGCCGAACCCGACGTCGTGCCGGCGCGACGTCCATCCCTGTATCGCCAGTACCAGATACACCATCGCCCGGGTGCCGGCCCAGACCGCCAACGGGTAGCCGAGGCCGTGCCAGAGCGGCCGGCCGGAGCTGTCGTGCTCCAACGGCCGCTCTGCAACCGCCGTCACTCGGGCCATCCCTGGCGCCGCCAGAACCAGAGCACGCCGTAGAGCGCTGCGGTCGCGTAGACGAAGCCGATCAACAGGTCGACCACGTAGTGGTTGGCGGTGTAGACGGCCGCGAAGCACTGGACGACGGGGTACAGGAACGCGACGTACGCGGTCCAGCGCCAGCGGGTGTTCCACACCAGGGTGGCGATGAACAGGAAGATCAGGAACGAGTAGCCGCCGTGCAGCGACGGGATGGCGGCGTAGGGGTTGCCGTCGACCAGGTGGTAGAGCGGCCCGGAGTCGGTGGGCAGGGGCGACGCGGCCGCCTGGGCTCCGGCCGGGTTGGCCAGGAACGGGATCAGGCCCTTCTCGGCCGCGGACCAGGGCGCCGCCGCCGGGTACAGCGCGAAGGTCAGCGCGCCCGCGTAGCTGAGCGTCAGCAGCGTGGCCGCGAACCGGTAGAACAGCGCGCGGCGCTTCAGCCAGAGCGCGAAGGCCAGCGTCGGCGGCACGATGAAGTGGATGCGCGTCGCGGCCGACAGCACCTGGTCGTACCACATCAGGTGGCCGGTCCACAGCCAGTTCTGCAGCACCACCGAGGGGACGTGCCCGAAGAACAGGAACTTCTCGGCGTCCAGGTGCGGCGTGTAGTACGGGGATGGGTGCACGATGTGCGCCAGTCCGCGACACTCCTCATACCACACGATCAAGAGCACGAAGGGAACGAAATCGAGCATGAACCGGCGGCCCCGGCCGATCACGAGCGCGGGGGCCAGCAGCACCAGCAGGTAGCGGTCGGGCGTCAGGGACAGACCGAACGTGAGGATCTGGGCGCCCAGCGCGATCAGGAACGCGACGACGGCCAGCAGGGCGGTGGCGCGGTCGATGTGCTCGCGCGGAGGGCCCCAGCGCTGGGGCTTGCCGCCGCCTGCGTCCTCGCCGTCGGTGTCCGGCTTCCCTTCCTGCACGCTCCGCTCACCGCCGACGAGGGCGGGTACGGCCAGGTCGCCCGCCTCTGGGATGGAGGCGCCCGGCTCTACGACCAGGCTTGGGTCGACCGTCCGCAAGGGCTGCTGCTGGTCTTTCGGGCGATCCTGCATATCGACAATGGCTCGGCCGAGGCGATCCGAGTCGCCGCGGCAGCGGTAGGGGCGCTGGTGGTCGCGGCGGTATTTGCCTTGGCGTACCGGACCGCGGGCAGGATACCCGCGATCGCCGCCGCCATGCTCCTGGCAACGCTGGGCGCATCCCCGTTCATCGAGTCGTTCACGCTCTCCGGCGAGCTGCTGGCGTCGCTGCCGGCGGTGCTGTCGCTGCTCGCGTTCGTGCAGTACCAGCGCGGCGACCGGATGCGCTGGCTGGTCGCGTGCGGCTTGCTGACGGGCTGCGCGGTGCTGATGAAGCAGTCCGGCTTCGACGGCGGCCTGGCCGCGGTCGCGTTCCTGCTGCTGTGCCGCCGCCGGGCAGGCGTCGCCCCGGCAGCCGTCGTGGTGGGCTGTGCGCTGATACCCGTGGCTGTGGCGGCGATCACAGCCCCCAGCTTCCACGACTGGTGGTACGCGATGGTCACCTACCGCGGTCAGGGCGACTCGATCGTGTCCGGATCGCTGAGCGCCCGCTTCGGCCAGTTCCGCGACACGCTGCCGGAGGTGCTGCGTGCGCTGGCGCCGCTGGCCGCACTGGCGATCTACGGCTGGCGCCGATCGCCCGTGCTGCTGCGGCTGTGGCTGGGTGCCGCCGCCCTGGGCGTTGTCGGTGGCGGCAACTTCCACGCCCACTACTACATCCAGCTGGCCGCACCGCTGGCGGTGCTGGGCGGCGTGGGGGCGGCCCGGCTTTGGGAGACGCGGTCGGGGCTGGTGGCCGGCGTGGCCTGCGGCCTGGCGCTGTGGTCGGCCGTGGCGATCGTGCCGCTCTGGTTCGACTCGCCCTCGGCGCAGGCCGCCCACGTGTTCCCCAACGACGAGCACCTGCAGCACGACGCCGCCGTGATCGCCTACGTCCATAGCCACACCGCGCCCGGGCAGCGCATCTTCGTGATGTGGGCGGCCGCGAATGTCTACTACCTGAGCGACCGCGCGCCGGCCGTGCGCTACATGTGGTTCCGTCCACTGCAGGTGATCCCGGGCGCCCTGGGCGAGGTGCACTCGGCGCTGGGCGGCCCTGGTCGCCCGCCGCTGGTGGTAGCCGAGCAGCCGGCGGACGCGCTCGACAAGAGCGGTGAGACCGCCCGCCTGCTGCACCGGTACTACCGGCCGGTCGCCCACATCCGTAGCGTGGTCATCTACCGGGCGCGCTAGCGCAGCTGCTCCATCACCTCGTCGGAGAGCCGCACCTCGTCGTGCGCGCGCAGCCAGTCCAGCAGCTGCCGGGTGCCGGGCCGGCGCGCGATCAGCTCTTGCAGCGGCCGTAGGTCGCCGGCGTGCGCTCGCAGCACCGCCACCCAGCCAATCACGTTCTGGTCGTGCGGCGCCAGCCCGGCTGCCCGCTGCGCCAGCCGCCCGGCCTCGGCGAGATCGCCGCTCTTGGCGGCAGCCGTGCCGGCCCGCATCGCTTCGTACGCCTCGGACACGTCCAGCAGGCGCTCCAGCCGGTCGAGCGGCTCCGGGTCGTCGTCGACGCGAACGTCGACCGCCACGCCCTCCCAGGACTCGTCCCGTACGTCGGCCTCGACCACCAGTAGCGCCGCCGACTGGCGGCCGCGGAAGTCTCCGCCGGCCGCCTCGGCGGCGCGCATCGCACCCAGCAGGCGACGCGGTAGTGGTCCGTCCGAGGCAACGAAGGCGTCGCGCATGGCCTCCGGCACGCCGGGGGCCGCCATCATGTTTGCCTGGCAGCTGAAACCGTCGCCCTGGACGTCGCCCGCGAACGCGATCGTGTCGGATCCAGTGAACGCCGCGGTGACCCCGTCGGCGGCCAGCACCGCCACCTGCCGCTGATCGCGCCGCTCGTCGGCGGCCGCCAGCGCACCGAGCGCGGCGGCCGGCGACTCACCTGCGGCCAGCCGGTCGAGCAGCCGCGGGCCGTATCCGGCCAGGCTGAAAGCCTGGGTCGCGACCACTCCCACGCCCGCGCGTCCCCAGGGGCAGATCGCGCCGACTCCCATCACGCAGGTCTGGACCGCAACGCCCATCCGCCCGTCGCCGTCGCGGGCGACGATCGAGTACGTCATGCGGCCAGCATAGCGAGCGCCCAAGTACACTTCTGGCCTTTGAACGCCGGTGCCATCATCATCGCCCTGCTGGTCATGGTGGTTCCGGGCGCGGGAGCCAGCATGGCGCTGCATCGTCCCGGACAGGCCGGAATCCCGACCCGCCTGGCGCTCTGTTTCGGCCTCGGTTACGCCGCTGCAGCGCTCACCGGCGTCGTGCTCGAGATCCTGCACGTGCTGAACGTGTTCACCTACGTGGGGCTGCTCGCGGCCGTGACGGGGCTGCTGTGGGGCTACGCCATCCGCCGCGACGGCCTCCGCGACCACGCTGCGGCGCTGCGCGATGAGCTCGCCGCCGAGCCCTGGCTGACGGGCTCCGGCCTGGCCGCGATGCTGCTGTTCGCGTTGATGCGCCTGCGCTTCTCGCCGCTGCTCAACTTCAGCATGTTCGGGCCGTGGCGCTACTGGCAGGACGGGATCGAGATCGCCGACGCCGGCCGCGTTCCCCACCAGACGCTGCAGTGGGGTGCGACCTACACACCCACGGTCAGCAAGGTGATCCTGAACAGCTACCAGGCCGGGATGAGCTACCTGATCGGGGCATCGCCGCTGCCGGCCATGGGCGCACTGCTGTGGCTGGTCGCCGTCGGCCTCGCCTGTGGCCTGTGGGCGCTGGGCCGGGAGCTGGGCCTGCGCTACACCGCTGCGCTGTTGCCGCTGCTGGTGCTGGTGCTGGTCGACAACGAGCTGCATCGCGACCTGGACGTGTACACCGCCGAGAACACGGGCCGGATGGCCGCGGTGTGCGGGCTGATGCTCGGCGTGCGCGCGCTGCGCCGGCGCAGCGGCTGGGCCGAGCCGGTGGCCTCGGGCGTGTTGTTCGCGGTCGCCGCCGGCAGCCACGGCATCCCCGCGTTCGTGCTGATGCTGGGTCTCGCCTGCTACGCGGCCGCACTGTTGCTCGTGGTCGGCGAGCGCCGGGCCGTGGTGCTGCGCGGGCTTGCCATCGTTGGCGTGGCCGTCCTGATCTGGGGCGCCAGCCTGGGCCTGTCCGGCGGCGACGTCGGGTTCCAGGGTGCCGGCGGCTCCAGCCGCTACAGCTCGTTCCCACCCAACGTCGACCCCACCGCGTCGCTGTTCACCGGCCACGTCGTCGATCGCGCGACCGCCGACGGTCCCTGGTACATCGCGCCCGCCAGCCTCACCCGCGGCCTGGTGGCAAGCGCGATCACCCGTCCCGCCTCGGACCTGGAGCTGTGGGCCGTGCCGCTGCTTGCGATCGCGATCGCGCTGGTGATGCTGTTCCGCTTCCGCGACGAGCTGCGCCCGCTGGGCGTGTTCGTGGTGCTGCTGGCGGCACTGCTGCTGGGGATCGCGCTGCTGTTCTCTTACCGGTACTCGACCTACATCCCCGGCACCTTCGGCCCGCACCGGCTGTACGACTACATGTGCCTGCTCGCGCTGCTGCTGGTGCTCGGATGCCTGGAGCAGGCGGTGGGGCTGCTGTCGCGCCTGCGCGCAGGCCTCCCGGCCATCGTCTGTGCGGTCGCGGTGCTGGCCACCGCGGCCACCGCCGCGTACGCCGGCGCCCCGGCCCGGCACGGCTGGCAGCAGAACGGTCAGCGTGCCGAGCACGTCACCAGCTGGGTCGACGCCAACCTGCCCTGCAGCTCTCGCCTGCTGGTCGACCGGTTGACCCTGGGCACGTTCGCGGCGGAGACCGGGCGCGTCAGCGTGGCCGAGGGGATGGGGCCATACCTGCGGCCGTCGGAGCTGCACACCGTGCTCGACCTGGTGCTGGGCGCGCACGGCTTCTTCCAGGACCCATCAGCGCACCGGGAGTTCCTCCAGAAGCAGATGATCGACTACGTGCTGGTGCTGAGGAACGTCCGCGTCGGCAGCATGGTCAACACGCTCGAGCAAGGTGTGGACCCCGCCAGCTTCCACAGCGTGCCGTTCCTGCGGCTCGTCCACAGCGACGACACGATGGACGTGTACCAGGTGGTGGACCCCGCCCGCGGCCCCGCCCCGAGCCCGAAGAACTACGCCGGCTTCGACTGCCGCACCTGAGTCAGAGCTCGATCAACCGGGCCGCGAGCTCCACGCGCCGCTCGACGGTCTCCAGCTCGATCCACTCCGCCTCCGTGTGGTCGAGCGCGCCGACCGGCCCCAGCCCGTCCAGCGTGGGGACGCCCTCCGCCCCGGTCCAGCAACCGTCGGACACGCCGCCCGAGAGTTGCTCACCGACCGTCAGGCCCAGCTCGCACGCTTGCTCCAGCGCGGCCCGCGTCAGCCGCTGGTCGCGTGGCATCGGCGGCCAGGTGCCGCGGTCGATGATCTCGATGGTAACGCCGTCGTAGGGGCCGCCCGCCCCCAGCTGCGCTAGCGCGTGCTCGAGGTCCGCCGGCGCGCTGGAGCGGATGTCGAGCGTCGCCCGGGCATCCCCCGGAAGCGTGTTTGCGGCCGTGCCGCCCGCCACCGTCGTCACCACCGACGTCATGTCAGGCCGGCCCTCGGTCAGTCCCTCGATGCGAACGATCTCGTGGGCCAGAGCCGAGACGGCGCTGCGGCCGCGGGCGGTGTCGGCACCGGCATGAGCCGACCGTCCGGTCAGCTCCATGGTGCGCCAGACGGCGCCCTTGCGGGCTGACACGATGTCGCCGTTCTCGCGCGCGCACTCGAACACCAGCGCTGCCCGCGCGCCGGCCGCGTGCGCCGAGACCGCAGGCGCGCGCAGGCGCACCTCCTCGTCGGCACAGACCAGCAGCCGCAGCTCCTGGAACGGCCGCTGCCGCGCGGCGCAGGCCTCCATCGCCATCGCTGCCAGCACCAGGCCGCCCTTCATGTCAGCCACGCCCGGGCCGAAGCAGCGCATCCCCTCGCGCCGGAACGGCCGCGCCGCCACGGTGCCGGCCGGGAACACGGTGTCGGTGTGGCCGAGCAGCGCGACCACGCCTTGCCCTGACCCCGGCAGCGCGATCACCATGCTGCGAGCCGGCCCGTCGGGCTCCTCGACCCACTCCGTGCGGCAGCCCAGCGGCGCCAGCCAGCCGGCCAGCAGCTCGGCCACCCGCTCCTGCTCGACCCCACCGGAGGGCGTGTCGATGTCGACCAGCCGCTGCAGCCTGTCGCAGAACGTCTCGATCACGCTAGAAGCCGTACCGCTCCTCGCGCCAGGGATCCGCTTCGTTGTGGTAGCCGTACCCCTCCCAGAACCCGGGCTTGTCGGTGTCCGAGAACTCGATGCCGCGGAGCCACTTGGCGCTCTTCCAGAAGTAGCGGCTGGGCACCAGCAACCGCAGCGGGTAGCCGTGCTCGGGGGTGAGCGGGCGGCCCTCCGCCTCGTAGGCCAGCATCACGTCGTCGTCGCGGATCACCTCGATCGGCAGGTTGGCCGTGTAGCCCTGCTCCGCGTGGGCGATCACGAAGCGGACGCTGTCCAGCGGCTGGACGCGGTCGAGCAGGGTCTTCATCGGCACGCCCTTCCAGGGCATGTCCAGCTTCGTCCAGCGGGTGACGCAGTGGATGTCGCTGATCTGCTCTCGGGCTCCGAGTGCCACCAGGTCGTCGAACGACAGGCGGATCGGCTGCTTGACCAGGCCGAAGGCTCGAAAATCCCAGGTCGCCAGGTCGACGCGCGGGACGCTGCCCGCCTGCAGCACCGGCCACTTGTCGGTGTAGTACTGGCCGGGAGGGATGCGCGACTCATCGACGCCGGCCTTTCTGGCCTTGCGATCCTCGCTGGAGCGAAACAGCGCCACGCGACCTCCGGGTTCGAGACGAAAGAAGTTCGTGGCATGGTAGAGGCGAATCGTTTCACCCGATCGCCGCATCCGTTCCGTCTACGCTTCCTGGCGTGACCGCATTGCTCGACCGCAGCTGCATCGAGGCCACCGGCCCGGACGCCGGCGTGCTGTTGCAGAGCCTGCTCTCCAACGATGTCGACAGCGCCCAGCCCGGCGGCGCCGTGTACGCGCTGCTGCTGACGCCCAAGGCGCGCGTGATCTCCGACGTGGAGCTGTTCAACACCGGCCACGGCTACGTCCTGGCCTGCCCGCCCGATCGTGCCCAGCTGGTGCTGGAGTCGATCGTGCGCGCCCGGTTCCGCCGCAAGGTGGAGCTGGCCCCGTCGGCGCACGCCGTGGTCTGGGGTGAGGCCGCCGATGCGCTGGCCAGCCTGGAGACGCCGGCCGGCCCCCACCGTCTGCTGGCGTCCGCGCCGGACGGCGTCGAGCCCGCCGATGCCTGGGAGGTGGCGCGGGTCGAGGCCGGCCTGCCCGCTTTCGGCCGCGAGTTCGGCGAGGACTCGATGCCGGCCGAGGCCGGGCTGGTGCCGCTCGCAGTCAGCTTCACAAAGGGCTGCTACCCGGGGCAGGAGCCTGTCGCCCGGCTCCAGTACCGTGGTCACGCGAACCGCGGGCTGCGCGGCCTCGCGCTGAGCGGGGCGCTGCCCGAGCCGGGAGCGGCGGTGCTGCACGGTGACCGTGACGTGGGACGGGTCGGCTCGGCGGTGCTGTCGCCGCGCTTCGGCCCGATCTCGCTGGCGGTGCTGCGCCGCGAGGTGTCCGACGGCGACGAGGTGACCGTCGCCGGAACGGCCGCGCGGGTGCGGCCGCTGCCGTTCGCCGCTTGAAGCCCTCCGGGGTCGTGGTTACTCTGGATGCGCGTGCATGAGTCCTTGCTCACAGACGCGTCGCTCCTGATCGGACTCGGTCGCCTCGATGAGGCGGACCGCGTGCTGTCCGAGACGCTCGACCAGGCGACCGCCGCGGGTGACGATCAGCTGGCGGGCCGGGCGCTCGAGGGCCTTGGCGCGGTTGCCTCGGAGCGAGGACACGAGGCGCAGGCGTTGCACCTGTACGAGCAGGCGATCGAGCGCGGCGGCCGGCCCGATCCGGCCGAGCGTGAGTCGCTCTACACCCACACGGCGCGGCTGCGGTCGTTTTCCGGTGATGCCGTCGGGGCCGTGGCGCTGATCGAGGAGTGCCTGGCCCGGGTGTCGTCGGGGCCCGACGCCGATCCGGCCGTGATCGCCCACTACTCGATCACGCTCAGCTACGCCTACGCCGATGCCGGCCAGTACGGCCGCGCCAGCTCGGTGCTGGCCGGGGTGCTGCGCACCGGCGGCGAGGATCTGGATCTGCGCGTGCGGCAGCGGCTCTACTACGCGCTGACGCGCCTGAATATGAATATCGGGCGCTCCGAACAGGCCCTCGAGTACTCCGAGAAGAACCTCGAGACCGCCATTGCCCTGGACAGCGACCACGTGTTCTTTGCCTACCTGCAGTGCGCCCACGTCCGGCTCGACGCAAACGACACCGAGCTCGCCGGCCGGTATCTGGCGGAGGCAAGGCGGCGGGCGCCCGATCCGCTGGGATCCGTGGACGCCGGCTTCCTGCTGGTCGAGGAGGCGCGGTTCTCGCTGCAGCAGGGCGACCACGACGCCGCGCTCTCGCGCGCGAGCGCGGCGGTCGAGCTCCTGGCCGACGATCCATCCGGCCCGGGTCAGAGCGGACTGGCACACCTCGTGATCGCGCGTGTCCACGACGACCAGGGTGACGCCGACCTGGCGGGGCTGGAGTACCGGCTCGCGATCGACTCGCTCCAGCGTCAGACCGGCTGGCCGACGGAGCTGGCCAAGGCCTACCGCCGCTACGGCAAGTTCCTGCGCCAGCGCGGGCAGCTGGATGAGGCCATGAGGATGCTGGAGCTGGCCAGCGACACCGCCGTCTGAGGGACCTTGGTGTTAGCGGACTTCCGAGTCCGCGCCGGCGAACTCGTAGATCAGCCGGCCACCATGGCTGAAGCCCTGCTTCGTGTAGAAGTCGGGGATGCCCAGCTCCTGGTCGTCGGGCGTGACGCGCAGCTCGATCGACTCGATGCCGCGGCGCCGGCACTCGGCGACGGCCGTGCGCAGCAGGCGTCCGCCCATGCCCTGGCCGCGGGCTGACGGCTGCACCCAGATCTCTTCGATCTCGGCGCTGGCGCCGCCGCCGGCTGAGATGCGGATGGTGGTGGTGGCGACGCCCTTGTCGCCGCCCAGCGTGAAGAAGCCGCGGCCGGGGTCGGCAAGGATCGCCTGCACGTTCTGCTCGAGGTGGGCGACCACACGGCCCTCGTGGCTGAAGAACGCCTTCAACAGGGCGGTCACGAGCGCCGAGTCGGCGGTCGTCGCCATTCTCACGGGGAGTTCCGTCACCGGCCTCACGCCGCACGACTCGTCGGATCAACCATCGGGCTCACAGTAGCGGATCGCGGCGATTGCCAGCCCCTGTGCGCAGCGCACCAGGTCGTCGACCGGGACGTACTCGTCGATCGTGTGCGCCCAGGCGATGTCGCGCGGGCCCCATCCGATGCAGGGCGTGCCGCCGAAGCGCGTGAAGCTGGCAGCGTCGTACCAGGAGTCGAGCCCGGAGATGCGCGAGGGCTCGCCCACGGCGGCGCTCGCATCGAGCATCGCGGTCACCAGCGGGTGCGCCGGGTCGACCTCGTAGGGCGGGATGTCGAGGCTCCACTCGATCAGCGGCGGGTGCTCGGCCAGCCAGGCGTCGGCGGCGCAGCGTCGCTGGATCCACTCGGTCACCTCGCGTTCGACCAGGGTCCCCCAGCCGTCCGGGTCGGCGTTCGCCGGGAGGTACATCAGCTCGCTCTGGAGGGTGCAGCTGGACGGATAGGTGACCACCCACTCGCCGCCGCTGATGATGGCCGGGACGATGTCGCTCGGCGACAGGTGGTCGTGGCGCTTGTCCGGGCGCCCGCGCCACTCCTCACGCAGCTCGCGGATCGCCTCCAGCACCACCGACATCTTCTCGATGGCGTTTACGGCGCCGCCGTCGCGCCAGTGCGGCTGGGCCATCTCGGCGTGCCCGGGGCGGCCCTCGACCGTGATCGTCGGCGACAGCGACCCGCGGCATCCCACCCATACGTCGAACCCCGTCGGCTCCGTGACGATGCCGGCGTCGGCCTTGACGCCGTGGCTGACCGCGGCCAGTCCGCCGGCGCCCGACGTCTCCTCGTCGGTGACCGTGTTCACGGTCAGGTCGCCGCGCAGGCGCACGCCGGCCTCGGCCAGCGCGATCGCCGCGAACGTCATCGCGGCAACGCCGCCCTTCATGTCGCAGGCACCGCGGCCGTAGAGGTTCCCGCCGCGCACCTCCGCGGCGTTGGGGTCGCTCGTCCAGCGGTCGCGCGGCTCCGACGGCACGACATCGATGTGGCCGTTCAAGAGCAGGCTGCGCCCGCCGCCCGACCCGGCGAAGCGAGCGGCCATCTGGGGCCGTCCTTCGAAGCTGAGCGGGCCCGGGATCTGGCGCGTGCCCGACACCTCGTTGGGACGTGGCTCCCAGATCTCGACCTCGGCGCCGGCGACGGCCAGCAGACCGCCCAGGTGCTCCTGCAGCGCGGCCTCGTCATGGGCCGACCCGTCGCCCTCGCGGGCGGTGGTGTCGAAGTTGATCATGGTCGACGTGAGCTCGACCAGTCGGTCGCGCCCCGCCTCGATCGCCTCCATCACCCGCTGCTCCGACGTCACGCTGCGCGATGATACCGGCGCGTGGACGACCAGGATCCTCATCTGCAACGGCGCGCGATGCACAGCCGCCGTCGCGCCCGGGTGCGCCGTCGCCGTGCGGTCGCGACCGCGGCTCTGCTGCTGCTCCTGTTGGCTGCCGGCTACGGCCTGGCCCAGCTCTGGCCGGGTGGCTCTCCGGCCGAGGCCGGCTCGTCCCTCGGCGCGTCGGGTGACGGCGCGTCACGATCGAGCGGCCCGCCCGCGTCCTCGCCGCCGGCCACCGGCCCGAAGCGGAGCGGCACGGTCACGCTGTCGGCGGTGGGCGACACGATGCTGGGCTACGCCGGCACGCTCGCGCCGGCTCCGGACACCTACTTCGACGGCGTGCGCCGGCAGATAACCGGCGACATCCGCTTCGCCAACATGGAGGGAACGCTCACCAACCTGACCTCGGGCAAGTGCGGCGCGAACTCGACCGCCTGCTACGAGTTCCGGGTGCCGCCGTCGTGGGCGCGCTACTTCAAGCACGCCGGGTTCACGATCGTGAGCAACGCCAACAACCACGCCTTCGACTTCTGGCAGGCGGGCCTGGACGACACGGTGACCGCGCTCGACCGCGACGGCCTCGCCCACACGGGCCGCACGCATGAGATCACCTACCTGCACGTGCACGGCCTGACCGTGGCCTTCATCGGCGTCGCCAGCTACCCCAACACCGGCCCGCTCAACGACTACCCGGCCGCCCGGCGGCTGATCCGGGCCGCCGATCGCCGCGCCGACATTGTGGTGGTGGCGATGCACGCGGGCGCCGAGGGCGTGGCCGCCGAGCACCTGACCGGCCAGGATGAGATCTACGAGGGTGAGAACCGCGGAAACCCCGAGGCGTTCGCGCACATGGCGATCGACGCCGGCGCCGACCTGATCATCGGCTACAGCCCCCACGTGCTGCGGGCGATGCAGGTCTACCACCGCCGCCTGATCGCCTACAGCCTCGGCAACTTCGCCGGCTACCACAACTTCACGACCGAGGGCGCCCTGGGCGTATCCGGCATCCTGCACGTCAAGCTGTCCGCCGACGGGCGGTTCCTGTCCGGCCGGCTGGTCTCCACCGTGCTGGCCGGTGCCGGCCAGCCCGAGCTCGACCCGACCGGCCAGGGTGCCGCCCTGGTCGAGCAGCTCTCGCGTGAGGACATGGGCTCCCGCGGCGCGCATCTCAGCGCCGACGGCGCGATCTCGCCCTAGCAGCGCCCCCGTTCGAGGTTCGTGATGATCACCCGAACGGGGGAATCGCCCTCCCCAACCCTTCGCTATCTCTGAGATACGCGAAGGAGGACGCACCGCGATCCCTCCGGGCAACGCTCCCTCGGTACACCGCGAATACCGGGCTGCGGCGGCCCCTCCTCAGCAGTTCTGATGCCGGATTCCGCTCACCCCCGAAGGGAGGTGCGAACTGATGATCAAGTGGAACTATCGCGCGACCCGTGTCGCTCTCGTCCTTGGTGCCATCGCGGCCTTTGCGATCGCCAGCGGCGCCCAGACCAAGTGGCAGTAGCTCCACCCTCCGGTCCCCGGGCCACGGCACTCAAGTGCCGACGGGAACCTGACCGATAAGCGTTTCAAGCCGTGACGAATTCGTCCCATACGTATCCGCCTCGGCTGCTCCGGTTCGTCGCCATCATGTTGGCGGTGACGATACCGGTGGCAGTCGGGGCAGTTCTGCAGATTGCGTCGACGCCACCGGACGCCGGCACGGCCGTCGGGGTGGCGCTGTTTTTCGTGGCCGCGCTGGCCGCGGAGTACAAGCCGGTACCGCTCGACGAGCAGGGTGGCCGCACCGTCTCGCTGGCGTTCGTGTTCCTGCTGTCGACGCAGTTCCTGTTCGGCTGGCAATACGCGGTGCTGGGCGCCATCGTCAGCATGGTGATCGTGCAGGTGCACAACCGCGCCCCGGCCGTCCGCACCATGTTCAACGGGGCTTCCTCCGGGCTGTCGGCGTTCGTCTCGGCCGGCCCCGGCTTCATTCTCGGCTGGACGGTATCGCCGCATCACGCGGGGGCGCTGACCGCGCTCGTGTTCATGGGCGGCGCTGCGTACGTCGTCACAAACGTGATCACCGTCGCGACCGCGGTCTCCCTGTACACCGGGATCAGCATGCGCGAGATGCTCGAGGACTACGTCCGCCACTCCGGGCCGGCCTTCGCGATCATGGCCTTCATCGCCGCGCTGGCCACCTCGCTGTGGATGATCAACCCGCGCCTGGAACTGTTGCTGGCCGGACCGCTGTTCGCGCTGGCGCTGTACCAGCGCTACGCCTACCGCTCCGTGGTCGCCACCCGCGACGCGGAGACGGACGCGCTCACCGGCCTTCGCAACCACCGCTCGTTCCAGACCGATCTGCGCGAGGCGCTGGCGCTGGGCGCGTCCACCCGCTCGCTGATGGGCCTTGTGCTGATCGACATCGACAACTTCAAGAGCATCAACGACCGCTTTGGCCACCAGGTCGGCGACGATGTGCTGATCGCGCTGGCGCGGCTGATGCGCGAGGAGTACGGCGAGGCGCAGGCCTACCGGATCGGCGGCGAGGAGTTCGCCCTGCTCCTGCCCGACGACGGCGAGCAGGAGGCCTACACCGCCGTCGAGCGCCTGCACGCGCGTCTCTGGCAGACCAACTTCCCGCACGCCGAGCCGGTCACGGTCAGCGCCGGCATCGCCAGCTACCCCAGCAGCGCCGGCGACCGCGACCAGCTGCTGCGGGTCGCCGACGGCGCCCTCTACTGGGCCAAGAACCACGGCAAGAATCGCTCCTGCGTCTACAGCCCGACGGTGGTGCGCATCTACACGCCCGATGAGCTGGCGGAGTCGGCCGAGCGGCATGCCCGCCTGAAGGCGGCCGAGGGCCTGATCCGGGTGGTGGACGCAAAGGACACGTACGCCGGCGCCCACAGCCAGTCGGTGTCGCGTCTGGTGGAGGGCATCGCCCGCGCGATGGGATTGGATGAGGAGACCGTCGAGCAGGTGCGGCTGGCCGGCCTGCTGCACGACCTCGGCAAGATCGCGATCCCCGACCGGATCCTGCAGAAGCCGGGCAAGCTCGACCCCGACGAGCTGCGCATCATGCGCGAGCACGCCGATCTCGGCTACCGCCTGCTCGAGGGCCTGGGCGTGTCTCCGGTCGACCGCTGGATCCGCCACCACCACGAGTGGTGGGACGGCAGCGGTTATCCGCTGGGGCTGGCCGGCGAGGACATCCCGCTGGGCTCGCGCATCATCCTGGTCGCCGATGCGTTCGACGCGATGACCTCCGACCGCGTCTACCGGGCGGCCGGCAGCTCGGGCGAGGCGATCGCCGAGCTGCGCCGGCGCTGTTGGACGCAGTTCGACGCGCGCGTGGTGTCCGCGCTCGAGAAGTACCTGGCCGCGCTGGGCGAGGACGTGCCCGAGCAGACCCCGGCCACCGCCTGATGTTCCTGCTGCCGACCGTCCCGATCGGGATCCTGCTGGGCCTGCTGCTGGGCGGCCGGCTGGGCCGGCTGGCGTACGTGCGGGTGTCGAAGCCGTGGCTGTTCTACCTGGCGTTGGCGTTGCAGATCGCGGCGTTCCCGTCGTTGTTCGTGCCGTGGCAGGTGGGCACCCAGGTGGCCACCGCGCTGTCGATCGCCTCGTACGGCTGCCTGGTGGTGGTGGCGTTCGCGAACCGGCACCTGTTCGGGATGCCGATCGCCGCGGCGGGGATGCTGTTCAACCTGGCGGCGATCCTGGCCAACGGCGGGCACATGCCGGCGCTGCCCAGCGCGATGCGCGACGGCGGCCTGAGCTTCTCGGGCGTGCACAACAACAGTGTGCGCGAGGCATCTCCCAACCTGGCCTGGTTCGTCGACCGCTGGGCGGCACCGGCCTGGGTGCCGTTCGGCAACATCTTCTCGGTGGGCGACGTGCTGATCGCGGTGGGCGCGATCGTGGTGATCGCGGCGGCGATGGGGGCGCGCGTGCCGTTCCGGCGCACGCCGGCGGTCGAGACGGATCCGGCCTAGGAGTCGGCGCCGTTGAGGCGCTTGACCAGGTAGACGTGCTGCTCGCCGTGGTAGCGGCGGACGCCGGCGGCGTGGTCTTGGGCGCAGCCCGCGCACCATCCAGCGCTGGCACCACGAACGCCGCTGGGCGCTGCCACCACCCCGAGCTACGACGGTGGCACCGTGACCGGCGGCGCCGAGTTGAAGTCCAGGTAGTGCTCGCGCATGAAGTGGGCGGCCGTCGTCATCCACAGCCGTTTCACCAGGTGCGTCCGTTTGTCGATCAGCAGCCGGAAGAACGTCGGCCCCTGCGCCACCCCCAGCGTCACCTCCACGCCGTTCCTGGTCGATCCGGTCACGTACGCCGCCAGCGCCCCGTTCGCCCAGTACGGGTCGGGCAGCTTCAGCCGCTGGATCGGCTGCATCACCCAGCTGCCGTTCTGAAGATCCCAGCGGTGGTTGCCGATCACGCGTGACTGCGCGCCACCGTGCACGTCGATCGCAAGCCGGTCGGGCGCACCCACGATGAACGTCGTGTCCACCGAGTGCACGGGATCCGAAGCGAGGTGATTCTCGAACCGCACCGAATTCAGCGCGCGCAGCGACCGGGCGGTGTCGCGCACCAGAGCCGCTGCCGGCTGCGCGTCCGCCGCCGGCAGCGCGAGCGTGGCGCCGACCGTCGCGCGGCCGGGCCGAAGCACCCTCACCGCCAGCGGGCCGGCCCTGCGGCCGACCGGCGCCTCGAAGCACACCTCAGGCGTCTTCAGGCACGGCGTCGCCAGCCGTCCGTTTGCCATGACGGCAACGACCCGCGACGCGGATCCGTTCTGCCCCAGCACCGTGAATCGGACGCGGTGGTTGCCGATCCGTTGTGCCGCGACCGCCAGGTCCGCTGCCTCGCCGGCTGCCAGCGGGCCGACCTCTAGCGGGGCCGGCGGCACTCCCTCGCTGCGCACCGCCTCCCCGATGTTGAGCGAGGTCGACCACGACTGACCGCCCGCCGTCGCCTGAGCCGAGACCGCGCCCGCGTCGAGCCCGGGCGCCCAGGCCAGCCAGGTGTGAGGCCCGGTCGCGATCAGCTTCGCAGGCACCGGTGTGCCGTCCGCCTGCTGCAGGTGCAGGCTGGGGGCTGTGTTCTGCGCAGGCAGCGACAGCCGGATCG
>Ga0075425_100001359_pt1 | contig 24004 bp, 20 predicted proteins | sample SoiMethybrSBSTD4_FD_75300 | JGI IMG/M metagenome (GOLD analysis project Ga0075425, IMG submission 75300) | Bulk soil microbial communities from a Populus tree surrounding site in Tennessee, USA - Soil MetaG P. TD hybrid SBSTD4 | ecosystem: Environmental > Terrestrial > Soil > Tree plantation...
CGAGCGTCGTCGTCTGTTCTTCGAGCAGCGTCGCGCCGTTGAGATCCGAGCGCAGCATCGACGCGGCGTCGATCGAGTCCATGACGTCGAACACCGTGAGCGCGACCATCGCCGTACGCGTCGGCGTCGGAGCATTCGGATTCTGCTTTTGCGCAGCGGCCTCATTGCTCGATGCGGCAAGCGTCTTCGGCGAAATGCGGATCACGAATCCGGCCGGGCCGCATTCGACATCGAACGCGGCGCGTCCCGCCCGCGACGCATCGTCCTGCGCCGCCGCATTGAGCTCCACATTCGCTGAAGCGGCGAAGGCGGCTTTCGCGGGAAACGTCTCCAATCGCTTCCGGAGATCGGAAAGCGTATCGGCCGTCAGGAGAACGGGAAATGCCGCGAACAGGAACAGCGCGACCGCGACACGTTTCACCATGGATTGAACCTCCACGACATGACGAAGTCCGGCATTTGACGGCTTTCGCCTCACCTCGACGCGACTAAGTATCGCAAATTCAATCACATCTGCGTGGCACCTCGGTTGCCTTTCGAAGCGTTCGACAACGGTTCAAAGGGGAACGCAATGACGACGAAACGAACGATCCACATCTCGGCCTGGGCAGCGCAGATCGCGCTCGCTCTCATCTTTACACTCGCCGGCGGATTCAAAGCGTTCGTCGCTCCGGCGGCGCTCCTCGCGAAAGCTCCCGATCTGGCGGCGCTGCCGTTGCCGCTCGTTCGCTTCATCGGCATCGCCGAGCTCGCGGCGGCCGCGGGTTTCATTCTTCCCTCGCTCACGCGAATCGCGCCGAAGCTCACGTCGATTGCGGCGTTCTGCGTGATGCCGATCATGGCGGGCGCGTTCGTGGTCAACGTGAGGGACGTACATCTCGCGTCGCTGCTTCTCGTCATCGTCTGCACCGCGCTCGCGGCATTCGTGGCGTGGGCTCGACTGACGCAGGCTCGCATCGCGCCGCGCAGTGCGTTGCCGACTCCGGCATCGGCAGGAGCGTGACATGAACAGCGGCATGCTCACGCAAGCGGCGATGCGCTTCCTGGCGCGCTCGCCGGCGCCGTCGACTTCGGGTCTCTTCATCGAGACGGTGACGCGAACGATCGGATGCGACGGCGGCGAGGTGTGGCTGATGGACGACGATCGCATCCTGCGCCTCGCGGGAGCGTGGTATGCGAAAGACGTCGACGGCTCGACGCTTCGCGAAGCCGCCGGCGTTCTCGAGTGGGACGCGGCCGAGCCGTGGATCAAGATCATCGATCCTGCCACCACGCCGCGCGCGACTGATTTCGCGAAAGCGGGGATCGCATCCGCCGTCGCCGTTCCGATGCTCGCGCGCGGCACGATGTGGGGCGCTCTCGTTTTTCTCAGCCGCGGCAAGGATCGTCCGGCGCAACCGGTTCTCGACGAGCTGTCCGACATCGCCGCCGTTTCCGCGCTCGTCTACCACGCGTGCAAGACGACGAAGGCCGCGGCGGCGACCGACGCGCAACTGGCCACGCTCGCCGAGACGAAGAACGCTCTCGAGCGCCATGCGTCGTTGATCGCGCACTCGGCGGCAGCGGTCGAAGCGTCAGGCGCGAATGCGTTCGACGTCATGGCTCGCGAGCTGGCCGGCGCGGTCGGCACCGACGCCGCGGTCATCGCGGCGATGGAGGGTAGGAATCGCGTTCATCCCCTCGGCGCGTGGAGTCAAGGCAGGCCGCTGCCGCGCGTGGTCTGGAATCTGGCGACGCCGCTGGCGACGATGATCACCACCGGAAAGAGAGTCACCGGAAAAGTCGATGCGAGCTCCTGCAGCGAACCGGCAGTGCTCGAAATGGAAGTGGAGGGCTACGCTGCGGTGCCGCTCATCGATAGCAACGGCGACGTGATGGGATTCGCCGCGGCGTTGTCGCGCAAGGCGCTGTCGCTCTCGCCCGAGCAGGAGGCGGCACTGCGCATCATCGCAGCTCGCGCGAGCGCGGAGCTCGAGCGGCTGCGGCTCGAGGAGAGCGTCTCGGCGGCAAGCGATCATGCACGCGCGCTGGCCGCCGCGGTGGAAGACGGCGTGATCACCATCGATGACAAAGGCGTCATCGTGACTGTGAACGACGCGGTGATCCCAATGTTCGGCTATTCACGCGAAGAGCTCACCGGCGCGAACGTCAGCCTGTTGATGCCGGAGCCGGATGCGTCGCGACACGACGGCTACTTGAGTCGCTACATCGCCACCGGAAAACCGCAGGACCTCACCGTGCGGCGCGACGTGAAGGCGCGGCGCAAGGACGGCTCGATCGTCCCGCTGCGTCTCAGCGTGATCGAACAGCCTACGGCTTCGCGGCGGCTGTTCCACGGAATCGTGCGCGACCTGAGCGAAGTCGTCGAGTTGCGGCGCGAGCTCCAATGGAGCCGCAGCATCATCACCGACACGCAGCGCCTGACGCACATCGGCAATTGGGTATGGGAGCTCGATACCGGCGAGATGGCGTGGAGCGAGGAAATCTTCCGGATCTTCGGCCGGAGCCGGACGGACTTCAATCCGTCATTTACATCGCTCCTGAACTGCGTTCATCCGGACGATCGCGCGGCGGTGGAGTCGGCCGTGGAAGAAGGACTGAGAAACGGAGAGAGCGGTTCGGAGCATCGCGTTCTGCGACCCGACGGAACGGAGGTCATGGTCCACGCGCGCGGCGAAGTGCAATTCGAAGCCGAACAACCGGTGCGCATCATCGGGACCGCGCAGGACATCACCGAGCGGCGCCGCGCGACCGAGCATCTGGCGCGACTCTCGAGCGCGATCGAGCAGACTGCCGATCAGGTGATGATCACCGACCGCGAAGGGCGCATCGAGTACGTGAACCCCGCCTTCGAGCAGGCCACCGGTTACTCGCGCGAGATGGTCGTCGGCGAGACGCCGCGCATATTGAAGTCGGGATCGCACAATCTGGCGTTCTACAAAAACGTCTGGACGACGCTCCTCGCGGGCAACGTCTACCGCGGCGTCTTCATCAACCGCCGCAGCGACGGCACGATCATCTACGAAGAGAAAACGATCACGCCGATCCGGCGCGCCGACGGCACGATCACGCACTTCGTCTCGACCGGCCGCGACATCAGCGAGCGCATGCGCGTCGAGAAAGAACAGGAGAATCTGCGGAACGCGCTCTCGCTCAGCGCGAGCGAATGGCGTCTCACGTTCGATGCGATCGACTTCCCCGTCTTCGTCAGCGGTTCGGACGGCGTCGTGCGGCGCGTCAACGCGGCGGCGCAGAAGTTGAGCGGAATGCCGTTCACGGATCTCATCGGAAGGCGGCTCGAAGACTTTCCGCGTTGCCAGCCGTGGATCGGCGCGGCCGACATGCTCGCGGGCGCCGCGGCGGGCGAGGCGCGATCGACGCAAGTTCGCGAGCCGGTCTCGGATCGGACGTGGGAGCTTGCGGCGATTCCGTTCAACTACTCCTCGAACGGCTCGCTGGTGATCTTCGTCGCGCGCGATCTGACGCACCTTCTCGAACTGCAGGAGTCGCTGCGCCGCACCGAAGTGATGTCGACTCTCGGCGCATTGGTTGCCGGCGTCGCGCACGAAGTCCGCAATCCGCTGTTCGCGATCTCGGCGACGATCGATGCCTTCGAAGGACGCGCGCTCGATCAGGCGCTGTTCGACGACTACACCGCGCGACTACGCGTCGAGCTGACGCGGTTGAAGGAGTTGATGGCCGATCTCCTCGAATACGGCCGCCCCGCCGATCCGGAGCTGCACCGCGGAACCGTGCGTGCGTCGATCGAAAGCGCGTTGCGCTCGACGGTGGCAGTGGGGGCGTCGCTCGACGTCACAGTCGACGCGACGCTGGACGGTGCCGATGCCGAGGTGCTGATCGACGAGCGGCGACTGCCGATTGCGTTTCGCAATCTGCTCGACAACGCGATCCGACACTCGGCATGCGGTGGGCACGTCGAGCTTCGAGTGGAACGCTGCGACGACTTCGTGGAGATCACCGTCCGCGATCGCGGCACAGGATTCGACGATACCGACTTGCCGCATCTCTTCGAGCCATTCTTCACGCGGCGCCGCGGCGGCACAGGTCTCGGACTATCGATCGTCCACCGCACGATCGAACAACATGGCGGATCGATCGTCGCGGAAAATCATCCGGAAGGCGGCGCGCTGATGCGCGTGCGTCTTCCAATGGCGGAAGGCGACTGATGAGCAACGCAATCCTCATCGTCGAAGACCACGAGAACGTGCGTCTCGCCATCCGCGACTACCTGACGGCGCGCGAATGCACGGTCGTCGAATGCGACACGTGGCGCGCCGCGGAGGCGATTCTCGCGCGCGGCGGCGTCGACGCCGCCGTTATCGACTATCTGCTGCCCGACGGCAACGCCATCGAGAGGATGCCGCGGCTCCGCGCCGCCGCTCCGAACGTTCCGCTCGTCATCCTCACCGGTCACGGCTCGATCGACCTCGCCGTGCGTGCGATGAAGGAAGGCGCCGAGTACTTCCTCACCAAGCCGGTCGACCTCGCGGCCGTCTGGCTCGTGCTGCAGCGAGCGCTCGAGGGAGCGCGCGCGCGAAGGAACGACTCCGCGAACAAAGCCGTTCGCGTGCGCGAGCGCATCGATCCATTCCTCGGCACCAGCCGCGCGATCCGCGAGCTCGAGCAACGCGCCCGACTCGTCGCCTCCACGGATTCTCCCGTGCTCATTCAAGGCGACACCGGAACAGGCAAAGGCGTGCTCGCGCGCTGGCTGCACGAGCACGGCCCGCGCAGCGCGGAACCGTTCGTCGATCTGAATTGCGCAGGCCTCTCGAAGGAGTTCCTCGAGTCCGAGCTGTTCGGCCACGAGAAAGGGGCGTTCACCGGTGCGCTCTCCACGAAGCCGGGACTCCTCGAGACCGCGCATCGCGGCACGGTGTTTCTCGACGAGATCGGCGACGTCGATCCCGCGGTGCAGCCTCGCCTGCTGAAGGTGCTCGAGGAAAAACAATTCCGTCGCATGGGCGACGTTCGGACGCGCACCGTCGACATTCGTCTCATCGCTGCCACGCATCACGATCTGCAGACGCTCGTCGCCGAGCGCCGCTTTCGCGAGGACCTCTATTTTCGTATCAGCACCATTCCGTTGCGGATGCCGGCGCTGCGCGAGCGCGTCGAAGACATCCCGGCGCTGGCGTCGTCGCTGCTGCGCGGACTCCACGCCGATGCGCCGCTCGACGACCGCGTCGCCACCGCGCTGCAGAAACACGCATGGCCGGGAAACGTGCGCGAGCTGCGCAACGTGCTCGAACGCGCGGTGCTGCTCGCACAAGGACGCGCGATCTCCGTCGATCACCTGCTGTTCGATGACACGCGACAAGGTCGCGAGCGCGACACGAGCGGCCTGACGCTCGAAGAGATCGAACGGTTGCACGTCGAGCGCGTGCTCGCCGCCGAACGTGGCAGCGTCGAGCGCGCCGCCGCGCGTCTCGGCATCCATCGCAGCTCGCTCTATCTCCGCATTCGAAAGTTCGGCCTCGACTTGTCGCAGTTCTGATCACTTCGTCGCGATCCTGCACAAAAGCACGGCGCCTCCAAAAGTCAAGTTGTTGACCTGCTGATGTTTAGCGCCCTGGCATCGGTGGTATGCCGCCAGCAGTTCCGGCCGCCCGCATGTCGAACACACGATTGCTGGTTGTCGATGACGAGGAACCGATCCGCTACGCCGTCCGGGAGTATTTCGTCGCACGCGGCTACGCCGTCGATTGCGCGCAGGAGCTCGAAGAAGCCGAGGCGCTGATCAACACGAGGGCGTACGACATCGTCATCGCCGATCTGCGGTTGACCGGCATTCACGGCGCCGAAGGACTCGAGCTCGTCGACTTCGTACGCGAGCGTGGCAGCGCGAAAGTGATCCTGCTGACTGCCTACGGCACGAGCGAGATCCAGCGCGCGGCGTACGCACACGGCGCCGAAGTATTCCTCCACAAACCGACACCGCTTTCCACGATCGCGGAGATCGTCGCGTCTCTCTCCGAGGGCGACGCCGAAAGGAAGAACTGTTGATGAAAAAGAAAGTACTGCTCGTCGATGACTCGAACACCGTCCTGCTGATGGAAAAGATGATTCTCGCGAAGGGGCCGTTCGAGATCATCGTCGCGCACGACGGCATCGAGGGCATCGAGAAGGCGAAGAGCGAGCAGCCCGACGTCATTCTGCTCGACGTCGTGATGCCGCGGCTCGATGGGCTCTCCGCCTGCGCCGTCCTTCGCTCCGACGCGGCCACCGCGCACATCCCGATCGTCATGGTGACGACGCGCGCAGAAGAAGCGAACATCGAGACGGCCTTCCGCAACGGCTGCACCGATTACGTGACGAAGCCGATCAACGCCGTCGAGCTGCTCGCGAAGCTGATCAACATTCTCGAAGCGAATGCGGCGGTGGCGCCGTGAAGAACGAGACGCAGCGCCCCTTCATCGAAAAAGTGGCGCAGGACACGCGCGACTACGTGCAGTCGCTCCTCGACGAAGTGCAGCGTCTCAGCCGCTCCGTCGCCGAGCTGGAAGTCGAGATCCAGACGCGCGACGAGCGTGAGCTGCGGCTCTCGGAGCGCATGGCGGCGGTCGAAGCGGAAAGCCGCAACTTCGCGATGCGCTATGCGGAGGTCGAGCAGCAGAACTCGAATCTCGCGAACCTCTACGTCGCCAGCTATCAGTTGCACGGAACGCGCGACCGCGACCGCGTCATCGCGGCGATCCAGGAAATCATCATCAATCTGATCGGCTCCGAGCAGCTCGTCATCTGGGAAGCAAACGGTGACGACGAGCTGCGGCAGGTCGGCTCGTTCGGCGTCGATGCCGATGAGTGGGCCAGCGTTCGCGCGGATGACGGCGTCATCGGCCTCTGCCTCGCCAATCGAACGCGATTCATCGTTCATCAAAGCCTCGTGCTTCCGTCAGGCCACGAGAAAAAACTCACCGCCTGCATTCCGCTGCTGCTCGACGAGCACCTCGCCGGCATGATCGCGATCTTCGAGCTGCTCCCGCAGAAGGACGGTCTCGCTGCCGTCGATCACGAACTGTTCGACCTCCTCGCGTCGCACGCGGCGTCGGCGCTCTACTGCACGCGTCCCGCACCGCCGCGCGAAGGAGCGGAGTGATGAGCGTCGTCATCGCCGAAGCGGGCGGCACGGTGCCGCAGGTCGCGCGCGAAAGACGCTTCCTGCAGCCGGGGCACCTCATCGTGTCCGCCGAGCCGGCGTCGATCACCACGATCCTCGGCTCCTGCGTCGCCGTCTGCTTGTGGGACCCGCGGACGTTCATCGGCGGCATGAACCATTTCATGCTGCCGATTCCGGTGACGGGCCACGCCGCGTCGCCACGCTTCGGCGACGTCGCGATGCAGCAACTCGTCGAGCGCATGACCGCCGCCGGTGCACGCATGCGCTCCGTGCGCGCGAAGGTCTTCGGCGGCGCGTCGATGTTCGCAGTCGCCGGCGGACGGAGTCATCTCGGCGCGCAGAACGCCGAGCTCGCGATCGCGTTTCTGAACCGCGCCGCCATCCCGATCGTCGAGCGCGACCTCGGCGGCACGCGCGGACGAAAGCTCATTTTTCACACCGACGAAGGAACGTCATGTCTGACCTTGATCTGACGGAATTGTTCGACACGTTCACCGCAGATTCGGCGGAGGACATCGCGGCGCTCGAGGCCGGCCTGTTGGCGCTCGAGGACGCGCCCAATGATGGCGAACTGCCGCTCGAACTTCAGCGCCACGCGCATTCGCTGAAGGGAAACGCCTCATGCCTCGGACTGCAGCCGATCACCGACTTTGCACACGCGTACGAGCATGTGCTCGAGCGCATCGCGCGCGGAGAGCGGACCGTCGATGCCGATCTGGTCACGCTGCTGCTCGCGGGAATCGACACGTTCCGCCGGCTGGTCGACGACCGCGAATCAGCCGTTCTGCTTCCGCCCGATCGCGAGTTGATGGAGCGTCTCGACGACGCTGCGCTCACGTCCGCGTACGCGTGCGACGCGAGGCCGGCGGCGAGTGCGAATAGCGATGCGGCGAAGCCGGTGTTGCGCGCGCAGTCCGTTCGCGTCTCCGCCGCGAAGCTCAATCGCATGCTCGACCTCACCGGCGAGATCGCAGTCGCCCGCGGCCGCGTGCGCGACATCGTTTCGCGCACCGGCGACGACGAGCTGGTGGAGCTCGAACGTCAGGCCGGCCTGCTCCAGGCCGAGCTGCAGGAGCTGGTGATGCGCGCGCGGATGGTGCCGGTCGGATCGCTCTTCCGGCAGTACGCGCGCACGGTTCGCGACCTGAGTGTCGCGCAAGGAAAGATCACGCGGCTCGTCACGACCGGTGACGACGTGGATCTCGACACGAGCGCGGTCGAGCTGCTCCGCGATCCGCTCACGCACATGATCCGCAACGCCATCGATCACGGCGTCGAGCTGCCGGCCGACCGCATCGCAGCAGGAAAGCAACCGGTCGGACGGATCACACTCGAAGCGAAGCACGACGCCGGCAGTGTCGTCATCAGGGTCTCCGACGACGGCGCCGGACTCGATCGCGACGCCATTCGCGCGCGCGCCGGCTCGAGCGCGGAGAGCGATGGGGAGATCTTCGATCTCATCTTCGCCCCCGGCTTCTCGACGTCGGAAACGGTGACCGAGATTTCGGGACGAGGCGTCGGCATGGACGTCGTGCGGCGCGCGGTGGAATCGCTGCGCGGCACGATCGGCATCGAGTCGCGCGCCGGCGCCGGCACGACGTTCATCATCCGCCTGCCGCTGACGCTCGCCGTCATCGAAGGCTTCGGCGTCACCGTCGGCGGCGAGACGTACCTCGTGCCGATGGACCACGTCGTCGAATGCGTCGAGCTGCCCGGCGATCATCGCGACGACGGCACCGGCGTTCTGCTGTTGAGGAATGAAGTCGTGCCGTTCATCCATCTGCGGCATCACTTCGGCGTTCCGGGCGCGTCGCCCGAACGCGAGAACGTGCTGATCGTTCAGCACGAAGGTGCGAAGGCCGGCCTCGCCGTCGACGCGCTGCATGGCGCGAGTCAGACGGTGATCAAGCCGCTCGGCGACTACTTCCCCCACGTCCCGGGCGTCGCCGGCTCCTCGATCCTCGGCAACGGCCGCGTCGCACTCATTCTCGATACCCCGGGCATTCTGCGCTCCCTCGTCGGACGGGCGCATTCATGAACGTCAGAAATCAAGGAGATTCCCGCCAATGAAGTTCAACATTCGCCGCCGCCTCATCGCTGCGTTCACGGTCACCGTCGCACTCGGCGCGCTCGTTTCGTTCGCAGTGCTGCAGCTCCTCACGCAAAGCATCCGTCAGCTCGAGTCGGTGATCACCGTCTCGCACCAGATCCGCCAGAAAGCGCATGAGATGCAGTTCGACCTCGTCTCGATGGACAGCGCCATGCGCGGCTACCTCATCGATCCGACGAATCGCAAGGAGCTCGACAAGAAGCGCGCCGCCGATCAAGAGTTCAGCACCGACGCGGAGGACATCAAAAAGCTCGCCCCGACGAACGACATCCTCGCGCTGATCACGCGCACCGAACAGCTGGACGACACGACGGTCAACAAGGCCGAAGACGCCATCCTGCAGTTGATCACCGACAAGAAGCTCGACGAGGCCAAACAGAAGTACGTGACGGAGTACGCACCGCCGCGCGAAGAGTGCGACACGCTGCTCAAGCAGTTGGTCGACCTCAGCATCGCTCAAGCGCAGCAGGCGCTCGACTCCGCGCAACGCCGCTACGAGACCACGCGCATCGTTACCTACAGCTTGATCGGCGCGCTGATCGTGTTGGGGATCGCGCTCTCGGTGTTGATCGCCGGAACGCTTTCGCGGCCGATCGTGCGCATGTCGCAGTCCGCGCGGCGCGCGGCCACGGGCGACCTCGGCGACTCGCTCGAGTTCGATCATCGCGCCGACGAGCTGGGAGAGCTGAGCCGGGCCATGAATTCCATGTACGCCTATCTGCAGGCGATGGGATCGACCGCCGACCGCATCTCGACCGGCGATCTCACCGTGCGAGTCGAGCCGCGATCGCAGCAGGACGGTTTCGGCATCGCGTTCTCTTCGATGCTGCAGAAGCTCACCGAGATGATCGGCGAGGTGCGCTCGGCCGCATCGGGACTCGCCACCGCGTCGAGCCAAGTCTCCTCCACCGCGCAAAGCGTGTCGGCGGGCAACAGCGAGCAGGCCGCCGCGGTGCAGGAAACGACCGCCAATCTCGAACAGATGAATGCATCGATCGCATCGAACGCCGACAACAGCCGGCAAACGGAGGTGATGGCGAAGAAAGGGGCGCACGACGCGCAGGAGAGCGGCAACGCCGTGCGCGACACCGTCACGGCGATGAATTCGATCGCCGAAAAAATCTCCATCGTCGAAGAGATCGCGTACCAGACGAATCTTCTCGCGCTCAACGCGGCCATCGAAGCGGCGCGCGCCGGTGAGCACGGCCGCGGCTTCGCCGTCGTGGCGACGGAAGTGCGAAAGCTCGCCGAGCGAAGCCAGGTGGCGTCGCGCGAGATCAGCGGACTGGCCGCGACGAGCGTGCGCGTCGCCGATCGCAGCGGCTCGCTACTCACCGATCTCGTCCCCGCCATCCGCCGCACCGCGGAGCTCGTGCAGGATGTCGCCGCCGCGTCGAACGAGCAGGCCACCGGTGTCGCGCAGATCAGCCAGTCGCTTGCGCAGGTCGATCAGGTCACGCAGCGCAACGCGTCCGCGGCCGAGGAGCTCGCGGCGACGGCGGAGGAGATGGCGTCGCAGGCCGAGGCGCTCAAGGGTCTCGTCGAGTTCTTCCGCCTGCCGGGCGGGTCGTATCAAGCGCTTCCCGTTCCGCAGCACCACCAGCCGCCGGCGCGTCCCGCACTCGTTCCGCATTTCGGACCTCTGCGTCCCTCGGTGGCCCATGCGTAGCGCGGCGCTCTGCATCGCCTTCCTCGTCGCGCTGCCTGCCGCGGCGCAGATCAAGGACAACAGCTTCCTCGTTGAAGAGGCGTACAACCAGGATCCGGGCGTCGTTCAACACATCTCGACGTTCCAGCACAGCACTCGCGGCTCGGATTGGTTCTCGTCGTTCACACAGGAGTGGCCTGCGGCTGGATTGAAAGATCAACTCAGCTACACGATCACCTCGGCGCGCGCCGGCGATCCAAGCGGCTTCGGCGACATCACGCTCAACTATCGCCGCGAGGTGTTGGGCGGCGGCGAAGCGCGCGTCACATTCGCGCCGCGCATCAGCATCGTTCTACCCACCGGCGACGCGCGCCGGAACCTCGGCGGCGGCTCAACCGGATTCCAGCTCATGCTGCCCGCGAGCGTTGTCGTCAACGAGCACTTCGTCACACACTGGAACGCCGGCGTCGCTCTCACGCCTGCGAAGGACACGCGCACGTGGACGGCTGCGCAGAGCGTCGTCTGGCTCGCGCATCCGCGATTCAACGCGCTCGTCGAGACCGTGTGGTCGCGCACCGACACGCAGCACGGCGCGCGCGCGAGCACTCTCCTGGTGAGTCCCGGAATCCGTTGGTCGTACGACCTTTCCGGCGGACTGCAGATCGTTCCCGGAATCGCGCTGCCGATCTCATTGCGCACTCCGCACGATCGCAGCGTCTTCACCTACCTCAGCTTCGAACACCCGTTCGCGAGGAGCGCGCGATGACCGATCAGTACCTGACCTTCTTCATTCGCAGCGAGGAATACGCGGTGGCGATTCTCCGCGTGAAGGAAATCATCGAGTTCGAGAGCGTCACGCGCGTGCCGGCGATGCCTGCGCACGTGCGAGGCGTCATCAACCTCCGCGGGTCGGTGCTTCCGGTCATCGATCTATCTGCGAAGTTCGGCCACGGCGAGTCCGTTCCGGCGCGGACGACTTGCATCGTCGTCGTCGAAACACAAGTCGACGGCGAAGTGCTCGTCGCCGGCGTGATTGCCGACGCCGTCTCGGAAGTCGTCGATCTTCCCGCCGTACAGATCGAGCCGCCGCCGCCGTTCGGGACGAACATCCGCGTCGATTTCCTCGCCGGTATGGGAAAGCTCGACGGCCGGCTCGTGCTCATCCTCGATCTCGACCGCATCCTCATGCCGGTCGAAGTGCTCGAGATTCTCGACGCTGCATCGTCGGACGAAACCGACGTCGCGCGCGTCGCCGAAGAAGCGACCGTGCCGGCGGAGGCGTGATCGCTTCGTCATGGTGAACGTGCGTGAGTTCCGGCTGTTTCAAACACTCGTGCACCGCGAGGCAGGCATCGCGTTGTCCGATCACAAACACGCGCTGCTCGTCGGCCGGCTCGCGCCGCGCCTTCGCGCGCTCGGCATGGAGTCGTTCCAGGCGTATTACGACCGCGTCTGCCGCGACGAGGCCGAGCGCGTCCGGATGATCGACGCGATCTGCACGAACGAGACGCACTTCTTTCGTGAGCCGAAGCAGTTCGAGATGCTCGAGCGAGAGGTCATTCCGGCGTGGCGCGCCGAGGGAGAGCGCGGCCTTCGTCCGAAGCAACTGCGCGTCTGGAGCGCCGCATGTTCGACCGGCGAAGAGCCGTATTCGATTGCCATGACGCTCGTCGCCGCGCTCCCCGGCTGGAATCTCGACATCACCGCGTCCGACATCTCGACGAAGGCGCTCGATCGCGCGCGACTCGGCATCTGGCCGATTGCGCGCGCGACGGAGATTCCCCGGCGATACCGAAGCCTCTTCATGCTGCAAGGCCGCGGTCCGCAGGAGGGAATGATGACCGTCCGAAGCGAGCTGGCCTCGCTCGTTCGCTTCATGCGCATCAACCTGCAAGACGAGAGATATCCGATTGCGGGCCGCTTCGATCTGATCTTCTGCCGCAATGTGTTGATCTATTTCGACGCCGATTCGAAGAAGCGAATCGTCGATCGCCTCCTCGACCGCCTCACACCGCACGGACTCCTCTTCCTCGGCCACGCCGAGAGCATTCACGGACACGAGCGCGCGCGCTCCGCCGGTCCGACGGTGTACGCACTCAAGGAGCCGAAGTGACGAACGTGCTCGTCGTCGACGACTCGGCGGTGGTGCGGCAGGCGTTCTCGCAACTTCTCGGGAGACAGTTCGCGATCGAGACCGCCGCCGACGCGCTGATCGCCGAACAGAAGATTCGCCGGCATCGTCCCGACGTCGTCGTGCTCGATCTGCAGATGCCGCGCATGGACGGCCTGACGTTCCTGCGGCGGATCATGACCGCCGATCCGCTGCCCGTGGTGATTTGCTCCGCCGGTGCGGCGCGCGGCAGCGAGACCGCGATGCGCGCGCTGCAAGAAGGCGCCGTCGACATCATCTTGAAGCCGCAACTCGGCGTTCAAGAATTCTTGCGCGAGTCGGCGGTCGTCGTCGCCGACACGTTGCGCGCCGCGGCACAAGCGCGCGTCGTTCGCCGCCTTGCACCGCCGACGACAACTGACGACGCCGGCGCGGTCGTGCGCAAGAACGTTCAGCCGCGGCCGCAATCGGCGCAACGCATCATCGCCGTCGGCGCATCGACGGGAGGAACCGAGGCGCTGCGCGCGATCATCGAGGCGTTGCCGGAGGATGCGCCTGCGATGGTCGTCGTGCAGCACATGCCGGCCGGCTTCACCACGGCATTTGCGCGCCGGCTGGACTCGCTCGCGCGCGTGTCGGTGAAGGAAGCCGAAGCGAGCGACGAGGTAATCCGCGGCCGCGTTCTCATCGCGCCGGGAGACCGGCACATGGTCGTGCTGCGGCATGGCTCCGGCTATCGCGTGCATCTCGCCGCCGGCCCTCTCGTGTCGCGGCACCGCCCAAGCGTCGACGTCCTCTTTCGATCGGTCGCGCAGAGCGCCGGCGCCAACGCCGTCGGCGTGCTGCTGACCGGCATGGGCAATGACGGCGCGAACGGCATGGCCGAGTTGCACGAAGCGGGCGCGCGGACGATCGCACAGGACGAGGCGACGAGCATCGTGTTCGGGATGCCGAAGGAAGCGCTTGCACGCGGCGCCGTCGACGAGATGCTGCCGCTCGGCTCGATCGCGGCGCGCATCCGGGAGCTGTCATGACGCAGTCGCTCATCCAGACGCTTCTCGCTCCCGGCGCGCTGCGCACGGCGCTGCAGCCGATCGTCGCACTCGATGACGGAACGCCGCGCACCGTCGCGTACGAATGCCTGACCCGCGGACCGATCGGCTCGAATCTCGAACAGGCGCAGGTGTTGTTCGACTACGTCCGTCTCAAACACGACGAGCCGTCCGTCGACCGCGCATGCGTCGCGAGCGCTCTGCGCACCGCGCGTTGCGACGCGGCGACATCCCTGTCGCTCAACGTTCACGCCGCAACGCTCGGCCGCGACCGCGATTTCGTCTCGTTTCTCCTGAATACAGCGCGCGATTCCGGCTTCTCCGCGCAACAACTGATCGTCGAGATCGTCGAGTACGCACCCGTATGGAACGAACCAGTCCTCTCCTCGGTCTCCGATCTCCGCGACGCCGGTGTCCGCATCGCCGTCGACGACATCGGCCTCGGCCACTCGAACCTGCGAATGATCCTCGACGTCCAGCCCGAGCTTTTCAAGATCGACCGCTACTTCGTCGACGGCTGCCACGCCGACCCCCGCCGCGTAGCCGTCATCGCCTCCGTCTGCCAACTCGCCCGCTCCTTCGGCGCCGCCACGATCGCCGAAGGAATCGAAGAAGCGTGCGACGTCCAGCCGCTAGTCGATTGCGGTGTGTCGTTGTTCCAAGGGTATTTCTTTGGGAAGCCGGTGATGGTTGGCGATTCGCTCAGCCACTTGGGCTGAGCTCAAGTCGAAGAGGTTGAAGTTCTCCGCCATGCGATCCTTGAAAACACGAAACGCCGAGAAAGTCGCGGCGCATAGCTGTAGATTGGTCGGGCCCACGCAGCTCGAAACCCGCGACCTCAGGCGTGACAGGGCGCGCGGGTCTAACGCCCGTCACTCCAACACGCGTGAAGGAAGAGATGCCGGACCTGTCGTGACCGTGAGCGCCAGAGGAATGCGCCAAATCGGATCGAATCGCTTCGGGCGCCGCGTTACTCGTTCGGAATCACATCAGATTGCGCTGCTTCAATGAGACGAAGCTGCTTGATGTGACGATGAGATGATCCAATACCTCAACGCCGAGCACTCCACCAATACTCGCGAGCTTTGTTGTGAACGCGAGATCATGAGGCGACGGTGACGGATCTCCTGATGGATGGTTGTGAAAAACGATCGCCGCGGCAGCGTGATCATTGAATGCGAAACGAAATACGTCACGCGGCGAAACGGACGCTGCAGTCAGTGTACCGATGAAAATCTCGCGTTCGCTGATGATACGGTGGCGTGCGTCGAGGTACAGTGCGCCGAACGTCTCCTGAGAGCGGTGACCGTACGTCGCCATCAATCGTCGTGCGGCGATCTCGGGCTGGCGGATTGGCTCCGACGAGGTGACGGAGAGTACCGCGATCCGTCGCCCCAACTCGAGGGCCGCGCCGATGCGCGCCACGCGGCTTGCTCCGAGGCTTCCGACCGCTTTGCCGGGAATCCACTCCTGGCGCGCCAGTACGAGCAGACCGTCGGCGACGACCTCTCGCGCGATATCGAGGGAGCTTTTTCCTTTCCGCCCCGGCTCAATGAGCAGCGCAACCAGTTCCGCGTCGGAAAGCGCCACCGCACCGCCACGTGCCATCCGCTCGCGAGGCCGTTCGTCCACCGGCAGATCGGCGATGCTGATGTAGTCCATTTCCACAGACCGAGGTTCCCTCGGGTGCCAGCGTCACGCAAGGAATTCGTCGGACTTCGGTGAGTCGTCAGAGGCACAAGGCAAAAACCGCTGTGATCACTGCGTCGCATCCACGATACGTAGATCAGTCTGATCACTCTCTCCATATCTCAGCGGTCAGCGGAAGCTCATTCAGCTCTGCACGCGCTTCACGCCACGTTGGATAGTACCGGTCGAGCAGGGCCACGAAACGGTCGTTGTGAGTGTGCTCGAGCAAGTGAAGCAGCTCGTGGACGATCACGTACTCCAACAGGTCTTTGGGCTTCTTCACCAGTTCGGTGTTCAGCCGGATGGTCCGCATCCGGTGATTGCAACTGCCCCACTTCGTCTTCATCCTCTGCAGGAAGTAACCGGCTACTTCGACGCGCAGCTTTCGCTGCCATACGCGGATCAATCCAGGCACGGCGTCATGCAGCAGCGATTTGTGCCATGCGTGCATGATCGCCTCACGTCTGGCCCTAGTGCTTCCGGGACGCACGATGAGCGTCATCGAACGATGACTGAGTCTCACCGAAGGTTTAGCGTCGTCTTCCCTGACCCTGAGCAGGTAGCGCTTTCCCCAGAGGAAGTGGCTCTCGCGCCCCACGAACTGGCGCGGAGTTTCGCGCGCCTGCGCGCGCAGTCTGCGTTGCTGATTCCGGATCCAGCCGAGCCGCGAAACCGCATACGCGCGCGCCACTTCGGGGCGTGTGTTCTTCGGAGCGACGAGAGTGACGCGCCCCTCCGGAGGATGCACCGAAAGGTGAACATGCTTTACGTCTTTGCGTGTCACCGTGATGGCGATGTCGCCGATTTGGATCGTATCCGTCATCAATAGCCCGACTGGTGCTTGACGAGCTCGAAAAGCGCCTGCGTCGCCTCACGGTTGCGGTCGAGCAGCGGAAAGAGAGCGTTCAACACCTGCGCTTCACGCGCCTGATCGCCTTTCCATCCCGCCGGTGCTTGTTCGCGCATAACGACGTCGATTTGAAGCGCCAGCTCGCTCAGCTTCGTCTCGAAGTCAACAGCGCCGTCGGCGACGTGCGAGTCTCCGGAGCCCGCTGCGAGAATCCGCGGCAGGTTGTTGTAGATGACGGTCGCCTCGCGCTTCCCGTGCAGCACCGCCGGCGTGCCGGGCTCGGACTGCTTCTCGACGAGCCGTTTCACGAGCGCTTCGGCTTTGCGAAGAAATTCTTCGTACGCCGCCGTGTCAGCCCGGCTTTGCCGGATCAGATCGTCGAGCAGCTTCGACATCCGGTCATAGAAACGCGGATCGGTGAGCTGGTCCCGGATGATCGTCTTACGGACGTTGTTGATGATGCCTTCAGCGATGGCGTTGCGTGAGAGCTGGCCCTTCTCGTTGAGCTTGCGCGCGATGGCGTCGTGGATGCCGGTCTCGATGATGAGTTCCGTCAGCGACAGCTCGCCGAGCTCACCGAGACCGGTGGCTGGATCGGCCTGAATGTACGTGTTAATGAGGTGGCGCATGTCCGCCTCATACGGCTTGATATCGAGCTCCTCCCCCGAGTGCCGCTTGATGGCGGCGCGGACGTCGCTGTAGAACTCGACGTCTCTCCGAACCGAGGACGCATCGCCCTCGGAATAGCCCGCCGCGGTGAGATCCTGCGCAATCGCGGCGAAGCCGCGCACAAAGATCGCCGTTGCCTTGTAAAACTCGACGCGCAGCGGCTCGGTCTCGCTGAGCGCGTCCGGGTTGGCGGCATCGCCGCAGAAATAGTGGAGAAACTGCTCGACTTCGCGCGGCAACGGAACCGGTTCGCACAGGAAGCGCAACGTCTCGCGCGCCTGATCGAGCCTCTTCTTTCCTTCCCCGAGCCAGTCTTTCAGGTGAACGTTGTTCTCGCCGCCGTTTCCCTCGTCGGTATCCAGCTCGTCGGAACTGTAGATGGCGATGGCCTGCTGCACCTCTCCGAAGAGCTCCTTGAAGTCGACGATGTGGCCGTAGTCCTTGTCGTCGCCATCGAGGCGGTTGGTCCGACAGACGGCCTGAAACAGGTTGTGGTCGTGCAACTCGTGGTCGAGATAAATATAGGTGCAACTCGGCGCGTCGAAGCCGGTGAGCAGCTTGCTGACCACGATCAGCAGCTTCAGATTCGCGGGCTCCTCGATGAAGCGTCGCTTGGCCTCGGTCTCGTAGCGCGCCGTGGTCTGGCCGTACCTCAGGACGTGCTGGGTATACGTGTCGAACTTGTAGCGCTCGTCGCTGTTGGCTGGCTCGCGCGAGATCGCGTTGTGATTCGGTTCGTAGCTGGTGATGATGCCGCAGAAATCGCCGAAGCTCGTGTTCCGGAAGAGCCGGAAATAGTGACAGGCGTCATAAATCGACGCCGTCACGAGAATCGCGCTTCCGCGGTCGTTATTGAGGCGAGGCTTTACCGCGAAGTCGTCGATGATGCTGGCGATGATGCGCTGCTTGCGCTCGCCGGAGCTCATTAGCTCCTCCAGCGTTGCCCAGCGCTTGCGCAAGACGGCCTTCTGAAAGTTGTTCAGAGTCCTGGTCTTGTTCTCGAACCAGCGGTCTACGGCCGCGGGTGAGGTCAGGCGTTGTGGCACGTCGCGCGCCTCGTACTTCAAATCGAGAATGACTCCGTCGGCCACGCCCTCGTGGAACTTGTAGGTGTGGATATTCGTGCCGAAGACCTCCCGCGTCAGCTTCTTGTCCTTCCGCAGCAGCGGCGTGCCCGTGAACCCTACGAAGATCGCACCTTCGAGCCATCGCTTCATCTGGCGATTCATATCGCCGCCCTGAGTTCGGTGGCATTCGTCGACAAATACGTAGAATCGGCCCTTGAAACGCGGCAGCGGACCGCTGAGATCTGACGGGTCGAACTTGTGCAGAAGGGCACAGAGCAGGCGAGGCGTTGCGGCACCGAGTTTCTGTACCAACTCCGCCCGCGACATCACGCGCGGCGACGGCGAATCGGAGCCGACCACACCGGCGTTCTTCATCACGCCCTCGATCTGCTTGTCCAACTCGTCGCGGTCGGTGACGATCAGGATGCGCGCCTCGGCGTCATGTTCCAACAACCATTTGGCGATCAGTACCATCAGGATGCTCTTGCCGCTGCCCTGGGTATGCCAGATGACGCCACCCTCGTGTTTGGCGATGCGCTCCTGCGCTGCTTTCAAGGCGAAGTATTGATGCGGCCGCGGTACCTTCTTGCGTCCCGCGTCGAAGAGGACACAGTTGCGGATCAGATCGAGCAGCCGCTCCTTGCTGCAGAGCTGGGCGAGAGGGCGGTCGAGGAGCGCGCCCGCCGCGGGCGGATTAATCGCCTGGTTCGGCGCCTCATCTTTCCATTCAACGAAAAACTGCTCTGGTGACCCGGTCGTTCCGTAGCGCAACCCCTGAGAGTCGCTCCCGGCCAGCACGAATTGGACTGTGTTGAAGAAAGGCTTATTGAAGATCTCCTCCTGGTTCGTGATGAGCTGCCGTACACCGTCGCTGATCTCTACGGAACTGCGTTTCAGCTCGATCAAGCCGACGGCGATGCCGTTGATGTAGAGAACGATGTCCGGCCGCCGCTGGTACCCTCCCTTGAGCGTCACTTCCTCGGCCACGGCGAAGTCGTTGTTCTGGGGGTCATGCCAGTCGATCAGCTTCACCGTCTCATGCGGTTTCCCCACAGCGATCTGCACCGGCACTCCATAGCGCAGTAGTTGGTACGTGCGGAGGTTGGCTTGATACAGCGTGATACCTGTGGAGTCCGCAGCCGTCTCGAGCCTCTGCAGCGCGGCACCGATGTGAGAATCTGAGTAGCCGCGCTGCTTCAGGTTTGCCCGCAGCAGCGCCGTCTCGATGGAACGATTGTTCTCCCGCTTGCTCCAGTCGCCGAGGTAGCGGTAACCGAGGTTGCCGGCGCGTGCCGGGTCGGTGAACAGCGCGACGACGCGGTTCTGCGTCTTGCGCTCGGAGCGGGGTTGCTCAGGCACGTCCCGAGGTGTGCCCGTGTGGTTCGGAAAGAACGTCTTCTTCCGGTTCGATTCTCACAGCACGGCCGTCGCGCCAGACCACGGCGTACTGACCGAGCCGCCGCTTTCGATCCAGTGCTTCGGCGACGGCGTTGCGCAGCGCATCCAGCGCCTGCTGGTCCTCTGCGGACAAGTTACTCATCGATACGCCTCTTTCACGAGTTGGTCGTAGACAGTCTGGTTGAAAATCGTTCTCTCGTCGCCATCCTGAACGAAGACGATCTCAGGGAACGGTCCGCTGTTCAGGAGGCAGCGTGCGTGGTCCACTGCGCCAGCATACGCATCGAGCAAGTTTCGCAGGCTCCGCGGGAAGCGGCGGTCGATGTCCTCCGGCGCGATCGAATGTCCACCGTGCGCCACTCGCTCCGCAACGCGCAACCGGGACATCTCGACATTGGGGAGAGCGAGATAAAGCAACTCCACCCGCCATCCCACCGAACGCAGACGCCGCACGAGGCGCAGATAGCCGCGCCCCGACAATGTGGTCTCGAAGGCAAAGTCCCGTCCTTCGGCGACGTCGTGTTCGATCTGTTGAAGGAACAACCGGCTGGCGGCGAACAACTGCTGCTCGGGTGCAAGCGGTGAGAGGCCGGCGGCAATGAGATCAGCATTGACAAACGCGGTACCCGGAGCGACCTCCGGCAGATACTTCAGCGCAAACGTGGTTTTCCCCGCCCCGTTCGGGCCGGCGATGATCCGGCAGACCGGCATCTGCGAAGCGACCGTCATGTCAGGCGCCGATCGCCTTGCGCGGTACGAAACCGTGATCGCGCATCCACGACAACGCCTTACGCCATCGTTCCTCCGGAATACGCTTTTTCGATTCGTGCCAGTTGTTCAGAACCTCGTTGACAATCACATCGTCGGGGACCGGACCATTCTGCTGTACCAGGTCGCGCCACGCCGCGAACAGGGTAGCGACGATCTCGCACCTCTCCGTCGTCAAGGTCCGAAAAGTCTCAATGACGGAGTCGAAGGCTGTACCGATTCCGCCGAAATAGCGCTCGAAGTACTCCTTATGCTTGCCACGATTCGCCATCGGCGCATACCGATAGCGGTCCGCGATCTTCTGCGCATCGAACCACTTCTGCTTTCGGAGTTGCGTGTCGATGGAACGTAAGGCGCGGTTGTCGTAAGGTCCGGCGGCATCTCGATGATACGTAGAGCCGGTGTCCACCTCGCACAGTTGCTCGACGAGAAAGATCATCTTTTCGAACTTCACGTGCCCGAACGTGGGCTCGTCATGCAGGCGATCGATGATTTCGGCGGCGAGCACGCTTCGTTTGAAATGGATGTTGGCTCTTCGGTCATTCGTTCGCTCTGCATTCTTGCTTTCGGTGGCTGCAGGGATAACGAGGCGCGTTCTCCCCGTAAGCAGTTCCTGCATCATCGCCTGTTTGAGGGCGCGGGTCTTGTCGCGGCGCGCCTCGAGGGCGGACAGCTCGGCGTCCATGTCGGAGAGCATGGTGGCGATGACGATCTGTTCGGCGACGGAGGGAAGCTCCAGTCGGAAGTCTTGAACCATGGGCTTGTTCAGATTCGCCTGCGTGCCATGCTGACCCAATGTCTTCACTACCGGCTTAAGGTAAATTAGGTAGTAGTAGAGGAATTCGTTGTGCAGCGAGGCGTGCGGCCGTATGCCAAGGATCGCTTGACTCGAGCAAAGAGGAATCCCGGCGACGCTGCATTCGCCAAGTGAGGCGTACAGAGCGTAAAGAACAGAGCCGACAGGGAACATCTTAGCCGCACTGTTGATGAAGCCAAGTTGGGAGAGACTGCGTTCCGTACCAGTCATGACCTTCCCGCTCTTAGTCATGTCAGAAATAGACGCCCACGGAATGGCGCCGTCGTAGTAAGCGAACACCGAGGCGGGTGGAGTCCCACCGCTGTCCATTTCCGCGAGTTCCCCCAACCGCTTCGGCTGCCACTCGTCGTGGAAGCCGGATAGACGGGTCTTGCCAGTGAGAAGCTGTTGCATAGCGGCCTGCTTGAGGTCGCGCTTCTTGGCGATGAGCCGCGTCAGCACCTCCAGTAACGCATCCACGTCGTTCAATGCTGTCGCAATGGCGCGTTGCTCAGGGACGCTGGGAAGCAATACGGGCATTTCTCGGAGCGTCCCGGCATTAACATTCTTCTGGGCACCTCCAATCTGGCTTTGAGCGAAGAACTCTTGGCCGAGGTCAGAATTAATATAATGACACAGGAAGTTACTGTCGGCAGCGTGCGGCTTGGGTCGCGAAATTAGTGTAGTAAAACTTTGTGAAGAGTCGTATTTCGCCGGAACGATGGCGGTAACACCCGGGTATCCCGTCCGCATCGTCAGGAGGTCCCCAGCCCGCAGTCGTTTATTTCTGAAGGCCAGTTCGTAATCAGGCTCGACGAACAGCAGGTCGGTATCATCCAGCCGACCATTCTTGATGTTCTGATTTCTGAACAGGGGCACGCCGTTAGGTCTGTAAGCGTAAGTTGCAGCGCTCGCTATGCCGACCATGATCTTGTCGGTGATAGCCGCCAACGGTTTCACATCCCAGTCTTCGGGAATGACGCCCACTTCCGTCTGCTTATAGCCGGGTCTCAGTTCCACGACGCTCCCATCCGTTTGAGGTGCTCGTCCACGCGCGCGGCGAGTATCGCTACTTCATCAACGAGCGCGGGCAACGGCGTAGCGTATCGCTCAGCGAGTTCGCGGATGCGGCCGGTGAGCGTCTGGGATACGCGATTGAGTTCGCCTTGTACCGCGGTGTAGAGGCTCACCATCCACTTGTTGTCGATCACCAACGTCTTGATCTCACTCTCGGTAAGCGTCGGGTATTTCTCGTAGGCGAGCTTGTCGAAAGCGGCGTCCTGCTCCTTTACTGCGCGCTTCAGCTCCGTCTCGCTGTCGGAGAGTTCCAGCCAACGCCGCAGCACCGCCGCCTCGTCTTTCGCCTCCTTGTCGCCTCGGATCTCCTTCAGGCGCGCATTGACCTCGCCCCTGGCGATCTTCTCCAGCGCGCCGAGCGCGGCTTCTTCGCCGCCATGCTCCTCCTCCAAGTCGGCAAGGCTCGCGGTCGTCGCTTCGAGCTCGGCCTGTTTGGAGTCGAGCGCCTCTTGCTCTCTCGCGAAGTAGCGCGCCATGATGAGCGGCTTCGGGATCAGATCGCAGAACCAACCTTTGTCCTTGCGCTTCCCCTTCTTGTCCGTCTCGATGATGCGTTCCGTCTTCGCCACCCAGCCGTCGGCGGCGATCTGATACGCGTCGTCCTGCATCGTTTCCGACCAGTAGTCCATCAGGTGCTGGTAGACGTCGTAGGCATCGAGGAGCGGCGCTACACGGAACGCGGTCAGCAGCTCCTCGGCGAGGGTCTCGATCAACGCCTTCGGGTGGCCGTTCTTGTCGAAGGCGGTGAGCCGCTTCACAGCATTCGTTCGCCAGTCCTGGAAATGCTGTGTGGCTTTCTTGTGGAATGCGGCGAACTCGGCGTGGCCGAGGATGGCGGACTTCACCTCGGTGATCGGCAGCTTCAGACGGGCGTAACCGGGACGGCCGGCAGACTCGAAGAGCGTGGCGCGCACGGTGGGAAGCACCTGCCAGTAGGCGTCGAGCGCGTCGAGATCGCGCTCGGGGATGCCGCCACGCAGGTGACCGTCGATGTCCTGCAAATCCTCGGGCGTCGTCGAGTCGATGTAACGCGGAAGGTTGAGGTTGAAATCGTTTTTCGGGTCGGCGATCTCATCGAACGGCACCATGCGCGCGTAATGCGGTACGTCCGCCTGCCTGGTGAAGGTGTCGACGATGCGATGGATGTCCTGCTCCCGCAGCCGGTTCTTGTTGCCGTCCTTGATGAAGCCCTTGCTGGCGTCGATCAGGAACACACCCTTGCGCGCCGCGGCGTTCTCCTTGTCGAGCACCACGATACAGGCCGGGATGCCGGTGCCGTAGAAGAGATTGGCCGGCAGGCCGATGATGCCCTTGAGGATTCCGGAGCGCACGAGCTGCTGGCGGATCACGCCCTCCGCGTTGCCGCGAAAGAGCACGCCGTGCGGCAGGATGCAGGCCGCCTTTCCGTTGCCCTTCATCGAGCGGATGATGTGCAACAGGTAGGCGTAGTCGCCCTGTTTGGCTGGCGGCACGCCCCAGGCGAAGCGCCGGTACGGATCGTCCGAGGGCTTGAGGCCCGTCGACCAGGCCTTGTCGGAGAAAGGCGGATTGGCGACGACGTAGTCGTACGTGCGGAGCTGCTCGCCATCCTTGAACTTCGGCGCCGCCAGGGTGTCGCCCGGAAGGATG
>Ga0075425_100001360_pt1 | contig 23999 bp, 19 predicted proteins | sample SoiMethybrSBSTD4_FD_75300 | JGI IMG/M metagenome (GOLD analysis project Ga0075425, IMG submission 75300) | Bulk soil microbial communities from a Populus tree surrounding site in Tennessee, USA - Soil MetaG P. TD hybrid SBSTD4 | ecosystem: Environmental > Terrestrial > Soil > Tree plantation...
CGATTCTTACCATTTCCTGGTTGTTACCGACACGGTCCCGCCTTCCGAGGGCACGCCCAAAGCGGTAGAAGCTGCTCGCAAGGCAGTACTTCTCGGCAACGAGCTTGCCGAATCGCACAATGCAATGGCCAACGCCATGAACGGCCAATGGGATTTGCCGGGAAATGAGAAAGAGTCAAAGCTCGCCGTCTCGCTAAATCCCAGCTACTCCAACGCTCATCGAATTTACGCTGCTCTCCTCGCCGCCGAGCGCCGACATACAGAGGCATGGGAACAAATCAGTGAGGCGATGCGAACCGACCCGCTGTCTCCGCCCAATAATGCGGAAGTGGTCCGCACCTTGTACTACGCCCGCGACTACGACCGGGCGATACAGCAGGCCCATAAGGCCATGCAACTGGATCCCGGTTACTATCGCACCCACTTTTGGCTGGGCAGAGTATTCGCGCAAAAGAAAATGTACAAAGAGGCCATCGCCGAAGCCGAAACGGTATTAAAGGCGATGCCTGACAGCAATCTAGGACTGACGGAGATGGCCTACTGCCTGGCATTGGGTGGACGTCACTCGGAAGCGCGAACGATTTTGGGCCGTTTAGAGGAACGGAAGAAGAATACTTTCGTGCCGGCTTACAATCTGGCGATCATTCACACCGCCCTCAACGAGAATGTTGTCGCATTGGAGTATCTGCAGCAAGCCCATGACGAGCACGATTGGGCGTTGATGGTCATCGCCACCGAGCCGCGACTCGATCCATTGCGAAACGAAAACAGCTTTCAAGAGCTTGCCAAAAAAATTGCGCTCCCGATCTGACTAGACTTTCTCTCCACGAACCAGCCGGATCGCATCGGCTACGTCGGAGCTATTTCCATTCTGCCTCTGATCGGCTGATTCAGCAGGAACTTCGTCGGCATCTCCCTCGCCTGGCGCAAGGAAGAGATTGCTCTCGACGCCATGCTGCTTGGTGTACAGTTCGAAATATCGCCCGCCCGCCGCGTACAGTTCTTCATGCGTGCCGCGTTCCACGATCCGTCCCTGCTCCATCACCAGAATCTGATCGGCGCGCCGGATTGTAGAAAGCCGGTGCGCGATCACGAACGTAGTACGTCCGCGCATCAGATAAGAAAGTCCTTCCTGAATCATCTGCTCGGACTCTGAGTCCAAACTCGAAGTCGCTTCGTCGAGAATGAGAATGCGTGGCTCAGCCAATATTGCGCGCGCGATCGAGATGCGCTGCCGTTGTCCTCCGGAGAGCTTAACGCCGCGCTCGCCTACAACAGTGTCGTACTTATCGGGAAAACTTTCTGCGAACTCATCGACCCTCGCGATGCGGCAGGCGCGCAGCACGGCTTCGTCGGGCGCGTCCGGACGAGAAAACGCCACGTTCTCACGAATCGTTCCGTCGAACAGGAACGACTCCTGCAGCACAACTCCAAGCTGCGTACGATACGAATCCAGGCGAACCGCGCTAAGGTCAACACCGTCAACAAGCACTGCTCCCTCAGTCGGCTTGTAGAAAGCCGAGATCAGGCCGATCGTCGTTGACTTCCCAGAACCCGACGATCCCACCAACGCTGTCACAGTTCCTGGCGAAGCGTGGAAAGAAACTTCGTGCAAGACCTCTCTTAAGCCGTCGTAGCTGAAGCTGACGTTGTCGAAGTCGACATTACCTTGAATCTCGTCAAGAAAGACGGTGCGCCGCGGGTCGCGGTCCTCAGCCGATTCCTGGAGGATCTCATGGGTGCGATCCAGTCCAGCCAGCGCTTCGGTCAGCTGAGTTCCAATCTGCACGATCTGCATCACTGGCGCAATCAGAAACCCCATGAATAAGGTGTATGTGAAAAACCCGCCGATGGTGAGTGATCCGGCCAAAATCTGCCGTGCGCCGACAAACATGATGACGGCACCGACCACTCCCAGCAATACGCTCGCGGAAAGGCCCATCACCGAAGTCGCAGTCAGCGTGCGCATCACGTTCTCGAGAAGCCGCATGACCCCGCCGCCGAACACGTTCTCTTCCCGACCTTCCGCGTGGTATCCCTTAACCACGCGAACCCCGCCCAGCGATTCGGCAAGCCGGCCAGTCACCTCCGCATTGATCTTCCCCCGCTCGCGAAAGATCGGACGAATTGTCTGAAACGCCTTCTTGAGCGCCAGCCCGAAACAGAGCAGAAATCCGAACGCCAAGGCTGTCATCAGGGCGCTGATGCGAAACAGAACGAATAGCGCAATGGCCGCCGTGAGCAGTCCGCCGATAAGATCAACTAGTCCTGTCCCGATCAGGTTCCGAACGCCCTCCACGTCACTCATGATTCGTGACACCAGAACTCCGCTCTTGGTCGAATCGTGAAATGCAACCGGCAGTCGCCCGACGTGCGCCTGCACTTTCTGGCGCAGTTCGGCAATCAGCCGCTGGGCAGCCTTCGAAAGCAGTTGAGTCAACGAAAATGACGTAATTCCTTGAATGAGAGTGGCGACCAGAACCGCGAGCACCAGGGGCTTGAGCAGTTGCGTGTGCCGCTTCACGATCACGCTATCAATCAGAAAACGTGTCGAATATGGCAAAACCAGCGCGGCGACTCGATTAATTACCATCAAAACGAAGCCGACCGCCAACAGCCCTCGCCGCGGCCGCACTAACTCCCAGATCAATGGCATAACGGCGCGCAGCTTGGGTTTTGTGGTGCCAACAGTCAGCGACGGTCTGGCATGGGCGTGAGCAGCCATATCCATTTGATAGTACAGGGCCTGTGCCCGACGCAATTTCCAATTCCCCCGGAATTTGCCGCTTACCAAGTTGCCCTTGCCCCGTCTATCTCCTTGCAGCCGGGGAAGGTAGGCGTCTCCCGGCAAACCGAGGACATAAAGCGATGCCGGCCGATGCCTGGGCAGTACAATTTCCGGTTGGCAAGATTTCCAGCCACCAGCGAAACAGTGAAGCGCGGAACAGCGAGACCCAGGACCGCATGTTGAGAGAAGTGCCACGCCGCATCGACGACACCATGCTGGTCCGCGAGGCGCAGCGTGGCAGCCGAGCAGCCTTCGAAGAACTTGTCCGTCATTACGATCAGGCGGTGCTGCGGCTGGCGCTGCACCTCACCGGCTCGGAACACGAGGCCCAGGACGTTTACCAGGACGCGTTTCTCAAGGCCTACCGAAACATTGGCCGATTCCGCTTCGAGTGTTCGTTCTATACCTGGATTTACCGCATTGTTACGAACCTGTGTCTCGACAACATTCGCAAGAAGCAGGTGCGCAAAGAAGACGCCCCGGTCGCCAAGGATGCCGATGGCGAAGTATTCGACGTTCTGGCGCAAGTTGCCGATGGTCGCAGCGGCGCCAATCCTGAGCGGGACCTGATGCGCCGCGAACTGGGTGGAAGAATCGCGCGAGCACTCGAAAAACTCACACCCCGCGAGCGCATGGTATTCGAATTAAAGCATTATCAGGGACTGAAATTAAGGACCGTCGGAGAAATGCTGAACACGACGGAAGAGACGGCCAAGAACACGCTGTTTCGCGCGACTCAGAAGCTAAGGGGCGTGCTGGCGGATATGAGATGAGGAGAACCGTCGTTCGTCGTACGCCGTACGTCGTTCGCAAAACCCTTTCGAGGATTGAAAAGCGGACGACGCACGACTGACGACGTACGACGACAAGGAAGTAACTATGAACTGCAACTGGGTACAACAAAACGTGGTTCTTTACGTTTACGAGGAGCTCGCGGACGATGCTCGCCACGAACTCGAGCAGCACATTGCGCGCTGCCGCGACTGCGCCGCCGAGGTGGAATCGACCCGGAAGTTTCGCGCCGACTTCGCGCAGTTTCCGACACAGGAGCCAAGCCCCAGCTTTCTCGCCGCCTCACGGATGCGGTTACAGGAGGCGCTGGAAACTGCGGAACAAGGCGGATGGTGGTCGCGACTAGTTTTTGATCCGGTTCACTGGCTGAATCAAGTGCGCTTCGCGCCAGCACTGGCAGCAGCGATCTTCATTATTGGTTTTGCAGGGGGAATTGCAGCAACGTACAGAATGATCCCGAAACAAGTCGCGCGAGATAACGGCAAGGAAAACCAGGTGCAGCTTGGCTCAATCGGTGGCATCGAATCGGTTGCGCAGCAGCCGGGATCGAATCAGGTCACGATCAAATATCAGACTATCTCTCCGCAGGAAGCCAGTGGGCCGCTCAGCGATTTCAACATTCAACAGTTACTGCTGTACGCAGCGCGCAACAACTACAACTCTGGCCTCCGCTTGCAATCGGTCGATTTGCTGACCCAGCAGCCAACCAACGCCCACGTGCGCGAGGCATTGCTCTACGCGCTGCGGTACGACTCGAATACCGGAATCCGGCTGAAAGCTCTGGATTCCCTTGGCCCGTACGTGAAGGACGACGTGCAGGTGCGTGACGCAGTGCTCGAATCACTCATGTCCGATGCAAATCCAGCTATGCGGATCGAGGCGCTACGTCTGCTTGAGCCGGCGCGGGGCGATAGCAGCGTTCGCATAGTGCTGCAGCGGCTGGCGGAGAAGGACGAGAACCGTTATATCCGTTCACGTGCGCGCACTTTGGTTGGGCAATTGCCCGAGATGAATTGAAGTTGGGAGGCGTTGGGACAACTCAGAAATGCTGAAAACTAAATTCAAATTCGGCCTGCTGCTGGCGCTGATGGCGACATTGTGCGTAGCCCAGCAGAGCTCGGTTCAAAAAGAAGGTAATCATTGGACGGGCATTGCAAACGGCTCGCTCCAGGCCGTCCGCAATCTTCACATTCAGATGGAATCCGGAGCGGTACGGGTTCAGGGCGGCTCCGCGCAGGGCATCAATTACGTCATTCACAACAAATCGTACGAAGGAGCTGAAGATCGGGCCCGGCGTCAACTCGAGTCATACAGAGTGAATGCTTACGTCAAGGGGGATACCGCGTGGATTGTCGGCGAGTGGGAAGGCGGATCTCCCCACAAGTTCTCTTCAGACCTGACCGTGACGGTTCCCCGTGAGATGGAACTTATCAAAATCGAAACCGAAGGCGGCGAGGTTGTTACGACTGGCATCTCCGGAAGGCTCGAAGCCCAAAGCGGCGGCGGCGCCATTCATCTCGATGACATCGGCGGCAGCGTCAACGCCGAAACCGGCGGCGGCGCCATTGATGTAGGCAATATTGGCGGCGACTTGAGATTGCGAACCGGCGGCGGGCAGATTCATATTGGGTCGGTCAAGGGAAGAGTTGTCGCCGAAAGTGGCGGCGGCAATCTGATGCTAGTTTCAGCAGCCCAGGGTGCATCTTTGCAAACCGGCGCCGGCACCATCCGCGTGGAAAAATGCAGCGGAGAGTTGAAGGTCGAAACCGCCGGCGGTGCCATTGAACTCGGCGAGATCACTGGCAGCGTGGTAAGCGAAACCGGCGGCGGCAGTATTAAGGTCAATTTTGCTGGGGGTGCTGTGAAGGCCGAGACCGGCGGCGGAGGCATTGAGCTGTGGGGCGTACCAGCCGCTCATGTCGAGACTGCGGCAGGCCCGATCGTGGCCAAGTTCGTTGCAACCGGCGGTCAACGAACCGATTCATTGCTCGAAACCGGCGTGGGTGATATCACGGTCTATCTCATGCCGAACGTAAATCTCACCATTGACGCCAGCATCGAGGCCTCCACGGGACACAGCATCAAATCGGACTTCCCTGAAATCAAGGTTTCGGGCGAAGGCGGGCAATGGGAGCCAAGGCTGGTGTCGGCAGCAGGCCAGGTGAACGGTGGCGGCCCAGTACTGAAAGTGCGAACCAGCATGGGTAACATTTACTTTCGTCGTGCTCAATAGGGGTGACTTATGAAGATGAGGAACTTCGTTCTTACGGCCACCATGGTTCTGCTCGGCGCACTGCCGGGCGGATTGAGCGCCCAACCCGGTTCTCAGCCGTTTGTCTTCTATGGCGAAGAGCCGTGGGGAGGTTCCTACCTTGGCGTTGATACGAGGGACATCACCCCAGACCGCGTCTCTGCCCTGCACCTGAAAGATGAAGCCGGCGTCGAAGTCACCATGGTGGATCAGGATGCTCCCGCCGGCAAAGCCGGCCTCAAAGAGCACGATGTGATCCTGACCGTCAATCAGCAGAAAGTCGAAAGCGTAGAACAGCTCCGGCGCTTGATTCGCGAAATTCCCGCCGGCAGGAGCGTCAGTCTCGAAATCAGCCGCGACGGGCGACCGATGGCCATTAAAGCTCAACTTGCCGAGCGCAACAAAATGATGGGATCAAATCGCGAGTGGAATTTCGATGTGCCACCCGTGAATATCCCGGCAATCAACATTCCGGCCATCAATATCCCGCAGGTTGGGCCGATTGTTGTATACACCTCTCCCGTGCGCAGCGGCCTCATGATTGAAAACCTCACGCCGCAGCTTGGCCTTTACTTCGGCGTTAAGGATGGCAAGGGAGTACTGGTCCGCTCGGTGGATAAAGGGAGCCGCGCTGAACAGGCCGGTTTTCGAGCCGGCGATGTGATCGTCAAGGTGAACGGTTCTGCCGTCAACGACTGCACCGACTTCTCCCGCGTAGTCCGCGAACGCAAGGAAAGCAAGGCGGCGGTCACGATCATGCGAGACCGCAAGGAGCAGAACCTCACGCTGACTCTGCCGGATCCGAAACGCACTGGCTCAGTGCGGGATTGCGAGTTGCTGAGCCATGAAGAGTGCGTGGATCAGCTCAAGTCTGAAGTCTATTCAATACCGGAGCTTGCCACCGCCGAAGTCAGACGTTTGCAGCCGGAACTGGAACGGCAGAAAAAGGAGCTTCAGGAAGAACTCCAGAAAGACGGTCAAGAGCTTAAGAAAGCAATGCAACAGCTGCAGGAAGAGATGAAGGAGCACCAGCACGAGCTGCAGATCGAAATGAAGAAGTGGGTAAGAGACGCGGATATCTAGAGCTGTGCAGAGCCAATGCGTCGTGCGAAGTAAGAAGTCAGAATGCAGAAGTAAAAACCAGCAGTCAGCTGTCGGCGTTAGCGCATAGTCAAATCGGGTCGTTGATGGCCAAGTGCTAAATGCCAAGTGCCGCTACTTCTGCATTCTGACTTCTTACTTCTGACTTCAATCACCTCTGCTCACTCTTCCGCCCCCACCTCATATACGTCTTGATCGCTCCCAAAAAGACGACGCAAAACCAGAAGTCCACCACGATGCCCCAGTCCAACCGCGTCGGGTCACGATGCTGGGCCGCTACCGGCAAGTACGGCATCAGCAGGAAATAAACCAGATTTCCCGCGATCACCGCGATCAGAGATTGGACGAAATTCTCAATACCTGGCTTAGACACCGGAGAACCTTGAAAGCGGCAAATCGTCGTTGGCCATAGGTCGTTGGTCGTTCGCTAAACCTCTGCCCCCATGGGTTCGGCCAATGACGAACGACGTACGACGACGCTCGTGCTCATTTACCATCTCTTCGATGCTCGAACCCACCACCCCTGTGCAGTACGTGAAAGGAATTGGCCCCAGGATCGCAGAGATTCTGGCGACCAAGGGCATCCAGACCGTAGACGATCTTCTCCACTATCTTCCTTTCCGCTACGAAGACCGGCTGAACCCACGCGGCATAAATGAGTTGCGGGCCGGCGAAATGGCGACCATCATCGCCGAGGTCCGAACCTCAGGCCTTTTTCGCACCCGCAAGATGCCGATTTTTCAGATGACGGTCGGCCAGGGGCGCTCGCGCTTGCGATGCATCTGGTTCAATGGCACTTATCTGAAAGACAAGTTTCAGCCTGGCCAGTTGGTTGCGTTGTATGGAAAAGTGGAGAATGACCGCGGCGAACTGGAACTGAAACAACCGCAGTTCGAAATTATCGGCGATGGCGAAGACGAAGCCGAAAAGAAGGTTGCTCAGTCACTCGAAATCGGCCGGATAGTTCCAATCTACGAATCCGCGGGACAAGGCCGCCTGACCTCACGCTGGTTTCGCCGTATCATTCACGGAGCTCTCGAAAACCTGACGCCTGAGTTGCCTGAAGCAATTCCCTCCGCAGTGCGCAACCGCCTCAACCTGCCTTCGCCGCGCGAGGCCCTCCGCCAGGTGCACTGGCCCGACGAAGGCGAAAGCCTGCAAAACCTGCAGGGATTCCGTACGCCCGCCCACATCCGCATCATCTTCGAGGAACTGTTCTTCATCGAACTTGGGCTCGAACTTAAACGCCGCGAGCAGAAAGCGCAAACCGGCATTGCATTTCAGCTAAACGACCAGGTGCGCCAGGCGATCAAGCGAATTCTGCCCTTCCATCCTACGAACGCGCAGAAACGCGCTCTGAAGGAAATCGCCGCCGATCTGGAGAAGCCCTTCCCCATGCGGCGACTCCTGCAAGGCGACGTCGGCTCCGGCAAGACGCTGGTCGCGTTCGAAGCCGCCATCATCGCCATCGAGAACGGATATCAAGTAGCGTTGATGGCGCCGACCGAAATTCTCGCGCAGCAACATTACTTTTCAGCACGAAGGATTTTAGAGCCGTCCGGCTATCGCATTGTACTGCTGACGGGTTCCCTTGAAGATAACCGCAAGCGCGAAACCCGCCGCCACATCGCCGCTGGCAATGCACAGTTGATAATTGGTACGCACGCTCTGATCGAGCAGAAGGTCGAGTTCGCCAAGCTAGGGCTCGTCATTGTGGACGAGCAGCACCGGTTCGGCGTCATGCAGAGATTCAAGCTGATGAAAAAACAGGATGCTGACACGAGTCACGTGGGGACGGGTGCCCTCACCCGTCCGGCGGAGCGAAGCTCCGCCGCAGAAGCTGCAAGCGCTGACCTCCATCGAGCTTCGCTCGATCGAACGGGCGAGGGCGCCCGTTCCCACGCGAGCAGTGCCAACCCCGAGCCCGATGTCCTGGTCATGACCGCCACCCCTATCCCCCGCACCCTCGCCCTCACCCTATACGGCGACCTCGACATCAGCATCCTCGACGAAATGCCCCCCGGCCGCACGCCAATCGTCACCCGCCGAGTCGGAGACGAGCGCGCCGACGAAGTCTGGCAATTCGTCCGCAAGCAGGTCGCAGCCGGACATCAAGCGTATGTCGTGTATCCAGTGATCGAAGAAAACGAGGAACGCGAGCTCAAAGCCGCCATGAAAATGTACGGCGAGCTGAGCCAGAAGATTTTCCCTGATCTGAACGTCGCCGTCCTGCACGGCCGCATGGAACCAGACCTGAAAGAACAGGTCATGCGGCTCTTTCAGCAAGGAAAGATCCAGATTCTGGTCTCGACCACCGTGATCGAAGTCGGCGTAGATGTTCCAAACGCGGCGGTGATGGTCATCGAACACGCAGAGCGATTCGGCCTTTCCCAACTGCATCAACTCCGCGGCCGCATCGGCCGCGGCGCAGCAAAGTCTATTTGCATCCTGATGACCGGGGGCAAGGTCTCCGAAGAAGGCGAGCGCCGCCTCGACGCCATGGTCCGCACCAACGATGGTTTTCAAATCGCCGAACTGGACCTCGAACTCCGCGGCCCGGGAGAATTCTTCGGCACGCGCCAGGCAGGGCTGCCCAGCTTTCAGGTCGCGAACATCATTCGCGATCGCGATCTCCTCGAAATCGCGAAGCGAGAAGCGGCCACCGTGCTCGCCGGCCCAAATTCAGAAGCTTCACAAACCGAGATCGATCGCGCCCTCCGCCAAATGCGCACCAAATGGCAGAAGACATACGGACTCGTGGAGGTAGGCTAACTACTTCGGCAGCACCGCCGTCCCGGTAATCTTCACTGATCCCGACAGTCCCGCCATCTTCGGCAAACCTTCACGACCCACAGGCTGCCCACCTCCGACCCAAACCTCCAGCGTACCCGGCGCAATTCTTCTCGCGCCCTTTTCATCAACAAAACTCAAGTTGCGATTCGGAATCGCGATATCAACCTTCTGAGTTTCGCCCGGGTCAAGGTGAACGCGATGAAATCCCGCTAGCGCCCGCAACGGTGCTCCCTGCTGTCCGGGATGCGTTAGGTAAACCTGCACAACTTCATCGCCAGCCATCTTGCCGCGGTTCTTTACATACACACTCACACCCAAATTATCCTTCGCAGCAACTGCGTTCTTATCGAAGCTGAGATTGCTGTACTCGAAATTGGTATAGCTGAGCCCGAAGCCAAACGGATAAAGCGGCTCGCCGCTGAAATAACGATACGTCCGGCCTTTCATGTTGTAATCGTCAAAGGGCGGCAGTTGATCAACCGACTTGTAAAAAGTCAGCGGCAGCCGGCCGCCAGGTGAAAAATCTCCCGCCAACGCCTCGGCCACTGCAGTCCCACCTTCCTCTCCCGGATACCACGCCTCAAGAATGGCGGGCACGTGCTGGTCAGCCCAATTCACTCCCAGCGCGCTGCCATTCATCAGCACAAGAATGACCGGCTTTCCGCTGGCAACCAGTTCCTCAAGCAACTGTTTTTGTGCCTGGGGAAGCTCCACGTTTGTGCGATCCCCGCCCGCGAACCCATCCACGCTGATCGGCATCTCTTCGCCTTCGAGCTCTCCTGCCAAGCCCATCACTACCACCACTACATCAGCCTTCTGAACGGCTTCCGCGTAATCTTTCTGATCGCCGGGCATATGCCAGACCAATTTCGCCAGTCCGGTGCCACCCTGCTGCGAGAGTTCTATTTTCACGGCATAAGAATGCCCAGCCTCGAGATGCATCGATTTCACACGCGTTTTACTGGTATCGCTGTACCACGATTCCCCGATCAGCTGATTGTCGAGCCAGAAATGAAACGCATCCGTCCCGGTAAACCCAATCAGATAGTTTCCGCTCCCGGTCGGAGTAATCGTGCCCGTCCATCGCACAGAAAAGTTTTCTTTCAGCCCACCGCCCGGCCCATCGCTCCAGTTGAAATCAATCTGCGGATCGCTCCGGCTCACTACCGGCTGTGCTTGCGGCTGCGTGCCCTGAAAGTATTCGCCGCTCAGTCCCGGCTGGCCGGAGCTATTTTTCAGAACATCGCCGGGAATCGGTTCAACCGGCTGCCCGGTCAAGGAAGAACCCTGCGCATAGATGACGTTCGCATCGCCGAAGCGCTTGCGGACTCCGGCGAGAATGGTAACCGGTTTCGACGGCGTGCCGTTGTAGTTTCCCAGCAGCGGATCGACGCTGTCCGCGTTCGGACCGATCACGGCGATGGTTTTGTATATGCTCTTAAGCGGGAGGAGATTGTCGGAGTTTTTCAGCAGGACAAGCGTTTCGCGCGCGGCTTTGAGCGCCAGCTGGCGATGCGGCTCGGTGTCGTTGTCAGCGATGGTGATGTTTGAGAATGGCACTGACTCTGGCGGATCGAACATTCCCAGCTTCATGCGCCACGTGAAGAGCCGTGTGACCGCACGATCAATGTCAGCTTTCGAAAGCAGACCCTTCTGCGCGGCTTTCAGCACTGCGTCGCGTTCCTTCGCAATCTGTTGCTGCGGCCAGGCGCAGATGATGTCCATGCCAGCCTTCACCGCTGCCGCCATGCCTTCTTCCATCGTCGGGCTATAGTGATGGTTCAACGAAATATCGCTGGCGGCGCCGCAATCCGAAACCACGTAGCCTTTGAAGCCCCAATTCTTCCTCAAATGCTCGTCGAGCAGCATAGGCTGTGCGCACGCGGGTCTTCCATCAACCGCGTTGTAAGCGCACATCACCGAGCCGGCACCGGCAGTCACGGTCGCACGAAACGCGGGCAGATAGGTGTCTTCCAGATCGTGATCTGAAACTTTCACATCCACCGTATGCCGCGTCGGCTCCGGGCCGCTATGCACCGCAAAGTGCTTTGGCGTCGAAAGCGCCTTCAAGTACTTAGGATCATTGCCTTGCAAGCCGGTCACATACGCCACCCCCATCTGACCAGTCAGAAACGGATCTTCGCCATAAGTCTCCTGGCCGCGCCCCCAACGCGGATCGCGAAAGATGTTGATGTTCGGAGTCCACACTGTGAGTCCGTGATACCAGTCGCTGTAACCGAGTACCTTGACTCTCTCGTTGTACTTCGCCCGGAACTCAGTCGCAATCACGTCCGCTTCGGTACGCAACAGGTCCGGATCGAATGTAGCTGCCACGCCGATGGCCTGCGGAAATACGGTGGCAAAACCCTCTCGCGCTGCACCGTGCAAGCCTTCGCTCCACCAGTTGTATTCAGGAATTCCAAGCCGAGGAACCGCAGCGGCCGTGTGCACCATCTGTGAGACTTTCTCTTCCAGAGTCATGCGCGAGACGAGGTCCTTTACGCGCTCGTCGATCGGCAGGGCTGGATTGCGAAAGGGCGCATTCGCCAGATCCGGAGCTTGGGCCTGAACGGCGGTGCTCTGACCAAAACTCTGGCTCGACAGCGCAATAACCGCAACCAGGCAGACGATATGAACTCTTCTCACAGGCAGCGCTCCTCTTCTCGGTTTTGAACAATCTCAACAGACCATGAAGCGATTTCGGGAACGGGTTAGCATATGTCCCGGATCGCTTCTAAGCTGGGCTTCAATTTAACCTAAATCTGAGAAAGATGAAAATCGATTTTCTAGGTGTGCGTGGGCATCGAGTGACGATTTGATTCCGTGTTGATCCGTGAAAATCCGCGGCTGCTTTCAAAGCGGTTCAAATATGGTCTGCCTCTTCCTGGATTCGCTTCCAGGCTTTTTCTATGTGGCGCCTGGTGGTATTCGCTTGCCCAATACTCATACGCAACGTGAGCTTGGCGTTCACGCGCGTGTGCGTGAGATAGAGATCACCAGTTCGGTTTAACGTGTCCATGAGCCGCTGATTCTGCTCATCCCCCGATTTCAGACGGAAACATATGAGGTTCAAGGGAACAGGTGCCGCCACCTCAAAGCGCGAATCACCCTCCACCCATTTCGCGAACTCCTGCGCCAGCCGCACGTGCTCACGGATGTGAAACTGCAACCCCACAATCCCGTAGTACCTCAGCACAAACCACAATTTCAGCGAGCGAAATCGCCGCCCGAGCGGAATCTGCCAATCGCGGTAATCAATTACCGCTCCCGAGTGGCTCGCCTTATTGCGGAGGTACTCGGGCAGCACACTTAACGTTTGAATCAGCGCTCGGCGCTCGGCGACGTAGAAACAATCACAGTCGAAGTTGGTGAACATCCACTTATGCGGATTGAAGCAGTAGCTGTCAGCGAACTCCAGGCCTTCGTGAATGTAGCGAAACTCCGGGCAGAGCGCAGCGGTGCCGGACATGGCGGCATCCACGTGCAGCCATAGCTTGTGCTCGCGGCAGATCGAGCCAATCGCCGGGACCGGATCGATCGCATTGGAAGACGTCGTTCCGATGGTTGCGCACACGAAAAACGGGACCGATCCAGCTGCCAAATCTTCTCGGATGGCCTGCGCGAGGGCCTGCGGACGCATGGCGAACTTCTCATCAACTTCGATCAGCCGCAGGTTCTCCCGCCCAATCCCCGCAATCTGCACTGCTTTTTCAACCGATGAGTGCGCCTGCGCCGAGGTATAGGCGACGAGCTCGCCAGTGCAGCCCGCACGGTTAGACGCAAAGTTCGTAGCTCGTTCGCGCGCTGCGAGGACAGCACACAGCGTCGCGCTGGATGCGGTGTCCTGAATAACTCCGCCGCCGGAGCTGGTTGAAAGAAACCTCTCTGGAAGTCCCAAAGCCGGCACCAACCAGTCGAGCATGAGAGTTTCGAGTTCAGTGCAGGCGGGGCTGGTGGCCCAAAGCATTCCCTGAACTCCAAGGCCTGCGGAAAGTAATTCGCCGAGAATTCCCGGGCCCGAGCCATTGCTGGGAAAGAAAGCAAAGAAATTAGGCGATTGCCAGTGAGTAATGCCGGGCAAAATCAGTCGGTCGACATCGGCCAGAATCCGATCGAAAGCTTCTCCCCTTAGCGGAGCTTCTCTGGGTAGCGAGCCGCGGATTTCTCCTGGCGTCACCTGTGACAGCACAGGAAACGACTCAACTCGCTTGTAGTAGTCAGCGATCCAATCGACAACCGCATGCCCCTGTTTGCGGAACTCTTCGGGATCCATATGAAATGAGGTTCGGGCGCTCGGTTGCGTCGACATGAATGCAGTCTCCAGTGCGATATCAGACAAGTTGGCCGAAGTAGAGGTTTGTATCGTATTCCATGAGGACCGTTCCGGCCCGCTGATGGGCCTCGAAGATCCTTCGCAATTCCCTTAGCATCGGCTCATGCGAGGAATGTCCCGAAGGTGGGGTGTACGACGAGGAAAGCAGCCGCCCTTCGAGCGCAGCGTAGTCGAATTCCTGAAAATTCGGCAGAACGCGTTTCTGGTGTTTGATTTCGCCGAAGAATTTTTGCGATGCCGCGTCGCGACGCTTCACTTCTGCATAATCGGTCCCGTGCTCGAGAAGCAAGTGTTCGTAGTCGCGAGCGAAGGCGCTTGAGTCAGTGCGGCGATCATTCCAGAGCAAAACCAGGTACCCTTCCGGCTTGAGAATCCTGCGAAACTCGGTAATCGCCTTCTCACGATCAAACCAATGAGCAGCCTGCGCAGCTGTGACGAGATCAACCGACGTGCCGGGCAGAGTCGTGCTCTCTGCCGTTCCGGCAACACTGCTGAACTTTGGATAAGCCGCGAGATACTCCTCGCCGGCTTTCCGCATCGCATCATTCGGCTCGACGCCGTACACGCGGTTCCCGTTTTCAAGCAGCAGGCGCGTGAAGATTCCCGTCCCCGAGGCTACGTCGGCGATCATGGATTCGGCAGTAACCGCGCATTCCTGCTTCAGGATGTCCGAAACCTCAGCTGGATAAGAAGGGCGAAAACGCGAGTAGTTCCCCACTCGCGAGGAAAAACGCTGGGTTGGCGTGATCTCAAGCATCGAATCGTTTCATAGCCGATCCTGGCCGGGCTTGCTAAATTAGATACATTAGCTCATGCGTTTGGTGATAAAAATCGGGACCAGCCTAATCGCCCCGGGCGGACGGATTGACACCACGCGTCTGCGCTCACTCGTCGACCAATTCGATCTGCCGCACCACGAGTTTCTGATCGTGAGCTCTGGCGCGATCGCCTCAGGCATGGCCCACCTTGGCCTGAAAGACAGGCCCGCAAGCGTGCCGCTCATGCAAGCTTGCGCAGCAGTCGGCCAGAGCGCATTAATGCATACCTATGAGCAACTGTTCTTCGGTAAGAAGAAGGTCGCGCAGTTGCTGCTTTCAAATGATGACTTCACTTCGCCTGCGCGCTACAAGAATCTGCAGAACACGCTCAATCAACTGCTCCGGCTGGGAGTGGTTCCGATCGTGAATGAAAACGACAGCGTCTCCGTTCGCGAACTGGTAGGCGCTTTTGGCGACAATGACGAACTGAGCGCCCTGCTCGCCGCAGCCGTCGAAGCTGACTGGCTTTTGCTGCTGACCGACGTGGATGGTTTCTATGCACCAAACGGCACGCGTCCCCGCCTGGTGCGTACGATTCGGAAACTCACTCCTGCCATGGAGGCCCTCTGCAACGGCACCGGGAAACTCGGGCGAGGAGGTATGCGCTCGAAGTTACGCGCGGCCAAGACCGCCAGTGAAGCCGGCGTCAGCGTGGCCATTGTGAACGGGCGCGAGCCGGGAGCGATCGGCAAGGCGATGGCGCGAAAGATCGGAACGTATTTTCCTGCTAAAGCGGAGAAGCACTGAAATGGCGGGAACAGCCACCGCAACTCCATCAACTCGCGAAAAGTTGGACCGCTCGCGTGCAGCGGCTGCCCAACTCGCGCAATTCTCAACCGCGCAGAAAAACGATCTGCTACTGCGGATCGCCGATGCGATCGACAGCAATGCCGATCCAATCCTGCGCGCCAATCAGGAAGACCTTGAGCGCTCGGGCCTGTCAGGAGCCCTGCGCGATCGTCTCCTGCTGGACCCGCAACGAATATCCGCAATGGCCGAAGCGGTGCGGGAAGTTGCAGCCTTCCCCGATCCAGTCAGTGAAACTCTCGAGGAATGGACTCGCCCAAACGGCTTGCTCATTCGCAAGGTACGGGTACCTCTTGGCGTTATCGGTATTGTTTATGAATCGCGTCCGAACGTCACTGTCGATGCGGCTACTCTCTGCCTCAAAGCCGGAAATGCGGTTGTGCTTCGCGGCGGCAAAGAAGCGGCGGCAAGCAATCAATTTCTTGCCGAACTCATGGCGCACGTTCCCGGCGTCCCGGCTGGCTCAATCGAACTGCTGGATTCAAGCAGCCGCGACACTGTCCAAGAGCTCATCCGCGCCCGAGGTCTGGTCGACGTCGTGATCCCGCGCGGCGGCCCCGGCCTCATCACCCACGTCATGGAAAACGCATTGGTTCCGGTGATCGAAACCGGAGCAGGAAACTGCCACATCTTCGTAGATGAATCCGCCGATTTTGATGTGGCGACCCGCATCATCCTCAACGCAAAAACCCAGCGGCCATCCGTCTGCAACGCAGCCGAGAAACTAATCGTGCATTCGCAGATCGCTTCAAAATTCGTCCCTCTGATTGTTCAACAATTAGCCGACGCCGGTGTGGAACTCCGTGGCGACCCCGAAACCTGCCGCCTCGCGCCGCAGGTCAAGCCCGCCACCGAAGAGGACTGGGCCGAAGAATATCTCCGCCTGTGCATGGCAATCAGAGTTCTGCCCAGCCTCGAGTCGGCAATCGAGCACATCAACCGTTACTCCACAAAGCACTCCGAAGTGATCGTCACCGCTGACCAGAACCACGCACAAAAATTCCTTCGCGAAGTCGACTCTGCAGCCGTCTATTGGAATGCCTCAACCCGCTTTACCGATGGCGGCGAGTTCGGCTTCGGTGCAGAAATGGGCATCAGCACCCAGAAGCTGCATTGCCGTGGGCCTTTCGCACTGAAAGAATTGACTTCGAGCAAGTATCAGGTAATTGGTAACGGACAGACGCGACCGTGACTTTCCGTTTCGATCAATGTACGCAGACCATCACCACTCGAACTGCATCGAACCGCCTGAGATCAACCCGCTACTGGATCCAAAGCTCCTCTGCATTTCCTGTGCTTGACATGTGAATAATCAGTCCCAGAAAAATGCTGGTCTGGGGCGGGCGCCTCGCTCGCCAACATTGCAATCATCCGAACTCCGCGTCAGTAGCGCTCTTTCGCGTAAAGCAGTTCAGCCGCTCGAGCCCAATTTCCGAAACGCAATTCTCCACTCTGCACCACTTTTTGAGAATTGACCGCTCGTTCTTCTGCGCGTACATTGACATTCACTACGAACGAAATTCCAGCCGGCTGGTTAGTCGTTCCAGAAAATTTGCAACTGAGCTGATGGCATGCTCCGGGTCCGAAATTTCAGGCCTGAAGCCTGACGCCTGAAGCCCGAACCTGGAGCCTAATTTATGTCCGACGATTGGAACACATATCGCACCCGTTTTCTTGTCCGCGCAAAACAGTTGACCGAACCACTCACATTCACCGATCCGCTGGGACGCGAGCACCGTGGCTGCCCTGGAGATTATCTCGTGCAGTCGAGCGAGGGCCTGCTTCGTATCGCACCGCGAGAGATCTTCGAAGACGTTTACGTGCCCCTTATTTATCCTGCCGATGTCATTCCCAACCGCAGTTCCAAAGATGGCGGAGAGGAACCTTACGTCAACATCCACGCAAGAATGGAGTCGGTTAGGGACGCCCGACCGTCGACCCATTAGGCTTTTTCTGATGGTTGACGGCGGCTGGCTGACAGCAGATGTGCAAATCTCGGCCGTAACGCAGAATTAACCAAGTTAATTCAACGTGATACAATATATAGTGATTATCTATTGACACGTACAACATACAGCAGTACTGTTGCTATCCCAGAGGCAACAAAATTTGCGCCAGCTACTTCGGCCCCGTCAACCAGGTTCTGTGGTGGTGGGGTAAATAGGCGCAACGAAGCAAGCTAGAAGATGGGACGGCGCTCCTGGCCAGAGGTGACCCGGCGCCGCCCTAAACCTCAACCCGCGGTGACCACTCCCGGATTTCTCCGGGATACTGTCGTACAGCTGTGATGTGAAAACCAGGCTTGGTGAGGCCTCGGCTTTCGCGTCGTCAAAATAACGGGCTTCACCTGCCCCATAGACATATTGGAGTCGCAAATGGTCAACATTTCGCAAATCGTGGACGAATCGCTGGCGCGGCACGGAGTCGAGCCCACCTTCGATCACCTCCGCTTGCAATGGTCGAGATGGTTCCGCTGCGACTCCAGTTTCAGCGTACTGCTGGCACCGGCTAAACCGGGGATTTTCGCTGTTGCCGAAGAAATCGCGCCTGCCGCTGAGAGCAAGCGCATGCTCGCGCTCTTTGAAATCAAAGAAACCGACGACATCGGCATGGCGCTCGGTCGCCTGTTTCTGCCGGGCAATCCGCTACGAGAAAAACTCGAGACCGGAAAGTGCTTCACCCGCTATGCCGTGATTGAAGATTCCGCCGAGCGCTCGACCGCATACAAAATTTTCGAACGTTGGCTGAACGAAACGACGAATTCATATCAGGATGTTGCATAAGCAGGGTTTGTATCAGGGTATCACTTTAGTCGTACCGCAAAAGGCTTTATTTAAGATAACGCGCCTTTAGGCGCAGCCAGATCGCCCAGGGAGAGAGACACGATGGCCGAAACCCAAACTCAACCAACCTCGCTTGCCGCGACCTCAACCCAATCCGCACCAAGAAAGACGCAAGGCCTGACCTTCCGTCGCTTCTTCACCAAGCCCGGAGTCTCTCCCTACGACGAGGTCGAATGGGAAAAGCGCACCGCCTCGATCACCGACTCGAAGGGCGGCATCATCTTCGAGCAAAAAGACGTCGAGGTCCCCAAAGACTGGTCGATGACCGCGACCAACATCGTCGCGTCGAAATATCTGCACGGCCAGCTCGGCACGGCTGAACGCGAAACCGGCGTCCGCCAACTCGTCGGCCGCGTTGCCGAAACCATCCGCGACTGGGGACTCGCCCAGGGCTACTTCCGCACTCCCGAAGACGGCGCAACCTTTCACGACGAGCTCGTGCATCTTCTTGTTCGGCAGTACGCCGCGTTCAACTCGCCCGTGTGGTTCAACGTTGGCTGCGACCGCATCGAGCCCAACTCCGACGGCCAGAACTGGCACTGGAACCCGGCGCTCGGCCGCGTCGAATTCGGCGTCACCGGATACCAGAAGCCCCAGTGCTCCGCCTGCTTCATCAATTCGGTGCACGACTCGCTCGATTCCATCCTCACTCTCGCCAAGACTGAAGGCATGCTCTTCAAGTGGGGATCAGGCACCGGAACCAATCTCTCTCCGCTGCGTTCTTCGAATGAAACTCTCAGCGGCGGCGGCACCGCCAGCGGCCCTCTCAGCTTCATGAAAGGATTCGATGCCTTCGCCGGCGTCATCAAGTCCGGTGGCAAAACTCGCCGCGCCGCCAAGATGGTCATCCTCAATGTTGACCATCCCGATATCGTTGAGTTCATCGAGTGCAAATCGAAAGAAGAGGCCAAGGCCCACGCGCTCGTCGCTTCCGGATACGACGGGTCTTCTCCCGATGCGGAGGCCTACAGCTCCATCTTCTTCCAGAACGCCAACAACTCCGTTCGCGTGACCGACGACTTCATGTACGCCGTCCTCCGCGACGCCGATTTCTCTACCCGCGCCGTGAAAGACCGCCGCCCGGTTCAGACCTTCAAAGCCAAAGACCTGATGTTCAAAATTTCGGACGCCACCTGGCGCTGCGGCGATCCCGGCATGCAGTACGACACTACTGTCAACCGCTGGCACACGTCGAAGAACACCGCTCGTATTAACGCCAGCAATCCGTGCAGCGAGTACATGTTCCTCGACGACTCTGCCTGCAACCTGGCCAGCATGAATCTGCTGAAGTTCGCGCCCAATGGCACGTTCGATGTCGAAGCCTATCGCCACGCCGTGGACATCCTGATCACCGCGCAGGAAATCATCGTTGACAACGCCGGCTACCCGACCGAGATGATCATGAAAAACTCGCATGATTATCGTCCGCTCGGCTTAGGCTACGCGAACCTCGGCGCGCTTCTGATGGCTTGCGGACTGCCCTACGACTCCGACGCCGGCCGCGACTACGCTGCCTGCGTGACTGCCATCATGTGCGGCGAAGCTTATCTGCAATCTTCGCGGATTGCGGAACTCTGTCCAGCTTTGACGCCCGCGACTGAGCCGACGAAAAAAGGTTTGGCTGACACCAATCTCGGTTCGAACACCATGCCCGGCGGCGCCTGCCCCGGCTTCTACATCAATCGCGAACCCTTCCTCGACGTCATCCGCATGCACCGCGCTTCCGTCAATAACATCAACAAAACCAACGTTCCTTCAGCGCTCTACGAAGGTTCCAAAGCCTGCTGGGACGAAGCCCTAGCCCACGGCGAAAAGCACGGCTACCGCAACTCCCAAGTCACGGTCCTAGCGCCCACGGGCACGATTGGGTTCTTTATGGATTGCGATACGACGGGGATTGAGCCCGACCTCGCTCTCGTCAAATACAAGAAGCTGGTCGGCGGAGGGATGATCAAGATTGTGAACAACACCGTGCCGACGGCGTTGTTCAAGCTGGGTTACTCGCACGAGCAGACGGATGCGATCGTCAGTTATATCGACGCGACGGGCACCATCGAAGGCGCGCCGCTGGTGAAAGACGATCATCTCGCAGTATTCGACTGCTCGTTCAAGCCGGCGAAGGGCACGCGCTCCATCGCTTACATGGGACATCTGAAGATGATGGCCGCTGCACAGCCATTCATCTCCGGCGCGATCTCAAAGACGGTGAACCTGCCCGAGTCGGCGACGGTCGAAGAAATTTCCGAAGCCTACATCCAGGCGTGGAAGCTGGGGCTGAAAGCCGTGGCGGTCTATCGCGATGGATGCAAGAAGTCGCAACCGCTCTCGGCCGCTGGAACCAAAACCGCAGAGGCCTCTGTGAAAACCTCCGTGCCCTCTGTGGTTGAAGACGATTTGAACGCTCCACCGCGCGCAGTGCGCCACAAGCTGCGTGAAGAGCGCATGTCGATTACGCACAAGTTCAACGTGGGCGGACATGAAGGTTACATCACCGTCGGACTCTATCCCAGCGGCGATCCCGGCGAAATCTTCATCACCATGGCGAAGGAAGGCTCGACCGTCAGCGGCCTCATGGACAGCTTCTCCTGCGCCATCTCACTCGCGCTGCAACACGGCGTGCCGTTGAAGATGCTGTGCGAGAAATTCGCACACACGCGCTTCGAGCCTAGCGGCTGGACCAACAATCCCGACATCGGCTTTGCCAAGTCGATCATGGACTACATCTTCCGCTGGCTGCAGCTGCGCTTTTTGACCGGCCAGCAGCAGTTGCTGTTCGAGAACCTGCGGCCCCGGTTGGCAGCGGGAGATGTAGGGCGGGCGCCCTCGCCCGCCGAGGGTGATGTGCCGGTACCTGGCGCCGGGTCTTCGCCGAGGGCCGAAGACCGACGGCCGACGACCGCCAAGGTCCATGCCGCCGACGCGCTCTCCGAACTCGTTGACCTTGGAGACGCGCCCAGCTGCCACGTCTGCGGCTCGATCATGGTCCGCAACGGCAGTTGCTACAAGTGCATGAGCTGCGGCAGCACGAGCGGGTGCAGCTAGGAATCCAGGTTCCAAGGGCTGGAATTTCTGTGGGTTTGCGCATTTGATGAAAGTTGGGTCCAAAAGGTAAAAGTCTAGACCCTAAGGAGATTGCTCCCGATTCGGGTGAATTGGTTGAGGTCGGACCGCGTGGAGGCAAGGTGGAGGACGGGCGCCGCACGGTGATCGAGCGTGGCGAGAGAATTCCGCCCACATCCGAATCGGGGAACGAATTCCCGCCAGCGCGTAGCAACTAACGAGACGGCTCGGCCTGATGGCCTCGCGTTCGGTTATTTTTCTCTTCTCTGTCGGCACGGCTGAAGCCGTGCCCTGATACGAACCATTTCGGGCACCCCTCGACTTCGCTCAGGGCAGACGCCCGCTAAGCGCCTCAACTTTGACCGCGCTCGGGGCAGGCTCCAACCAAAACCGGGTTAGGATGGGGCACCCGGCGTCTAAAAGCGTGCGATTCAAACTTGTCCGTCGGCCTTGCGAAGATGTGCTCGGCTTCGCCTGCGCGCGTTGGGCCCACTTTCTCGTCTATTACGGCACGGCTGGCCGTGCCCTGACACGAATTAAACACCCTCATTTTCGACCGACGATTCGTTGTCGCTACGAACTCTTTATGAACCTTTTAGTCGAACTTTACAGGGGACCGTATCCAATGTATTAGAGATGGCACGATGGGTGATGAACTCGACGCGGCCATGTTAGCAGTAAGAAAGGCAGGACTCTAATGTCAATCCAAGAAGTATCCGCAGAACAGTTAGCAGAACTCTTTCATCATTTTCATCAAGCGCTTGGTCCAGACTCTGAACGTGCAGGTAACACAGATCATGAAAACTGGGAAGAAACCCCGAAGCGCGAGAAGGACCGGTTGATCGCTGCGGCCCGATTGGCTCTCCTGGAATTATCTTCTGCTGAAAGGGAAAGACAAGACTCACGACGCTACTTCGCCAAGCCTGGAGAAGCGGAGTGGGGCTGTTAGTTGGATTGATCGGTGCAGTTGTTGCGGAGTGAATTTATGAATACGGGATCCAAGTTAGCTCGATTTCTCCACAAAGAGCCGCAGGCCGCGGAGGACCACTTCTCCTTTCGAGAGGTAATTGAGGCCGGCGATTTCAGGGTGCATATTGCCAACCGGACCGTGACCCTCGACGGTGCGCCGCTTAATCTCACTCCAGACGAGTTCGACGTTCTTGTGTTCCTCGTCAATCATCACCACCACATGGTTACACCGAATACCGTACTAACGACAGGCCGAACTCATTCGCGACGTGCTGAATTTCTCCGCGTCCTCCTGTCTCTTCGCGAGAAGCTTGAGGCCGCTGCCCCCGGCAAACACTACCTTCGCACCGAACCCATGGTCGTGTACCGATTCGACCCTGCGCCGTCATCGCCAATGTGAAGCGAGACACGCGAGATGAACGATCGCGCGCTGGGTCCGCCAAACTCACGGAACTGCCTCATCCTGACGGCCCCGCGTAAATCCGAATCTCAAACGCTGTCTTAGGCGGGGGCCTGAAACGCGACCAGCCCAGAACGCGGGTCGTCTGTACCACAAGGCCGAATTGACTCACACATTCTAGTGTGTAATTATTCACACATGCCGACCAACTTGGCCTTGGACGACAAGCTGATCGAAGAAGCACGCAAAGCGGGACACCATCGGACGAAGAAAGATGCGGTTACCGCCGCGCTGGACGAGTACGTCAAGCGGCGCAAGCAGCAGCGCATTTTAGAGGCGTTTGGCAAGTTCGAGTTCGATCTGGCTTACGACTACAAGGCGGAGCGGCGACGCCAGCGCTAATGCTCGTACTGGTCGACACTCCGGTGTGGTCGCTGGCCCTGCGACGCAAGTCAGGCGGCCTCAGCTCGCACGAAGAATCGCTGACGCAGGCCCTGGCTGAGCTTGTCCGCGACGGGCGCGCACAGTTGGTGGGCGTAGTGCGACAGGAGTTGCTTTCGGGAATCCGGGAGGAATACCGGTTCAAGAAGCTGCGCGACTATTTGCGAGCCTTCGACGATCCCACGGTTGGATTGCGCGATTACGAAGAAGCGGCTCACATGCACAACCGGTGCCGCAGCAGGGGAGTTGCAGGCTCGGCGATCGACTTTCTGATCTGCGCAGTGGCGGCGCGTCGTGAATGGACGATTTTTACGACCGATCAGGATTTTGAACGCTACGCTAAGGTGCTGGGGTTAAAGTTGTACACCGTGAGCTAAGTTCGCGGTGTCTGATTTTTTCCGCCTTGTGGCAGTCTGAAGCCCCCTTTCCCGCGCGGCCTGACGGCCTCGCGTATGTCGACACTAGACGTTTTTTCGGCACGGCTGGAAGCCGTGCCCTTCCACGGCGCTCGCGCCGTTCGCGGTTGATCATAGTTAGCTGTCGATTCGGGACGAGTACCTTTAATTGATCACCAGAACCAGCGTGGCGGAACTGCCGCTGATA
>Ga0075425_100001361_pt1 | contig 23984 bp, 18 predicted proteins | sample SoiMethybrSBSTD4_FD_75300 | JGI IMG/M metagenome (GOLD analysis project Ga0075425, IMG submission 75300) | Bulk soil microbial communities from a Populus tree surrounding site in Tennessee, USA - Soil MetaG P. TD hybrid SBSTD4 | ecosystem: Environmental > Terrestrial > Soil > Tree plantation...
CGGAAAAATTGTGCACGTTAGCGTGCTGTGGAGGCGCCGGAAGAAGCCGAGATTGAAATCCAAGTTACGTCTAACGGCGCCATTGCCGCCCGGAATGGTTGTCGAGGCCACCATAAACCAAAGATCTGAGGTGAAGAAAGCTTTAGATAAGCCGGCGGCGCGACTACCACCGGAAAGGATTCAGCACTTTGCTGGCGCTCTCGACGTCCTGCCGGAGCTGATCAAAGACCCCCTTGGATTCGTCATCCGTGGTCGGCGATGGCCGCTTGGTCGTAGCCTCCCTGGCGTTTGAATTGGCCTCTGTTCGGACCGGTCCTTTGACAAGCACGCGCGAGGATACCTCGGGTGTATCACTTGCCGTCTCCGGTTGCTTGGTTTCCGGTGTTGCAGCAGGTTTCTCCGTAGTCTCGACAGCCCCAGGACTCAAAAAAAGCGGGCCCTTTTCAATGGAGAGCTTGGGTTCCAGCTCGAGTTTGGTATCGGCGCGCGGTTTCTCGATCGTTGCTGTCTTGACCTCTTCCGCTGTCGGCGGTTTCTCAAATTCTCCCGGCTGCAAACCCTTGGCTGCGAGCTTCTGATCGATGCCGCTCAGAATGCCGCTGCTTTGCACATCCTTTGGCGGTTCCGGGGGTGGTGCTGTTTTAGCGATTACGGCTTGGGCTGCAGCAGGGTTTCTGAATGCCTCCGCCGGCTCGGGCGCAGGCGGCAGGTCTGTGCCATCTTTTCCGCTCCGCCTCAGGTTAGAATCCACCGAACTCAGCAGCGCAGATGTATCGGTTGGTTTCGGTGGCGGCTGGGCTAAATCATCGGTGTTTGGCAGGTCGGGCGCTGGCGGTTTCAGACTGGCTTCACGAGTTGCCGGGTCGATGCCTTTTTGATTCAACGAGTCGTCAATCTGCCCTACCACATTATTGGCATTCTCCTTCTTTGGCGCTTCTTTTTGCGACTGCCCACGCTTGGCAAGCGTCTCCGTGAGGGTCTCGGTTGATTTTTCTTCCGTCTTCGTGCTGCTGCTGGAGGAAAATGGATTGAGCTTATCGGTCACGCGCCAGAACAGACTTTTTTCTGCGCCCGGCTCCTCGTGCACGACATCCGTTTTCGCTACGAGGTTTGCGTCCTTCAGCTTGGCGAGCGCTGGATCTTCCTTGACCTCCGGCACGGACGCAGGCGTCGAACGACGGTCGCGCATCAGCAGCAGTGCTAAAGGATCCCGTTTTTCCTTGTCAAGGGAAGCCAGTTGCGTTTTGGCATCCGCCGCGAATTTGGTCTCCGGATAGTGCTCGATCAGCGCTTCGTATGCGAGGCCTGCGCGGATCACGTTTTTCTCGTTTCGATAGCTCTCACCGAGGTAATAAAGACTCTTGACCGCCGTGGGCGTGTCTTTGTACTTGCGCACGATCTCTTCAAAGCGATCACGCGCGGCGGGATATTTCTCCTGCTTGAAATAAAAGAAAGCGACGTTGAATTCGTGTTCAGCCAAGTACTCAAGGCACTTTGCAAGTTTCTGCTTCGCCTCGGCCGCCTGGGGCGATTTTGGATAGCTGCTAATAACGTTTTCGAAATAGCCCTTGGCGATCTCGGTATTTTTCTGATCGCGGTCGGTGCTGGTGAATTGATCGAAGTGAGCTTGTCCCAATCGCAGCAAGACAAACGGAATGTGTTCATTCGTCGGATGCATCGACTGATATTCTTTGAAAGCATTGATGGCTTCCGGGTACTGCTGGTTCAGATAGTAGGCGTCGGCAATCTTCAATTCGACCTGAGTAATTTCCGGGCTGAAAGGAAAATCGGTTCTAAGCTTGGAAAAGTTGTCGATGGCGCGACTGTATCGCTTCTCATTGAAGTTGCGCATGCCTTCATCAAACAGAGCCTCGGCTGTGGCATCGGCCTTGGTTCCACCCCAGGAAGGCATCGAAATCGACGAGCAGCCGGCGGACGAAATGGCAATGCAAAAAAGACAGAGCAAGCACTTCATTTTCATAGGCAAATGTACCCTCTTAATTTGTCGATAATATACGGCGACCCTGCGATCAGTCAAGTTTTCCACAGCGGAAAAAGTCGATTTCAGCTCGATAATGAGTCCTCAGATATCATCCACCAGTGCGTCTAATGCGAGACGTAAGCGGCCTTGCTTCCGGGTGTCACTCGCGAATGTGCAAACAGTTCCACAAACAACTTCCCGCCTATCCGGGATTCTATCCACGAAACTGATCCTCGGACTTTACTGCTGCAATTCAGTTTTCGGCAACACCCGCAGATTGAACTGCGTCTGATTGGAACGAAACACGAATGGCCACACAGGAGGAAACGCGACGTATGCTGTGGTTTCGAGAGCAGAGTAAATGGGATCACCGGGCGGCCCTTTGTCGTCATGAATTGTGACCACGTACTCGCCGGGTGAAATATCCGGAATAGTGAACTGAAGGAACTTGTCTTCGATCCAAACCAATTCTTCGCCGGGCACGTCCCGGCGATCCTGGCGCGCGGCGATCAGTTTGAGCTCTGGCCAGTCTAAAACTCTGTCGCTAATTTCGACCCGCGGCCAGCCCACCAAGTACTCCATTGAAACAGTGACGGTCGTTGCCGGAGGGCCTTCGAGCGGTGTCACGGTGATAATTCGCGGCGCGCACGACAGATTCACCACAGCCACAAGCAACCAAAAACGAGATATTCTGCGACCGGATTGCACGGCGGCCATGACAAGGATCGATTTTGCGAGCCGTTCGTCGAACAGCAAGGGACCTATAGAAGACTTTATTTGCTGTCACTTAGACTACTTTCCGCCCTAGTCGGTTCATTTTCTTTGGTCCAAATCGTTCCAAAACCGGTCAAATTCACCGCATTTCTAGGACTCAAGTCGTATAAATGTGACAGGTGCCTGGGGTAAAGCCAGAAAAATCATACTACCCGCGTATTGCTGGCAAGCAGAATATTCAAGTAAAACCTTCGGGAAAGCTTGGTGCGCATAGGCGCGCCGAGAAATTTTCACCATTCGCATTCATAGAAGTTTAAAATAGCAGAGAGCTAAGAGAACAAGGAGGCAAAATGAAGAAGAGGTTCGTAAAACTAGCATTGCTGTCGGCGGTGCTATTTGCTGCGGCCCCGGCATTTGCTCAAAGCGTCGATGACAAAATCAAGTCGCTCGAGCAAGAGCTGTCGCAGCTGAAAGAGCAGCAGGTCGAGCTCAAGAAGGAAGCTACCGCAGCAGCGGCGGCGCTACCGACTTTTGAGTATCGGCCCGGCAATGGCTTGGAAGTCGAGGCAGCCGATAAGTCGTGGGGCGTGCGTTTCACCATCGAGACGCATTTCCGCTATGAGTTCGAGTCCGGGCGCGATCAGCAGGGCCGGTCGACGGCGGAAATCATGGGCCGGCGCTTCCGACCTGGCATTCTATATTGCATCAACAACTGTCTGTGGGAAATCGAGGCGACCCTCGACATGGACGGTTTTGGAACCGGCAATGCCAAGAACTCAACGAACTCGGCGACAAGCTCAATCCTGCAGCGCGGCGCGGTGAACTTCCACGCCGAGAATCTGCATCCGTTCTTGCCGACGGTTCAATTCGGCATGGAAGTGCAGAACGCCTTCGGCACGAGCTTATCGCGGCAGGGTTCCGGCTCCATCGGCGCCCAGGCGGAATACGACCTCATCAGCCGCAACAATGGTTTTAACACCGGCCGCGCAGGCCAAGGGATGGTGCTCAACTGGCAGGATCGCGAGCTTTCCGCGATTGGCGTTCCAGGTCGAATCGGATTGTTCCAGTTCGGCGCGTCGAGCATCGGCGAAGGCGACGACGGTCTGTCGAGCTTCAAGCAGGGCGGAAAGAACTTGAACACCTACTTGAGCCTGCAGCCTTTCTCACAGATCAAAAATAAATGGATCAGCGGTTTGACATTTGAAGGCGGCCTTTGGGCCTGCCACGTCGATGGCCGCGCGAACTCCCCAGCAGTAGACAACGGCTGCGACACTTCTACGATCACAGACCACGGCGATGGCGCGCGCCAAACCCTGATCACGACGGGCGCGCCCGGGACGGGAAGAGGCTGGTCCATGGCGCCCGGAGCCGGTATCGTTTGGAACGTCGGGCCGAACACCTTGCGACTCGCAGCGACTAAGCAACGCTGGCAGGACGACGGTGGTACACGGGCCCAGAAGAAGACCCGTGGCTTTTTGATCGGCGATGACCTCTATGTTTGGAGTCCGAAAGGGTTCCTGACCGGTTCGTCAACGACGCCCGGTTCGATCTTGTTGGGCACGCACTTTGAGCGCGCCGAACTGGAGATTGGTTGCACTGGTGCTGGTGCTCTCGGTATCAATCCTGGTGCAGGGGGCATTCCGTGCGGTAACTCGACCACGACCGGAACACTGATCGGTGGGACCATCAATCAATTCCACCGCAACAGAGTTCTTTTGAGAGAGTGGGACATGTGGTACGTCATCGCGCCGCGCATGAATGTCGGTGTCAATGTTCTCTGGTACGACGCGGCTAACTTGGCTAACGGAGTAGGTCAGGCCGGCTACAACCTCGGAATTTGCAACAAGGTCAACGGCGGAGCTACCACGACTTGCCGAGCCGGCCAAGGCGGCGACTGGATCGATGTATTCCTCAACTGGAGATACACGTTCTAATTTTGCGGACCGGTGCACAACCGAAAAGGGGAGCTGAGTCAGCTCCCCTTTTTTTTTCCAACACCGCAACTAGGAACAATCTGCTGACGATGTAATTGCGTTAATAAATTCTTGCTGCTAAATACGTCTGAACAAGTCATATTTGTGATCGCGGGGAGACCATGTTTCGAAGACGACAATCCGTTCGCCGCATGACCGGCGGAATGCTCATCGCTTTCATCGGCGTTTTCGTTGGCTGTAATCATGCAATCCCCAGGTTCGGTGTCGGCGGGAAATACGAGGAAGGCATGGACCAGTTTCTGCGCGGCCGCGCCGGAAATATGGATGTCGCCGTGACATCGCTCGAATATGTCGTGAGCCAGGATCCGACGTACAAGAAATGCCTGACGTATCTCGGTCGTGCATACTATCGAAAGACCCGCTATCAGGATGCGTTTGCAGTGCTGCAGCGCGCCCTGGCTGTCAATAAGGAAGATGAGATTGCTTGGATTGCCCTCGGTACAACGCAATTACGCCTGAATCAGGTGGACAAGGGCATAGAGTCGCTCAAAGGCGGCATCACTTTGGCCAGCAGGGTGATGGTGGATGGCTATCACAATTACCGGTTTTGGGATACCCGTGGAGTGGTCAGCGCATCAATGCGCCGCTCGGCGTTCTTAGTCCTAAAAGGCGCGGACGAGAAAGAAGGTATTATTCAGAGCACCGAGCGGCTGCTCGCGCTCGTCGACGAAGAGGAGAATTTTCAAAGGAACGCGAGAATTCAGAACGAGCGACAATACCTCGGGCAGTAGTCGTACCTGCTCTGTTTGCTTGAGCGACACCGGTCTTATTTATTTGGGGCTGTCTCTCCCGCCGCTGTCTCGTTGGCGGTCTCGTTGCTCGTCGTTGCGTGCTTTATCGCCTTCCTCTTCCATGCGCATCGCTACCCATTCGCCGTCAGCAACAACCCGCTGCCAATCAAGGTCTCGCCCGGACATCATGGCTAAATCGCTCTGGATGGCCGAGCGGATTGCATGGGCGGGATCCCAGTACTGACCGAAAGAGAATCTAAACGTTTCCGTAACCCAATCCAGCCATTCGTGGATTCCACGCATGCCCGTCTCGATGTCCTTTAAACCGGCCTCGCGATTGTCAGTGCGGATAAGAGTCAAACCAAGATAAATTCGAGCGATATCCTCATCCTTGTTTGCGGCAAGGGCCTTTTGGAGCGTCTCCCGCGCTTGAGGGAGGCGTCCAGTCAAGTATTCGGTTCTGCCGACATAGCTCAATAGCCCTTGCTGGTAAGCAGTCCCGTATCTGTAGCTCGGGTCCGATTTCAGGGCGCTCTGAAAATAGCCCAACGCCGTCTCATTGTCTCCGCCCAGCAGCGCCCGTCTGCCGTAGGCAACGTCGCCCCCCGATTTTACGCCGGCGCAGCCGCAAAGAAACAGGATAGAGACCAACGCTAGTTTTAGATAGGTCTTCATTAGCGCACCCCCGAGACGACTTGAAGCTAAGTCTCCCAAAGTTAAATTTCAATAACTCGTTGGGGGTATCGAAAAGAAGCCCTTGATGGGGTGTCGCAATGGCTTCGCGTACGGGTTGGCTATGCCCTATTCTATGCAGCGTGGGCGAAAATCAAATCCGCAACGGTCGCGCAAAAAAAAGCAATGCTCACGTACGCATTCAAATCGAAAAAGGCTCGATTGATGCGCGATAAATCGTCAGGTGAAACAATGCGGTGTTCCCAAACAAGCACGGCAATAACCGCTATCCAGCCAAACCAGTAGATCGCTCCCGCTCCCGCGCTAATGCCGACCATCGCAAGAAAGCCGACCGTAAAAAGGTGGCAAATCGTAGAAATTTGCAGTGAGCGAGCGACGCCGAACCTGGCGGGTACGGAAAAGAGCCCATGAGCACGGTCGAATTCGCGGTCTTGCAGGGCGTAAATGATATCGAACCCGGCGAGCCAGAAAATGACTGCCAAGCCGAGATATAACGGTACGGCAAACTCGCCCAGATCGACGGGTGGATCCACCAGGGCGAGCCAAGCACCGAGCGGCGCGACAGCCAGCGCAAGGCCAAGAACCAAATGTGACGCCCAGGTAAATCTTTTCGTCAGCGAATAGGAGAAGACAATCATCAGAGCGACAGGCGAGAGTACAAAGCAAATCCAGTTCAGCTGATAAGCGGCGAACACGAACAATAGAGCGGAGGCAAAGGTCAGAACGACGGCCTCCCCGACCGTAACCGTTCCTCGCGGCAGTTCCCATTCTTTTGTGCGTGGATTCAAAGCATCGAGCTTACGATCGACCAAACGATTGAACCCCATCGCCGCGGTGCGTGCACCCACCATTGCCGTCAAAATCCAAAAGAGTCCGTGCAGGGTGACCGGATGCTTCGGCCAAGCCAGTGCGATCGATGAGAGCGCAAAGGGCAGGGCGAAGAGCGTGTGAGAGAATCGAACGAGGCGGCCGTAGTTAACAATTTTGGATTTTAGTTTTTGGATTTTAGATTGGGAAAACACACTAACCTTCAGAGTCCTAGTTTATGCCAAATTGTATCAATATACCGTTTGGTTTTCTCGTCCATGGTAATGGCGCCGGGCCATTCACGGTCAAAGCCCTCGCTGCGCCATTTGCGCGTAGCGTCGATGCCGACTTTCGAGCCGAACCCCAGGCGTGGTGCGGCGTGGTCCAGTACGTCCACGGGCCCGTCGAGAAATACCATGTCGCGTTTGGGGTCGATGTGATTGCCGACGATCCAGGTCACTTCGGAAAGATCGTGAATATTGACGTCGTGATCGACCACAATCAATATTTTCGTGAACATCATCTGGCCCAAGCCCCACAGCGCGTGCATTACTTTGCGCGCGTGGGCGGGATATTCCTTTTTGATCGACACAATGGCGAGATTGTGAAAGACGCCATGGACCGGCAGGTTCATGTCGACGATTTCCGGCAAGGTGACTCGGATCAGCGGCAAAAACAACCGTTCTGTCGCCTTTCCCAAGTAAACGTCTTCCATTGGCGGTCGGCCGACGATGGTCGTCGGATAAACAGGATTTTTCCGATGGGTGATGCAGGTAACGTGGAATACGGGATAATCGTCGGCAAGCGAATAAAAACCGGTATGGTCGCCAAAAGGCCCTTCCCGCCGAAGCGGCTCCGAGGGATCGACATAGCCTTCAATGACAATGTCCGTATTTGCCGGCACCTCGATATCGACCGTGACAGCTTTTGTCAGCTCGATACCTTTATTACGAAGAAATCCGGCAAAGAGAATTTCGTCGATTTGATCCGGCAGCGGCGCCGTAGCGGCATAGATCATTGCCGGATCGCCGCCAAGACAAACCGCCAGCTCCATTTTGCCGACCGAGTTCTTCCGATGCTGAAAATGGCGCGCGCCGACTTTGTGCAAATGCCAATGCATTCCGGTGGTGCGCGCGTCGAAAACCTGCATGCGGTAGAGGCCAACGTTCCGCGTGCCTTTGACAGGATCTTTCGAAAAAACCATCGGCAAAGTGATGAACGGCCCGGCGTCCCCCGGCCAACAGGTTAACACCGGCAGAATGTTCAAGTCCGGCTCGCGCTGAATGACCTCGTGGCAAGCGCCATCGTTCACCATTTTGGGCGGAAGTCCGGCGAGCTTGATCAGCTCTCCCGCGAGGTGAATCTTATCTTTGAATGTCTTCGGCGGCTGCAGTTGTATAAGCTTGGAAATTTTATTTGCGATTTCGTCGATGTCATTGACACCAAGCGCCATCGCCATGCGCTTCATTGAGCCAAAGGCATTGATCAAAAGCGGAATATTCTTTCCGACAACGTTCTCGAAGAGAAGCGCGGGACCGTCGGCTTTCATTACTCGGTCGGCAATTTCCGCGATCTCCAATTCCGCTTTAACGGGATGGGTGATGCGTCTGAGCTCGCCGGCACGCTCTAAAACTTGAACGAAGTCTGACAGGCTGTTATATGGCATCTGCTTGCAGACAAAGCTTGAGTGAGTACGCTTACCCCTAGAAAAATCTTGAAGTCAAGTTGTTAAGCGGGTCCAAACTCACCGAATCTCGTAAGCTTGCCCGCGAAATCAACGCCACCAAAGCATGAGCCCAAATAGGAGCCATCGCCGTATCGCAACGGAGTATGAGACCGCACGTCTTAAAGAATGGATTGCCCCGATTCTGGTCTTTACACTGACCCTTGTCTCATTTGCCCCGATATTACGGAATCAGTTTGTCGAGTGGGACGATTACGAAAACCTCATCAGCAATGCGCGCTACCGCGGGCTAGGTTGGGCAGAGCTACGCTGGATGTTTACCACGGTTCATATGGGGCCGTATCAGCCCCTGAGCTGGATGACTTATGGTCTAGATTATCTGCTGTGGGGGATAAACCCAAGTGGCTATCATCTGACCAGCCTCTTGTTTCATTCTGCAAGTGCGATTTTTTTTTACTTCGTCTGCCGCCGTATCCTAGAAATCGCTTGGCCAAATGCGCGCAATCAGGAGCCATGGCAGCTCAGCGCTAGTGCGGCATTTGTCGCTCTTTTCTTTTCCATTCATCCATTGCGGGTGGAGTCTGTGGCGTGGGCCACGGAGCGGCGCGATGTTGTGTCCGGGTTCTTTTTTCTCGCGACGATTTACTGCTACTTGAGGGCGAATTTCAAGGTTGAAGTGCGATCGGGGCGGTGGTTGACCGCTGCGTTTTTTTGTTATGTTCTCTCGCTTTTGGGAAAAGCAACGGCGATAACACTGCCACTCGTACTTCTAGTTCTCGATGTTTACCCGTTACGTAGATTAAACGGCGATCCGCGAAGTTGGTGGACGGCAGGTTTCCGGCGAGTTTTGCAGGAAAAACTTTTATTCGTTGCGCCGGCTATTCTATTTGCCATCGTTGCTTACTTGGGACAGCAACATGTTACCGCGTTAAAATCGTTGGGCAGCTATGGCATCGAATCGCGCATCGCCCAGGCGCTTTTCGCTGCCGGGTTTTACGTTTGGAAAACGATTCTGCCTGTCAGGCTTTCCCCGCTTTACGAGATTCCGCCGAATTTTAGCATCTGGGATCCGATAATTCTGGCTGGAGCGGCAACAGCCATTGCTATCACAGTTACTGTGTATGGCTTCAGAAAGCGGTGGCCTTCGGGCCTGACATGCTGGGCTTATTCCCTAGCGATGCTCGCGCCGGTTCTGGGTATCGTTTCCACCGGACCGCAGCTGGCGGCGGATCGCTACACCTATTTGTCATTCCTCAGTTGGGCTATTTTGGCCGGCGGAGGATTGCTGTCTGTCACTGGATCTGCCTCCCAGCCGCGCAATAAATTAACGGCATATCTGACAGCTGCAATGATTGTGACTGTTTTTTCCGTTTTAACGTGGAAGCAGACTTTGATCTGGCGAGATACAGGCACACTCTGGAGCCATGTTCTCAAGCTCAACCCAGATTCCAGCATTGCTCATTACAACCTGGCCAGGTTCCTGGCCCCTCGTGGAGAACGGGAGATGGCGATGACGCACTATCGCAAGGCGCTAAGCATCCGTCCCAATGATGCCGAAGCCCATAATAACTTGGGTCTTTTGCTTGCCTTGAATGGACAGACCGGGGAGTCGCTCAAGGAACTTGAGGCGGCAGTGCAAAGCGACCCCGGCTATGCGAAAGCGTTCTTCAACCTGGGCAGGGTCTATGCGCTTTCCGGTGAGTTGGATAAAGCGGTGGAGAATTACCAGCAAGCGATAAGGCTCAATCCAAACGAGGCAGAGATTCGTTTGGGCCTGGGCAATACTCTCGCTCGGCAGGGGCTGTTGGAAGCAGCCGCGGAGCAATTGGAACTGGCGACGAAGCTACAGCCTGATTTCGCGGATGCCCGAGTGGCGTGGGCTCGCGTTCTCGAGGCGCAGGGAAAGAAAATTGAGGCTGAACGGCAATACGAAGAAGCGCTGCAGCTATTAAAAGCGCGCCGCGCGTTGGATTCGCCGAAGAGCGACGTTATTCCATAAACCGTCTCCGTCAAGTTATGCTTTTGCCCGTAGCTCGCTAAAAAAACCAATGCAAAAGCTTCAAAACGCCCTGCTCCGCTGAAGAGCGGTGGTGACTGGCATTGCGCTCAGCCAGAACTTTGTGCCGATTGGCAAGATACCAGTCATAGCTCTCGACAAACATTTCTTTGTTTGAGTAACGGGGAGTCCAGCCGAGTTTTTCACGCGCCTTGGCCACATCGAAATAAATGGATCGACCGTACATCAATGCATGATAGTCGACCAGCGGCGAGATGCTCAGCGCAGAGGCAACTTTCATAACTGCCATGATGGGTCGCATAGGCAGTGATTTCACCCTCGAACCGCTGCCGGCATGGCGGCAGAGACGTTCGAGCAGCTCGCGCATGGTCTCGAAACGGTCGGTGCCGCAATTGAACACGTCGGCTCCGCGGGCGGCGCTTGCCTGAATACAAAGCTGCGCAAAATCGTCCCCGTGCACGAACTGGTAAATATTTTTGCCGCCGTCGAAAACGGGAATGTTCTTACCTTGAAAAATCCACTCGAAGAGAATCTGAAAGATCCCAAGCCGGCCGGGTCCCATCATCGTACAGGGCCGCACGATCGAAACGTCCAAGCCTTTTCGGGCATAATCCCAGCACATGGCCTCTCCTGAAAGCTTGGCTCTGCCGTACTCTTCAACCGGGATTGGAGCCATTTCTTCTGTGACCGGATTGGACTCGGGAACTCCATAAACCGCGCTCGATGAAGTGTAGATGACCTTCGTGGCCGCTTGGCGTGCGGCTGCTTGCAAGAGATTTTTTGTGCCATCTCGATTGACACTCCAGAATAATTCTTTGTTGTTCGCCATTGCCACATGCGCAGCATTATGAAACACGACATCCACGCCCTGACAAGCCGCGAGGAGGGCGTCAAGGTCGCGAACATCACCTTGCATGAACTCCACATCGAAACCAGCGTCGATCGGAGGATTGAGGTCGAAGATCCGGACAGAAACGCCGCGCTCCAACAATCTTCGAGTCAGCAACGCGCCAAAATAACCGGCGCCGCCGGTGACCAAGGCTTTGATCATTTCGCTATCAATCCACGGACCGGCGATTTACGGGAGGATGAGAAAGCAAGGCATAGCGTCACGGCACGAAAAAGCCGAAGTCGAAGGTCGCCGCTAATAACACCAAAACGGCCAGAAGTGCGGCTGCATAGGTGGAAGGCTCCCTTGTCGTGTGTTCGATCGGATCAAGCGTCAGCTCTCCGCGCCGGCAAACGATCCATAAGCGCATGACATAATACAATAAAATCGGTTGCAAGCCCCACAGGAGAGCCGGGCGTCGGTAAAGTAATTGAACGCTGTCACTATTGATGTAGAGCGTGAGAACCAGCGACGACAAAAGTCCGCTGCACATGCCGGCGATCGAGACCGCTTCCAGATCCGTTGCTGTATAGCCGCGTCCCGGTAGGGCATCTCGATCGCGCGCGCGGTGTTGAACTAAATCAGCAGCGCGTTTCAAGAAAGCTAGACTGAGGAAAAGAAAAAACGCGAAGGATAAGAGCCAGAGAGAAAGTACGATTCCCGTCGCCTGGCTGCCGGCGACAATCCGCAGCGTATAAAGCAGGGCCAAAGCCAAAACATCGATTAAAAGCAGACGCTTCAACAAAAAAGAATACGAACACGTCAGAATAAAATAAATCGCGAGAACCTCAACGAAAGGACGAGGCAGAAGTCCTGCTATGCCTGCGCTTGCCAAAAGACACGCGAGTGCGAGCAGCAACCCGGAGCGAATCGAGATTTGGCCGGCGGCGAAAGGACGGTGTTTCTTAACTTCGTGGCGGCGGTCTTCTTCCAAATCGAGGAGATCATTCACGATATAGGCGGCGGAAGCACAAAAACTAAACGAGAGAAAGGCCAGCAATGATTTTTCCCCAACCGTTGCGTCAAAGATGGTGTGCGACGTGATTGCCGGGACAAAGACCAGTAAATTCTTCACCCAGTGGCGACAGCGCATGCCGTGGAAGACACCCCTGATGCCGGTGACAGATGCCGGAAAAACCTGAACGACCTGCGCTGAACGCCGGGCCGAGCGCTCCACTTGCATTGACGCATTCACTAACACCGCGTGCCGACAGCCGCGCCAGATCTCCAGATCTGCACGCGAGTTGCCGACATAGTCAAATTGCTCGCCGCAAGTTTCAACCAAAACCCTGAGCTTTTTTCCCGCGGTCAAATTCCGCTCGCCATTGCTGCCCAAGACGAGGTCGAAAAGATCGAGCGGGACCACTACCGAACGGGCTTTCTGATAATCTGATCCAGTGGCGAGAATGAGCCGCCTGCCGCGCGATTTCTCCGCTCGCAGCCAGGTTAATAATTCGCTATGAAGGGGCAAAAGCGAGACGTCAATTTGGCCAAGGTGAAAGATTCTACTCTTCAAATGCGCCCGTCCCCTTAACAACCAGACGGGGAGCAGTAAGACGAGCCAGGGCTTTTGTTTGATCAGGCGCAGAGTGGCCTCAAACAAAAGATCGGTGCGCAGCAGAGTCCCATCCAAATCGACCACCAGCGGAATGTCCTCTGACTCGCAATTAGCCTCTTCGTTTCCTATTTCGATTTCGCGCATTGAGTCGTTACGGTTATCACTAACGTCTGCCTTGCGGGTTTCCGGTACCCAGCTAGATTGAGGCGGCGTTTTCGAATCTCCTATGAAGACTATCTCTTTTCGGCGAAACGGGCGTTGAACTGGGCGATCCCAAGCGATTCCAAAATATCGATATCTGAACGCGCGGGCAAGTCTTTTGATTGCTTCCACGTCGGTTCGGAATTTGCCCGGTCAATCGACGCTCGATGGTAAGCATTCACTGTGCGAACCGATTTGGCTGGTGGTGAACCCTATGTTAGATTTTGTTCCTTCCGCAAAACCGCCCAGATGAAACCAAGATCCAAAAAAAAGTTCGCACTTAAGCGGGCCGGACAAACTATAGATAAGGACGTCCCCTCCACACCGCTGATTCACGGGTTGAGTCCCGCCTCTGTCGCTGTCCTGACTTTTCTTGTATTTCTGCCGGTTTTACGGAACGGGTTTGTCAATTGGGATGATGGAGCGTTTCTTGTCAATAATCTATATGCCCGAGGACTCGATTGGCAAAGACTCCGCTGGATGTTTACCACGTGCTATCTCGGGTCTTGCATGCCGCTGAATTATGTGACGTACGGCCTGGATTACATCCTCTGGGGAATGAATCCTTTTGGATATCATCTCAGCAGCTTATTGATTCATTCCGTCAATGCGGTAGTTTTTTACTTCCTGAGCCTGCGCTTGTTGCGACTCACCGTGGCTCCTTCATCCCCGCAACTTCCATATCGATTGGCAGCCGCCGTGGCCACGCTGATATTTTCTCTGCACCCTCTGCGGGTCGAGGCCGTGGGCTGGGTGTTGGGTCGGGAAATCGCCATTGCCGGTTTTTTTTTCTTTCTGACTTTAATTTGCTATTTGAAAGCGGCCGAAAAGGAGTCGATCGGTCAATCGCGCTGGCGTTGGATGAGCGCGGCGTGGATTTTTTACGCGTTATCGCTTTTAGGCAAAGAAGCCGCGTTGACCCTTCCGCTCGCTCTCTTTGTCCTGGATTTCTATCCCTTGAATCGATTTCCTCGTGCCTGGAGAGAATGGTGGGGGACGAAAGCCCGCCGGCTTTGGTGGGAAAAAGTTCCGTTTGTGCTCATCGCCTTGGCAGCCGCGATCAAGGCCGTCTTGGCGAAAGGACAATCGGGAACCATTTACACATGGGAAAATTATGGCGTGCTGCCTCGACTGGCTCAGGTACTGTATAGCTTTGCTTTTTACCCATGGAAAACACTGGCTCCGCTCGAATTATCGCCGCTCTATCCTTTGCGTCCTTTTGCCGGACCATGGAGTTTGTTGTTTCTGGCCACCGGCGGGATCCTTCTGTTGCTCACTGTTGGACTTTTTATTTTGAGACGCCGTTGGCCTGTCGGGCTGGCGGCCTGGGTCTTTTACGTGATCCTGCTCCTGCCGGTCAGTGGCATTGTCGCGTTTGGCCCCTACGTCGCGGCCGATCGCTTCAGCTATATTCCCTGCGCGCTCTGGGCGATCGTGCCGGGAATGGGTTTGCTTTGGGCGTGGAAGCTCAAGATCAGCGACCGCATCGGCGCCCGAACACTCGTTGTCGCAGAGTTTTTTATCGCAGGCGTCGTGGTAGCTCTCGGCGCATTGACGTGGCAACAAAGCCAAGTTTGGAAGGACTCCGAGCGCCTATGGAGACATGCGCTATCGATTGATGATGAGTCGAGTTTTGCGCATAACAATTTGGGGCTTGCTCTCGCGGACCGAAGTGCTTTGCGGGAAGCGGTCAACGAGTTTCGGCGAGCCGTGCAGATCGATCCGGCATTTGTCGAAGCCCATACGAACCTCGGGAATTTTCTCGCGCAAATGGGTTCAGGCGAAGAAGCAGTTGCTCACTTGCGCCAAGCGCTGCAGATCGATCCTATGTTTGCGAACGCATACAACACGCTCGGGAATATTCTGGTTGACAGCGGCGCAACGGAAGAAGCGCTCCAACAGTTTCACAAAGCCGTCGATATCAATCCTGACGCTCCAATCTTCCACTATAATTTAGCAAGAACTCTCGCCAAGAAGGGAGATGTGCAAGGGGCTATCTCTCACTATAACCGAGCGCTGGAAATCGATCCCGAGGATTATGATGTGCGCAATAACCTGGGTGTCTTATTGTTGAGCGAGGGCAAGGTCGGCCAGGCGATGGAACAATTTCGCCATGCGATCCGAGTAAATCCTAACTACGCCAAGGCGTACTTCAACCTAGGTAAGATTTACGACGAACAGGATCGCCTGGATGAAGCGGCGGAAAACTTTGAAAAAGCTTTGAGGCTTGAGCCCGCGGTCGCAGAGATTCACAAAAATCTCGCTCTCGTGTTGGCTAAGCAAGGGAAAAACGCGCAAGCGGCGGCGCATCTCGCCGAGGCTCAAAGAATCGTGAGTTCGCAGCGGCCATCATCGTAACGCGCGGAATTTGTTTAGCTCGCCGTTACCTAGTCATTTCTGCTGCACAGCCAAAGTTCCTGTTCATGAAGAAAGCAAAATCGCGTATCCAAAGAAAAACCGCCTCGAAATCATCGTCGATGGATACGGCGCGGGAGACCTCGCAGGACCGTCTCAAGTGCATGATTTTTATTTTTGCCGCTGCCTTCAGCATTCGTCTCCTGTACCTCATCCAAATCCAGTCGATCCCACTCTTTTATTATCTTGCCGGCGACGGTCGCACCTATGATGAATGGGCTCAGCGCATTGCCGCGGGCGACTGGCTCGGACAGGGAGTATTTTATCAAGCGCCGTTGTATCCTTATTTTCTCGGCATCTTGCAAGTTTTTGTCGGGCACAGCCTTTGGTTCATTCGTTTCATCCAGATTGTAATTGGCTCGATGTCCTGCGTGCTGATTTTTCTCGCCGCCGAGAAACTTTTTTCACGCGCTGCGGCTATTGTTGCGGGTTTACTGCTGGCGTTTTATGCGCCGGCGATTTTTTTCGACGGGGTGATCGACAAAAGTGTGCTCGACGTACTTTTGTTGAGCACGCTCGTCTGGATTCTCGTGAGCGCCGCCTCCGGGCGGCGTTGGCGTCAATGGCTCGGCGCTGGGGCAATACTCGGTTTGCTTGGGCTCTCGCGTGAGAACGCGTTGGTGCTGGCGCTGGTCGTGCCCTTGTGGATCGCCATTTATTTCTCGGATCAGTCAGTGAAGAATCGGGCTGCTTGGATGACTTTGTTTGCCGCCGGCTTACTGCTGGTTCTCGTTCCGGTGGGCCTGAGAAATCTCGCTGTCGGCGGCGAGTTCAAACTGACTACATCTCAACTCGGCGCTAACTTTTTTATCGGCAATAACCCGGGAGCGGATGGCACCTACGGCTCGGTGCACAAAGTCATCGGTGAACCGCACTTGGAAGGTGCCGATGCGACCCGTTTGGCCGAGCGCGAGACCGGTCGGAAAATGACGCCGGGAGAAGTGTCTGATTTCTGGCTCAAGAAATCATGGACGTACATTCGCTCGGAACCACTCCAGTGGACTCGACTGCTCGCGAAAAAATGGCTGATGGTCTGGAATGCACGCGAGGTGGAAGATTCCGACGATTTCTATATTTACACTCAATGGTCAGCGCTGCTTGCGGCGCTGGGATGGATCAATCATTTCGGTGTTTTGACGCCGCTGGCCGCCGTCGGTCTCTGGGTCTCGCGCCGCCGGTGGCGAACTTTGTGGTTGCTTTGCGCGATGATCGCCGCTCTTGCTCTCAGTGTAGCGGTCTTTTACGTCTTCGGTCGTTATCGGTTTCCGCTCGTGCCGTTGCTGGCGCTGTTTGCCGGGGCGGGAATCGTCGAATCCCTGAAGCTTTTTCGAAATCGAGCGATATACTCGTTGGCTGCCGTTGGTGTCGTGTTGCTTGCAAGCGCGGCCATCGTAAATTGGCCAATTTATCTTTTTCACGGACCGGGTCCCGTCGGGTATAACAATCTCTCGAATGCTTATTACAAACAGGGAAAAGTCATCGAAGCGGTCAGGACTGCCCTTCAAGCCATCCAAGTCGACCCCGATCTCGGTGTGGCGCATTACAATCTCGGCAATATGTACGCCGCTCAGGGGAAATTCGAGATTGCCAAGCAATATTTTGAGCGCGCGATGGCGATTTATCCCAACTATGCTGAGCCTCGCGCCCATTATGGCCAGCTGCTCGCGGAGCGCGGCGATCTCCAGGCTGGAATTCGATATTTTCGTGAAGCTATCGCGCTGAATCCCTCGATCAGCCGAGCTCATCTTAACCTTGGTGTTGCGCTGGCCAAGGAGGGCCGCCTCGAGGAGGCGGTGGAGCCGCTGCGACGCGCAGTTGAATTGACGCCAGCCGCTCCTGAGCCGAGTTACTATCTCGGCAGTGTGTACGCTGCGCAAACTCGCTATCCTGAAGCCGCAGCCGCTTTCGAGCGCGCTTTGCGGATTCGACCGGAGTTCGTTCCGGCACACCAAAGCCTTGCGCAACTGCTAATGTTGCAGGGGAACAAGGAAAAAGCGCTGGAACATGATCAGGAGGCGCGTCGGTTGATCCAGCAAGCCCTCTCAAGCACGCCCGGCAGGTCTCCATCAATGCTACGTTGATGCGCGATGGCGCCGCGGCCCTCTGGAGGCTATCAAGTTGCGACCCGCAATTTCAGCGTAGATGGGGGATGGATGATTTTGATGAATGGAATTGGATCGTCGGCAACCTGAATCGGCTCCATGCGCACCGACGGCTCAGCCGTTAGGCCGTCCAGCCAATGATACTTTAAGATCAGCTCATCGCCCTTGAGCTCTGAAAGTTCAAGTCGATTGTACCCAGCCTTGACGTTACCTTTGCCGTTTAAAAACCAGCTCAACGGCTGATTGACTTTCATCAAGTGTACCGGGCCGATGCGCCGCTCAACGGTTACCAATCCGGGAATCGCTTGCAGTCGCTGAATCGACCGCGGGTCGAACGCGACGACAGCGCCAATATTGTACAGGCGCAGATAATTGCGTAACTCGGAGTCCGAGATCGATCGCGGCTCCTTGTGAAATATTTTACCAGAGTGAAACTCGGCGAAGTGGTGGCGGTCGTTGTAGAGATTGATCGGGCCACCAATGAGTTGGCGGCCGGTGAGATACGGAATAAAGGATGAAAGATAAGTGCGATCGTAAACGAACCCAGTTTCATCGCCGGACTCTTCGAACAGAAGCCGCGCATTGGCTGGTGTCTCTCGATTGATCCAGTCGACGATGGCCGTCAGCTCCGGCCTGAAGATCGAGCGAAGCTGAAACCTGCCGGTTGATTCGGTTTGAGCTATATTCAACAAAAACGTCACCAGCCCCAACACCGCCAGAGTGCCGACAAAAGGTGGGAAGGACCGGTTCCTCGCGAAGGAGAGACTCGCATAATACGAAGCGCCAAGGACAAGAATTAGATCGAGCGGCACTTTGAATCGCAAAGGCTGCCAGGCCGTCACGATGGAAGAGAGCGCGCCGAAATAGGTCACGGCAAAAAGAACCAGCGCCGTGCTCGCCAGCATGACTCCGATGGAGTGTTGGCGGCTCCGTACCAGGCTCCATGTCCCCGCTGTGCCGAGCACGAGAAGCATCAGACGGAGACCTTTTTCCATCGAAGAGGTGCGAAAAGTCCAGAATCCTCGCGGTCCAAGATAGTCGAGAAAAAAGGTGAACGGACCGGTTCCGACGAATAACGGTAACTGATCGACAATCGCTGCTGACACATCATCGGCGCGATGATTTAACGCCGGGATCAGCCATGCTGCATTGACGATTAATGCAACCAGTGCGGCGCCGGCGCTCCATACGATCAAACGGCCGGTGATCAAACGTCTCTCAACCAGGAGCAAGGCAACTATCGGTGGCAAGAAAATAATCACCGATTGCAGATGTAGCGGTATGATGGCGGCCGCAAAAAGGAGCCATGCGCAATGATTCCAGCCGAAGTTTAAAGGCACTACCGCTAGTCTGTAAAACAGGGCTACTCCCCAAATACTCACATAGGATGCCACTGGAAAACCGATCATACCGTAAAAGAACATTTCCCGCGGCAACGAGTTCCACCAGTAAATTGTGCCAAAAAACCCGGCTAATACCGCAATGAAATATTTGCTCTCATGCGCGTAAAAGAAATTCTCGGCAGCCATGTACATGAGCCAAGGAACACTCGCCATTGCGAGAAACGCACTAATCTTAAACCACTGAAGAGGTGATAAGCTGATGGCGGACAACGCCAATGCGCTCCATTCAAAAAATTTAATGCTGAGATCCTGAATCGTATTCGAAGGATAACCCGCCATGAAAAAAGGGTTGTAACCCCACGTGATTTTGTCCTGGTGCCAAAATGCGGCCAAAGAGTTGAGATGATGAAAGTGAAGGCCCCAGTCCTGGTCGATGAGCGGTTGATTATTTACGATGCCGTCAACCGGAGTAAATATCAGTGCCAAAGCTATGCTGTGGAGAGCAAAGATTGCAGCAGTCGCAAGCGCTGGATGTTGAGCAATCGCGCCAAAAACGGCTTTTCTCGTTGCTCTGTCAGTCGTAATCGACTTTTTTGGTTTCTTGCGCGCTTTCGCCACCAGTCACCGTCCAAGTTCAACAAGTATATTCTGAATACTATTCAGGCGCGAATTTCCAATGTAACAATGGGCCTACAATCCGGAGCGCGGCCCTTAGTGGTTCGGTGCCCAGACGAAAGGATAATGATCAGGCAATGGGGCTAAAGATTTCCCGCAGGTTGGAGAGTTGTAGTCCTTTATGGCATGTGAGTTGCTCAAATCGCTCCCTGTTCAGGACTCAAGCTGAGAGGAGCAAAGCCATGAATGTGGAATTGAGCGCGATCGAAGTTGGCTCCCAAGTCTATCTTAAAGAAGGCGGCGATTCCTTCGGCGGGATTCGCGACGTGCGCCGCTCCGGCCGCGGTGAGATTGTCATCTACGTTGAGAATGCGGGGGAGTTTGTCGTTCCAGCCGATACCGTTCAAAGCGCGCACGATGGGAAAGTGGTTCTTGACGAATCAAAGCTCGACCCAAATTTGGAGAGCGCCATCGCGCATGCGCACGACAGAGAAGAACCCGGTCTTTAAGGATCACCTCTGGCGGCGATCCGGACCGGGCTTCTGTCTGTGAAATTCGGTCAGTGCAGGCGCTAAGCTTCAGCGCGCTACGCTACTTCCCGGGATGGAAACCTGCGCGAAAATGAAGTAAGCAGGTAGCAATTTCGCATTTATCTGGGAGAACACAGTGACTGGACCCAAGCTCACCATGGCGCTCTCGCACTACGATCGCCACATCCCGCTATTTGACGGTTCTGTACGCGCCGAAGGCGCGGAAATCGAAGTGCTCGAAGTCGGTCAGTCGAATCCGCTGAGACACGGGCAGGACCGCCACGAGCGAATGTTACAAACAGGTGAGTTCGACATCTGCGAGTTATCGCTGTCAAATTATTTGGTCGCCAAAAGCCGCAATATGCCGTTCACCGCAATCCCGGTTTTTCCACGACGGCTGTTTAGTCTGTCGCAAATGTGGGTCAACAAAGATGCCGGTATCGGTTCGCCCAAGGATCTTGTCGGAAGAAAAGTCGGGCTCAGTACCTTCCAAACAACTCTATCTGTGCTGGCACGGGGTGATTTGCAAGCAGAGTATGGCGTCTCCTGGCGCGACATCGATTGGTACATCTCCAAAGACGAGGCGGTGCCACTGAAGCCCCTCGAAGGCGTCAAAATGCAGTTGTTAAAGCCAGGTCAGAAAATCGGCGCGATGGTGAAAAATGGCGAGATCGATGCGCTGATGATGCCGCATCCTCCGCAGGAGACGCTGCGCGCAGGCAGCAATATTCGCCGTCTGTTCGCCGATCCGAAAGCGGAGGAGGCGAAGTATTTTCGCAAGAACGGCTATTATCCGATTATGCATCTGATCGCGTTCAAAAACGAAGTATTGAGAAACGAGCCGGGCCTCGCGATCAGCGTCCGCGACGCGTTCGATCGAGCGAAGCAAGCTTGCATGGAATACTATGATGATCCCAACTGGTCGCGATTTGTTTGGGGCAGGCATTTGTTTGAGGAAGAAAGGGAAGTGTTTGGGGACGATCCGTGGCCAAATGGGTTGAGGAAGAATCGGAGTAACCTCGAGCGATTTATCGGTTATTCGACGGATCAGGGACTGTTAGCGAGAAATCTCACGGTGGAGGAACTTTTCGCTCCCAATACATTAGACACATAGGGCAGAAATCATGTCTCGTAAGATAAAATGCCCCGCTTGCCGCAAGGAGACCGCCTGGGAGAATAATCCCTACCGGCCGTTTTGTTCGGATCGCTGTCGGGTTATCGACCTCGGTGCTTGGGCTCAGGAGCGCTATCGGATTCCAGGCGAAGAGCCGGAGATCCGGTCCGATGACCGTGAAGATGAGGAGATCCGAAAGCGGCAGTCGCGAGAAAATTGAAGCACGAATCCGAAGATTCGAGACGAATCTCTAATACCAACAATTACAAAACCGTAACTGCCTCAAGGCTTAAGCTCGCGTCCGAGAAAAATGCCTCGGAGAAAGATTGCTCGCGTTCCGGCTCGGAATGACATCAGTATTACCTCGCTAACTTAATTTCGAATATCGATATTTGTATTTGCTGATCGATAGCACAGCTCATGAGTATTCACCCGACGGCAGTGATCGATCCTAAAGCCGACCTTGACGGCACTGTTGAAATCGGACCCTACGTCGTGATCGAAGGCCGCGTGAAGATCGGACGCGGTACCCGCGTGAGGGCGCATGCCTATCTCACCGGATGGACTGAAATCGGCGAGGGAAACGAGATCCACGCCGGCGCAGTGCTGGGCGATGCAGCACAGGATCGGGCCTACAAGGGTGAAGAAAGTTATCTGCGCATCGGCAGCCACAACATCATTCGCGAATACGCGCAGGTCCATCGGGGTACCACGGCCGGCTCAGAAACCCGCATCGGTAATCACAATTTCCTTATGGCTACAGCGCATGTGGGGCACAATTGCCAGCTCGGCGACCACGTAATCTTGGCCAATGGCGCACTCTTGGGGGGCTATGTCCTAGTTGGCGATCACGTTTTCATCTCGGGCAACTGTGTCGTTCATCAATTCGTGCGCATCGGCGCTTATGCACTTTTGCGCGGGTTGAGCGGAACGAGCCGCGACGTGCCGCCTTACGCGATCATGGACTGGCAGCACACGATTCGCGGCGTCAATACAGTGGGTCTGAAGAGAGCCGGTTTTGACGAAAAAAGAATCCGCGCGATCCGAGAAGCCTTTCGGATTCTATTCCGAAAAGGCCGAAATCTCGGGTTAGCCATAAAGGAACTGAAAGCGTCCGGCAGGGCCAATCCAGACGTGGCGGCCCTGCTGGATTTTATCAAAGCATCGAAGCGCGGGGTATGCGTCGGTGCTAGCGAGTCGCGCTCGTAGGTGTGGTCTGAGCGTCAGCCCGAGGTCCAGTCTCTGGCGAAGGCGCTGGCGGTGGCGCACCGACGAAGTAGAGAGGTTCCGTACCCTTCAGGTTGCTCGGCGAAACTATGTAGTTGCCGCGCACCGCGGGGTAAATAATATTGTTCGCTACGTCCGCTCTCCCCCCGCTGACTACGTAGCCGACTCCACCGGTCATTAAACCCAGCCCGGCATACATAACCTTAGCGGGGATATATAGGAAGCTCGCGAGCGCCGCTCCGACCCCGTAGCCAGCTTCCTCAAGCACACCCTCTTCTGCCGCCGGTTGAACCGCAGCCGGTTGAGCCGGGGCCGGTGGTGTCTGGGCGTATAGCGGAGTTGCTGCTAGGGAAACCAATGAAGCGAGGGCAATGCCCTTCAGCATTTGTGTTTTCATGCGCCGAAGATATCCCAAATAATGTGCTACTGTCAATAATTCTATTTTAAAGATGCAGAAAATGACAAAATTTTTTTCGAAGGACTGAGTGTTATTCAATGACTTTCAGGATCTCTTGCCGAAACAAAATATTGTTCATAACAGGCGCGGATCTGTTCCCGCTTCGAGCGGTACTCCTTAAGAAGACTTTCCCCCGATTTTGGTTTGCGACGCGGGGACCCATCCCCTATGCCATAGCCGAGCGCGAGCGCAATACTTTCTAGCCTGCCTGGGTCGGCCTCGAAGGCATCGATGGATTGGTCGCATTCCAACCGTAGCCGATGATCAAGCCTGCGCAAAAACAGATAGCCGGTGGAAAGCAAGCGGTATTCACCTGAGTTGAGAACTTTCTCCTCACGAAGAGCATCCAAGGCCGCCAGTGTGGAACGCTCGCGCAATCTCGGGTGGCGATGGCCGTAGGTTAGTTGCAGCATCTGCGTGATGAACTCGATATCGACAAGTCCACCGCGGCCTTTTTTCAGATTGAAACGTGTCGCGTTTTCCGCGGACAGCTCCCGCTCCATGCGCATGCGCAAGTGATGAATCTCAGCGATTTCATCAGGCGCCAAAGTTTTGCCATACGCGAAAGCGGCGGTGATATTTTCGACCTCCTCGCCCAGTGTCCTATCACCTGCGATGCTGCGAGTCTTGATCAACGCTTGTCGCTCCCAGAGTTGCGAACTTGACTTGTGGTATTCGCGAAACGCAGCGAGCGAAGACACCAACGGCCCCGATTTGCCGGATGGCCGAAGCTGCATGTCAATCTTGTAGAGGATCCCTTCCTCGGTAGGCGCCGACAGGTAGGAAAGCAGCTTCTGGCCCAACCGGACATAGAAATCGTGCGCCGGAACTGGGCCGTGCTTACCGCCCGTGGTTTCAGCCTCTTCGCCTGCGTCATAAACAAAAATCAAATCGAGGTCGGAATTGTAGTCG
>Ga0075425_100001362_pt1 | contig 23969 bp, 22 predicted proteins | sample SoiMethybrSBSTD4_FD_75300 | JGI IMG/M metagenome (GOLD analysis project Ga0075425, IMG submission 75300) | Bulk soil microbial communities from a Populus tree surrounding site in Tennessee, USA - Soil MetaG P. TD hybrid SBSTD4 | ecosystem: Environmental > Terrestrial > Soil > Tree plantation...
GTAGGTGACGATTTCCTGGTCTACGTCAGAAATTCTGGAATGCGCCACACGGCCTTTCAGCACGATGGACTTGGTGCCGAGCGTGAACCGCAAGTCGTGCAGCGAATTGAGGGCCAGGGGAAAACGGGTTTCCACGGACGCGCCGCCGCGGCTGATCTCCCTGATCTGCAGCGGCTCGAAAACCATGATTTCGCCCTGGAGATCGCCCAGGATCAGCACGCGCTCTGTGTCGCGCTTGTCTGACTCCGAACCCATCCGGGCGAAATATTAGTTCATTCGCAGAGCCGGACGCTGTGCCGAGAGGAAGTCGTCTTCTTCGTCCGCCAGCTGTGAGATTGCCGAATCGAAGTCCTGACCCTCGTATTCCGTCGTATAAGTCAGGATCGGAACGTCCTTCGTCTCCGCATCGAGCTTCAGCATCGTGAGCAGCTGGAAACCTTCGAGCTCCTCGATGCGCGTGCACAGGATGACCAGATTGGGACGGACCTTCTTGATCTGCGAATAGGCGCGGTCACTCGACTCGACGAACACCATGTCATAGCGTCCGGCGTCCAACACGGTCTCGAGCATCCCGAGCACTTCGGTATTGCCGTTGACGACCACCACTTTCTGCACCGGTGTGGCGGCGATTAGGTTCGTGTCAGCCATTGAGTAACCCGCCCTTCTGCCCACCGAACGATTCAGGATTCGTGCCACGGGTCCACCCTGCTATTTCTCCGCACGTTTGAGCACATTCCGGCAAAGTGGCAGCCGGGTGTCCTCGTCAGGACAGCGGCGGCAGCCCTACGTTCGAGCTGTAACCCATTGATTGACTGCATGTTGGATGAGCCGTGTCGCAATGGGTCGAACACGTGTCAGTTTTGGCATAAGCAAGCCGAGCAGTGCGCAATGGCCTGGTTGGCTTGCACGATCGAAACTGGTTGCGTCACAGTGCCATTCATGCCGCATCACGAACAGGCCGCGCGCGCAGTTTGTGCAAATTTCATCAACGGGAACTGGATCCCGTCCTCCTCCGGCCGTTTGTTCGAGAACCGCAGCCCCGCGAACACCGACGATCTGATCGGGATGTTCCAGGAATCGACGGCTGCCGACGCGGAACAGGCGATTACGGCGGCCGAACGTGCTTACGCGAGCTGGCGGCTGGTACCGGCGCCACGCCGCGCCGAGATGCTGTTCCGCGCGGCGCAGCTCATCGCCGAGCGCAAGGAGCAGTTTGCGCGCGACATGACGCGCGAGATGGGCAAGGTGCTCGAGGAAACGCGCGGCGACGTGCAGGAAGCGATCGACATGACGTTCTTCATGGCCGGTGAAGGACGCCGATTGTACGGACAGACCGTCCCGTCCGAGCTGCGCGATAAGTTTGCGATGTCGGTTCGTCAGCCGCTCGGTGTCTGCGCGATCATCACGCCATGGAACTTCCCGATGGCCATCCCGTCGTGGAAGATCATTCCCGCGCTTGTTTGCGGCAACACCGTCGTTTTCAAACCTTCATCGCTGACGCCGCTCTCCGCCCTGAACTTCGTCAAAGTGCTCGAGGAGGCCGGCATCCCTGCGGGTGTCGTGAACATGGTGACTGGTGGTCCCGACGTCGGCGAGGTCATGTGCAGGCACGAAGCCGTGAAAGTGGTCTCCTTCACCGGATCCACAGCTGTCGGCCGGATCGTCAACGAGAATGCCGCGCCGAGCTTCAAGAAGGTTCACCTCGAGATGGGCGGCAAGAACATCGTCATGATCATGGATGATGCACAGCTCGAGCTCGCGGTGGAAGGGTGCGTCTGGGGCGGGTTCGGAACGACCGGGCAGCGCTGCACCGCGGCCAGCCGAGTTGTCGTGCACGAGCGCGTCCATGATGACTTCCTGCACGAGTTCTCGCGCCGTGCGAAGGCGCTGCGCGTCGGCGACGGCGCGGCGGAGGGCGTGCAGATGGGACCGTCGGTGAGCGAGCCACAGCTGCAGACGGTGATGAAATACGTGGACATAGGCAAGCAGGAAGGCGCGAAGCTGGTCATCGGAGGAAATCGACTGACCCATGGAGCGTATGCGCGCGGCTGGTTCCACGAGGCGACCATCTTTGCAGACGTCAAACCGTCGATGCGCATTGCGCGCGAGGAGATCTTCGGTCCCGTCGTCTCGGTGATGCGGTGCCGCTCGCTCGACGAAGCGATCGCGGTAGGCAACGACGTCGCCTACGGGCTCTCGGCGTCGATTTATACGCGCGACATCAACAAGGCGTTCACTGCGATGCGCGACATGTACACCGGCATCTTCTATGTGAACGCGCCGACCATCGGCGCCGAAGTGCATCTGCCGTTCGGCGGGACGAAGGCAACCGGTAACGGCCACCGCGAGGCAGGCATCGCGGCGCTCGACGTGTTTTCAGAGTGGAAGTCGATCTACGTGGACTTCAGCGGACGGCTGCAGCGCGCGCAGATCGACGTCGAGTAGCGCGGAGGTTGGCGCGCTGTCTACGAATCCGCCGCCATCTTGCGAATGTCTTCCTTGAGCTGCGGATTGACGCGGAATCCGGCTTTTTCCGCGGCCTTTATCGCGCTTTCGGCCTCCTTCTTCCGCTTGGTCATCATGTAGACGACAGCAAGGTTATTGTGCGCTTCGCCGTACTTTGGATCCGCGGCGATTGCCGCCTCCCATTGCTCTTCGGCGGGGAGCAGTTCGCCGTTGCGGAAATAGGCGCTGCCAAGCGCCAACAACGCGAATGCCGGCGGATGAAAGTCCGCTCTGTAGTCGGCGCGCTGCAGTTCGAGGCCGCGTAACCGCTGTTCGAGGACCTCACGCTTGAGGGGACTCAGGTTCTTGACCTGATTGATTTCGACGCGCAGCTCGCGGATCTCGTCCTCGCGCTGCTTATCGACCTGGAACTTGCTCGATTCTTCAAGCGCATGCAGACGCGCCATCGCCTCGATCGAACCCTTGTAGGCCAGTATGGCGCTGGCATACCGCCGCAAATTCATGTACGCCTGTCCGAGCTGGTAGTGCGCAACGCTCAACAGTGGGTCCTTGTCGATCGCGGCAGCATAGGACTCGGCGGCGAGCTCGAACCGTTCGGCGGCCATCTGCTCCTGCCCCGTGCGGTACAGCTCCAGCGCCTGCCGGCGGCTTTGATCGTCCGCAAGGGATTGCGCGACCAACGGTGAGGTGATGATCAGCACGAACAGCGCGACGCGGGTGGCGAGTCGGGCAGCCATGGCGCCTCCACGAACGAAAAAAAAGGGGACCACCGAAGTGGTCCCCAATCTTACCCGTTCGGGTCTGGATTAGAACTCGAAACGAACGCCGACGCGCATACTGATCGGCACCTGGAACTGCGGTGGGTTGCCCGAAAGAATCGTGCTAATCGGCTTGCCGAAGTCCGGATCGGCCGGCCCGTTATCGAGCTGCGTGTTCTGATTGTAATTGAGCGTGCGCCGCTCGTTGAACAGGTTGAAGATGTCCGCGAGCAGCGTCACGCGGCGCTCGTTGGCCATCTGCAGCGCATAGGAGGCCTGCAGATCGACTTGGCTCTCGAACGGTGTCCGCTTCTTAAACCCGTCAACCGTCTGGATGCCGGTACCACGGGCCGCCACCGGGATCTCGCCCTTGCTGCCGTAGTTCGGGTTGGCCGCCATCGGCGTCAGCGGCTTGCCGGACGAGAGGTTCACGCCCGTGCCCACGTTAAACCCGGCCCATGAGCGGTTCGCATACACCTTGACCTGATGCGGCCGATCGAGCGGGAGGATTCCGTTGTGATCCCCGAGGAACCGAATGTCTCCCGAGTGCTGCGCCGCATAGAACGGCGCGTAGCTGGGATCGTTGGTGGGGAAGTCGTAGAGCGACGAGATGCCCGGATCCGACTGTCCGTTGTCGTCACGGTAGAACCCTTCGAAGTTCCCACGCAGCCGCGACCAGCGATACGACGCCATCGCTGACCAGTTCGTCACGCGGCGGTTCAGCGTGAACTCCAGCGAGTTGTACTTGTGCACCGGATCGTCGAAGTGCGCGCCGAGGAACTCGGTGCCGGGCGCAACCGGGATGCTGGCCTTCGGATTCGTCAGGATGTACTCGACGCTGCCGCAAATAGCGGACGTCTGTGGAAGCTCGTAGGCCACCATCGGGCAGTTGGCAATGTCTTCGAGCACCTGCGGCATGTTGCGGAACAGATAGCGGACACCAAACGTGGTGTTCGGCATGATCTCCCGGTCGATGCCCACCAGGAACTCGTTGGTGTAGGTGAGCTTCGCCTTTTCGTCGATGGTGTCGGCGCCGACACCGGCAAGGATGAAGTGCCGCGTGACACCGGCGGCCGAGACACCTTCGGGCACGATCTGAGTCAGGCCTGCATCGAAGTAGTCGCCACGCGTGAAACCGTCATCGGCTGACAGAGCGCGCGCGGCGAGGTCGTTCGGTATGCGCGCGTAGAAGCGGCCGTAGTTCGCGTATACCTTTGTGCGGCCATCGCCCGCCCAGTCATAGGTGACGCCGATGCGCGGCGCCCAGTTGTTCTTGAGCTCCCAGTCCTTGATGATCGTACCGCTCATCTTCTCCTGCTCGTAGCGGACGCCTGGGTTAATTGTCAGCTTGTCGCCGACCTGCCAGGAGTCCTGAGCGAAGAAGTTCCAGTAGGTCTGCGGCGTGGTGCGCTCGGTATTGAAGTTCGCGCGCGTCACGCGATACACGCGGCCCTGTGCGAGCTCAGGCGCAGGGATGATATCGATTCTCGCGCCGGTCGCCGTCTGACGGCCGTCCGCCGCCTTGAACGTCGGTCCGGTCAACTGGTTCAACTGCGAATACACGGCGTCGTTCCATTCAAAGCCGTACTTGACCTGGTGACCACTGAAGATGTTCGTCGACTTGATCGTGTACTGCTTGTTCAAACTGCGGTTTCCCGCCTCGTATGTGCCGATGCCGCCGGTGATGAGGTTCGGCGTCACGGTGCGATCGGTGATACGCCACGTGTTCACCGACGGCAGCTCGCCGATCTTGTTGAGGGACCGGCCCCACGTTGCATCAACGAGCCAGCTGTTGGTCAGCACGCCGCTGTAGCGGATGACCTGCTGGTGACCGCCGAAGTCCAACGTGCTGAACGACGAGGTGTCGCCAACCAGCAGCGCGGAGGTGCGCTGCGGACCATTGGCGCCATGCGACGGATCGCCGAAGAATGACACGTCCACACGATGGTTGTCGCCCAGCTGAGAGGTTACCTTCGCCGCGTACGAGATCGTGCGGCGCTTGCGATCGACGTCGCCGAGACGGGCGAGCGGGAAGTTCGGCGGCGCCGTCAGCGTGGTAACGCGGAACGAGGGATCAATAGCGCCGAAGAAGAACAAGCGGTTCTTGACGATCGGCAGCCCGCCTTCGATACCCGCGTCGTTCACCGTTGTGGCCTGGGTATTCACCGAGCCGTTCGACGACTGGTACTGTTTGAAGGCGCCCTGCAGCTGATCCGGTTGCGAGTAACCGAACACCGACCCACGCAGCTCGTTGGTGCCGCTCTTGGTCACCACGTTGACGACGCCGCCCGTGGCTTGACCGAACTCGGCCTCGTAGCCGCCAGTCTTCACCTGGATTTCCTTGATGAAGTCGTACGGCGTCGCGTTGCCGAGCGAACCGAACGTGCGCGAATAGGAGCCGAGACCGCCGTAACCCGTATTGGTTACGTTGGCGCCATCGACGACGTACTGATTTTCAAGACCTGAGGCTCCGGACACCGAGGGATTCGCCTCACCCGCGGTCCCTGAGCTGCTGACGCCCGCGGTGAGGTACATCGCCTGCGCGAACGTGCGGCCGACCGGGATGTCCTTCAGCTGATCGGTGTCGAGGTTTGCACCGATCGTCGCCGTGGTGGTGTCGATGGTGTTGGTTGTGCCCGTGACCTCAACCGTCTCCGTCAGTCCTCCAACTTCCATGGTCAACGGAATGTCCGCGGTCTGTCCCAGACGCACCGCGACGTCTTTCTTTTCCGCCGTCTTGAAACCCTGAAGTTCCGCCTTGATTGAGTAGACACCGGGCGTCAGGAAGGGCGCGACGAATCGCCCGGTGCTGTCTGTGACGACGGTTTTGCTGCCTTGTGGACCGGTGATCGTAACGGAGGCGCCCGGAACAGCGAGTCCCTGAGGATCCACGATACGGCCACTGATGGTGCCCGTGATCTCCTGGGCGGTGGCCAGGCCACTCAAGGCCAGGACAAACGCCAGAAGCAGAGCACTAATGCGTGCGTGCATTGATTTGCTCCTTAGAGTGTTGTTATGTGACGTCTTGAGGTGTGCGCAAAGGAAAACACGTACCAACGTGCCTTTGTTTGGTAAGTCCTTTGGGCACATCCAATTAGGCCTCCGTGCTTGCTATCGGAGTGCTGAAATCCACGGGTCTGTAGCGTGTTAATCCAAACCACCGGATTTTTTTTCGCGTCTCCCAGTCCTCGTGCCTCAACGCGGTTGGAGGGCGCGACGATCAGCGTGCATGAATGAAAAGAATACCAGCGTTGCGTTGTGATGATGCATAAAACTTTTCTTATGATTAGCAGCTCATCTAGGAGCTGTCCGTAAATGGCACATCGCGTCGCAGTTGTGGCTGGGGATGGCATCGGTCGCGAGGTCGTTCCGCAGGCGCTGGAAGTGCTGCGGGAGGTCGGCGGGATCGACATGGAGGAACTTCCCTGGAGTGCGGACTATTACCTGCAGACGGGCATCACGATTCCCCCAGACGGTTACGACACGCTGCGATCCTTCGACGCCGTATTCATCGGCGCACTGGGCGATCCTCGCGTGCCGGACAACCGGCATGCACGCGACATCCTCCTCGGCACGCGGTTCGAGCTCGACTTGTACGTGAACTATCGCCCGGTGAAGCTGCTCGACGATCGACTGTGCCCGCTGAAGAACCGCACGCGACGTGATGTCAACTTCGTCGTCTTCCGCGAGAACACGGAAGGCCTCTATGTCGGCGCCGGCGGCCGGATGCGGCCGGACACCGACGAGGAGATCGCGATTCAGGAAGAGGTGAACACCTACCACGGTGTGCACCGCATCGTCCGCTACGCGTTCGAGTTCGCCCAATCGCACGCCCTCACGAAGGTGTGCATGGCCGACAAGAGCAACGCGATGACGCACGGCCATGCGCTCTGGCAGCGCGTGTTCAAAGAGATTGCCGCTCAATATCCGGGTATCAACGCGACGCACCTGTACATCGACGCGCTCGCGATGCTGCTCGTGCAAAGTCCCGAGCAGTTTGAGGTCATCGTTACCAACAATCTGTTTGGCGACATCATCACGGACATCGGCGGTGCACTGCAGGGGGGTCTCGGGATGGCGGCGTCAGGTAACATCCACCCCCGCCGCACGTCGATGTTCGAGCCGGTGCACGGCTCGGCGCCACCGCTTGCCGGAAAGAACGTCGCCAATCCGATCGGCGCAATTTTGTCCGCGGCGCTCATGCTCGAAACGCTCGGGCGCGCCGATGATGCACGGCGAATCGAGCGCGCGGTAGAAGAGGCCGTTCACGCCGGTGAAACGACGCGCGACATCGGTGGATCGCTCGGCACTCGCGAAGCCGGCGCCGGCATCGTAAAGAGATTGAAGTGATCTCTTACGTTCATCCGATCATCATCTTTGCAGTGGGATTCATAGGCAGCGCCATCAATGCTATTGCGTTTGGTGGATCCCTTATCAGCTTCCCTACGCTGATCTGGCTCGGACTGCCGCCGATCGTTGCCAACGCGACGAACACGGCCGGCGTGTGGCCTGGTTCACTCGGCGCGGTCTGGGGCTACCGGCGCGAAATTGCCCACACCGCTCCTCGCATGTACTGGCTGATCGTGCCGAGCATCGCGGGCGCGATCGTAGGCGCGATGCTGCTGCGGGTTACGCCTGCGCAAATCTTCGATCGGCTCGTACCGGTGCTGATTCTGTTCGCGACGCTGCTCTTCGCCGCGCAAGGACGAGTGCAACGCTGGATCAACGTGGTGCCAGAGCATCACGGCTCCCGGTGGTTCGCGGCGACGATCGTGTTTCAGTTCCTCGTCAGCGTATACGGCGGCTACTTCGGTGCTGGGATGGGCATCCTGATGCTGGCGGCGTTCGCCATTCTGGGCCACGACGACATTCATCAGATGAACGGCCTGAAGAATCTCCTCGGCGTGTTCATCAACGCCGTCGCCGCTGCTTACTTCCTGGCGGCCGGCATGGTTCGGGCGTCGGACGCCATTGTGATGGCAATCGGCGCGACGATCGGGGGAGTAGCCTCAGCGGGGCTGGCACGGCGCATGGGTCGGAAGGTGGTGCGCCGTGCGGTCCTTGTGATTGGCTTCGCCATGACGGTCGCGCTGTTCCTTCGATTTGGCGGCCCGTAAAGGGCCGCCCTACAATCCATCGATGACGCCGCCGAGCGAGCACGTCGACATCTCGCGCTATCTCGACCTGACTCGTGCCGAATGGGCTCGACTCCGCGCCTCGACGCCGCTGCCCCTTTCGGAGGCGCAGCTCAGACCTCTCGGCGGTGTGACCGAGCGCGTGTCGCTCGACGAAGTTGCTGACGTCTATCTGCCGCTGTCGCGACTATTGAACCTCTACGTCGGCGCAACCCAGAAACTGCACGCCGCGACCAACACCTTCCTCGGAGCGTCGCCAGAACTTCGGATTCCATACGTCATCGGTATTGCCGGCAGCGTAGCGGTGGGGAAGAGCACCGCGTCGCGCGTGCTGAGGGCGCTGCTGTCGCACTGGCCCAGCCATCCGCAGGTCGATCTCGTCACGACCGACGGCTTCCTTCTGCCGCAGCGCGAGCTCGAGTCACGTGGCCTCGCACAGCGCAAAGGCTTTCCGGAAAGCTACGACGTGCGCAGGCTGCTCCGGTTCCTGTCGGACGTGAAGTCAGGTCTTCCCGAAGTAACGGCGCCCGTCTACTCGCACCTGGCGTACGACATCGTCCCGGCCGAATACCAGACCGTGCGTCAGCCGGACATCGTCATCGTCGAGGGGCTGAACGTGCTGCAGACGGGCTCGACGCACGCGATGTTCGTATCGGACTTCTTCGATTTTTCGATTTACGTCGACGCGAATGAATCCGACATCGAGCAGTGGTATATCGAACGGTTCATGAAGCTGCGCGCCACAGTGTTCCAGGATCCATCGTCGTACTTCCATCGATATGCGATGCTGGACAACAGGGAAGCCGAATCGACGGGGAGGCACATCTGGCAGACGATCAATCTCGTGAACCTGCGCGAGAATGTGCTGCCGACGCGGGACCGTGCCCATCTCGTGCTGGAGAAAGGGCGCGATCATGCCGTGCGGCGCATACGACTGCGAATGGTTTAGCCCGGAGACGCACCCTGCGTGTTCACGTAGACGGCGTAGAGCGACTGTGCCGCGGTCATGAACAGTCGATTGCGCTTCGGTCCGCCAAACGCCAGGTTCGCGCAGGTCTCCGGTAGACGGATGCGGCCGAGCAGCTTGCCTGCCGGCGACCACACCGTCACGCCGCTGTAACCGAGATTCCGTCCGGCATTGGCGCCGCACCACAGATTCCCGTTGACATCGACGCGAATGCCGTCGGTGCGGCACTGAATGCCGTCGACCATGAAGTTGCTGAACTCCTTCTGATTCGACAGTTTGTTGTCTGCGCCCAAATCGAAGCTATGCACGACGCCGTTGGTCACCAGGTACAGCGTTTTGTAATCCGGAGCGAACGCGATGCCATTGGGGATGCCCGGCAGGTTCGAGCCGCTCACCATCATGTCCACGCGGCCGCTCTGCGGATCGACGCGGAACACATTCGCGGTGGTGATTTCGCGCTTGGCCATGCCGACGCCAATCGGCTGCCCCGCACGGGAGTTGTAACGGCCTTCGGGATTGGTCGTCCCGCCTGCGGCTTCCGGCGCCCCTTCATACAGCGTGAAGCCCGGCGGCGGATCGGTAAACCAGTAACTGCCGTCGCGGTGCGGCGCCACGTCGTTCGGAGAATTCAACCGCTGGCCCATGTAGCTTTCAGCGATCGCGGTGATAGATCCGTCGTGCTCGTAGCGCGAGATTCGACGACCGGTGTGCTCGCACGTGACCTGACGTCCCTGAAAGTCGAACGTGTTGCCATTGCTGTTGTTCGACGGATTCCTGAACACCGTCACGCGGCCATCGTCGTCGATCCAGCGGCGCTGCACGCCCATCGGCACGTCGCTCCAGACCAGGTACTTGCCCTGGCTGCACCACGCCGGCCCCTCGGACCATTGGCCGCCCGTCCACAGACGGTGTATTGCGGTGTTGTTGACACGCAGCCCATTGAACGCCGGATCGACGACGACGACGTCGGGATCCGGATAGCTGACCGGGTCGGCGGTCGGGTTGTAATCGCGGTGCGTGTCGAATGGGGGCGGCGGAGCAACCGGCTGCGCGCCCTGCGCCGCGGCGCGTCGCGGCGCCAACGCGGCTGCGCCGACGACCGCGCCAAAGCGCCCAATCAATACTCGTCGAGAGAACGTCATATGCGCCCGGTATCTTACCTAGGCGCGTGTGTTTCGCAAGGCTTTTAGCGTCATCCAGAACTGCGTCACGGCGACGCCGATGCCGACGAACCAATCGAGAGCGGGAGACGGTTCCAGTGCTGGCGTTATCGCCGCCGCCGCGGGTTTGGTAACCGCCGGCGCGCGGTCCGCAACCTTTTTCACTTCGTCTGCGCTCGGCGGCTTTTCGCCATGTCGGCGCCGCTTGGCCATCCAGTCGCGCATCGCCGCCGGACCGATCTTTCGGCGCTCGCCCGGGACCTTCTCGCCCGGTTCCTTGCCGTAAGGCGAGGCATGCTCGATCTCGGCGTTCATTTCGGCGCCGAGCAGGATGACCGCCCCTGAGATGTAGAACCACAACATCAACACCATCACGCTGCCGATCGCACCATACGTTGCGGCGTAATCGGTGATATTGACGACGTAGTACTTGAACCCGAGAGAGGCGATCAACCAGAGTGTGGTCGCGAAGATCGAGCCTGGCGTCAGCCATACCCAGTCCTGATCCGCATCGGGTGCGTAGTAGTAGACGAGCGCGATGCCCGTGCAGGCGAGGGCAAACACGAGTGGCCACTGCAGGATTTTCCACGTCCACTCGAACACCGGCCCGAGGTGCATCCACACCGCCACCTTCGTTGCCAGCGTCGGCCCGATGATGACGAGCGCAAACGAAATGATGATGAACAGCGCGACGCCGAGGGTCAGCAGGATTGCCGTCAGCTGAACCCTCCACCAGGAACGGCCTTCTTCGATGTCGTAGGCGGCGTTCAGTGTGCCGATGATGGCGCTCATCGCGGACGAACAGCTCCAAATCGCGGTTGCGACACCGAATGTCAACAGCCCGCCCGGCTTCGCATCGGTGATCTTCTTGATTTGCTCGGTGATGATCGCCAGCGCCGCAGGTGGCGCAAACCCACCCATCGACTTGAACAGCTGGTCGATCAACGTCTGCTCCGGCAGGTAGCTCGCCATCGCGATGAGCAGCAGTAGCGCCGGGAACAGGGCAAAGAAGAAGTAGTAGGCGAGCTGCGCCGACATCCCGAAGATGTTGTCAGCCAGCGCTTCTTTTCCCGTTCGCGTCAGGATCTCGCGCCAGGAGAGAGGGACCTTCAGGTACGCCAGGAGCACAGCCATCGCGAAATCCTAACGCGCAGTGGTCGTATGTCCCGTAGTCGGCGTCCACGCAGGTGCGTCGCTCGCAGGGAACGATTCTTCGGACGACTCGCCGATCGGATCTTCGCGCTGGCGCGTTGGCAACACCGCACGCAAGTGGCCGCGCCGATGCCGTCGCTGATCGATTTCGGATGAGGCCCACCAGGCGAGCGCGCCGCTGCCGAGAATCATCGCCAGACCGGCGACCGACCGGCGCCGCAGACCGGCAATCATGAACGCTCCCGCGGCAAACGCGATGAGCCAGCGTTCAGCGTCGACGTTCCAACGTGTCTCCGTCCGATCCCAGATGCTTTCGTCGCTGCGATGCAGTTCGAGGTTCTTGATTGCCATCTGTGTCTCCCGTGCCCGGTCCGCTGCAACGCAAATGCCCCGCAGCACCGGCCGCGATGTGGCTGCCGTATTTGCAGACGGCAAACTCGTCAGCGCGCGATATTTTCTGAAAGGTTTCCGTACAGCCCGCTGTTGTGGTCTGTACAGGTTTTGCGAGGTAAAAGGAAGGAAGTAAATAGGTTAGCGCCCCCAACTCAGCCGCCACACCCTCGATTCGTTAGGAATTCCCCCGGCGCGGCGCCGCACGCTCGTGCTCGACTGCCGTGGCATGTCGGTTGCTCTTTTCAATGCGACCGCTTCTCACATCTGGGAATAGGGAGCCACGTAATGCCAGCACAGCAGCCGCTTGACGACGTACTGCGACGCGTTCAGGGCGAGTACATCGAAATGCCCGGATTGCGTTTGACGACGGCGCAGGCGCAGCGGCTCTGGGGCCTCGACCGCGCTGCGTGTGATGCGCTGCTCGGTGCACTTGTTGACGCCAAGTTCCTGTTTCGCACACGGGACGGCGCATTTATGCGGTCCGATCAGGCTCGAGCCGCGCGGACCTGAGCTCGAGTTCAACCTGCCAGGCCGGTCGGTGAAGTTCCTTCCTCACGAGCCGTAAGACCGACCGGCCGCCACGCCCTGCCCTTGAACTCCCGGACGAAATCGTCCGCGGCCAGACTCTGGGTGACGAACGGAGAACAACACATCGTTCTCCGTTCATCGTCTTAACCAGCGCGCGAATTTTCGAAACGCAACGCCGCGATGCGCGACGGCAATCTTTTCCTCCTCCGTCACCTCCGCCAACGTCATTCCGTACGGCGGGTAGTAGAAGATCGGGTCGTAACCGAACCCGTTGGATCCTGCCGGAGCTCTCGCGATCTCTCCCTCAATTGTGCCGGTCGTCTCGTAGAGGACCTCGCCACCATCGACGCACGCAAGCGCGGCGACGAAGCGCGCGGTGCGTGGACGTTCCGGTTGTGCATCGAGCCGCCGGAAGATTGCCTCGAAGCGCTCAGGGTAGGAGGCATTCGGGCGAAGAAAGCGCGCAGAGAGCACGCCCGGTTCACCGTCGAGGGCATCGATGACCAGTCCGGAATCCTCGGCGACGGTCCACACGCCGCTGCGCCCGGCGTAATATCGGGCCTTCAGGCGGGCGTTCTCTTCGAACGTAAGACCGGTCTCCTCCGGCTCGTCGATCGGATCGATGTCGGCCAGACCGATCAGTCTGACAGGCGCGTCCGCCATCAACGCGCGAATCTCGCGCAGCTTTCCTGGATTGGTCGTGGCGACGAGAAGCGTCTTCATCGCGGGTCCGTCCTCGCGTGGCAATCGGCGCTCCGCCGGACCCGCGCTACTTCCCGATGATGTTGCCCACCAGACCGCGCTGAAGCGCAATCAACTGGCGGATGCCGGTATCGCCGAGATCGAGCAGTCGGTTGAGCGCTTCGCGGCCGAACGGCATGGCCTCGGCGGTTCCCTGCAGCTCGATGTACAGGCCGGCGCCCGTCTTGATGATATTCATGTCGACGTCGGCTTTGGAATCTTCGACATAGGCGAGGTCCAGCATCGGCATACCCTCGACGATGCCGACGCTGGTCGCGGCGACGTAGTCGACAATCGGCATCGTGCGAATCAAATCCTGCTCGCGCATGCGGTTGACAGCAAGTGCGAGGGCAACGAACGCGCCGGAGATAGACGCCGTTCGCGTGCCGCCATCGGCCTGGATGACGTCGCAGTCGAGCGTGATCGTCCGCTCGCCAAGCTCCTCCATCTTCGTCACCGCGCGCAGCGAACGGCCGATCAGCCGCTGAATCTCCTGAGTCCGGCCGCCGACCTTGCCTTGCGACGCTTCGCGCTGCGTGCGCGTGGAGGTCGCACGGGGCAGCATCCCGTATTCGGCGGTTACCCAGCCCTTGCCGGAGTTGCGTCGAAACGGCGGTACGCGGTCTTCGACGCTTGCCGTGCAAATCACTTTTGTTCTTCCTGCCTCGACGAGAACCGACCCCTCGGCATGAACCAGGTAATTGGGGGTGATTCGCGTCGGTCGCAGCTGTTCGTCCAGTCGGCCGTCGGCTCTCATGTCGTCTCTTTCTACTCCGTCGCTTTCGTCTCTCTCACCAGCGCGGTGTCGCGTTCGAAAGGTCTCCGCAGATCGACGTGCCCGGCGAGGGTATCCGCCTGTTTGCCGCCAATCAGAATCTGCACCCGCTCGACGGAGGACAGATTCGCGGTCACGGTGTTGACGATGGCGTAGACCGTCAACAGCTCGTTCGTCGATCCGCCAGGATGCATCGTCGAGACCTCGGGACTGAGGTCCACGAAGGCGTCGCCGCGATCGGTAATGTAGAAGGCGCGCAGCATCGTGCCCGGCGGAATAAGGGAGTGAAACGGCTCCGGCGCCGGCTCCAGCTCGCTCTCGAGAATCTGACGTCCCTGCGCGCGTGGTCCGTCGCCGAGCGGCACCTCTCGCTTGACTGCCGCAAGCGCCTGTCCGTCGGATGTGCCGTAGTACAAGGTCGCGATGATGTGCGGCACGCTTGCAGCCGGCGCGGTCGGAGTCGGCGCCGCCTGCTGCACGGTCTGCGGCACCACCATCCGCTCGAGCAGTCGGTTCGCGCCCCAGGCCGCTACCGCGAAGATAACGACCACAGCGCCGACCTGCAGCCAGCGTTTACGCGTGACGCGCGTCAGCCATGCAACTCGAGATGTCATGGCGCAGCCGACGCCTCGAGGTACGCGCGGAACCGCACGATGGCGTCGTAGATTCCCTGCACGAGCGTCATTTGAAAATCGCCAGACTGAACGTTCTGTTCCTGGTCTGCGTTGGTCAGGTACGCGATTTCGACGAGCGCGGCCGGCATGTTGGCGCCGCTGAGGACTCGCATCGGCGCCTGTTGCAGCGGCCGCGGTCCCATCGGTCCGTGCTTTTCAAGCTCCTCTTCAAGCATCGACGCGAATCGCGAAGAAGCGTCTATGTGGGCGGCCTGCGCCAGGTCCCACCGAATCACGTCGATCGGCCGCGTCGCGCCGCCGACAACCGGCAGGACGAGCTCCGTCGCTTCCACACTGCGTCTGGCGTCCTCGCCGGCGCGGTCCAGTCGGAGGTAATAGACCTCGGTCCCTTTCACGGTTGCCGAGGGTGCGCCGTTCGCATGCAGACTGAGAAACAGATCCGCCTTGCTGTTGTTGGCGATTGCATCGCGCTCGTCCGGCGCAATCGCGCGGTCGTCATCTCGTGTCATCACCACGCGGACACCGAGACGCGTCTCGATGAGCATCTTCAGCTTGCGCGCGACGTCGAGCGTAATCTGCTTTTCCAGCGTTCCTTTTACTCCGCGCACGCCGACGTCGTCACCACCGTGGCCTGCGTCGATGACTAGAGTCTGAAGCCTGGCGGCGGCTGCGCCTGGCAGCGCCGGCGCGGAAGATGGTGTCGGCACGGGTGCCGCTGGTGAAGGAGGTTGCGCCGGCTGGGGAGCAGGTGCAGTGTTTGTGTCCTGCGATTGTGCCGCAAGCGGTATCTCAATCGTCACACGCGTGCTCTCGGTCGTCGTCGTTGTCGATACACGCGGCGTTCCCGAGCGGGGATTCAGCGCGAAGGCGATAGTCGTCGCCGGTGTGCCGGTCTGAATCTGGTCGATCAGTCCGGCGGGGGCAGGCGACGGCGCGGCATCGAGCGCGTCGGTTTCGATGCGGACGAGGACGCGTCCAGCATCGTAGCCGGTGCTCACAAGCAAAGCCGGCGTAATCTCGACGATCGCACGTGTCGGCGGTCCCACCGCATCAAGGCGCACCGCAACGCGTGCGACGCGAACGGTTCCAACGATGAGCAGCCGCGAGGCGCGCCGGAGATCGATCGGGGAGTCGTATATCGGCGCCAGGGCTCTGGGGATGAAATCGACCGGAACCAGCAGCCGTCGACCGACGCGCGCCACCGGGGCGGGAAGCGTGACGACACGGCCGTTCACCGACGCCATCGCTTGATCCGCGGACGCGACAATGGTGCGCCCTTTATAACTGATGGTGACGCCGCCGGCGAGCGTATCCTCGCGCACCGTCAACTGGAACAGCGACGCGAGGTCATCGAGCGCGATGAACTCCTGTCCGTTGAGAATCGTGGTGGGGACGGGACGGCGTCCGTCGCGCGTGATGAGCGTGAGCGGAGATGTCGGCGCGGTGCCTTGTGCATGCGGCCCCGAAATGAGCAGCAGCACCATGGCGATGACGCACAGCAAAGCCGTTCGCAAACGGCTTAATTCTACATTCCCCGCCTGCGCCGACGGCGGCGGCGGGCAAGCGCGATTGGTGATGAGCGATTTGTGAAGATCACAAAACGCTCATCACCAACCATCAATGACAACTCAAACGAGCTTGCGGATCCCTGCAATCGCGAGAATCAGGAACACGACAAACAACAGCAGGAATAAGCCGGCAATGAACTTCGCGATGGCGAACGACGCGCCCGCAATCGAGGTGAAGCCCAGGAGGCCGGCGATGAGACCGACGACAAGAAACAGCAGTGCCAGCTGCAGCATGTCTCCTCCTTCCCGGAAGATCAGCTGCCAGTTCTGTACCTACATGCCCTCGAGGTCGTCGTCGCCGCCTTCGTCGCCACCGAGGTCGAGGTCGGCATCCTCGTCCACGAGCTCTTCATTACCGAGCGACATCATTTCGTCGCCCTCGGTCTCAGCGCCAGTATCCGCATCGGCCGCGCCGTAGGTGGCCGGCGCTGCTGCCGCCGCCCGCGCTGGAGCGCTGCGACGACGTGCTGCCGACGACTTGCGTCCCCCGGTGCGTTTGGTGCTGCGCGCGGCCTTTTTCTTCGTGCCCTTCTTCGCGCTGCGTTTGGCTGCGCCTTTGCGCGCCGCACTCTTGCGCGCGGTCTTACGTGACGCGCCTGCGCGCGAACGAGCCGTACGCTTCGTCTTGCGCGTCGCGGCTGACTTGCGACCTGCGCTTCTCTTGCGGCTACCTTTGCTCTTCTTCTTGGCCCGTGCCATAGTCCTCCTTCGAGTGCCTCACGATCACCTCGTCGTGCCGACGCGAGTGTATACGCGATCTCACCGGCCGTGATGACGAAAAAATATCCGCGCTCGAGAATCGGTACTGTTCCGCCACGGCGCGGCGTGTCGCGTCGGCCGCCGATGCGCGGCATCGCGCGGACACCGAGAGGGGAGCCGCTGGCACAGCCGCGTCCGTTGGAGCCGGCCGCCGCGCCCCCACCTGAGCGAGGCGTCGCCGCGGTGCCGAACCCGCGGAAGCCGCAGCTCGTTCGCGACGTGCACGGAAACGAGCTGATGGATCTGTTCGATTTCTTCCCCGACCTGCCACGACCGCCACGCAGGGCAGCGCGGATCCCGGCCAGACGCCCACGGCGGCGTTAGTCGCGTCTATTCGAGCTTGCTTCCAAGGAGCTTCTTCGCAATTAACTCCTTGTGTTCGTCATCGTCATGGCTGGCGATGATGACGAGATTCTTCTCCGTGCTGGAGAGCGTGTTGAGCCACCTGAGCTGCTCATTGACGGCGGCGGTGTCCTCCACGATCCACGGTGCGTCCTTACCGGTTACCTTGCGGACACCATCCATGTGCCAGGCGGCATCGCCAATCAGCAGATATTCGCGCCCGGAATCCAGCGTGAGGAACATCATCTGCGAGCCGGGCGTGTGTCCCGCCGCCTTGATCAGCACCCAGCCCGGCGCGAATGCCATGTACTGGTCGTAATCGATGATGTGATAGCGCTGCGCCTGCTCCTCCGTGATCTTCAAGTCCGGAAACTGGGGCCGCGTCTCGAGCGTATTCACCTGGGCGCGCGTCAGGATCGTTTTCGGTGCGAGCTCCGCCAGGTACGGTGTCCGGATCACACCCGTGACATGGTCCCCATGCTCATGCGTGAAGACGATCGACCTTGCCCCCCGCAGGGCTTTGTCGACCTGCTGCGCCTGCTCGGCGAAGTACGGTTCGCCTTCGGCGCCGCGCCCGATCTGCTTGTGCATCGGTTCGTCCATCCCGGCATCGACCATGACGTATCCGTCGGCGTAGACCACTTGGAAGACGGTCCGGGCCTGCACGCTCGGGGTCGCCGGCTCGCCTTTCACGGAGAAGTTCTTGGTGCGGTGGCTCTCCGCGAATTTCAAGACGTTGATGCGCAGCGGCTTGCGTCCCGGGATCAACGTCGCCATCCGGCGGATGTCGCTAAGATTCGCTGACCATGCCGACCTGCCGGGGGGCGCTGGTGTCTGCGCCCGCGGCGAGATCGAAAGAAGAACGGCCGAAAGAAAAAGGACGAGAAGGGCAACGCGTCTCATCGGCACATGCTAGCCCATGACGCCTCGCCCTTCCCGCGCTTCCTGCCTTTCTTGCTCTTCGCGCCGTTCTAGAACGTGAATTTCACGCCCAGCTGCAGCATGCGTGGCTGATAGGCAATTGCCGAATTCTGACTCGGCCGCCCAAACGCGACGTTCGCCATGTTCGTCGTGTAGCTGCCGTAATTCGCGTGGTTGAACAGATTGAACGCCTCGAGCATCCCGTCCACCTTCATCTTGCTGGACAACGGAAGCGATTTCTGCAGACGAACGTCGACACGGTGAATCGGTTTGCCGACCAGACTGTTGCGCGGCACGATCGAGCCGTCCACGCGCAGACGGTTTTCTCCGCTTCCGCCCTCCTGACGTCGATCGGTGCCGTCGGTCACGCCGAACCGCATCCCTGACCCATAGAAGTAGATGCCGCTCAACTGGAGGCCGTAGCCAAGATCGACGACGCCGTTCACGTTGGCGCGATGGCGCTGGTCATCCGCCGCGTAGGAGTATTCGCCGCCGAGATCTCTGGCTAACGGGAAATCGAGCACGCGGCGTTTGACGATGCCGTCGGAGCCGAGATACCACTGGTCGCGATTTGGATTCGCGTCCTTGAAGAAGGCCAGCGTGTAGGTGGCATTCGCCTGCCATCGGTGGCTGAAGCGCTTGGTGAACGTGAAGTCGGTGCCGTGATAGTTCGACCAGCCGTCGAGGAGCTCGAAGTTCACAGTGCCCCACGTCGGGAACGGACGTGCCGCGACGTTGGTGAACGGGATGTTCGCGCCTGTTGTACGGTCGTAGGTCAGATTCGCGTTCACCGTCGACGTTGGTTCTTCGCGCCGGCCTCCGGTGTACGAGTAGTTCACTTCCACCGACGCCTGCGTGCCGAGCTGATGCTGGACGCCTATTGACGCCTGGTGCGAGTACGACGTCTTGCGGCCGGGATAGTCGATCTCCTGTGTCAACGATCGGAACGCGCAGTTGGTTGTGCGATTCACAACATCGCAGGCGTTCTGAAGCGACTGCTGGAAGCTCGGCTTCGGGCCGTGGAACCAGCCGAAGAAATTGTCGCTGACCGTCGTGAAGTCCGCGGTGCCGTCATACGTGATCTGGTTTTCGAACCGGTGCAGGTAACCTTCGGTCTGCTGCACGCCGTCATTGGGGGCGAAGGCGTAGAACAGCCCGTAGCCGCCGCGGATAGCGGTGCGGTCGTTGACCTTGAACGCGAAGCCGGTGCGAGGCGCGAAGTTTGTCTTTTCGATCGGCAGCCCACCGGGCAGCCATGGCAGGAACTTCGTCTTCTCACTATGTCCGTTCGAATCGAGGTCGTATCGCAGTCCGAGATTGAGCGTCAGCCGGTTCGTCATGCTCCAGTCATCCTGCAGCCACGCGCCCCAGATATGCCGCGTCACGTCGTAGCGATGCTCGGTGTCCGACGACGAATACTGCACGAACCTGACTAACGGCGCGCCCGCCGCCGTCCGCAACGAGGCCAGCGGCGCTGTGTTCCACGTTGACGCGTCGTAGACGTTCGGGAACATCTGCTGGATAAGCGCAGCGCTGGGCGCTGGGCCGGCGCTGGCATCAATGACACCATCGCACCGCAGGCACCAGATGAATGCGTTGTGGAACTTGATGTACTCAGCGCCCATCTTGATGTCGTGCCGACCCTTCATGTTCAACGCCGTCGAGTAGTCGTCGCGGAACGACGTGTTGTCTTGGAAGATGTTCAACGGCGAGCCTCCGATGGAGAGGCCCTGGAACTGCGTGATGATCGAGCCGCCGTGGAGCGACGGATGGTACGGGAAATCGCCGCCGGCCCACCGCACGTCCGGCTGATCGCGCCGCTCATAATCGGTGCGGCCGACTTTGATTTCGTTGACCGCATTGGTGCCGTAGACATGCGTCAAGGTGCCGAAGTACTGCGGCGCGATGCGTCCGCGAGTTCCGCCGACCGGACTCGTCGGGCTGCCGCCACTGTAGAAATCGGTGTGGAACTGCGTCGCTCGGCCGACGATACGCGTCTGCGGGGTCAGCTGCCAGTCGATACGTTGGGTCGCCGTGTGTTGCTTCTTCGGATAGGTGATTTCCCGATTCAGCCACGCGTACGCGCTGTTGGCGTTGAACGTGCGTGGCTCGTGCTCGAACTCGTAGGCCGCGAAGTAGTGCAGCCGATCGCGAACGATGGGGCCGCCGACGGTCATGCTGAATTGCTGATTCGAATACGGCAGCACGCGATTGAGAATGAAGTCCTTCGCGTTGAATTTATCGTTGCGGAAATAGCCACCGAAGGTACCCGTCAGGTTGTTCGTGCCCGACTTGGTGATGGCGTTGACCACCATCCCCGATGAGCGACCCTGCGTCGCATCGAAGCGATTGGCGACGACCTGGAACTCGGCGATCGCATCACGACTGATCTGCGGCTGCTCGCTGTCGGGAGTGGAGTGATAGTTGGTCGTGATCTGCTGGCCGTCGACGTTGGTCTGCGCGTAGCCCTGCCGGTTCTGGACAAGCCCGCCGCCTTCGTTGCGGCGCGCGCCGGGGGCGAGCAGCGTCAGGTCCATCCAGTTGCGGCCGTTGATCGGCAGGTCCTGCACCTGGCGCGGGTCGATGTTCGCGCCGACGGTCGATTCCTTCGTGTCGACGAGCGGCGCTTCGCCGGTGACCGTGACCGTCTCGGTGAGCGTCGCGGGGCCGAGCTGAATCGGTACCGTCAACGTCTGGTTCAAGAGCAGCTGAAGCCCGGTGCGCGTGACCGTCTGAAAGCCGGAGAGCGTCGCCGTCAGTCGGTGCGCACCGACGCGCACGGGAATCCGGAACTGGCCCTGTGCGTCGGTGACCGCTTCGAATGTATTACCGGTTTCTTCATGAACGATGGTGATGGTGACGCCCGGAAGCACGCCACCGGAGGAATCGGTAACGGTACCCGCGATCGTCGCCTGCTGGGCAAAAGCTGACACGGTGCCGACGAGCAGGAGGCCGACAGCCAGCACCGCCCGCTTGAGAACTGCGCTCATTTCTCCTCCCGCTAAGTGTCTCCCACGTACTGCAGCAGAGTATGGAAGGGGGGAGCCTAGAGGTTCAGGCTGATGATGTCAAGGCGGCGCCGGCGGACCTATAATCACCCGTCGAATCTCCCGTCGAATTTCGCCGGGAGAACACACTTCACGAAGGAAGGTGCATGGTGCGTACTGTTACTTCGATCGTTCTTGGGATTTCGCTCCTTGTGTTCGGAGCGTGGAGTGCGACGCTGTCGGCGCAAGCCACGGCGCAGACGCACATCGGGCACGTCCTCGACAGCTTCAACGGCACGCCGGACAACATGGGCCTGCTGCCGACGGCCATGGCCGAAGCGAAGATTGCCGCCGACCACGCCGCGCTGGCCGCGAAAGCGGCTTCGCTGCAGATGATCCAGACACATGCCGGCCATGTGATCAACGCCATCGATCCGACGATCGTTGCACAGGGCCCGGGCAAAGGGTACGGCCTCAAGAAAGCGGCGCAGGGCGTCGCGCAGCACGCCATGTTCGCCGCGAATGCCGCGAACGCGAACGACATGGTGAAGATGCACGCGATGCACGTGTCCACCGCGGCGAATAACGTGGTGGCCATGGCCGACGAGGTCGTCGCGATCGCGCAGAAGATCCGCATGTCAACGTCGATGGACGAAGCGAAGATGCTCGCCGCGGAGATGCAGACCAAGGCCGAGCAGTTGACGACCGGCTTCGACGCGGACAAGAACGGTCAGATCAGCTGGAACAAGCCAGAAGGTGGTTTGAACCAGGCGCAGCAGCACATGAACTTCATGAAAGCGGCCGCTGGAACACAGTAACGTTTTCAGGGTTTGAGGTTTCAGGGGGCAGTGATGAAAGTGCTCGCCACGTTCGCGTGTGGAGTGTTCCTGGTCGTGGCGTTCGCGGTTTCTCCCCGCGCGCAGCAGAACGCTCCCGCTGCCCCCGTCACCAACGCTCCCGGCATTCCGGGTTGGGCATATCCCGTCGCGGCCGGCGCACCCGCGCCCAAAGATGATGGAACGGTGTTCCATGTGCCCAACAGCAGTGTCGGCATGACGCTGACGCAGGCGCGCAATGCGTCGGATGCGCCCGACTGGCATCCCGACGAACATCCACCCATGCCTGACCTCGTGCGCAGAGGCCGCGCGGCGGACGGCGTCCGCGCCTGCGGCTACTGCCATTATCCGAACGGTCTCGGACGACCTGAGAACGCCAGCGTCGCCGGGCTGCCGGTCGCGTATTTCATTCAGCAGGTCAACGACTTCAAGAATGGCCTGCGTAAAACGTCCGAGCCGGGCATGCGGCCGCCGCAGTTGATGGCTCAGACGGCGAAGGCGGCAACCGACAACGACATTCGCACGGCGGCGGAATATTTCTCCAAGCTGCCGTTGAAGCCGTGGATCAAAGTCGTCGAATCGAAGACCGCGCCGAAAACGGAAATTCTCGGCGGCATGCTCGTGCCGCTCGCGGACAAGAGCACAGAGCCGATCGGCGACCGCATCGTCGAGGTTCCGGTCGATGCGCATCTCACCGAAGGTCTACGCGATGATCAATCGCCATTTGTCGCGTATGTCCCTGTCGGCAGCATCGCGAAGGGCGAAGCGCTGGTGATGACGGGCGGCGCGCACGTTGCCGGCGGAAAGGTTGTACCCGGCAAGACGGCGGCGTGCGGCACGTGCCACGGTGCCGATCTCACCGGCTACATGGACGTGCCACCGATCGCCGGACGGTCACCGAGTTACATGGTGCGTCAGATGCTCGACATGCAGAAGGGGAACCGCAATGGACCGGGCGCCAAGTGGATGAAGCCGGTCGTCGCCAATCTGACGCTGCAGGACATGGTCAACATCGCCGCTTATGTCAGCTCGCGTTCGCCAGTCTCGAACAATCCGACCACCACGGCGCGACGTTGAATACCTGTCGAGAAACCGTTGACCTGAACGCCCCTCGACCCGGCAGAACGATTGCACTGGGCCACACGGGGGACTGAACTCAATGGCTGAAGTGCTTGCCTCATTCGCGACACCGGTGCGCGACGATCTTGGTTCCTACTACGCACGTGCAGTCGGACGTCATGCGGACGACTCCATGTGGGAAGGATGGATCGAATTTGTTCCGGTCGACGGCGGAAGCGATGTGCTCGTCAGCGGGATTGAGTCTCGCCAACCCGAGCGTCAGTATCTCGCCTATTGGGCCACTGGTCTCACTCAGGTGTACCTCGAGGGGGCGCTGAGCCGCGCGCGGAAACCGCTGACGGTTCGTGTGCCGATTATTGACGAGCCGGTATCGGACAAGCCTGCTTCGCGCCGCGTCGTTGTCGAGCGGGTGATTCCAAAGCCGGAGCCGGTGCTCGACCCGTTTGAGATTGGTGAGCGAAACCTCGATATCCTGCGGCAGGAACTCACTGCACTGAATCGCCCGCGGCTCCTCAACATCATCTCGGCGTTCGAGCTGGCGAGCGTTGACACCGATTTGACGTCCATGAGCGACGCGGAACTGATCGGATTGATCGTCGGCGCGGTGGAAGCGCGCCTTCTCTCCGCGCGGCGCCGCTAGTCGAGCGCCTCTTCGGCGCTCCTACCGCGCAACGAAGAGGAACTTGTTGCCCGTGAGTACGCCGGCGCTGCTCAGCAGCGCGCGCGTCGGGCCGTCGTACCAACGCAGCCGTCCGTAATGGCGATG
>Ga0075425_100001363_pt1 | contig 23961 bp, 27 predicted proteins | sample SoiMethybrSBSTD4_FD_75300 | JGI IMG/M metagenome (GOLD analysis project Ga0075425, IMG submission 75300) | Bulk soil microbial communities from a Populus tree surrounding site in Tennessee, USA - Soil MetaG P. TD hybrid SBSTD4 | ecosystem: Environmental > Terrestrial > Soil > Tree plantation...
CTGGAGGACGCCGTAGACGAGCGTGTATCCGAGGGCGATGAGGGCGTAGATGGAACCGGTTGTCAGCCCCCCGACGAGCCTGAGCGGTAGGTCCGAGGAGAGACAGGACGGCATCGGGCGCTCTACCCCCCAGCGTGGGGTGGAAGGGGCCTTACGCCGGCCCCTTCCACCACAGCTGCTTCGTTACGGTGCGACCTTCGTGATGTCTCCGATGAGCTGGAACGTGTCCGTCTTGATCTGGAACACGTTCATGAACTTGTCGGTAACCTCGTGCAGCGCCTTTGGGTCCGTGGTCCACCCGAACGTCTTGGTGAGGCCCTGGAACCCATTGAGGTTCGTCACGAAGTCGAGCACGCACTTGCGCGTGATCCCGGACGCGCCGCTCTTGCCGCAGTCCTTGATCCCAGCGATGAAGATGTTGGCGATGTCGTACCCCTCCGGCGCGTAGATGTCGGGGGCGACGCCGAACTTCGCCTTGAAGTTGGTCACGAAGGTTTTCGACGCCTGGTCGGACGCGGCGTTCGGGTCCTTGGCCGGGGCGACGGCGATAACGCCCTTGCCCGATGCGCCGGCGTCCTGACCGAACTTCACGTCCTTGATACCGTCCCCGCCGATGAACAGCGCGGTGACGCCCTTCTCACGCATCTGCTTCACGATGATCGACGCCTGCGGCTCGTAGCCGCCGTAGACGACGACGTCGGGCTTCTTTGTGATGAGGGTGTCGACGAGCGACGTGTAGTCGTTCGCCGGTGCGATGCTCTCACGGTCGACGATCGTTGCCCCCGCCCCGGTCATCAGACCGTTCGCCGTCCCGGCGAGGTCCTGACCATACGCGCTCTTGTCGTCGACGACCGCTACCTTCTTGCAGCCCAGCTTCTTGATGATCTTCGCCGCGGCGGCCGCCTCGTCCGCGTTGCTCGCGAGACCGCGGAAGAAGGTCGTGTAGTTGCCGCCCGTGAGGTCATCTCGGGTGGCCGACTGGGTTATGTGCGTGAGACCGGCCGCCTTGAACAGCGGCTGCACGGCTGAGGTCTCACCCGAGAACGCCGGCCCGATCACACCGACGACGCTCTTGTCGGCGATCAGGTCCTGTGCCAGCTTCGGCGCCGTGGACGGGTTCGCTTCCTTGTTGTCCTTCGGTGCGAGCGCGACCGTCACGGGCAGGTCCCCCTTGGCGTTCGCCTGCTCGATCGCCAGCTGAGCGCCGTGCTCGCCGGGGACGACGAGGCCGGCGTTCGAGCCGGTGAGGTCGCCAAAGAAGCCGATCTTGATCGTCGTCTTGGCGGTCGTGGCGACGGTCTTGGCCGCCTGGATGGACCCGGCCATCTGGACGGTGTTGGACTTCAAGCCCGACAACCGAAGCGCGAGCGACGGGTTCGACGTACACGACGCTTCGTTGGTCGTCGTCTTCGACTTCGCGCAGGCGCCTACCGTCAGCGCGAGGGCGACCATGGTGATGGCCGCGACGAACCGTGTTCTGCCCATGTGCTCCTCCCCCTCCTTCGAGGAACGATGCCCGCGATGATAGTCCGGCGGGTCCCGGACCCCAAAGAACGGAGAGAGGGTGGCCCTCAGCCGGCGTCGATCGTGCCGTCGATGATCTGGTCGGCGACCTCACGCATCGACAGCCGGCGCTCCATGGCGGTCTTCTGGATGAAGCGGAAGGCATCCGCTTCGGTCATCTGATAGCCGTCCATCAGGGCGCCCTTCGCGCGATCGATCACCTTGCGCGATTCAAGGCGCTCCGTGAGATCCCCGACTTCGTCGGCAAGCGCCGACAGCTGCTGGTACCGGCCCTTCGCGATCTCTATCGCCGGGAGCAGGTCGTGCTTCTGGAACGGCTTCACGAGGTAGCCCATCGCCCCGGAGACCGCGGCCTGCTCGACCAGCTCCCGTTGCGAGTATGCGGTGAGGATCAGCACCGGCGCGATGCCTTCTTCACTGATCTCTTGAGCCGCTGCCAGGCCGTCCTTCACGGGCATCTTGATGTCCAGGATGGCGAGCGACGGCCGGACCTCACGCGCGAGACGGACGGCTTGCTCCCCGTCCGCGGCTTCGACGACGTCGTAGCCTTCCTCCTCGAGCATCTCGCGGAGGTCCATGCGGATGATCGTTTCGTCTTCGGCGACGAGAACGGTTTGGCGTGCGGCGCTCATGACGGGCAGGAGTGTAACGGCTTTGTTCCGGTGCGCCGAATGAGATCTAGGGCGTTTCGTGAACCTCGGCGAACATGCGCTCGAGCAGGGAGTCTTGCTCCCCTCGTAGCTCTGCGACACGAGCCGCGGCCTCGTCGCGCGAACGTGTGAGGCGTCGAAGGTCGTCGGCCGCTTCGCGCTGCTCGCGGTCGGCGAGCGGCGTCTCGGAAACGAGCGCGCGGATGCGGGCCTCCTCGACGACTTCCTGTTGGAAGACGACCTGCTCCTCCAAGATGCGAAGCTGCGTTTGCTCTTCCGCGATCTCGCTGGAGAGCGCCGACAGCCGGTCGCTGGTGTTCACCGTGTTCCTCCCGGATGAAGGGGGATTTACGGTACACAGGGCTTCACGAGGGCGCAAGGAGCAGCGCGGATCGACCGTGCCGGTCGGGGAGCATGGATGCGGGGGGGGTCGAGCGAAAGAGGAAGGCCGGTCGAGGGACCGGCCTTCCCGTTCAGCTCCGCTATTTTTGGTCGTTATGACGACAACATCTCGGCGACGCTGCCGCTCGAGTTGTTCGGATCTTGATGGATGGTGATGTTGCCGGCGGTGAGGTTCCCGTGATCGTGGATGATGAGGTTGTGGTTGCTGTCGTAGAACCGGATGCACACGATATCGTTCGTCCCGGGGGTGCCTTCATCGATGAAGCCGGCGTTGATGAAGAGGGTGTTCCCATCCTTGTCGGTGCAAAGGCCTTCGACGATCACCATCGGAAAGCCGTTGGTAACCTTCTGCACATACGAGTACCACGTTGAACAGTGCGCACTGAAGCCCGCGTTCGGGCCGTGCGGGTCGGCGTTGTAGTTCAACTCCCCTTGGAGATTGGAGTGGACGCTGAACCCCAACGCGGCGCTCTGCGCGGTTTGGCCTCCTCCCGAGACGGAGTCGGCCCAGGCGGCGATCATGGTCAACGCCATGAAGCCGGCGATGAAGACGACGATAGTGGAAGCTCTACGGCCCATACCCACCTGCCCTCCCCGGACCTGTGATTGGCCGGCTGCGGCGATGATCCGGAAAACCGCCTCCGCTGGTTGCTCTGATACGACCAACGGTCCGGCGCATGTGAGTACATTCCTTCACCATTCGGTACTTTCTTCCCTGCCCAAGCAAGCAAAAGTCACGGGGTCGGCTCCCGCGCTTGGGCAGGTTGTGACGATGGCCATCCGCCCTCGTTGGGGGGATAATCGGTCTCGGCAGTCATGAGTGCTAACGCGTCGAGCGGGCCCTACCGAGAGCCTCCGGTCCTCGCGCGCGGCTTCGTGTACGTCTTTGCGTTGTGCGCGCCGATCCTTACCTTGTTCGTCGCCCTGCTACCGGCCACGCTGATCGCGCACCTTGGCGCCGATCGCACTCCGATCGGGATCGCGGCCGCCGTGACGGCTCTTTACGTGGCGATCCTCGTGCTTTGCGTACGAGGCGCCCGCCGCGTCGCGGCGAGATTCACCCCACCGCTGGCGCTGCCCGGCGACATCTGGAACATCGGAGTGGCGCAGCCGCCGAAGCGCTCGAGGAACTGGCCGATCCGTTTCCGCCGGATCGGTCGCCCGGCCTAACCGGCGGCGAACCCGGTGGCGGCGCGCGCGTACTGAGTCTCGTAAAGCTCTGCGTACAGTCCGCCGGCGCCGACCAATGTGTCGTGTGTGCCACGTTCGACGACACGACCGTCGTCGATCACCAGGATCTCATCGGCGTCCACGATCGTCGAGAGCCGGTGCGCGATCACGACGGCCGTTCGGTGCTCGAGTGCGGCAGCCAATGCGCGCTGGATCAGCACCTCCGATTCGGAGTCGAGGTGCGCGGTCGCCTCGTCGAGGATGAGGATCGCCGGGTCCTTGAGCAGCACGCGGGCGATCGCGATCCGCTGCTTCTCGCCGCCGGAAAGTCGGTAGCCGCGCTCCCCCACGACGGTGTTGAGGCCGTCGGGTAGCGATGAGACGAGCTCCCAGATCTGCGCGCCCTTGCACGCGCGGACCAGGTCCTCTTCCGTCGCTTCCGGACGCGCGAAACGGAGATTGTTGGCGATCGTGTCGTGGTAGAGGTGCGGGTCTTGCGTGACGACGCCGACCGCTTTGACGAGGCTCTGCGTGGTCACGTCGCGGATGTCGCGGCCGTCGACGCGTATCGCGCCCTTCGTGACCTCATAGATCCGCGGGATCAGCATCGCCATCGTCGTCTTGCCGGCGCCCGACGGTCCGACGAGCGCCACCGTGCGGCCCGGCTCGATCGTGACGTCGACGTCCTGAAGAACGTACTGCGGCTCCGCGCTTTCGGCCCCGACCGGCATCCCCTGCTCCAGTGACGGCAACGACGCTTCCGCCGCGGTGGGGTAACGGAACCAGACATGGTCGAACTCGACGCGGCCTTCCGGTTTCGGAAGCTCGATCGCGCCGGGCTTGTCGGCGATCGCGTGGGGCATGTCGAGGATCTCGAAGACGCGTTCGAAGCTCACGAACGCGGTCAGCAGATCGACGCGGGAGTTGGTCAGCTGCGTCAACGGCGAATAGAGCTGCGTCACGTAGATCGTGAAGGCACCGAGCGTCCCGATCGTGATGGCGCGGGTGAAGATGAGGTGGCCGCCCTCCCAGTAGACAACGGCGGTCCCGATCGCGGCGACGAGCCCAAGGATCACGAAGAACACGCGCATGTACAGCGCGAGCCGGATGCCGATGTCGCGCACACGTCCGGAGCGGCCGGCGAAGCTGTCGCGCTCGTCGTGGGGACGGCCGAAGAGCTTCGCCACCAGGGCGCCGGCGACGTTGAAGCGCTCGGTCATCATCGTGTTCATCTCGGCGTTCAGGTTCATCTGCTCGCGCGTGATCTTGACGAGGCTCCGGCTGAGGAACCGCGATGGCAGGAGGAACAGCGGGAGCACGCACAGGGCGAGGAGGGCGAGTTTCCACTCGAGCGCGATCATCACGACGAGGATCGACACCACGCTGATCGTGTTCGACACGATCGTGCCGAGCGTCCCGGTCACCGCCTGCTGCGCGCCGATCACGTCGTTGTTGAGACGGCTGATGAGCGCGCCGGTCTGCGAGCGCGTGAAGAACGCGATCGGCATCCGCTGGACGTGGTCGAACAGCGCGACCCGAAGGTCGTAGATCAGTCCCTCACCGACCCGCGAAGAGAACCACCTGCTGGCCAGAGAAAGCAGCGCGACCCCGAATGCGATGGACACCGCGGCCGCGGCGATGAAGTTGAGCTCGGCGTGGTGGTGGGCCGTGATCGTTTGCCGCGTCAGCCCGTCGAGCAGCTTCCGGAACAGCAGCGGGGGCACGATCGCCAAGAACGAACCCGCGACGGTCGCGACCAGGAAGAAGACGACGTAGGTTTTGTAAGGCTTGGCGAACCCGAGCGCGCGTTTGATGGTGCCGGGCGCGATACGCCGGCCTTTGAGCTCCTCCCGGGAACGCATCATCCCGGGACCCCAATGCATCGGAAACATGTCGGTCAGTATAGGAACGCGATCGCTTGGCTTTTCCTTCCCCGGAGCGCGGTCGGCCGATAATGACAGGAATGGACAAGTCTCCCGCCGAGCCGCCCCCCATCCCTCCGGTCCCCGACCGCGTCCGCCGGCCGGGGATCTCCACAGCGACCGTCGTGGCGATCGTGGCGCTTTCGATCGGCGCGGCGGTGGGGATCGTGCTGGCGCTCGCGAACCGCGGCGGCGCGCCGCCCGCCGTCCTGCGGGCGGGGTGGACGCGGCACACCATCCGTGCCGCTGGGTTCCGGATCGACCTGCCGCCGGGCTGGGACCCCGTGTCGACCACCTCGGTGGACGCCGCTTACAACGAGCTCAAGACGGCGAACCCGCAACTCGCCGAATTGGTGCGCGGACAACTCGGGACGAGCATGTCGCGCTTGATCAAGTTCCTCGCGTTCGACACGAAGTCGCCGACGCTCGTCGAGGATTTCGCAACGAACATGAACGTCGTCGTCGCTCCGCTGGGCTCCGCGTCGTCGTTCTCGGCGTTCCTGGAACAGACGCTGCAACAGCTGCAGGGTGTGCCGGGCACGAGCGACGTCCGTGCACAACGCGGCACGCTTCCGGCTGGCGAGTCGGCTCGAGTCCGCGCCTCCGTTTCGATCGGATCCGGCGCGTCGGCGGTGCAGTACGCAACGGTTCAATACCTTCTGGTGCGAGGCTCGACGGGGTACGTGATCAGCTTCGCGACGCTGCCGGGCCAGGTGGAGCTCTACCTGCCACAGTTCGAAGAGGTCGCGAAGACCCTACGGTTCGAAGGGTGACTTCGGACGCTAAGTCTTCGGGCCGATAAAGGTGTCCATGATCGCGACGGCTTCGCGCCGGGCCACCGAAATGTTTCGGGCGTTCATCTGCCGCCATGAGATCTCGAGCTGGTCACATGAGTCGGTGAAGAGACGCCGAATGTCGTCGGAAACGTTGGTGAAGTTGTATCGCGGGTACGCGTATTTCCGGCGCTGCACACGATTCACTACTCGACAGCCATCGGAGTGAATCAGGCCGCGGAGAAAGGCCTCGGGATGATGCTCAACGATCGATTGTTGCCACACCTCGAGCCGGATCGGTCGCTCGTGTTTACGACCCGGGCCGTGCTGCGGGAACAGACAGGGCCAATGCTTTGAATAAGAGAAGATGATCACGGCTCGACTCTTGCGCGCCGGAATGACATTGACCTTGCTGATCGGCATCACAGCTCGCATCGCCAAAGCCGTTTCTTCGATGATGCCCGGGTAGATCCGATCACTGACGACACGCAGGCAGTACACGCCTCGACGCATCCGCGCGATGTGACCGTCGCCAAGATACTGACCCAACAGATATGCGTACCGTGCGGAGGGGACGTCCGGGTAGTCGAGTCCCCGGCATACGTCGCAATATGGCGTCCGGCCGGTCCTTATCCCCGGGATTCGCCCAGCGCGCCAGGCGCGGATCGTTGATCTCGAGATGCCCGTGGCACGCTCGATCTCGCAGTTGTTGAAACCGTGCTGTATCAGGGAAAGGACGTGAGTAATTTCCTCAGGTGTCCGCATCCGTTCTGTGCGGCGGGAGGGGATCGAACCCTCAATCCCTTACGGGCCATCGGGTTTGAGCCGATGCTGTATCCCAATTCCAGCACCGCCGCTTGCACGATGATTGTATCCGACCGCTACGACACTAACGCTTCGCTTCCGCGATCCCATCCCGCAACTCAGCGACGAACTTCCCGGCGGCCGCCGCGGGATCCGATGCTTCGCCGATCCGCTTCACGAGCGCGCTCCCGACGATCACGCCGTCCGCGAACGCCGCGACTTCCGCAGCGTGGGCGGCCGTCGAGACACCGATCCCTACCGCCACCGGTTGATCCGTCGCGGCGCGGATGCGAGACACGAGGGACTGTGCGCGCGAGGACATCTCCGACCGCACGCCCGTCACGCCGAGGAGCGACGCCGCGTACACGAAACCCTCGCTCGCTTCGCCGATCGAGCGCAGACGCGCGTCGTCCGACGTCACCGCGGCGATGAAGATCGATGCGATGCCGGCCTGGGCGCAGGACTTGCGCCACTCCCCCGACTCCTCGACCGACAGGTCCGGCAGGATCACGCCGCTGGCGCCGTGGGCCAGCGCGGCGGCCGCGAACCAGTCGAGGCCGTGCTGCATCGCGAGGTTGTAGTAGGTCATCAAGACGAATGGGATACCGGCCGCCCGCTGCGCGGCTTCGATCGTTTCGAGCATCGCCTCCACGCGCGGCCCGCGCGCCAGGACGGAGAACGCCGCTTCCTGGATCACCGGACCGTCCATGATCGGGTCGCTGAACGGGATGCCTATCTCGAGCACGTCCGCTCCGTTCTCCGCGCACGCGGCAGCGACGTCGACGAACGAGGCTTCGCTCGGATGACCGCACACGATGAACGGCATCAGCAGGGCCCGGCCCGACGTGCGACCGGCAGCGAACGCTGAATCGAGAGCAGCCCGCGTCACGGTTTGCCCGCCGCGAGCTTCCGCACGGTGTCAACGTCCTTGTCGCCGCGCCCCGACAGATTGACGATGCACACTTCGCCCAAGGTCGAAGCGTTCCGCACCGCCCAGGCGATCGCGTGTGCCGGCTCGAGCGCCGGCAAGATCCCCTCGGTTCGCGCGAGGAGCCCGAACGCGTCCAGCGCCTCGTCGTCGGTGGCAGTCACATACGTCGCGAGTCCGGTATCCGCGAGGTACGAATGTTCCGGCCCGACGCCGGGATAGTCGAGCCCCGCCGATACCGAATGCGTCGGACTGACCTGGCCGTCCTCGTCCTGGATCAGCATCGACAGCGCGCCGTGCAGCACGCCGGGACGGCCTGCCGCCAACGGGGCCGAATGTTCCCCCGTCTCCACGCCGCGCCCCGCCGCCTCGACGCCGATGAGTTGCACGCCGGGCTCGCCGACGAACGCGTGGAAGATGCCCATCGCGTTCGAGCCGCCGCCGACACAGGCGACGACCGCATCGGGCAGGCGGCCTTCCACCGTCATGATCTGCGAGCGCGCCTCTTCGCCGATCACCTTCTGCAGCTCCCGCACGATGAGTGGGAAGGGATGGGGGCCCACGACCGACCCCAACACGTAGTGGGTCGTCTCTACGTTCGCGACCCAGTCGCGCAGCGCCTCGTTGATCGCGTCCTTCAGCGTCCGCGTGCCGATCGTGACCGGAATCACCGTCGCGCCGAGCTGCTCCATACGGAAGACGTTGAGCGCTTGCCGCTGCGTGTCTTCCTCGCCCATGTAGACGATGCATTCCTGGCCGAACAGCGCGGCCGCGGTGGCGGTCGCAACGCCGTGCTGCCCGGCCCCGGTCTCCGCGATGATCCGCTGTTTCCCCATGCGCTTCGCGAGAAGGCACTGCCCGAGCGTGTTGTTGATCTTGTGCGCACCCGTATGCGCGAGGTCCTCACGCTTCAGATAGATCCTGCCGCCGCCCGCGTGCTCCGAGAGCCGGCGCGCGAACCACAGTGGCGTCGGCCGCCCGGCGTATGACGTCCGGAGGTCGTCCAGCTCCGCGTTGTAGGCGTCGTCGGCGCGCGCTTGGTTGAACGCTTCTTCGAGCTCGGTCAGCGCGTGCATGAGCGCTTCGGGGACGTAGCGCCCGCCGAAGGCTCCGAAATGGCCTCCGGCATCGGGCTCGACCGCGTTGCGCGCCAAAGTCCGGCGAGTCTAGCAGCGGCTCCCGGCGCGTTCCGCCGGTTTCAGACCTCGCCGAGAACGCGGTCGAGATAGGCGTTGCGGAACCGGCCGTGCGGGTCCAGGCGCGACCGGACCGCTGCGAACCGTCCCCAGTCCGGATACACCTCACGGAGCGAGCGATGATCCCGGTAGTGGATCTTGCCCCAGTGCGGCCGCCCGCCGAGTCCGCGCATCACATCCTCGACCGCGCGGAAGTACGGCTCGTACTCCATCCCTTGGAACTGGTGGACCGCGACGTACGCGGTGTCGCGGCCGTTGGCGGTCGACAGGAATATGTCGTCGGGCGCAGACACCCGGCATTCGATCGGGAACGCGACGTCGAAGTGGTTCTCATCGATCACGCGACGAACCTCGCGAACCGCTTGCGTCGCCGCGTCACGCGGGATCGCGTACTCCATCTCCGCGAACCGCACCCGTCGCGGACTGGTGAAGACGCGATCGCTGCGGTCCGAATACTCGCTGCGCGTGATCGCTTTCCCCGTCAGTCGTTGCAACCGGGGGATCCACTTCGGGTGTGCGCGCATGCGACGGCACACGAACCCGAAGACGCTGTTGCCCACGAACTCGTCCTCGAACCACGCGCGGAAGGAGCCCTTCGGCCGAGGCGGTTCGTCGGAGCGATTGTTCGCCTTCACCAGGCACGCGTCCGTGTAGGGGAACCAATAGAACTCGTAGTGTTCGTTCGCGCGAACGTCGTCGTCGAACCGCTCCAGCACCTCGTCGAGCTTGCCCGGTCCTTCCACCGCGTGAAGCGTGAACGCCGGGACACACTGCAGCGTCACCGTCGAGATCACGCCGAGCGCTCCGAGCGAAACCCGCGCCGCCTGGAACGTCTCGGCGTCCGTGCGCGCGGAACAGTCGACCGTCGAGCCGTCCGCCAGAACGAGCCGGATCGCCCGCACTTGCGTCGCGAGGTTCCCGAGCTTGAGGCCCGTCCCGTGCGTCGAGGTCGAGATCGCGCCCGAGATCGACTGGTACCCGATGTCGCCGAGGTTCGGGAACGCCAGTCCACTCTCGGCCAGCCGATCCGCAAGGTCGGCGATGGTGATCCCGGCCTCGACGGTGACGCGACCCTTTTCTTTGTCGACCTCGAGCACTCGGTTGTAGCGGTCGAGGTTGAGCATCCGCCCGCCGGTGCACGCGATGTCCGTGAACGAGTGGCCCGAGCCTGCCACCTTCACCCGCTCTCCGCCCGTCGCCGCGCGCTTGAGTGCGGCGACGATCTCTTCCTCGCTCGCGGGATGCTCGACCTCGGCCGGGCGGCACGACGCCGTTCCGCCCCAGTTGGTCCACACCGCTTGGCTCACCATCCGCGCAGATCTACCTCCCACACATCTTCGACCGCGTCTCCCCGCGTGAGATACATCCGCTCGTGGTACGCAACCGTGGGGTCGACGTGCGCCGGTGTGACGTGTATGCGTTCCCCGACCGTGACGCGTTCGGCCGGCGCGAAGGTGACGTGCTCGTCGGCAACGAACCATACGTCTGCGCCGTCGATCGTCGGATTGCCGTGATCCATCCCGAGCGCCTTCAGCCCGCAATCGGCCACGGCATGGCCCGGTGACACGCTGATCACGGTCGCGAGCACGCTCAACGCCTGCCGGAACGGCAGACCCAGATGCCCGTACGCCGTGTCCATCAGGACGTACGAACCGGCCTGGATCTCGTTCGCCCACGAATTGATGTCGTACGTGCCGGTGCCGCCGGCCGACACGACGTCTCCGCCCACGTCGGCGTGCGCCTGCAGCAATCGCTCCATGCACTCCTTCGTGAGCTGCTCGCGCAAGGCGCGGTCGGGCAGCCCGACGACGTGACCCTCGTACCCCATGACGCCCCGGACGGTCAGTCCCTTCTTCCGCGCCAGATCGCCGAGCCGCCCGGCGTCTTCCGGCGCGCACCCGCATCGCGGCAGTCCGACGTTGACGTCGATCAACACTTCTTTCACCCCGCCGTTCACCGCTGCGTCGATCGTCTCGGCCGAGTCGACCGCGACGGTCACACGCGCATCGATGTCGCCGAGCCGTCGCGCGTCGAGGACCTCGTTCGCGAGCAGGAGGTCGTCGCCGAGCCCGGCCTTCGCCATCCCCTCCATCTCGCGAATGGTCGCGCACGTGAACGTGCGGTGTCCTGCGGCCGCTTGGCGGGCCGCGAGCGCGGTGCACTTGTGCGCTTTCACGTGCGGGCGCAGCCGCGGGCCCGGCAACGCTTCGCGCATCGCGCGCAGGTTGAACTCGAAGGCGTCGGCGTCGACGAGCAACGCCGGCGTGGTCAGGTCGTGGATGTTCACGCGGTCCTTTCGCTCCTGCGCGTTCGGCACTACTACCACGGCGGTCCGGCCCGGCACGAACCGCCGTTTGATGCCGGCAGTGTGGGGAAGATTCGTCACATGCAGAACCAAAGCATGCGCACCGAGGGCATGGAGCTGCTCAAGGAGAGGCGCGGCGAGGAGCGGGTTACGTTCAACGACGTGGTGGACCATCTCGCCGACTACGCCGGGCGCTTCCCCGACGAGGCGGCGTCCGTCGACAAGATCGCGCGGTTCCTCGCCGGCGTCGAAGACGTCGAGCACGACCACGACGCCGCCCGCATCGGGTCCGACGCGTAGCGCCGGCGAACGCCCGTCGCGCCTCTAGGCCGGCAGCGAGATCCGGAAGGTGGTGCCACGCCCGGGCTCGCTCGCGACGTCCGCACGTCCGCCGAGCGCGTGCGCGAGCTCCCGGACGATCGCAAGACCCAGGCCGCTCCCGGACGACAGGCCCGTCGGCGTGCCCGTTCCGCCGGACACGTTGCGGAGGTAGCTCCGCTCGAAGATGTGCGGCAAGTGCTCGGACGCGATGCCGAGCCCCGGATCCGCGACGTCGATCAGCACCCAGCCGGGAGCGGTCCCGCCGGACAGCCGCACCGTTCCGCCGTCGGGCGTGACGCGGATCGCATTCTCGAGCAGATTGGTCACGATCTGTCGCACGCGGTCGGGATCGGTGCGGCACGGCAACGCGTCCGGCGCGGCGACATCGACCGACACGCCGCGCGTTGCGGCCTCGGTCCGGTGCGCCGTCGCTGCGTCGCGGAGCACGGCCGCGATATCAGCATCGCGCATCTGCAACCGGAAGCTCTTCGTCCCGACACGCGCGAGATCCAGGACGTCCGACACCAGCCGCTCGAGGCGCGAGGTCTCGGTCCCGATCACCCGCAACGCCTCGTCGCGGCCGGCGTCATCGTGCACCGCGCCGTCTTCGAGCGCTTCCACGTACCCGCGGATCGCGGTGATCGGCGTGCGCAGCTCGTGGGAGACGTTGGAGAGGAACTCACCCTCGCGGCGCCGGGCCTCGTCGAGCGTCGAGGCCATCGTGTTGAACGACCGGCCGAGCTCGGCGAGCTCGTCGTTGCCTTCGACCGGCACGCGCGCCTCGAGGTCGCCCGACGCCACCCGCGCCGTGGCTGCGGCGACCTGCTGTACGGGCCGGGCCAGCCGGCGGGCAAGAAGCGCCGCCGCAAGCGCCGCGAGCAGGGCGGCGAGCCCCGCCGCCAGCAGCACCCGTGCCAGGATCGGCGCCCACCCGACACCGGCACGTTTGGCGACCACGACGCCGGCGACGAGCCGGCGGCCGACGACGCCGCTGCCGCGCGGGATCACGACATAGGCGTATCGGATGTTCGCAACCTGCACTAACCCCCGTAGCGTCTGACCCTGGAGCACCGGACCGACGTCGATCGACGCAGCGACCGCCTGCGCCTCGGGTGTATCGGCGGACGTCCGGCCTCGCGGCCCTACGGTCGCGAGGAGATCGCCGGACGCTTCAAGGATCCTGCGCACCGCACGGAAGCGCGCCGGCTGGAGCGCGAGCTCATCTCCGGCTTCGGTCGCGACCGCTCGCGCCGTCCGCGCGAGTTCGGCGGTTGCTTGGTCGGCGGTGTAACGGCGCACGAGCCCGAAGGTGATGACCGCCGACGCCGCCAGCGAAAGGGCCGCAGTGAGCGCGAACGCGAGGCCAAGCCGGGTGCGGAGACTACGCGCCACGGCCGGCGTCCACCTTGTACCCGACGCCGCGGATCGTCTTCACGACGGCGCCGGCCTCGCCGAGCTTCTGACGCAATGACTTCACGTGCGAGTCCACGGTGCGCGTGTCGACCGGCCGTTCGTAACCCCACACGCGGTCGAGCAGCTTCTCGCGCGTGAACACGATCCCACCATTGCGAGCGAGAAACGCGAGGAGGTCGAACTCTTTCGCCGTCAACGTGATGTCTTCGCCACCGGCGATGACGCGGTGCCGGGCCTCGTCGATCTCGACGTCCCCGACAACGATAGGGGGATCACCGCTGGCTCCGGGTGAGGCGGTTTCACGCGCGGCCCGGCGCAAGATGGCCTTAACCCGCGCGACGAGTTCGCGCGGTGAGAACGGCTTGGTGATGTAGTCGTCGGCGCCGAGCTCGAGCCCGACGACACGATCGACCTCCGTGTCGCGCGCGGTGAGCATCACGATGGGCAGAGCCTCGGACGACTGCCGCAAACGTCGGCAGATCTCCATCCCGCCCATCCCTGGCAGCATCAGGTCGAGGATCACGAGCGACGGCCGAAAACGCTCGACGGCCGCGATCGCCTCGGCGCCGTCGGCGATGTGCTCGACGGTGTAGCCCTCGTTGGTGAGGTATAGGGAGACGAGCGACGCGATCGACTGCTCGTCCTCGACGAGGAGAACCGTCCCCTCAGCCATCGCCGTCGATACTAAGCGAGGCGTCCCGGCCGTCCGGGTCATCGCGGAGTCCTTCCGACGTTTCGGCCCCCGGCGCGCGGCCGGGGGCCGGTTCCCGATGCGATGGGTTTACGCGGCTTCGTCCAGCAGTGAGGACAGATCGTCGCCGCCGAAGTCCGTAGCGGACGCGGAGCCCGCGCCGGATGCTTCCTGCGGGCTCACCGCGACGATGCGACGCAGACCGGTGAAGCGATCGGAGCGCACCTGCATGAGCCGGGCGCGATCGCCCGTCTTGAGCGCGCCGAACGTCGACGGCTGTCCGTCGAGACACACCTTCGTCCTGTCGGTCGCCGTAGCAGTCACCGTCTGCCCGTCGGCGCGCTTGACGGTGATCGTGTTCGCGGCGTTGTCGACCGCGGTGATCTCGCCCGTGTCGACGGTGACGTTCGCGAACGCGCCGGCCCGCGTTGCGACCTTCATCTCACCGTGCACGATCCGGCGGGTCGCCCGCGGCCGTACCGGTGCACACCGCTGTTGACGCTGTCGCCCCTGGTTCGCCGCCGCGCGGCGCGGCGCTCGCGGCGCAGTGCTCGTCGTCGGTGCGGGGCCCTCCGATCCGGCTTGACCGAACGCGGTTGCGGCGATCGCGATCGCTCCGACGAATCCCACTGCCAGCGTCAGCTTGGTCTTGATGCCCATGACGTCCTCCTCGAGCGGTCTTGTCGCTTCGTTATCGCGCGCCGACGTGGAGCCGGGTGGACGGCTGTGTGAAATCGGCGTGAAATCGGGCCCGGAGGGGCCGGGATCTGCCTGGCTTCCGACGGGCTAGGCGAGCAGGTCGGCGATCTTGGCGGCCGGGTCGGGGGCGCGCATGACGGCCTCGCCCACCAGGACCGCGTCGACACCGGCGGCGCGCAACGCGGCCACGTCGGCCGGGGTCGAAACGCCGCTCTCGCCGACGACGAGCCTGCCCTCGGGGACGAGCGGGCGGAGTTTGGCGACCACGTCGGGATCGACCGCCAGCGTCGCGAGGTCGCGGGTGTTGATCCCGATGATGCGCGCGCCGGCGTCGACGGCGCGCTCGATCTCGCCCGAGCTGTGTACCTCGACCAGCACCGCCATCCCGAGATCCGTTGCGAGATCCGCAAGCGAGACCAGCTCGGTCTGCGTGAGCGCCGCGACGATCAACAGGATCGCGTCGGCGCCGGCGCCGCGCGCCTCCCAAACGTGCAGCGCGTCGCAGAGGAAGTCCTTCCGCAACACGGGAAGGTCGCACGCCGCGCGCGCCTCGCGAAGGTCCTCCAGCGAGCCGCGGAAGTGGTCGGGTTCGGTGAGCACCGACACCGCCGACGCGCCTCCCTTCTGGTAGGCGCGCGCGAGATCGGACGGACGCGCCCCCGGCGCGATATCGCCGGCGGACGGCGAAGCACGCTTGATCTCGGCGATGAGCGAAAGGCCGGGGTGCGCGAGTGCGGCGTGGAAGTCGCGCGCCGTGCCCGCAGATCGCGCGGCCGCCTGCGCCAACGTCAACGCTCCCTCGGAGCGACGGCGCTGCGCGTCGGCGCGTCGGGCCTCGGTGATCCGTTGCAGGAAGGAAGTGGTCACGGGGCGAGCCTACAAGCGCAGCGTGCGCAGCGTCTCCCACGCGATCCGGCCGATGCGATCGATCGAGGAGCGTTGCGCGACCGCGATCGTGTCGCGCGGGGTGTGCAGCGTGGGGTTCTCGCCCGACCACAACCAGCCGACGACGTAGCCGGCGTGCTCGAACGCGTAATGATCGCTGAACAGACCGACGACGACGCGCTGCTGCGCCGGCAAATGAAGGCGTTTCGCGGTCGCGAGCAGGGCGTCCACGAAACCGTCGCCGGTGAGCGATTCATGGCAGATGAACGCCTGCGGGCCGTTGCCGACCATGTCGACGGCGAGCATCCCACGCAGCGACCGCCGCTCCGCGGTCGACATGTGCGCGACGTAGTAACGGGAGCCGAACGTCGCGCCGCTGTTGCCGGGCCGGCGGCGCTCCTCGGCCCCGAATTCGATCCAGACGACCGGCATCTTCGTCGAAGCGAGCGACGCCAGCCGCGCGAGCTCGAGCACCATCGCCGCACCGGAGCCGTTGTCGTTGCCGCCGGGGCTCGGCGACACGGTGTCGAGGTGCCCGCCGACGACCAGATGTGGCTTCGATGGGTCATAGCCCGGCGGCGTCGCGATCACGTTCTGCGAGAGACCGCCGCCGACGGGGACGCCCTGGCTCTTTCCGGCCGGGACCGGGAAGCGCTGCCGGGTGACCGTGTAGCCCCACGACGCGAACCGGCGCGCGGCGTATCCCGCGGCGCGGCGATACGCGGCCGAAGCCGCCTCGCGCGGTCCGATCGATACCGCGAGGACCCGGTCGTACGCGAGCGTCGCGCGCGCGTCGAACACCACGTCCGCCGGCGGGTTGGGCGACACGCTCGGGGACGGCGAACCCGTCGATCGCAGGGGTTTCGGCTCCGCCGCCGGCGCGTGCGAGCACGCTGCCGCAAGCAGCGCAAGCGCCGCGAGCGCGGGGATCCGCTGGGAGGAACGGGGCATCGCTTCGATGGTATCGGCGCGACGAGGCGGCCGCGTGAGGTTTGGGACCGCCGCTCAGGGCTCCTGCGTGGGGACGCTCGAAGCGTTCACTCGTAGCGCGAGTGCGGCGGTGCAGACGATCAGGAGCGCGGCACCGGCGAACAGGATGAACAAGCCCACCCCGGCGCGTGCCGGGAACGACGCCACCTGCCCCGGGTCGACCGGCGCCTGATCGCCGGCCAGGACGCGCGCGATCACCCGCGCGGCGTTGCGATGCAGATCGGCCAAAAAGATCACGCCGAAAACCGAGGCGCCGGCGGCACACAGCCCGGAGCCGATCGCGAGGTCGCGCTGGCGCAACCGCGCGTACGCGATGACGAGTGCCAACGCCAGCGCGCCGAGCACGATCGTGATCTTTCCGTCGTCCTGCAAGCCGTACCCCGTCGCGTTGCCGATCAACGGTTGGGAAACCGAGATCCACGGCAACGTCGATCCGGCGATGATCGCGAGTGCGCCGACCGCCGAGAGCCCCAGGCGGCGGTCCTCGATGAAAGAGACGATGAGGTTCACGGTTCCGGACCCCGGTCGGGCCGGTCGGGCAATCCCATCCGCGGCGCTCCCCCGCCGACGGTCGCGCCGACGACCGCGCCAACCGCCGCCAGCGCGGCTCCGGCTGCGGTGACCGGGACCCCATTCCCCGACGCGATACGGAACGACGCCGTGCGCAACTCGCGCGACGCGACCGGCGCCGCCCGACGCACGAGCTCATTGCGCGTGTGCGCGACCTGCCAGAACACGACGCCGCAGATCCCGATCGCGATCACCGCGAGGACCGTGCGTCCCCTCGGGCCCGCGACCAACCACCCGAGGGGCACCAGTGCAAGGAGCAACCCCAAGCCGAGCAGGGAACCGCCACCCACCGCGGCAGCGTCCATCGTGACCCGTCCGCCGGCGAGCACGACCTTCGGGAATCCGGGGACCGAAACGGCCGACGCGCGGGGCGTCGCCGTCGCCCAGGCGAGTTTCGAGCCGGCGGCCACGACCGCGCCCCCGGCGATCACCCCGGCCCCGGCGATCGCGAGGCGCCGCACCGGGCTCACGTGATCAGGACAACTCCTCGGCGGCTTTGATCGCCGACAGCAGCGCGCGCGCTTTGTTGCGGCATTCCGCGTCCTCCGTCTCCGGCACGCTGTCGGCGACGATGCCGGCGCCTGCTTGAACGTAGGCCGTGCCGTCCTTGATCAACGCGGTGCGCAAGGTGATGCAGGTGTCGAGGTTGCCCGAGAAGTCGAAGTAGCCGACCGCGCCGGCATACGGACCGCGGCGAGAAGACTCGAGCTCGTCGATGATCTCCATCGCGCGGATCTTCGGCGCACCCGAAACAGTGCCGGCGGGGAACGCCCACTTGAATGCGTCGAATGCCGTGCGCTGCGGGCCCAGCTCGCCGCGCACCTCGCTGACGATGTGCATCACGTGCGAATAGCGCTCGACGTCCATCAATTGTTCGACCCGAACGGTGCCCGGCTGGCAGACGCGGCCGAGGTCGTTGCGTGCGAGGTCGACCAGCATCACATGCTCCGCACGTTCCTTCGCGTCGGCGAGCAGCTCGTCCGCCAGCTTGCGGTCTTCGTCTTCCGAGGCGCCGCGCGGCCGGGTGCCGGCGATCGGCCGGATGATCGCCTCGCGGCCCTGGACGCGCACATGCGGCTCCGGCGAGGAACCCACCAAGGCGCTGCCGGGATACTGCAGGAAGAACATGTAGGGGCTCGGGTTGATGAGCCGAAGTACGCGGTAGACGTCGAACGGATCGGCGCTCGTCGGCATCTCGAACCGCTGCGACAGCACCACCTGAAAGATGTCGCCCGCGGCGATGTACTCCTTCGCCTTTTCGACGTTCGCTTTGAACACGTCGCTTCCGATATTCGAGCCGACGTCCCCGACCTCGGCCTCGAGCGTCGGCGACACGGCGCGGCTCTGCGTCGGGGTGGACGCGAGCCGGTTAACGAGCGCCTCTGCGCCGGCGACGGCGTCGTCGTATTGACGCGCCGGATCGTCGCCGATCGCGACGTTTGAGATGACGGTGAGACGCTGGCGGAGATGATCGAACACGAGCAGCCGGCCCGTGAAGAGCAGCCACAGCTCCGGCATCTGCAAGTCGTCCGTCGTCGTCTGCGGCAGCTTCTCCACGTACCGCACGGCGTCGTAGCCGATGTAGCCGACGGCGCCGCCGTGGAGGGGCGGCAGACCCGGCAGGGCCGGGGCACGGTAGGCGTCGAGCGCGCGCTCGACCGCGGTGAGCGGATCGGGGGCGTCGGCGACGCCCGGCGGCGGATCCCCTTCGAACGAGACGACGCCGTCGCGGCTCGTCATCGACAGGAACGGATCGCAGCCGATGAACGAATAGCGTCCCCATCGCTCGCCGTGCTCGACCGACTCGAGCAGGAACGAGTTCGGCTCGGCGAGCTTGCGGTACGCGCCGACCGGCGTCTCGAGGTCGCCGAGCACCTCGCGCCAAACCGGCACCAGCGTGTGCTCGCGCGCGAGGCGGATGAATTCGTCGCGGGAAGGCGAGTACTCGGGCCCGGCCATCGTGGGAGGCAGTCTAGACGAGGGCCCGGCGGGGTTCAGGCCTTAACGGCGTATAGCCGCCACTCGCCGGGCACACCCTTCAGCGTGTGCGAGCCGCGGTCGTCGAACGCGATCCCCGAGCCGATCACGAGGTCTTTGACCGTGCTCGACACCACGGTCTCGCCGGCTCCGGCGGCGCTCATGACCCGAGCGGCAAGGTTCACGGCGATCCCGCCGACGTCCTCGCCGCGCAGTTCGACCTCGCCGGTGTGAAGGCCCGCGCGGATCTCGATCTCGAACGGACGGACCGCGTCGGTGAAGGATCGCGCGCAGCGGATCGCCCTCGCGGGCCCGTCGAACGTGGCCAGCACGCCGTCTCCCGTCGTCTTGATCAAGCGACCCCGATGCGAATCGATCAGCTCCCCGGCGATGCGGTCGTGTGAGTCGAGGACGTCGTGCCACCGTCGGTCGCCGAGCTGCGCGGCGCGCTCGGTCGACGCCACGATATCCGTGAACAACACGGTCGCGAGAACGCGATCGAATTCCGGTTCGGCGCGCGTGCCGGTGAGGAAAGTCTGGATCTCGTCGAGAAGCGCATCTTGGTCTCCGACGTAGAACGAGGTGTCCTCACCCGGCAGCTCAACGAGCTTGGAGTCGTGGATGTGATCGGCCAGGTAGCGAGAGTGGCCCGCGCGGATGAATCTGTTCTCTGCGTGATAGACCACGAGCGTCGGGACCCGGATGGTCGGAAGGATCGCGCGTATGTCCCAGTAGAGCCCTTGCCGGAACATGCGCGGCCCGATCGAGGGCGGCATCGTGAGGTGTCTGAATCGAACCATCCACCGGCGGAAGCGCTCGTCGCCGGCCATGCTCGGCGCGTAGGCGACGATCCATCCGTCCGCGGAGCCCATGACGGCCTCCACCGTCGCATCGATGAATCGCTCCGGCACTCCGGCCGGGTAGTCGTCTCGTCGGATGTACGCGGCGGCACTATCGATCAACACCAAGGAAGACGTGCGTTCCGGATGCGTCGCGGCGAACACCATCGCCATGTTGCCGCTGTCGGCGTCGCCGACGATCGCCGCGCGCTCGACCCCGACCGCTTCCAAAACGACCCGAACGTCGTCGGTCCACTCTTCCAGCGTCGGTACCGCGGCGAGCGGTATCGGATCCGAGCTTCCCATGCCGCGCTTGTCGAACACGATGACACGACTGAACGTCGCGAGCCGTCGCATGAAACGTTCGATCCGCGGCTCGTCCCACATGAGCTCGATGCTCCATGCCCACGGAGGCATGAAGAGAAGGTCGATCGGGCCCTCGCCGAAGACCTGATACGCGATCTGGCCTTCAGGCCCATGCGCGAAATGCGTTTCCGGCTGCATCCCGCGGCGGAGTGTAGTGCGCGCTTACAACTTGGTCACGTCGTCGCGGCCGAGTACCCGGAAGAAGCAGGTGCGCTCGCCGGTGTGACACGCCGGCCCGGCGGCGTCGACCTGTACGAGCAACACGTCGGCGTCGCAGTCGAAGCGCACCTCCGTCACGCGCTGCGTGTTCCCGCTCGTGCCGCCCTTGTGCCACAGCTCCTTGCGCGAACGGCTCCAGAACCACGTCTCGCTCGTGTCGAGCGTGCGCTGAAGCGATTCCTGGTTCATCCACGCGACCATCAACACCTCGCCGGTGTCGTGCTGCTGCACGACCGCCGGGATCAGTCCCTGTTCGTTCCACGTCAGTGCCGACAGGTCGGTCATGGCTTGCGGCCCACCCAGATCATTTCGTCGCACCCTTCGGTCAGCGGTCGCTCGTCGAAGTCCCCGTAGACCGCTTCGACGTCGAACCCGGCGCGCGCGAGCAGATGCTCCATCTCACGCGGGTAGATCATCCGCAAGCCCAGCGTCGTTTCGGCGATCTGCTCACCGTCGTCGGTCTCGACGGTGACCGCGATGTCGATCCGTTGCGTGGTCGTCTCGAACGACGGCGTGACCCAGATCTCGCAGCTGCGCCCCTGCTCGTCCCGATAGGTGTTGTGCAGGTTTCGGCGCTTGTCTTGCGCAGCCATGTAGATGGGATTCGGTACGAACGTATTAAGGATGAGCCTGCCGCCGGGTGCCAGCGATGCACGAACGCTCCGCAGGCACCGCAGCTGATCCTCGACCGACTCCATGTGCAGGAACGAGCGGAACGGGATGGTCACGAGCTCGACGGGCGCCTCCGCGACGAAGGAGCGCATATCGGCCTCAGCGAACGCGATCTTGCCGGAGACGCCGGCGAGCGCGGCCCGGCGCCGGGCTTCCGCGAGCATCGCCGGTGAGACGTCCACCCCGATCACCGACTGCCCCGCCTCCGCGGTCGGGATCGCGATGCGGCCGGTGCCGACGCCGAGCTCCACGATCGGTCCGCGAACCGCCTGAGCGCGCCGGACGTAGAAGTCGACGTCGCCGATGAGGCCCTCGGTCCACGCGTCGTAGAAACCGACGAACGCGAGGTACGGATCGCTCACAGCCGTGATCATCGGACCGGGATGTCGCGCTCCGCGAGGAAAGCCTTCACATCGCCGATCCGCATCTCCCCGAAGTGGAACACGCTCGCGGCCAGCGCCGCGTCTGCGCCGCCGTCGGTGACCGCCTCGGCGAAGTGCGCCGGCGTTCCGGCGCCGCCCGATGCGATGACGGGGACCTCGACCGCGTCGGCGATCGCGCGCGTCAGCGCGAGGTCGTACCCGTCCTTCGTCCCGTCGCGGTCCATCGACGTCAGGAGCACTTCGCCGGCGCCGTGCTCGCCGGTCGCGCGCCGGGCCCAGTCGACCGCGTCGAGACCCGTTGTCGTGCGCCCGCCTTCCACGACGACTTCCCATGAGCCGTTCGCGCGCCGCGCATCGATCGCGATCACGATGCACTGCGAGCCGAACTCGTCGGCCGCCGCCCGCAGAACGTCGGGGTCGCGCACCGCAGCGGTGTTCAACGAAACCTTGTCCGCGCCGGCGCGCAGCATGTTGCGAACGTCGTCGACGCCCCGCACTCCCCCGCCGACCGTCAGCGGGATGAAGACCTGCTCGGCCGTGCGGCGCACGACGTCGATCATCGTGTCGCGACGCTCCCACGACGCGGTGATGTCGAGGAAGACCAACTCGTCGGCACCCTCGCGATCGTAGACGGACGCCATCTCGACCGGGTCGCCCGCGTCGCGGATGTCCACGAAGCGGATCCCTTTGACGACGCGCCCGGCATCCACGTCGAGACATGGGATGATCCGGCGCGCCAAAATCGAGCTACCCCTTCGCCGCGGCGAGCGCCTCGGGCAACGTGAACTGCCCGGCGTAAAGAGCCTTGCCGACGATGCAGCCTTCGACGCGCATGACGGCCAATCGATGAAGATCCTGCACCGACGAAACGCCGCCGCTCGCGATCACGGCGCAGTTCGTGTAATCCAGGACCTCGGCGAGCAGCGTGAAGTTCGGGCCTTGCAGCATCCCGTCGCGCGTGACATCGGTTACCACGAACCGCCCCACGCCGCTGCCGACCAGTCGCTGCAACGTCGGCCACAGCTCGCCGGCTTCCTCCGTCCAGCCACGCGCTTGCAAAACCTGGCCCCGCACGTCGAGCCCGACCGCGAGGAAATCACCGTGCTCGGCGACGGCGGCGTCGACGAACGACGGGTCGCGCAGCGCCGCCGTCCCGACGACCACCCGCGACGCGCCGGCATCCTTCGCGGCAGCGATCGCTTCGACGTCGCGGATACCGCCTGAGCACTGAACCGGGATGTTCACCGATCGGATCACCTCGGCGACGAGTTCGCGGTTGCGCGGCACGCCTTCCAGCGCTGCATCGAGGTCCACGACGTGCAGCCATTCCGCGCCCTCGGCCACGTGCCGCTTCGCGGCGGCGACCGGGTCGTCGTCGTAGACGGTCTCCCGTGAGAAGTCTCCTTGCACGAGCCGCACGCAGCGGCCGCCTCGGATATCGACCGCGGGGAGCAGGATCATGCGGCACCCGCCAGCCGTACGAAGTTCGCGAGCAACGCCAGGCCCGGCTCGCCGCTCTTCTCGGGGTGGAACTGGACCGCGTGCACGTTGTCGCGCTCGGCCGCACATGCGAAGGACAGCCCGTAGTCGGTCGTCGCGGCGGCGACGTCGGTCGAGGCCTCCGGGTAGTACGAGTGACAGAAGTAGAACCGTGTCGCGTCGGCGATCCCTTCGAACAAAGGCGAGGGCCGTGTTGCGACGACCTCGTTCCAGCCGATGTGCGGAACCTTCACGCCGTCGGGGAACCGAACGACCTTGCCTTCCAGGACGCCGAGGCCCGGCCCGCCGCCCTCCTGGCTCGAGTCGAAGAGCACCTGGAATCCGAGGCAGATCCCCAGGTAGGGGCGTCCGCTCGAGATCCACGCGGCGATCGCGTCGCGACCGGCCGGCCCGAGGTTCACGAGACACGAGGCGAACGCACCTTGGCCGGGCACAACCAGCGCGTCCGCTTCGGGCGGCACGTCGGGTGTGACGTCGACCGTCGCGCCGACCTTCTCGAGCGCCTTCGCGACCGAGCGGAGGTTCCCCATCCCGAAATCGAGGACGGCCACCGTCGTCACGACAAGCGGCCTTTCGTCGACGGCACACCGCGCGCGCCGGTGCGCGCGCACGCCTTGCGCAGCGCTTGCGCGAGCGCCTTGAACTCCGCCTCCACGATGTGGTGCGGGTTCTTGCCGGCGAGCATCCGCACGTGGATCGTCGCGCCGGCCGCTTGCGCGAACGCGCGGACGAACTCCTCGGCCAGACGCGTGTCGAAGGTGC
>Ga0075425_100001364_pt1 | contig 23952 bp, 16 predicted proteins | sample SoiMethybrSBSTD4_FD_75300 | JGI IMG/M metagenome (GOLD analysis project Ga0075425, IMG submission 75300) | Bulk soil microbial communities from a Populus tree surrounding site in Tennessee, USA - Soil MetaG P. TD hybrid SBSTD4 | ecosystem: Environmental > Terrestrial > Soil > Tree plantation...
TTGGAGTCAAGATCCCGACAGTCGATGGATTTGATTATCCTGTAGCCAGCCCAAATGCCAAAGGATACTGCAAGTCGCGAGGATGGTCCAGTTGGCATCCAGGAGAGGACTGGATTAGACTGGGCTCTAATGCGCTCTTAGGTGCCCCGGTCTACGCGATAGGAACTGGTAGGGTAGTCTTTGCAAGAAATGCCTCTGGGAGATGGGGCAACGTAGTTATCATTCGGCATGCATTCTATGAGAGTGGTAGACTCCGATTGATTGACTCTTTTTATGCTCACCTCCGTCGAGTTCTGGTGCGGGAAAGACAACTTGTTGCCAAAGGGGAGAAGGTAGGAGAGGTTGGAACCAATCGGGGTATGTATAGTCCGCACTTGCACTTCGAAATCCGGAAAAACTTGTCAATCGGAACTTGTCGGCTCAGATATGCAAGAACACTTGATAACTATCATGTGCCGACGACCTTTATTGAGAAACATCGTAAACTCAAAAGACAAGGACGATATGTTAAAACGTTAATGACGCGTTTTACATTTCAGAATGCGATGCCACCTCCTATCGATGAGTCCAAGGTATCTGGCGGATATGGTAACAACAAAGGGGAACTGGAAAAAAGGAAGTGGCGTTCCGTAGCTACCTAGAAGTTATCTCTGGCCAGCCATTCGATAGTTTAAGGCTGTAGAATTCCAAGCTGTCCACTAATGCCAGCCAACTGGCCTCGATGATGTTGTCAGAAACTCCAACAGTACCCCAGGAATGATATCCATCTGTAGAAACAACCAACACCCGAGTTCTGGCGGCTGATCCACGAGAGCTGTCCAAGATGCGTACTTTATAGTCAGTAAGTTGTATTCGATCAACCCATCTATAGAATGGTCGTAGAGCCTTTCGAAGGGCTTTATCCAGTACCTCTACGGGTCCTGCTCCCTCACCTACGGTATGTTCAAGGGTAGCACTATTCCCTACAGAGAGTTTTATTGTCGCCTTACAAGATAGATGTAGTCGAGTCTGAGCACAGTGGAAGGAGCAATGATATTCCTTTAACTTAAAGAGAGGACGACGCTGGCCGAGGACATCACGCACCAAGAGCTCAAAGGAGGCGTCAGCAGCCTCAAACTCATAGCCATCCGCTTCTGCGCCTTTAATGCGGAGGAGGACTTCTTTGACTGTCTGGGGCTCCATATGTAGGTTCAAGCCAATTCTCCTTGCCTTAAGTAAAACGTTACTTTTCCCGGAAAGCTCAGAAACCAGGACATTTTGTTCATTACCCACTGAAGAAGGCCTTATATGCTCGTAAGAGCACGCTAGCTTTTGGACAGCGTTGACGTGCATACCTCCCTTGTGGGCGAAAGCAGTAGCACCAACAAACGGTGCACGAATATTCGCGGGGCAGTTCGCAAGTTCATCTACAAAAAGCGAAATATCTCGTAACTCAGAGAGGTCTTTTACCATAGGTAGTTTCAATTTCAGTTGCAAATTAGCAATGAGACTTGTCAGGTTGCAATTACCGGTTCGCTCTCCATATCCGTTTATGGTGCCTTGCACGTGTACTGCACCAGCTCGTACGGCGGCAATAGAGTTTGCTACAGCCAGTTCGCAGTCGTTGTGGGTATGGATTCCCACACGTCCAGGGAAAAACCTATTTACAACACGAACTACTTCTTCAATTTCATGCGGCAGAGTCCCTCCATTTGTGTCACAAAGGACCAGCACATCAGCTTCACGGGCAGCTTCTAAAGTTCCCAATGCATGTTCTGGATCATCCTTGTATCCATCAAAAAAGTGCTCTGCATCATAGACCACTTCACGACGAAGGTGCTTAAAATAAGCTACCGTGTCCGAAATCATGGAGCGATTCTCTAAAGGAGTAGTTCTCAATACTTCAGTAACGTGAAGTTTCCAACTCTTCCCAAAAAAAGTGACCACGGGTGTATTTGCATCACGCAGAGTTTGTATTTGCAGATCTCGAGAAATGTCTGTGTTAGCGCGGCGTGTGCTCCCGAATGCCGCAATCTTTGCCCCCCACCAGGAACGGCTTTGAGCCTCCTGAAAGAAACCCATATCCTTTACATTGGAACCCGGCCATCCGCCCTCGATGACATCTATCCCAAATCTAGCCAACCTCTCTGTGATCCGTAATTTGTCCAGAAGACTAAAGGAAACTCCCTGCCCTTGTACTCCATCCCGAAGAGTGGTATCGTAGAGGGTAACTTTCTTTCTGGGCATAGCGCGAGGACCGAGCTGAGAGCATATTTCTTTGCTGGCAGCTGTGATAAGTGAGGGTTGGTTAGATGTCTGGGACACCAGAGGGCGCTGCTGGGGGGCGTCCTGACAGCACTTAGAAAGTGTCGAGGAAATAAATAGAGTGCCTCCAAATTATCTTCCAGCTTTTTTAGACAAAAGATGAGCAGGGAGCAAAAGGCTACGTTTACTGAGTTTACCCTGAACGACGTGCCAAGTGCTGTCCTATTATCGGTCGTAAGTTGTAACTATGGGTGCGGATGCGGAGGAGACATAATACTTCATGTGGGAGAGATACAGATTAGGCTAATGCCGACGGCTTAATAGGGTACGCCTCTTTGACTACTTGGACAATGTGTGTGTTTGGGGGCATCAGCTACAGAACCATACGGTATCCTGTTTATTTGGTGGAAATTCTAAAGAAAAGGTAGATTCCCAGGGTAACGAGCAAGATATTGGGCAGCCATATCAACAGGTCAGGGTGTGCATGTATGTTTTCCTGCAAGGAACGGGCGGTAAGGACAAAAAGGAAATAGGAAAACGCGATGGCCATACTAAACACAAAACCTATAGAGGCTTCTCGACGGTGTGTGGTAATGCCAAGCGGAACAGCTACTAAAGTAAAAGCAATACAGGCAAGGGAAGTAGAAAATCTTCGGTTGATTTCTACTTTGATTCTGAGCGCCTTTTTTGGATCCGAAGCAATGCTTAAGGCCTGCTTGAGTTCATGCATGGTGGAGGAACTCAATCGTCCCGCGTTGTCGTATTTCTTATGAAGCTGCTGAAGTGGTATCAGAAAAGTGCCCTCAATCAGACTAATCCCTTGGCAAATTTTCTGGATGTTTAGGGGCTCTGTAGCATCGTGCTCTTCGAATTGAGCCTTACGAAGTTTGAGCAGCAAGCAGTTGTTAGCTGGATCAGACTGTAACACACCACTCCTGGCACATACCATCTTAGTGGGGCAGTTGCTGCCGTCGACTTCAAAGACAATGACGTTAGTCAACTGATTCTGCTGACGTTCCCCTACGTAGATGCGGCGGTCTGGAAACTGATCCATGACACCATTTGCACTAAAAAGAGCACTTGGATTATGAGTAGCAATTCTGAAGATGCTGCTCAGCATTCTCTTCTCCGCGAGGGGAGCAATATCAACATTGATCCAACAGCAAATAATGGTTAGGACGGCTGCGAAGCAGAATACTGGGGCTGTAATTAGAGCAATACTTACACCGCTCGCCTGTAAGGCAATTAGTTCATTATCGGCGGAAATTCGTCCAAAAACCAAAAGGAGGCCAGTCAAGAGCCCCCAAGGAATAGTAAAGGTGAGAGAAAATGGAAAAACAAATAGTATGAAGGCTAAGACCGTCTGAGCAGGTACATCCCGGTTAATAAGCAGATCAAGAAGCTCCTTGAAAATATTGCCTAGTATTAAAACAAGGCTAAGCACCACTACCGCGAAAACAGTGGCTACTAAAATGGACTTTCCAATATAGTACTCAATGATTTTCATGTGTGCCCATGAAGCGTTTCTAGGTTTCAGCTCTAATCTGCCACAAAGGATCCCTTTGGTATGCGCTGGCAAATCTGCATGAACACAAGGTCTTTTTTTCTCTCTTTGTCTGGCTTGATTCCTCGGTTCCATTCCCTCTTTTGAGGAACAGCAACCACCCCATTAGTGTGTTGCCTGGATAGTGTAACTACCTAGAAGAATTCTTGAGCCAATCCTAGGTAGGGGGCCGGGACCTTGCAGGTGTCTTATAGCTTAACTAGTAAGAGACACTTAGCTGCTAATTAGCCCATCCAGAGAGGATAGGAAAAGGGAAAGAGGCCCAAACCGAAAGCTCAAAAGGCGTAGCTTATCCCTAGAACAACACTGTGGGAAGCAATCTTAGCGCCCAACTGTGGCACATAGTAAGCATAACACCAAACAAGCTTTCCAAGACTGGCACTTGCTCCAGCCGTGGCGAAAGCTGTGTTCCTATTCCCCTTTATGCCCTGGTAGCCAAAGCGATAAGCTCTCCCATTAATGGCACTACCATTATTGAATGCTGCCGCTACCATTTCTCCATAGTTTAGAAACTCGTGTTGCCAGGCTAGTCCTAATCTCGGTGTAACCTGGTATCCGGTTGCTATATTCCACGAATAAGTAGCAGTTGTCCCGAGAGTACCAACAAGTGAACCTACATCCTGTCTTTCTGAACGGACATTCAAATTCCCGCCCCCCGTCTCTTCTACGCTAGAAATTAAGAGATAAGTGTATTGCATTGAACTATTTGTTCCTAGTGTCCACCCGCCTAACTTGAACTCATACCCTACCCCTAGCTGGGAAGCCAGCTCTCCACTCCACGGGTTGCTTCGCATAGCCCACTGGTTGTTAGCTGTTCCAAAAGTACGACGCAGAGTGTGATCATTGTGTCCTCCTCCTATGATGGCATTGACATAGAACCCATTCCAAGAACTGGTGCCATATATCCCATATTTAATCCCATCGCTATCATGGGAGCTATGGCAAGAAGCAGAACTGTCATTCCTGGATCTCACTCCCTGGTAGCCAGCAAAGACACCTATGCTCATCCTCTCATTGAGGTAACAGTCTCCACCAGCAGAGAAGTGACCAGTAGTCACATGCTGCCTGGAAAAACCATCAGTACCGGCAGCGATACTAGAGAATATGCCAGAAGCTGTGGCAAACATACTCCACTGAGGCAAGCCTTCACAGAAGGAGACTTGGCTTGTCATCTCTCGACTTTCCCCATGATCTTTCCTGTAGTTAGGTGCGTGGCCTCGCAATGCGCTAGGCCTAATTCCGATAAGGGAGGTGCCGCGCACTCCGGCTCGTATGCTAGCAAGGCGGTCGCTTATCTGCATATAGTGCATGTTAGCAGCACTGAAGATGATATCTTTAATGCCGGCCACTTGTTGTGGAGCTACCACGTCCAGGTAATAGCCTAATTCCTTTTTTGGAACGAATTCCAGATCCCAAACAAGCCTCTCTAAACTGCTGTTGCGCTCAGTTGCTAGACCCCCGCTTCGGACTATTTCGTTGAATAATTTAGCAACGGATTCCTGAGCAGGGGTTTTCCCTGAAAACTGCTCTTGCACCGCCTCTATCGTGACACCCTTCTCACCGTGCCTAAGTTTTACCTGCAGGATTCCTGGAAGCTCAATGTCCTTGAAGCGACCAGAAAGACGCCCTCCAACATGTACAACATCATACCCCACCTTGCTGGACGGAAAGTAACCCGGCTTGAACTGAGGCAAAAGTACAGCGTCCTTTAGTTCAGCGTCTCCTGTAATCCACAACTCACCATGGGAATTATCACTCATGATTGGTATAATCAAAGCACCACCTGGTCCCTGCCTGTAGTCCGCAGTGTAAAAACTGGTGGGGCTACCTGCAAAATGTATGTGCAATACCCCATCGTTGGCGATGCTTTGCTCCACTCTTCCATCCCCATTCACAATCCCATTCGGACGGATATGAATATCGGAACCAGTCAGCCTGGCCCGTAATGATAATACCCCTGTTTTAACAACGGTCTTGCCGAAATAGTTCTGTGGAGTGTTGATGCATAGCACACCTCCATTCCCGATAATTTCTACATCGCCAGGTCCGGTAATTTTCCCATTAAAGGTGCCATCGTGTACTTGGGAAAAGACTAACTTTCCTCCGTTATCAATGTTCCCTCGCAGGGAATCAGTAGTCCCGACCAATGCACCATCCAGAATCTTGGTACCTCCACTGTAGACACTGCTTCCCATCAGGTACTGCTCACCGCTACCTATTTTAGTAAGACTAATCTTTCCCTTCTTTTCTAGAATGTCTCCAACAAACAACCCACTCCCACTGGAACTGCCTACCGTCAGCTCTACCGCTTTAGACAAGCTATTAGTTACCGTACTTTTTTTCTCTCCAAAAAGCCCGTTGATGGTGCTATCGTAGCCGGCCAGATCAAAAGTACCCCATGAGTCGAGTCCAACATTGGACTGAGGATCAAGGGGTAGATTCATCTCCTGCCGTAGCAAAACATTTTCCCCGATGTAAGTGAAGCCTGTGTATTTCTGTGGGCACTGGAGGTTAAACACGCCTGCTCCTCTGGAGCTAATTATGTTTAGTCCACCCTGACCTTGAAACTCGCCGGTAAGTCTCACCCGAAACCCGTTGGTGTCAATCGTCCCACCTCTCACGCTAAGAAGCAAAGTGTTATTTCTGAATCCTCCAAGGAAATCACTGGAATTCGTCTTTGCCCGTATGGTTCCGCCATTCATCCTCAATATCTGTTTTCCGTGGAGGCCATTCGTGTGTTCTATGGCGAGTATCCCTCCGTCTAAAAACAAGGCGGCATTTCCACTTTGCAGGTATCCAAGCTGGACAGAGTTTGTATCTACCAAACCACCGGTGATGTTTAGGATGCCTATTGGTCTATCGGTAAAGTCGATGACAGCCCTACTAAAAGTAATGCTATCTGCCTTTACCCTTCCACCGTTAACTGTCAGTTCCCCATGCCCTCTGCCCTGACTGATAGACAGGTTACCCCTCACTTCTACCTCTCCTCCACTGGACACCCTCATGGTGCCTATCGAGTCCTTAGAAGCGAGAGATAGCGATCCTGTGTTTACCTTTCCTCCATTGACATCGAGGCGACCTGTCGTAGTGTTCAAGCCAATCTCCAAATCCCTTGCTACTGTCAGATTTCCGCAGGGACCTACCTTCACTGTCCCATTTTTTCTGCTCCCAATAAACAGCCTGTCGGATTCGGCTGTACCCCAAATGCGTGCAGTTCCATGATTCCCAATGTATGTCGTACTATGTATCGTTGGGACCGTTTTCCCTGCCCAGCTATCTGGGGATTCCCAGTCCGCAGTGTCCGCACCCCAGTGGCTCTCTTCTGCCCTAGCAATAGGATCCAATAACCCAAATGCCATGGCAACGACAGTGATAACGGTCGGATAGAACAACCCACGATAATACCACTTCTTCTTCTTCCTCTTTATAGGGAAGTCTTTAGAGCTCTCTTGAAGTGGGGAATTCTGCGAGGAGAGGGGCAGTACATACTTTGCAACACAGCCCCCCTCTAGCCTTTGAGGGAGTGATTTCATATGAGTGGATGATGGTCAGGTTAGCTGCTTTTTTTCGGAGAGATATCACTTAGAGGTAAATTACAAGCAGGAGGATTTGTTTCGTTTTCAATTACTCATGTCTCATGAACCCATAAGCTCTTGGAGGAGATCACACCCATAGGCCACCTGCTCTCCTGCTCACTACACTACCGGATTAACGGATCCTAACATGGCTGCCTCATTAACAAAGCCTTGTATTCTACATAGAGAAACAAAAAGAGAGAAGGAGGGTGCGTGTGTAGGCTAATACAGTGTAGGAAGTCAAGCACGGTTTCTAGAAAGAGAGTGCATAGACTTCATCAAAAGGTCTGGTGAAAAGTTGATCACCTACAGTTTGAAAGTATAAACACTAGGATGGGGGATGGGGCATCACCGCAGATTTTCATTCCCAATCTGGGACCAATTTTGGACATAGTTTAATGTAGATGTGAGCAGTGTCGCCAGCCAACTTCCGAGTGGCACAGTGATTTAAAGATAGATAGATGGTGGGAGTCTAAGGGTTCTTCTAAATCTGTCTGGGTCCCCCTTGACTCTCTTACTCTCTTACATAAGAGCTTTTCGGAATCGTTATGGCGGTGTCCACGCTTTGTCTCTTAATCCTCATCGCATGTTTGTTTACCCAAGTCCCACCCACTTGGTAATCTATGTAGAAGTTAATTATACCACGCAAGCGCTGGCTTCCCTAGCTAGTAGTCCGTCCTCAAGAGAAGTGCAACGAGAAGACACTAGTGGTGCGGTAAAAAAGTCGCGGGCGTCTGGAATCCAAGTATGGACTTTCGTGTAGGAAAAGCGAAATCGACTCATTGCTCCAAACTAATTTCCATCTCGAATGAATATTTTTGAGGATAATATATTCAGCCAATACCGCTCTTGGCAAAACAACGTATCTCGTCCTCCCTCCTCCCATATAATCCCAAAACAGGGTTGTGTGATTTCTTAGGGGCCTGAGTAGTAAGAGAGAGGTGATCAGGTTCTCTTGTTCGTTTTTTTGCCAGAAAAGCTTTCTGGCCTCCAAAAACGGTCAGGGTGTAGTATTTCCATCCAAATACACTTGAGCATTGGGAGTGGTGGCAAGTATTGCCGGCATATTGACAAGGACTATTTCCCTTGAAGGGTTGCTGTCCTCGAGGTTATACCGTGCTGTGTGGATGCCTCGTTGTTCCAACAGAAGAGACCAACAAACCATGGCCGAGAACAAACACAACCATAACAAGGACGGTCGTAAGCGATTCAGTAACAATGATAAAGAGCCGCAAGTTAATTGGCGTGGCCTGCTTTTGGTGGTAGTAGCTGTTGCTTTGCTGGGTGGAGCTCTATTGGTTAGAGGAGGAGCCTTTTCCCAGTCGGAGGATATTTCCAATTCTCGCTTTTACCAACTCCTTAAAGAGTCGAGAATTGTCTCCACGCCTGGTCACCAGCTTTCCATTAATGTGGAAGAGGGACGAAAGACAGAGACTATTGTTGGATTCTACCGAAAGGGATCAGCCGCTGGTTCGGACCATGGACTACAGGCTTTTCAGACCACAGCGTTTATTGCCTATGACGGTGATCAGCTAAAGATGGCCCTTCAAGAAGCTGGAATTAGACCAAATATCCGGTCTCAGTCTAACGCTCTATCCAGCACACTGGTTAATGTAGTACCTGTCCTTCTGCTTTTCATTGCCATTTATTTTTTCTTCCGCTCCCAGATCAAGATGGCCGGAAAGGGAGCCCTAAGTTTTGGCAAGAGCAAAGCCCGTATGATGGCCCGTGACAAAAACCGTGCTACCTTCAAAGATGTTGCGGGTATTGAAGAGGCGAAGGAAGATGTTTCTGAGTTGGTAGATTTTCTGAAGGATCCAAAAAAGTTTCAGAAACTTGGCGGCCGCATCCCAAAGGGCGTACTGATGGTGGGACCACCTGGCACAGGGAAGACCCTCCTGGCGCGTGCTATTGCTGGGGAAGCAGAGGTACCTTTTTTTAGCATTAGTGGTTCAGATTTTGTTGAAATGTTCGTAGGAGTGGGGGCCTCCAGGGTGCGGGATATGTTTGAGCAAGGGAAGAAAAGCGCTCCCTGCCTAATGTTCATCGATGAAATCGATGCTGTCGGGCGGCACCGTGGACATGGTTTAGGTGGTGGGCACGACGAACGGGAGCAAACTCTCAACCAACTCCTTGTAGAGATGGATGGATTTGATACTCAGGACGGAGTTATTATCATAGCTGCTACCAATCGTCCCGATGTGTTGGATCCAGCACTGCTGCGACCTGGGCGATTCGATCGGCAGGTCGTTGTTAGTCTCCCAGATGTTAAGGGAAGAGAAGAGATTCTCAAGGTGCATGCAAAGAAAGTCAAACTTGGGGGGAACGTGGATCTTTCTACCTTAGCCCGTGGCACGCCAGGTTACTCTGGTGCAGAGCTTGCTAATGTCATCAATGAAGCAGCTCTTATGGCTGCTAGGAAGGGACTGCCGGCAGTCACGATGCAAGAGCTTGAGGAATCCCGTGACAAAGTACGGTGGGGAAAGGAACGGCGTAGCTTAGCCATGAGCGAGCGGGAAAAAATCTCTACTGCATGGCACGAGTCAGGACATGCTCTACTTAATGTTCTCCTCGAACACACCAATCCGCTGCACAAGGTTACCATCATCCCTCGTGGCCCCTATCTGGGTGCCACTATGCATCTTCCTGAGGGAGACAAGTATTCCACCCAGCAAAAAGAGGCAGCAGCTTCTCTCGTCGTCATGATGGGTGGGCGTATCGCTGAGGAGATGTTTACAAATGATATTTCTAATGGTGCTGCTGGAGATATTAAACAGGCAACCCAGCTGACCCGAAAAATGGTATGTGAATGGGGTATGAGCGATCTGGGAATGGTCCGTTACAGCGAGAATAGTGACTATGTCTTTTTTGCACGGGAAATGACGCGTGGCCGTGAGTACAGCGAGGATACCGCGAGGCAAATCGATTCTGAGGTCAAGCGCATCATCAACGATGCCTATGCACGCGCTACCGCGGTACTGAGAAAAAACAGGAGGAAAGTCAAACTCATTGCCAGTGCTCTTCTGGAATACGAAACTTTGAGTGCTATCCACGTCAAGGAAATCATCGAATTTGGCGAATTACGTAACCCTCCTCTTACAGAATCTAAACCACCTCCTCTGCCACCTCCTCCACCAACTTCCACCACTCCATCTGAGCCGAGTGATAAGGAGCAGCGTATCCCGCCGGGGGGCCTTCCTGCTCCGGCTCCTGCTTGTTGACGAAAAAATTCGGCAAGTATTGTCCACTGTCTGACGATGCCGTTTCTTTTCTCTGGAGGGCATCAAGCCATAATGGAGTGAGAAATTTCTTCCATCCTTTGGTGGCCCATGAGGAGTCTTACCAGGGTAAGACCAAAATCGAGGGCGGTCCCTGCGCCTTGGGATGTCACGATGCGCTCATCTACCACTACACGCTCTGTAGCAAAAGAGTAAGGCAATTCTCCAGAGAGGGAAAAGTGCGCTGTGAACCGGCGATGTGCCAGCAGTCCAGCATCAGAGAGAATTATTGGTCCAGCACAAATAGCCGCAACCCAACTTCCCTCTTTTTCATAGGTAGCTGCCAACTGTTGTGCGCGGCCATCCTCCCGCAATCTAGAAATCCCCTCCCGGCCGCCTGGTATCATCAAAACATCAAATTGAGGCTTTCCTTCCCTAGAGAGGGCTGGAGCAGTCTCTGAAAGAAGGGTGTCTACCACTACTGAAATTCCGTTACACCCCCTTATCTCTAGTTCTTTTTCTACCGTGGCAAGCACTACTGTACCGCCTGCACGTCTCAGCACATCCACGGGCACCAGGGCCTCTATCTCCTCGAAGCCACTAGCAAGCAGGCAAAAAACAGATGGCGTTTTCATGATCGCAAGAATAAGTCCCTCTGAAGGGATCGGAATGTTCTCATGGTTCAAAGCGTATAACAAGACTGATAGGAAACGTAATGCCTATTGTCTTCGACCTCGTATTCCCCCCTGCCGGCTTTAACCACATACCCTCCTTTGGGTATGTCTAGAGAAGACTCGACTTAATCACCTGCAAAAGAGGTACTTGCTACGCAAAATCCGTGGCAACCTACAGCATAAGGGCGCATGGCCATCAAAACGCGAAAAGGAAGGAGGCGGTCCCCCTTCTTTAGAAGGGCCTCTCTTTGACTGTCATAGCAGATTTACCCTTGCGCTTACGCAGGTAATAGAGCTTAGAACGGCGAACATATCCCCTCTTTTCTACCTGAATCCTAGAAATTCTGGGAGAGTGAAGCGAAAAGCTCTTCTCTACCCCCTCTCCGAAAGAAACTCGCCGTACGATAAAACTCGCACTGATCCCTGTACCCCTCCGGGCAATGACAATCCCAGAGTAGATTTGAATACGCTCCCTGTCTCCCTCAATCACGCGTATGTATACCTTGACACTGTCTCCGACCGCAAATAAGGCGACCTCGGACTTAAGCTGTTCCTTTTCAATCTCTTCAATGATAGCCATGAAGTAACCAACAAAGTTACACCGGCAGTTAATGTCATTTACCCGTAAATGAAAAGAACTAAATGCTGGATGCTATGCTGGGCCCTTTGAAAGGACTGGACCTGCGTTGCTTCCTAGAGCTACCTTATCCTTGCAAAAGTAAGTAAGTATGGCTGCAGCTTTCCAGACTCAGACTTAGTTAGCTCCTTCTTTCGAAGTTCGTTGATGAATCCATTAGAGTTGCAAATCGGATATAAGTTCCAAGATCCTATCCTCCTAGCAGAGGCTCTCACTCACCCTAGTATCTCCTCTGGACATGAAAGTTTTCCGTTTGCCAATCAGCGACTGGAATTTCTTGGAGATTCAGTGTTACAATTGGTGGTCACTGAACGTCTCTTTGCCCTCTTTCCTAACTCTAGCGAGGGACAACTTACCAAGTTACGGGCAGGGATAGTTTCACGCGACAACCTTAAGAATCATGCAGCTGCTATTAGCCTTGGAAGGTACCTCATGATAGGCCATGGGGAGGATATTAATGGGGGGCGTACTCGTGCTTCAACCCTAGCCGATGCTTTTGAAGCTCTAGTCGGTGCAGTTTATCTAGATGGTGGACTGGAGCACTCCCGGAGATTTATCCTCCAACAAATACAGAGTGATTTTGAAAAACTTCTGCAAGACTCTAAAAAGTCTAATCCTAAAGGAGAACTACAGGAGGTCCTGCAGTCTATTTCCCAGACCATACCGGAGTACATCCTTCTCAGCCAGGGCGGTCCGGAACACCGAAAACACTTTCAGTGCAGTGTGATATGGAAGAGGCGAGAACTTGGCCGCGGCACTGGACATAGTAAGAAAATGGCGGAAGTGGCAGCAGCCAATGCGGCATTAGTTAATCGTGCTTGGGAGACCCCACTGACTCCTGCCTCTTGAAGATGGGTTTCCCACCGGAAGCTGTAGGGGCTATAGTAGGCACGTTTCTGTTTCTCCTTCATGCTACAGCATTCCTGAAAAGAGACTTTAGCAGCAAATGGCTACAGAAATTTCCTCGTTCCAGAGCTTGGGGGATCGCTCTTCTATTGACAGCTACTACATGGGCCTTCTTTCTGGTAAAAAAGATGGACCTGGGTGAGTTCACTCACTTACGTACACTTGCACTGGCTTCCGTAGTGGTTGCAGCGTTGCTTACTTGGCTCTTTTTGGAAGAGTTTTTGGCCGCAAGGAGCGTAGGATTTCTTGTGCTTTTATCTGCTGATCCTGTCCTCAACTCTTGTATTCCTTGGCCCCAAAGTTATCAGTTGCCTCTTGTTGTCCTAATCTACATCTGCATCTTGTGCGCCATTGTCTGGGCCAGCATGCCATATTTGATGCGGGATCAGATTGCGTGGCTCACCGCATCCTCCTGGCGTTGGAATCTTGCTGCGGGAGTAGGCATCGTGGTGGGATGTCTTATCTTAAGTTGCTCTTTTTTCCTAAGAGTCTAAAAACTAAGGAGATAACTAAACTATCCCATGATTTGTTTTAATCCCGCATTGATATCGATGCTGAGCTGGATAGAGTTCCATAACAAACGGAGGTTCCGAGCGATCAAGTTTGGAAGGTCACAAACCCCACTTCCCCTGTAGACTGCCATATGACTAGCTGGAAGAACACTCACCTTACGATAGGTCACACTCCAGACTTAGATGATGCTTTTATGTTCCATGCAATGGTTGAGGAAAAAATTAGCCTAAGGGGCTACCATTTTCTGCACGTGCTGCGGGATATTGAAACGCTCAACAGACAGGCTGTGCTGGGAGAACTGCATGTTTCAGCAATTTCCATTCATGCCTACACTTATCTAAGGGACAAATACCTACTTCTTCCTATCGGAGGAAGCATGGGAGACGGCTATGGTCCTATACTGGTTACCCACTACACAACCTCTGTCCCTTCCTTTTTTTCCGTAGATGAGTGTAGAAAATGGCTTCTTAACCAACGTGTTGCTGTCCCAGGATGTATGACCACCGCCTACCTGAGTGCACGGATTTTTTTGGGGGAGTTCAAACACATTAGCGTTCCGTTCGATGAAATTTTCTCCGCAGTAAAAAGTGGAAGAGCAGATGTTGGCCTGCTTATTCATGAAGGCCAGCTCACTTACCTAAAGCAAGGCTTCAAGAAGGTACTGGATTTGGGGGCATGGTGGAAGTCCTATACGCAACTTCCGCTTCCCCTGGGGGGGAATGTGATCCGGAAGGATATCCCACCCCTTGTCCAAAGGGACATCGTAGAAATTCTCAAGGAGAGCATTCAATATGGACTTCAGCATCAGAGCGTTATTATAGAGCGTAGCTTGCCACACACTCGAGAAATGGAAGCAACGCTTGCACGTCGGTTTATCAAAATGTACGTTAACCACTATACGCTTGACTATGGTAGGAGGGGGCATCAGGCCCTTGAGAGGCTCTTCTCCGAAGCACACAGCAGGGGGGTTTTGTCTTCGATCGTTTTTCCGCAGTTTGCATTTGCTTAGACGGTAGGGGGCCTACACCTTACAAAGGAGGCCTGGCCTGGACTAATGGGAAATTTGTGGTTTCCATTGGAGTAACTTCGCGTGGGGGCCTTGGCCGCCTCTTCTATATAAATCCGAAATAGGCAAGGTTGCTTAGCAGCAAACACTGCTTACCCACACAGTCCAAATTTTGACAAGGTGAGAACACCGGCCCACAGTCAGTCCCAATCATAGAGATTATCAGTTTCTCCGCATGGTGTTCACTCTCTGAGAAGGATTTTCTCAAGATCTAAGAGGAAGGAGGACAAGAAAACTGAGACCGTGGGACGCGGAGCCTATGCGTAGCACATCGTGCCTAATAATTGTCAGAACTCAGTTCTGATGAATAAGGCCCCGTCTCTCTCCGTCCTGTACGGGATCTGTTGCTAGCCCTCTACCCTTTTAGACTCCAATCCCCTTATCCTCCCTTTCCTCATCGGATAGCTCGGCAATAAAAAACCCTCTAACGGGTTCCACTCGAATCGACGCAGGAGCGCACCAACCCAGGAATCTCTCCCATGTGGTCCTACCACCACTTGGCTGGGACCCATATCGAAAAAAGGGGCAAGAAGAAAGACAATTCTCCCTTTGGGGAAAACAACGATCCCAATACTCCCACAAGAGGATAGCAAAAGCTTACGACTTGTACCGCAAACGTTTCTTATGGCGGTTTTGCTTCTTTCTTTTGTGACGCTTGTGCTTCGCAATCTTACTTCTTCTCTTCTTTTTGAGTGAACCCATGTGATTTTCCAGGCAACTTTATTGCCAATGCTTACTCTTCTCGCTAATCCAAACACGACTCCCCTGTCAGTACACTGCCAATCCCTACACGACTTAGTAAACAACTTTATTTAAAGGATATTCAATAATCCCTTCTGCTCCGAGGGCTTTTAGCTTAGCGAGGATTTCTCGGACCACCTTTTCTTCGACAACAGCTTCCACTGCAACCCAATTTGCTTGAGCCAGAGGGGAAACAGTAGGATTCCTTAGCGAAGGTAGTGCTTCCAGCAATTTTTCTAAATTTTCTGATGGGAGATTCATCTTTATCCCAACCAGACTACGGGCATCTAGAGCTCCTCTTAGCAATAAGGCAAGGCTCTCCAGCTTAGCTCTTTTCCATTCATTCTTCCAACTACACTTGTTCGTCACCAGGATGGGGTATGACTCTAACAGGGTATCCACGACCCTTAGCTTGTTAGCCTGAAGCGAAGTACCAGTCTCCGTAATCTCTACGATTGCATCCGCTAAATCTGGCACCTTAGCTTCGGTAGCGCCCCAGGAGAATTCAACCTGAACATTTATCCCGTACTTCTTAAAAAAATCTTTAGTTAAACTGACTACCTCAGTCGCAATCCGCTTCCCCTCCAAATCGTATACCGAGTGTACTGGAGATTCTTCTGGTACTACCAATACCCAACGTGTTGGGCTCGTGCTAGCCTTACTGTATGGAAGCATTGCTACTTCGAGTACATGAGAACCACTCTCGGCTATCCAGTCCTGTCCAGTAATTCCAGCATCTAAATAACTGTGTTCTACGTAACGGCCAATCTCTTGAGCGCGTAAAATGCTGACCTCCAAATCAGGATCATCTATCACAGGACGATAAGAACGAGTAGAGCCGGAAATACTGAAACCCGCCTTCGCAAAGAGCTGCACTGTAGCCTCCATTAGACTGCCGGAAGGCAATCCTAACAGTAACTTCTCATCATCTGCTTTCTTCATTTGGCACCTCGAGAGACCTCTCCGACCACTATATTCGGGGATGCAAGGAGAGCGAGAAGAATCTGCGATGCGAATTCTGCAAGACGGAACAAACAACAGGATTTGGTGAGGAAGATATCCTGGTCTCAGGATCTGGCGTTGCCAATCGTCCATCAATGAAATAGTTTACGATTCTGGTCCGGTCTGGCTATACGCGATACTGGGTCTCTGTGCAGTTGGAAGAGAGTCTGTCCTGGAGAAGAAAAGACACCAGTGGCAACATCCTCTTCTCCCAGAGATGAGCGGTGTTAGCTGGAAACCCTGGCATCCCATGAGCACGCACAGGCATTAGTGAATATACCACGCATCTCCTTGGCTATAGGAGTTTGGTCAAGCCAGCCGACGTTTCTGTACAAAACCCGACACTACACTTTAACCAAGCGCAAGGTCAGTTTTATCAGGAGACGTCTGTGTTAGTGACGAGTAGACTACTCAAGGAATGCAGTAAGCGACAGTGAACGACCAAAAATTGCGGCAACATCCTCTCTGTGTCAGAGGATCTTTAGAGGATCGAGAAGTTGGAAGCACATCGGCCCTACGGAATCATCACAGAGGCTATGATATTGACTCGACTACTCAACTATCAGGTGTTTTTGGGATAGAATGCTTCCCTGGGAGGTCATTCTGCTGAGCCTGAAGGTGAATTATGCGAGATGCAGTCGCATAAGTCAGGTAAGAGAATATCCAACTCAGAAACACACGCGCACGTTTTCTAAATCCGATGAGGAAGTAAAGGTGGATAAATGCCCAAGTTATCCAAGCAAAATATCCGCTAAACTTGATCAGATGTAGATCAACTACGGCAGCGTGACGGCCAATAGTAGCCATACTCCCTTTGTCTACATACTTGAAGCGCTTCGTAGGCATCCCGTTCAATAGGCGAAGAATATTCCTTGCCACATGACGCCCAGCTTGTACTGCCGCCGGAGAAACACCAGGAACAGGAGTACCGTCGGTCCTTTTGGCAAAAGCCATATCTCCAATTACAAATACTTCCGGACGTCCAGGAATGCTCATGTCTGCATTGACCATCACCCGCCCTTGACGATCTACTCCAACACCAAGTTGACCTCCCAATGGAGAAGCCACATTTCCAGCAGCCCAAATAACAGTACAAGTAGGGATTTTGATTCCATTTACTTCCACGTAGTCCCTTGTAATTCGAGTGACTTTTGCATTAAGACGGACCTCGACACGAAGTTTTTTCAGTTGTTTAAAAGCTTTGCCAGAAAGGACAGGATCAAATGTAGGAAGAATGTGGGAAGCAGCTTCTACGAGGATAATCCGAGCCTCTGACGGATCGATATGTCGAAAGTCCCTTTTTAAGGTACAGTGGGCCAGTTCAGCAATGGCACCCGCAGTTTCCACGCCAGTCGGTCCTCCCCCTACTATCACAAAGGTCATTGCCTGCTTGCGCTCCTCCAGTGTGGAAGTCCTCTCAGCAGTTTCAAACGCCATGAGGATGCGGTTTCTAACGTCAATAGCATCATCCAAGGTCTTCAGGCCAGGAGCATATTGCTCCCATTCGTCTTTTCCAAAGTACGAGTGGCGTGCACCACAAGCTAGAATGAGATAGTCGTACTGCAGGGTCAGATCTGGCGTTACCACCAGTTTCTTAACCGTGTCAATCCTGGTTACCTCACCGAGAAAGACCTCTACGTTTCTTTGGGTACGTAAGATGGAGCGTATTGGCTCAGCAATGTCCGCTCCTGCCAGGCCAGATGTTGCGACCTGGTAGAGAAGCGGCTGAAAAAGGTGGTGGTTACTCCTGTCGATCAGGATAACACGGACCCCCACATTCGCAAGGGCACGTACGGCAGATAGTCCGCCAAAACCCCCTCCGATAGTAATGACAACTGGTAGGCTTGACTGGTTTCTGATGGTTCCACTTGTATGACTCATAGAGGTCTCATTCTGCCGGATGACGAGCAGTTTTCATACAGAAAATCTGCAGGCGTTTCATTCTTCTTTCTTCTGTGCCAAGCCATCCTTTCTTAGGAGATTCTTTTTAGTTTACTGACTGATTGACATTGAAAAATAGCGGCTACATGTTCCACAATCATGCATCACTTTGCTTTCCGTAATGGATCCCTTTGCTGTGAAAAACAAGAACTCTCTCACTTAGGCGAGCGTTACGGAACTCCTCTCTATGTTTATTCGGCACAGACCATCCGCGACAATTTCCAGAGTCTAAAAGCTGCCTTAGCACCCTTAAACCACCTAATCTGCTATGCGGTTAAGGCCAATTCCAATCTGGCTGTCCTGAACCTCTTGTCTAGGCTTGGGGCTGGGTTTGACATTGTCTCTGGTGGAGAACTCTATCGGGTCCTCCAGGCCGGTGGGCACGCCAGTTGTTGTACCTTTGCGGGAATCGGTAAAACTCGGGAAGAAATCAACTATGCACTTAAGGAAGGCGTCCACTGCTTTATTGTAGAATCCAAGGAAGAACTAGAGACCATCAACGGAATTGCAGGGAAACTGGGAAAAAGGGCCCCAATAGCCCTACGTATCAACCCGGATGTGGAGGCTGGTACGCACTCCTACATTGCCACCGGAAAAGCCTACAACAAGTTCGGGATCGATCTAGGCTACGCTGAAGCGGTGTACGCGCATGCTGCCGGCCTGCCGCACCTTTCCATCCGCGGCATTCAGACTCACATTGGTTCTCAGATTTTAGATTGTCAACCCTTTGTCGAAGCTATCAGAAAATTGTCTTCTCTCGTTGTTCGGCTTTTAGAAAGTTACGGAATCGAGTTTTTCAGTGTAGGAGGGGGTATTGGAATTGTCTACCAAGAAGCTCTAGAAAGTGGATCTCCAAGATGGTGGGAGGAGGCAGATCCAAAACTTTTAACTCCGGAGAGATATGCTACTGCTCTCCTGCCACTTCTTTCTTCTCTTGGGGTCAAAATCTTGTTCGAGCCTGGACGTAGCCTTGTTGGCAATGCTGGCGTACTTATCACACAAGTAATCCGAGCCAAGAAGAAATTTGCTAAGCGATTCGTGATTGTAAACGCTGGTATGAACGATCTCATTCGACCAGCCCTTTATGGAATGCCACATCAAGTGGTTCCTCTCAAGCACTCCCTTTGCTCTAGTGCAGGTGCAGGTGTAGTGGACATTGTCGGGCCTGTCTGTGAGAGCGGAGATTTCTTCCTTCAGGAGGCGACCTTCCCTGAATGTCAGCCTGGGGATTATTTAGCACTTATGAGCGCAGGTGCCTATGGTTCTGTTATGTCTTCTCGTTATAACTCCCGTCCTCTTGTAGCAGAGGTTATGGTAGATGGGTCTGAGTCTTTCCTTGTTCGGGAACGGGAAAAATTTTCTGACCTTATCCTCAAAGAACGCATTATGGACGCCTCTCTAAAACATTCCTCACTTGAGGGAAGCAGGTAAGAAAGTAATCCTGCGTTATCGCGAGCAAGCCTAAACCGCCGTTGCTAATCATTGTCTGGTTTTGGCAGCCAAAAACTAAAAGGACCTTGGTAGGTTGTTCTTTGTGCTACATTCCAGTGTTTGTACCTCCCTTGAGTTCCTTTCTTGCCTAGGATAGCAAGCATTAAGAAACAAAATAACACGCGCATCATATTCAAATTGGGCATTCTAGATTGAACTCCGCTTATCCCTGTCGATCTTCCTTTTTTTCGAGTCTGAGCACGTGTTGTATTTTTAGGAATTGCAGGCTATTAGCGGATTTCGTTATTGATTCCTAACAGACTGTTTCTTACCCTCAGCCCCCAAGACTTTGAGTATGGATGGAACAAATAGTAGCATCATCGATGCAGAGCGAATTGGCTCTGTTGAACTCAGCCGCGACGAGATTGCTCGATACTCGCGTCATCTCATCATGCCAGAAATCACTTTGGAGGGGCAGAAAAAGCTTAAAGCTTCTGGTGTGCTCTGTATTGGCGTCGGAGGGCTGGGTTCTCCTATTGCCATCTACCTCGCAGCAGCCGGAATTGGTAAACTAGGCCTGGTGGACTTCGACATCGTGGACCGCTCGAACTTGCAGCGTCAGGTTTTGCATGGAACAAAGGATGTCGGCAGGAAAAAGCTTGACAGTGCACTGGACCGAATTAGGGATGTCAACCCCCATGTAGGTCTGACAATGTACGATTGCCTTTTTTGTAGCGAAAATGCCGAGGACATCATAAGGGATTACGATCTAGTCATCGATGGTACCGACAACTTCCCAACTCGATATCTTTCTAATGACGCATGCTTTTTTCTGAAAAAGCCGAATGTTTACGGCTCGATTTTTAGGTTTGAAGGGCAAAGTACAGTATTTGCTCCACACCTTGGTGGCCCATGTTATCGTTGCCTTTTTCCTGAACCTCCTCCTCCTGGAACCGTTCCTAGTTGTGCTGAGGGAGGAGTTTTGGGAGTGCTACCGGGCGTTGTGGGTCTTATCCAATCCATTGAATGCATCAAGCTCTTAGTAGGAATAGGAGATTGCCTTATAGGCAGGCTCCTCCATTTCGACGCTCTCAGGATGCGGTTTAGTGAGTTTAGAGTTCGCAAAGATCCTCGTTGCCCTCTCTGCAGTGAGGAGCCTACCCTTACAGGACTTGTTGACTATGAACAATTTTGCGGAGCTTCACAAGCGGCAGAAATTGGAACTGCAATTCCGACGGTGAGTGTCGAGGTATTAAGAGAGAAACTCAGTTCTGGTGTCCCATTGATCCTCTTAGATGTACGCGAACTCCACGAGCACCAGATTGCCAGGATTCCAGGTTCTCGCCTGATCCCGTTAGGCGAACTTGCCTCTCGTATGAGCGAACTAAACACTGCCGATGAAATTTATATTCATTGTAAAACGGGTGGGCGAAGCATGAGGGCGCTATGCCAGCTCCGCGATGCCGGCTTTACAAGATTATTTAACGTGGAAGGCGGCATCCATGCATGGTCTGATAGAATTGATCCCTCGGTACCTCAGTACTAGTTCCGCCTCCTTCTAATCCTCCCTCGGTGTTTCCTCTAGACAGAGTTTATCCTAAATGGACAAATACAGGTATGAAGTCTCTCATGTGCTCGTGAGGAGTGAGGGGCGGCAACCTCCCCTTTTCCATACCCGGCTCGGGCCCGGTTATAACATAACAATAACATAAAACAACATAAGAACTCCTAGCACTAGAGGCACTAGACTAGGAGTGGGAGTTGGACTTCCAGTAGAGGTCTGCAAATATCCCTGCCGTAAGAAGTAGTCCCACTACCGCATTACTCAAGGCCCAATTGGCAGCCTCTATACTACGGCCGACCATGAGATGCCAGTACATTAGCATCCAGGAAATCAACCCCAATGCGATGGCATAGGGGAAACCGAACCGTTCTGCCCACCCGAAAAAAGCGAGGGAAAGAAGCATTCCTATGTGGAGCCATTTCGCTAAACGCAGCGATTTGGATACACCTAGTAGGACTACCATGGATCCAAGACCGTCACGCTGGTCCACTTCAACGTCTTGTATGGCGTAGATCATATCAAATCCTGCTACCCAGAGAAAAACAGATAGTGCTAATATCAGCGAAGGAGGGGCGAGTTCTCCAGTTACTGCACTCCATGCCCCTACAGGAGCTACTGACAACGCTAATCCTAAAAAAAACTGTGATGCATGGGTGAACCGCTTTGTCAGGGAATAAAAAAAGACGATTCCTAGAGCGACTGGGGAGAGCATCAGGCACAGTCGGTTGATTAACCAAGCAGTGGCTATGAAAGACAAGGAGGAGATAGTACAGGCTGCGATGGCAACTGGTTGGCTTACCAGTAGGTGACGATAGGCGGTACGCGGATTGCGTTTATCTAGTTCCCAATCTGTCACCCGGTTGAATGTCATGGCTGCTGTCCGAGCAAAAACCATAGCTGCAATGATAAGCAGGAAAATTCTACGGGATGGGATCCCATGCGCCGCCGTGAGCATAGCACTTAAAGCGAATGGAAAGGCAAAAATTGTGTGCGCGAAACAAATGAACCGAAGAAAAGCGCGGGCAGGACCCATTCTATATTTTCCTTAATGGAAGGTTAAGAGGACTCTGACCTCCAGAAGGTTAGGGAAGGGCCATGCAACCCCACCGAGTTATACCATGCTTCCCTATCCAAAGCCCCCCATCATAAAAAACCAGCAGCAACCCATGGAAGTCGCCACAAGGTTGCACATGTCGTTCGGTAGGAGGATATTACGAAAACTTCGTCGTTAATGAAATAGTCTGTTCCCCAAAAACTCAGATAGGAAGCCACGGCCTCTCACCTACCCCATACTTGGGAGTCGCAACGCGCCAAACATGCAGGAAGACTCCTCTCGTTTTCCTTTCCTCCGAACCTCCCCCATGCGCGTAGCGTGTGGTATAAGCAAGATATCCTTCAGGTGGAAGTAGTATTGGTAGCCTTTTTCGCATCTAATTCAGAAAAGAAACAACTTTCAAAGCCTGAGTGGCAGGCTGATCCCTTCTGTTCTACATGAAAAAGAAGAGTATCTCGGTCACAATCCACAAACCAACGTACGATTTTCTGAACATTGCCACTGGTTTCTCCTTTAAGCCAAAGCTTATTTCTAGAACGGCTCCAGTAGTGCATGAATCCTTTGGATATGGATTTTTCTATGGACTCCCTGTTCATCCATCCCATCATTAGAACACGACCACAGTGATGCTTGGAAATTGGCGCCTGCTGCACGATTGCGGGAATTAACCCTTCTGCATTAAACTTAAAATCAAAGTCCATTTTGGCGTACTTTTTGTTGAGTTACACAAAGCTGCAAGGCAAAGAATATGAGGCTCAATCAGGTAAATCTCAAGCGTCTTCCGAGGTTTTTTGTTTTTCGGAAAGTTTTTGCCAACCGATCTTGTTACAAGCGCCTTTACACACAACCTCTCACTTATTGGTCTCACCAAGACACCCCTTAGTGGATAGACAAGGTCAGGACGCAAAAAGGAAAGAGCTGGATTTCGGAGATATATTTAACAGTGGTGGGGTGTTTGCTGGCACCCTAATTAGGGGGAACGTGCCTAGGATGTTGTTGCTATTCTCTCCTTCGGATGCCTTCTTTTGAATAGAAGGTGGGTCGTTGGTTCCTTCAAGGGGGCTCCCCGAGAGGTTTTCTCATCCTGTTCTGTCTAATTTTCCAAGAGCCAACCTTAATTTTTACCGCCACTTGAGTTCATTCATCAGAGATCATAGAATGCCTAAGGAGATAGTGTGTTTGGACTCATTAAAATTCGTCGTTCTCCTTTCCTCATGTCCTGTGATAGTGACGAGCAATGAGGGACCTCTCTTAGGGGGCGCGGTAGCACTCATTTAGGTTAACATCCATCCTCTCTTGCTTTGGAATTCAGAGAAAACCTAAGATCCCTAGCAGGGAGGCAACTTCCCCTATACATTGCTGTGGGAGTGTTTTTGAGCGGTTACCTTTCTCTCCATCGAGCAAAGTATCCACGCCAGTGATTTCTTGCAGGGACTGGCACTCTCATAGAGAAAAAAGAATTTTCGGAGGCCATACAGGAATGTGCTTGCACACCAGATCCAATAGCTCGCGTCCTCCTTCATTTATTCTGCAATACAACTTTGACAAGAGAGGAACCAGAGAGGCTGCTTAGGATGTTACACAGTTGGAAGTGCCAAAATTGGAAAAGCATCTACTTGTTCTCTATACCATTGCTTACGGCACCCGATTGGATTGCTTGGAACTGTCTTAGGATTGCTAAAGGCTTTTCAAGCTATTACCTCTTAGTCAAGCTATTGCCTCTTAGTGTTGTTACAGTCAGGGGTAGCAGTCGAAGCCACCCTATTTCCGTTTCTACTCCCACCACAGAGCAGCTCTTTGGCCACTAGCGTCACCACCACAC
>Ga0075425_100001365_pt1 | contig 23951 bp, 17 predicted proteins | sample SoiMethybrSBSTD4_FD_75300 | JGI IMG/M metagenome (GOLD analysis project Ga0075425, IMG submission 75300) | Bulk soil microbial communities from a Populus tree surrounding site in Tennessee, USA - Soil MetaG P. TD hybrid SBSTD4 | ecosystem: Environmental > Terrestrial > Soil > Tree plantation...
TGGTGGGCCGTCGCGCGTCGGTCGGTGATCAGCCGCGCCAGCTCCGCCTTCACCACTTTCCCGGCCGGCCCGCGCGGAAGGTCTTCAAAGAAGTAGAACTCGCGCGGCAGCTTCTCCGGCGACGCGTGCCGGAGGAAGTGCGCCGCGATGTCCTGCTCCGTCGGCTGCGCGCCGGCCCGCACGGCGAGTCCGCTCACGACGACCTCGCCCCAGCGCTCGTCGGGAAGCCCGATCGTCGCGGCGTCGACGATGCCCGGTACTGTGCGCAATACGGCGTTGACGTCCTCGGGATACACGTTGATGCCTCCCGTGATGATCACGTCCTTCTTCCGCCCCACGATCCGGAAGAAACCGTCGGCATCCTCGGTCGCGAGATCGCCGGTGTGGAACCAGCCGTCACGCAGCACCTGGGCGGTCTCTTCGGGCGCGCGAAAGTACCCTTTCATGACGTGAGCGCCCCGCACCACGAGCTCGCCCTCGGAGCCCGCCGGCAGGCGCTGGCCCGCTTCGTCGACGACGCGCACTTCCGCGTCGACGGGCTTGCCAATCGTGCCGACGCGCCGCGTGGCCTCATCCGGCCCGCAGTAGGTCGTTTCGCAGACGGTCTCGGTCAGCCCGTAGACGTTGACGACCTGTGTCCCATACGTCTCCTCGAAGCGCTGCCACAAGCCGGGATCGAGGTAGGCGGCAGTGCTGATCACGAATCGGAACCAGTCCGTGCGCAGCGCATCGTGGTAGCGTTCACCGAGGCTCATCATGAGCGCGAGCAGCGAAGGCACCGCGATCAGGTGCGTGGCGCGCAGCTCATGGCAGGCGTCCACGATCTCGCCGACCTGGTACACGCGGATGCGCATCGGCCGGAGCAGCGTGGCGCCGGCGCAGGCCGCCACGACGACGCCCTGCGTCAGCCCATCCGTGTGGTGCAGCGGCAGGAGGTTCATGAGCCGCGTGCGCGCGTCGAATCGGTATTGGCGCACGAAGGTCGCCATCTGCGCGAACAGCGCGCGCTGGCTGATCTCGACGCCCTTTGGCCGCGAGGTCGTGCCGGACGTGAACAGGATATAGGCCGTGGCGTCGGGGTTCACGCTCGCCGGCGGCGGCGGCACGGCCTCGCTGTCGACGAGCTTCCGGAACACTTTCGCGTCTGTGTCGTCCAGGGCGACGACCGGAAGATCCTTGATCTGTTCCGGCAGCATGCGCTCGACGAGGCGCCGATCCATGATGAGGGCGCCGGGGTCCGCGGCGTCAACCAATGTCGCGAGCTCCGTCGCGCGCGACTCGGGATTCAGCACCACCGCGGTGAGGCCTGTCCGCAGCAGCGCGAGGAAGGTGGTCGCGAGCGCGAGGTCATCGCGGGTCGCGAGCACGACGCGCGCGCCGGGCGCAAGTCGCAGGCGCTTGAACAGGCCGGCGAGGCGCGCGACACGCTCGACGGCCTCGCCGTACGTCAGGCGGTCATCCTCGCCCTGGATGAATACGCGCTTCGGATCAGTCCGTGCCATCGCCTCGAGGAGCGCGACGGCGCCGGATACGGCTTCGGCGGTCATCGGTGCTCGCGCTCGATGCGCTCGAGGTATTGTCGGGCGGTCTCGATGACCTCGCGTGGCACGCCAGCCTTCTGCGCGACCTGCAGGCCGTAGCTGCGGCTTGCGGGTCCCGGCTTCACGGCGTGCAGGAACACGATGCCGTCGCCATGCTCGGTCGCGTCGAGATGGACGTTCGCGACCGACGGGATTACGTCCGCGAGCTCCGTCAGCTCGAAGTAATGCGTCGCGAAGAGCGTGAAGGCCCGCAGCTTCGAGGCGATATGGCCGGCACAGGCCCAGGCAAGCGAAAGCCCGTCATAGGTGCTCGTGCCGCGGCCGATCTCATCCATCAGCACGAGGCTCCGCTCGGTCGCGGCATTGAGGATCACGGCCGCTTCGGTCATCTCCACCATGAAGGTGGAGCGCCCGCCGGCGAGGTCGTCGGAGGCGCCGATACGCGTGAAGATCCGGTCGAAGGGCCCGATCACGGCACGGGTCGCCGGCACATAGCTGCCGATCGAGGCGAGCACGAGGATGAGGGCGGCCTGGCGCATGTAGGTCGACTTGCCGCCCATGTTCGGGCCTGTGATCACGAGCATTCGGCGCGCGTCGGTGAGCTCGAGATCGTTGGGCACAAACGGGTCATCGAGCACGCGCTCCACGACCGGGTGCCGGCCGCCCTCGACGAGCAGGCCCGGCTCGTCGGTTAACTCGGGCTCGACGTAGCGCAGGCTGACGGCGCGCTCGGCCAGGTTCGCGAGCACGTCCGCCTGAGCGAGCGCCGCGGCCATGCGCTTCAGCGAGGCGAGCTCCGCCGTCAGCCGGTCGAGCAGGCCGTCGTAAAGCTCCCGCTCCCGCGCGAGCGCGCGGTCGCGACTGCCCAGCACCTTGTCCTCGAACTCCTTGAGCTCCGGCGTGACGTAACGCTCGGAGTTCTTGACGGTCTGGCGCCGGTGATAATCGGCGGGCGCGCGCTCCGCCTGGCTGCGCGGCAGCTCGATGTAATAGCCCTGGACGCGGTTGTAGGCGACCTTGAGCTGCGAGACACCGGTGCGGCGGCGCTCACGCTCCTCCATCTCGAGCAGGTGGTGGTCCGCGCCGGTCGCGATCGATCGAAGCTCGTCGAGCCCGGTGTCGTAGCCGGCCGCGATGACGCCGCCCTCGCGCAGTAGCGGCGGCGGCGTGAGGACAAGCGCCCGCTTCAGGAGATCGTGCATTTCCTGCCGCGGCGCGAGGCCACTCGCGGCGGCGCCGAGGAGCGGTGCCTCGAGTCCCGACAGGACCGACTGCAGCGAGGGCAACTGGGCGAGCGCCTCGCGCAGTGCCGCCAGGTCGCGCGGTCGCGCCGTCCGCAGTGCCACCCGCGCGAGCACGCGCTCGACGTCGCCGATGCCGCGGAGCGCCTCGTGCAGGCCGTCGTACCGGTCCGCCCGGATGAGGGCGCGAATCGCGCCGTATCGAGCGCGAAGCGCGTCCCGGTCGCGGAGCGGCCGCCGGATCCAGCGCCGCAGCTCGCGCGCGCCCATCGAGGTTGCGGTGCGGTCGATGATGCCGGCAAGCGTCGCCTCGTCGCGCCCGGCGAGGCTCGTGTCGAGCTCGAGGTTTCGCCGCGTCGCCGCGTCCAACAGCAGCGCCTCGTCGCGCGTTTCGCGCGCGAGCGACGTGAGGTGGGGCAGCGCGCCCTTCTGCGTGTCGCGCGCGTATTGCAGGAGGGCGCCCGCGGCGCCGATCGCGATCGTGAGGTCCTCGCAGCCGAAGCCGGCGAGATCCTGGGTGCCAAACTGAGCGGTCAGGGCGCGCCGCGCCGAGTCCTCGATGAAATGCCAGGGTGGGCGCTCGACCACGCGCGCCGCGAATCGGGCATCCGCACCCTCGGGCATCAGCAGCTCCGCCGGCCGCAGACGCTCGAGCTCGGCAATGAGCGCTTCGCGGCCTTCGCCTTCGAGCACGCTGAAGCGTCCGGCCGCGAGATCGAGCCAGGCGAGTCCGAAGCGCTCGCCGTCCGCGGCGAGGGAGGCGAGCAGGTTCTCGCGGCGCGCATCGAGCAGCGCATCGTCGGTGACGGTCCCCGGCGTGACGATGCGGACAACCTCGCGCGTGACCGGGCCCTTGTTCTTCCCGACTTCGCCCGTCTGCTCGCAGATCGCGACCGGCTCACCCTGCTTCACGAGGCGGGCGAGGTAGCTGTCGAGCTTCTCGACGGGCACGCCCGCCATCGGGATCGCGGCGCCGCCCGACTCGCCGCGCTGCGTCAGGACGATGTCGAGCAGCTTCGACCCGCGGCGGGCGTCGTCGTAGAAGAGCTCGTAGAAATCCCCCATCCGGTAGAAGAGGAGGACATCCGGGTTCTCCGCCTTGATGCGCAGGTACTGCTGCATCATGGGCGTGTGGGACTCGAGGCCGGGGAAGAGCGGCGCCGTCTCGGGCCTCGTCTCGGGATTCCTCATTTGAGGCATTATGACGGCCCCGGGCGAGGACGACGACTCATGAGCATCGCTTACCAGATGGATCAGGGCGTTGCGAGCATCACCTTCGACCGCGCCGCAAAGAAGAATGCGATCACCGGCGAGATGTACCTTCAATTCGTCGGGCATCTCAGGCAGGCGAGCGCCGATTCCGGCGTGCGCGCGGTGCTTGTGAGCGGTAGCGGCGGCACTTTCACGGCAGGGAACGACCTCAAGGACTTCTCGAACCCGAAATTTGCGCAGATCGATTCACCGGTGCTCAGCTTCATGCAGGGGCTCGCAGCCTTCGAGAAACCGGTCATCGCGGCGGTCCAGGGACTGGCGGTCGGCATCGGCGTCACGATGCTGCTGCACTGCGACCTCGTGTACCTGGCCGATGACGCCACGCTTTCCATGCCGTTCACCAGCCTCGGGCTCGTCCCGGAGTTCGCCTCCACCTATCTCCTGCCGCTCATCGCGGGGCGGGTGCGCGCATCGGAGAAGCTCCTGCTCGGCAAGCCGTTCCCCGCACACGAGGCGGTCGTCATGGGCCTCGCGAATGCGGTCCTGCCGGCGGCCGACGTCGTGGCGCATGCGACGAAGGTCGCGCGCGCATTCGCGGCGCTGCCGCCCGGCGCGGTGCGCGACACGAAGAAGCTCCTGCGCGAAGCGCAGGCGGCGGCGGTGAAGGACGCGATCTTCCGCGAGGCATCGCACTTCGGGCCGCGACTCGCCGGCGACGAGGCGCGCGAGGCGATCGCGGCAATCATCGAAAAGCGGCCGCCGGATTTCTCGAAGTTCAGCTGAGCCATGCCGATTCCCAGCGATGCGGCGCTATCGAGGCTCGCGCGCCAGGTTGGACAACGGCTAAGCGCGGCGCGGCTCTCGATCGCGACCGCGGAATCCTGCACGGGCGGATTGATCGCCAAGACACTCACGGACATCGCCGGCAGCTCGGACTATTTCGAGCGCGGCTGGGTCACGTACTCGAATGAATCGAAGGTGTCTGAGCTCGGCGTGGACCGCGCAGCGCTCACCCGGCACGGTGCTGTCAGCGAAGCGGTCGCGCTCGCGATGGTCCGAGGCGCCCTCGAGCGGTCGCGCGCGCAGCATGCGGTGGCGGTCACGGGCATTGCCGGTCCGGCGGGTGGCAGTGCGGACAAGCCGGTGGGGCTCGTCTGGATCGGATGGGGACGACGGCAAGGCGACCATCACCGGGTCCACGCCAGGGAGTACCGATTTCGCGGCGGGCGGGATGCGGTCCGCAGGCAGGCTGTCGCCGCGGCGCTGACGGGGCTGCTGGATCCGTGAGCCGTCCCCGCCCGGACGGCCTGCACAAGCTCCGGCTTTTCTTCGCGTTGTGGCCGCGCGATTCGCTTCGCGCCGCGCTCGCGGGGATGGCCGGTCGCGCTGCCGCCGGCATCGAGGGCGAACCGGTGCCGCCCGCCAACTTGCACGTCACCCTGGCATTCCTAGGTATGGTCGCCGGCAGCCAAATCGGGTCGCTCATCGAAATCGGCGGCTCGGACGCGTGGCCGCTCGTCCCCCTTACGTTCGATCGCGTCGAATACTGGACAAGGCCCCGCATCCTGGTCGCGATGCCGACGGACAGGCCGGCGCCGGGTCAGTCCATCGTCGATGGACTGTGGACGGGGCTCGAGCGGAGCGGCCACGTCCGCGAGGCGCGTCCCTGGCAGCCGCACCTGACCCTGATGCGGCGAATTCGCCGTCCGCCCTCGCGTGATCTTCCGTCCCTGGGCCGGGTCGAAGCGGACGGTCGAGACTGGCGACTCGCCCTCGTCGAGTCGACCAGCCATCCCGAGGGACCGCGCTACAAGCCGCTTGCGGAATGGCCGCTCGGAGCGGGAGGGGACAGTCCCCTTTAACCGTATGGCGTTGAAGTTTCTGGACTGTTGCGGACGGTTAAAGGTGACAGTCCCCTAGGTCGCGGCCTGAGCCAGTGCCGCCGTCAGACTGAGGCCGTGAAAAATCGGCCGCGCGACAATTTCAACGTTGTGGAAGTATTTTCCGACGGCGAACCGGGCCGGTTGTGGAATAATCGAACGAGACTCGGAGGATCGAAAGGCATGGAAGACAGCAATCGCAAGAAGGCGCTTTCCGCGGCGCTCAGCCAGATCGAGAAGCAGTTCGGCAAGGGCTCGGTGATGCGCCTCGGCGAGCACCCGGCCAACAACGACATCGAAGTCGTGTCGACCGGGTCGCTCGGACTCGACGTGGCGCTCGGCGTCGGCGGCGTGCCGCGCGGCCGCGTGGTCGAAGTCTACGGGCCGGAAGCATCCGGCAAGACGACGCTCACGCTGTCGATCATCGCGCAGGCCCAGAAGCTCGGCGGCGTTGCCGCCTTCGTGGACGCGGAGCACGCGCTCGACCCGATCTACGCTGAGAAGCTCGGCGTCAACGTCAAGGAGCTCCTGATCTCGCAGCCGGACACCGGCGAGCAGGCGCTCGAGATCACCGACATGCTGGTGCGCTCCGGCGCCGTGGACATCGTCGTCATCGACTCCGTCGCGGCGCTGACGCCGAAGGCCGAGATCGAGGGCGAGATGGGCGAGCTGCAGGTCGGCCTGCACGCGCGCCTCATGTCGCAGGCGCTCAGGAAGCTCACCGGCAACATCAAGCGCTCGAACACGATCGTCGTCTTCATCAACCAGATCCGCATGAAGATCGGCGTCATGTTCGGCAACCCGGAGACGACGACCGGCGGCAACGCGCTCAAGTTCTACGCCTCGCTGCGGCTCGACATCCGTCGCATCGGCGCCCTGAAGAATGGCGAGGAAGTGATCGGCAACCAGACCCGCGTGAAGGTCGTGAAGAACAAGGTCTCGCCGCCGTTCCGAGAAGCGGAGTTCGAGATCCTCTACGGCCAGGGCATATCGCGTGAGGGCGAGCTGATCGACATGGGCGCGCTCCATGGCCTCGTCGAGAAGTCCGGCTCCTGGTACGCCTACGAGGGCGAACGCATCGGGCAGGGCAAGGACAACGCCCGCGCCTACCTGGTGCAGCACCCCGAGGTCGCCGCGAAGATCGAGGCGGCGCTCAGGGCACGGCTCCTGACGCCGCGCCGGCCGGCCGCAGTCGCCAGTGAGGCGGCGGAAGCCTGACCCGGCTGCGCTCGCCGCCCCGGACGACCCGCGGGCGGCCCGCCTCGCGGCCCTGAAACTCCTGAACCGGCGCGACCACGGCGCCCGCGAACTCGCGGCGCGCCTGGTCGCGCGCGGCTTTCTGCGCACTGCGGCGGAGCAGGCGGTCGAGAGCCTGCGCCAGGAGCGCCTCGTGGACGACGGGCGCTTCGCCGAGCATTTCGTCGCGTATCATGCCAATCGCGGCCGGGGACCAGTCGGCATTGCCCATCGCCTGCGCGAGGCGGGCGTTGCCTCCGAAGCCATTGCGGCGGCGGTGGACGCGGGAGCCGCCGACTGGCGCCGGCGCTGCGCCGAGGTCCGGCGCAAGCGCTTCGGAGCGAAACTTCCCGCGACCTGGGCCGAGAAGGGCCGGCAGGCGCGGTTCCTGACCCAACGCGGCTTCAGCGCGGACCAGGTCCGCGCGGCGGTCGGCAGCGAGCACGAGGACTGATGGCGGCTGAGACTGAATTCCTGTCGACCAGCGAGCTCCGGGCGGCGTTCCTGGCGTTCTTCCGTGCGCGCGGCCACCAGGTCGTGCCCTCGTCGCCGCTCGTCCCGGGCAATGACCCGACGCTGCTCTTCACGAACGCGGGCATGGTCCAGTTCAAGGACGTATTCCTCGGCAAGGACAAGCGCAGCTACAACCGTGCGGTGACCAGCCAGCGCTGCGTTCGCGCGGGCGGCAAGCATAACGACCTCGAGAACGTCGGCTACACGGCGCGGCACCACACCTTCTTCGAGATGCTGGGCAACTTCAGCTTCGGCGACTACTTCAAGGCCGACGCGATCGACTTCGCCTGGGACTTCGTGACCGGGACGCTCCGGATCGACCCGAAGCGGCTTTGGGTAACCGTCTACAAGGACGACGACGAAGCGGCCGACCTCTGGCTGAATCGAAAAAAAGTCGATCCCGAGCGCTTCACCCGCATGGATGAGAAGTCGAACTTCTGGGCGATGGGCGACACGGGCCCATGCGGGCCGTGCTCCGAGATCTTCTACGACCACGGCCCGGACATCGCGGGCGGGCCGCCCGGCTCGAAGGACGAGGACGGCGACCGCTACGTCGAGATCTGGAACCTCGTCTTCATGCAGTTCGAGCGTTCGGCGGACGGCACGATGACGCCGCTGCCGAAACCCTCGGTGGACACCGGCATGGGCCTCGAACGCACGGCCGCGGTGATGCAGGGCGCACACTCGAACTACGACATCGACCTCTTCCTCAACCTGATTGCCGCGGCGGCGGAAGTGACCGGGCAGAAGAAGAAGTCGAAGAGCCCTTCGCTGCGCGTCATCGCGGACCACATCCGCGCCTGCTCGTTCCTGATCGTCGACGGCGTGATCCCCGGCAATGACGGCCGCGGCTACGTGCTCCGGCGCATCATCCGGCGCGCGATCCGGCACGGCTACCAGCTCGGCCAGCACCAGCCGTTCTTCTACAAGCTCGTCCCGGCGCTTGCGGCCGAAATGGGCAAGGCCTACCCCGAGCTCGTGAAGGGCGCTGACCATGCGGCGCGGGTGCTGAAACAGGAAGAAGAGCGCTTTGCGGAGACGCTCGAGAACGGCATGACACTGCTCGAGGGCGCGATCACGAAAATGAAAGGCAAGACGATCGCGGGCGAGACCGTCTTCAAGCTCTACGACACCTACGGCTTTCCCGTGGACCTCACCGCCGATATCGCGCGCGAGCGCGGCCTCTCGATCGATCAGCCGGGCTTCGAGAAGGAGATGGAGGCGCAGCGCGAGCGCGCGCGGGCGGCGAGCAAGTTCGGCGTCGACCTGCGCGGGCCCGAGACGCTTGACGCCGCGACTGCGTTCAGCGGCTACGAACAGCTCGTGGACGAAGGACGGATCGAGGCGATCCTGAAGGGCGGCGCCGAAGTGGGCTCAGCCGCCGTCGGCGACGAAGTCCAGATCGCGCTCGACCGCACGCCGTTCTACGCCGAGTCCGGCGGCCAGGTCGGCGATGTCGGCACGCTCACAAGCGGTGGTGCGCGATTCCTCGTGACCGATACGAAGAAGCTCGGGGATGCGCACCTGCACATCGGCAAGGTGGAGGCGGGCAGCTTCCGGAAGGGCGACAAAGTCACTGCGTCCGTCGATGCGGCCACGCGCCAGTCGACGGTGCTCAACCATTCCGCCACGCACCTGCTCCACGCGGCGCTCCGCAAGGTGCTCGGCCACCACGTGATCCAGAAGGGCTCCCTGGTCGCGCCGGATCGACTGCGCTTCGACTTCTCGCACACACAGCCGGTTACGCCGCAGGAACTCGACGCGATCGAGCGCCTGGTGAATTCCGAAATCCGCAAGAACTCCGCCGGCGACATCCGCCACATGCCCTACGACGCTGCGATCAAGTCGGGCGCCATGGCGCTCTTCGGCGAGAAGTACGGCGACGAGGTGCGCGTCCTGAAATTCGGCGATTTTTCCACCGAGCTCTGCGGTGGCACACACGTCTCGCGCACCGGTGACATCGGCTTCTTCAAGATCACGGGTGAAGGCGGCATCGCCTCCGGCATCCGACGCATCGAGGCGGTGACCGGCGAAGGCGCACTCGATACCGTGCGATGGACGGACGCGACGCTGAAGCGCGTCGCCGGCGCGCTCCGGGCGACGCCGACCGAGCTGGAGGGCAAGGTATCCCAGCTGCTCGAGCAGCAGAAGAAGCTCGAGCGCGAAATTTCCGGGCTGCGCGCGAAGCTGGCGATCGGAGGCGGCGCAGCGGACCTCGCCGCGCAGGCCGTGAAAGTCAACGGGGTCACCGTGCTCGCGGCAAAGATCGAGGGCGCGGACGCGCAGACGCTGCGGGACGCGGCGGACCGCTACAAGAGCCGCCTCGAGAACGCGGTCATCGTCCTCGGCGCCCAGGTCGCCGTCGACAAGGTTTCGCTGGTCTCGTCGGTCTCGCCCGCGGTTTCCGCCAGGGTCAGCGCCGGTGCGCTGATCGGCGAGATCGCCAAGCTGGTCGGGGGCCGCGGCGGCGGCCGGCCGGATTTCGCGCAGGCGGGCGGAAACGACCCGTCAAAGCTCGAAGACGCGCTTCGCAAGGTGCCGGAGCTCGTGGCCGCGAAGCTCGGAGGAACCTGACCGACTGCGGTGAGTCGGAGGAGACGTGGGGGTGCTGAAGCTGCCGCTCGCGATCTTCCTGGTGCAGGCCGCCGCGCAGGCGCCTGCACCCGCGCCGGACGTAATGCCGCCACCGCTGCCGCCCCCGATCGTCTCCTCGGAGCGGGCCGAGTCGACGCCGACCCCGACCGTGATGGAGGACATCTCCGTCACGGCCAACGAGCCGCGCTATGTCGCGCCGACGCGCCGCGACAAGATCGGGCGGATCTGGGCGCCGGTCCTCGTAAACGGCAAGGGACCGTTCCGCCTGGTGCTCGACACCGGTGCCAGCCATTCCGCGCTGACCGCGCGCACCGCGCAGCTGGTCGGCATCCCGCTGGACATGCAGCACACGGTGATGCTCCGCGGCGCGACGGGGTCGGTCGAGGTGCCCGTCGTCCCGGTTGATACGCTCGAGTACGGGGACCTCCTGGTCGAGCCGAAGCGCCTGCCGATCGTGCCGGACGCGCTCGGTGGCGCGGAGGGCGTGCTCGGCACCGACGGGCTCGCGAACAAGCGGATCCACATCAGCTTCCGCAAGGACAGCATCACGATCATGCGGTCGAAGGGCGAGCGCGCGGATGACGGCTTCGTCACGATCCCCGTCAAGATGATGCGCGATCGCCTCCTCGTGGTCGACGCCTACCTGGGCGGAGTGGCGGTCAAGGCCGTCATCGACACGGGCGGCCAGGCGACGCTCGGCAACGAGGCGTTGCGCCATGCGCTCGCTGAGCATCGAAAGAAGTACAACGTCGTGAACCCGGACGAGGTGACGGGGGCGACGCTCGACGTCCAGGTCGGAAATCGCGTGCCGACCCCGGCGCTGGCGCTCGGCGAGGTACTGGTGCGGAACCCCGCGATGACATTCGCGGATTTCGCGATCTTCGAGCACTGGAAGCTGAAGGATGAGCCCGCCATGCTGATCGGCATGGACGTGCTGGGTCTCCTCGACACGCTGATCATCGACTACCGGCGCAAGGAGCTTCAGGTGAAGCTGCGCCGGAGCTGAGTCACGCCGCCCTACGCGTCTCCACCGGCAGCGCGCGCGATTCCGCCGTTCGGCGGCGGTTCGTCACCATGCGCTCGTGCAGCTCGCTGATCATCTCGCTGCCCTTCGTACAGCACACGCCCGGGATAAACGCGTGCACGAGGCAGACGATCCCGCCCCAGATCATGCGAAAGCCGAAGCCGATGGCCGCCACGAAATGCTGGCCATAGGTCTCGCCGACGCTCGCCGGATGATCCTTGAAGAGCCGGTTCCAGATGCTCATATCGGTCATCATAGTCCCAACAAACTCACGATTTCTCCCATTTCGTGTGACGCGAGATCCATATTTTGGGAGATTTTGCTAACATCAGGCCATGAACAAGCTTGATCGCATCGACCGCCAGATCCTCGGCTTGATCCAGGCTGACGCTTCCCTGCCCATACAGCAGGTCGCGGACAAGGTCGGCCTCTCCGTGAATCCCTGCTGGCGCCGGATCCGGCAAATGGAATCGGCCGGCATCATTCAGGGGCGCGTTGCGCTCGTCGACCCGGAAAAGGTCGGCCTCGGCCTCACCGTCTTCGTGCGCGTGAAGACGCGCGAGCACAGCGCCGACTGGGCGCGCACGCTCAACGAGGTAATCGCCGCAATGCCGGAGATCCTCGAATGCCACCGGATCGGCGGCGACGTCGACTATCTTCTCAAGGTGGTCGTCCAGAACATGGCGGACTACGACCGCACGTACAAGGAGCTGATCGAGCGGCTGCCGAGCCTGGCCGACGTCTCCGCGCTGTTTTCGATGGAGCGCCTGAAGTCCGTCACCGGCCTGCCGATCCCCGGCGAAAGCTGAAACAATCGCGGCCGCATGGGGCTCATCGTCCAGAAGTACGGCGGCACGTCGGTCGGCTCGGTCGCCCGCATCCACGCCGTCGCGTCGAAAGTGCACGCGCTCGCCCGGGATGGGCATCGCGTCGCGGTCGTCGTCTCCGCGATGGGCGACTCCACGGACCGGCTGATCGAGCTGGCGCGCGAGGTCTGCGGCGAGCCCGATGCGCGCGAGCTCGACGCGCTCCTCGCGACGGGAGAGATGGTCTCGACCACGCTCCTCGCGATGGCGCTGCGCCAAGCCGGCTGCGGCGCGCGCTCGTACAACGCATTGCAGCTGCCGATCGATACGACCGGCCCTGCGGGCCGCGCGCGCATCGAGCGCGTCGGCTGCGAAAGCCTCAGGAAAGACATTGAGGAGGGCATCGTCCCCGTCGTTGCCGGCTTCCAGGGCCGCGCCGCGAACGGCGACCTGACGACCATCGGTCGCGGCGGCTCGGACACGACCGCCGTCGCGCTCGCCGTCGCGCTGAAGGCCGACGAATGCCAGATACTGACCGACGTCGACGGCGTTTACACCACCGACCCGCGCATGGTGCCGGAGGCGCGGCGTTTGCCGACCGTAAGCTTCGAGGAGATGCTCGAGCTGGCGGGGCAGGGCTCTCGCGTCCTGCACCTGCGCTCCGTCGAGTTCGCCGCGCGTCATGGCATGCGGCTCCGCGTCCTGTCGAGCTTCGAGGCCGGGCCGGGCACACTGATCTTTGAGGAGAACCTGAACGTGGAAGCCCCCGTCGTTTCCGGCATCGCCTTCAACCGCGACGAGGCGGCGATCGCCGTGACCCAGGTGCCGCAAGAGGCGGGGGTCGCGCACGCCCTCATCGCGCCCGTGGCGGAGGCCTCGATCGAAGTGGACATGATCGTAATCAACGCGCCGCGCGATGGGCGCGTGGACCTGACGTTTACGGTGCACCGGGACGACTTTGCACGGGCGCTCGAGGTCACGCGAAAGGCCGCCGCGCGCTATGCCGGTGCGGCGGTCGCCGGCGACGACCGCGTGGCGAAGCTCGCGATCGTCGGTTCCGGCATGCGCTCGCATGCGGGCGTCGCGGCCAAGCTTTTCGATACGCTCGGGCGCGAGGGAATCAACGTCCGGCTCGTCTCGACCTCGGAGATCAAGGTCAGTGTGCTGGTCGCGGAGCGGGACCTCGAGCACGCCGTGCGCGCGTTGCATCGGGCATTCGCGCTCGACCGTCCGCCAAGTCCTTGATTTTACATAATAAGGCCCCGCTGAATCCCTGTGCTATCATTTTTGCGCGTTAGATAAGAATCAGGGATGAGAGGGGGATGCCAGCATGCTGATACTGACGCGTCGCGTCGGCGAAGCGCTGATGATCGGTGACAACGTCACGGTGACTGTCCTCGGGATCAAGGGAAACCAGGTCCGCATCGGCGTGCTCGCGCCGAAGGAAGTCGGCGTACACCGCGAAGAGATTTACGAGCGAATCCGCCACGAGAAGCTCGTGCCCGCGGACGACGGCAAGGACTCGGCGACAGTCGTCGCCACCGTCTGAGAGATCCGGCTCGGCCCGCTTTGCCGGCCCACGGGCCGGCACGTATGATTTGCGCCCTTCGGAGAGATGGCCGAGTGGTCGAAGGCGCACCCCTGCTAAGGGTGTATGGGTCAAAAGCCCATCGAGGGTTCGAATCCCTCTCTCTCCGCCATCCATTTACTTCCGCTCGGGCTAATTAGCGCCAGAGCGTCAGCTTTCGGGAAGAGCCTGCAGCCAGGCGACAACCTGGGCCGCGAGCGCGATGCGGTGGTCCTGGAATGAATGGTCGCTCGGCAACGTGACGGCGGTGACCTGGCCGCCGGCGCGCCTCACGGCCTTAGCCAGCTCGCTGTTTTCCGGCCCCTCGGATTGCTCGGCGCCGATCACCAGCAGCGGCCGGCGCGTCAGGTCTCCCGCCCACGCCATGAAATTCCATTCAATGCGATGAGCGACCATTTCGTCGGCGATGCTGCTGGCGGTCGCGCCATGCAGGGAATTGCCGAGGTCGTCGAATTCCTTGGCCGCCAGCGCCGCGCGAGCGGCCCCCTCCGCCTTGGCGAGCTCATCGGCCGACGCTCCGATGTTCCAGGCGTCGATGAGCACGACGCCGAGAAGATCGCGATCCGTCCGCGCATAGGCGGCGCTCGCAAAGCCGCCCATGCTGTGGCCACCCAGCACGATCCGGCGCGTATCGATCGCGAATTTCCCGGCGATGTCTGGTTGCCGTACAAAATCTACGGCTGAATCCGCGTCCTCCAGCACATGAGCAATGGAGAAGTCTCCCGGGCTGCCCCAGGTTCCGCGATAGTGCAGCGTCAATACGTTCCAGCCTGCGCGACGGACGGCCTGGGCGAGGTCGAGGTTCTGTTCGTTGCCGGGAAAGCCATGAAGGAGGATGAGCGTGGGGTGAGGACCCGGGCCGCCCGCAAGATAGAAAAGTCCATTCATACCCACGCCGTGGCTCGGCACGAGTACCTGAGCCGAGCGGGGAGGGTGTGCAGGATCCGGGGCCGGATCGCTGATGACGGCGGACGGAATCGCAGCGCGCGGATCGGCTGCATGCGCCGCGCCGGCGAGCGCGAGCGCCTGCACGATCGCGAGGAGCCATTTCATCCCGCGGCTTCGCGGATGCGATCCGACCAGGTGCGCGTCGAGGCGAGCGCCTTGACCGGGCCCGGGACGCTGTCGAGCAACGAGCGCGCTTCGCGAAGCAACGCGGTTCTGCGTTGCGGGTCGACAAGTGCCTGCACATAAAGCGCGCTCGCCATCTCGACTTTCTGGATTTGGTCGCCGTGGTTGTGGCGGGCGATCTCCCGATGCAGCTTCACGACTGGCTCGATGACCTGCCTGGCCTCGGCGCTCCGGTCCTGGCGCACGAGTGCCAGCGCAATCATCGTTGACTGGCTGGCTTTGACCCGCCCATCGGTCTGGGGATCGATGATCCACTTCTCCTTCGCAGCAAGGGCCGCCCGCGCGCTTTGCTCGGCCGCGGAGTAATCCTTCAACACGAGCTCGGATCGAGCCTTGAGCTCGTTTGCCAGGTAGAGCGTTGCATACTTGTTTTGCTCGTCGGCCTCGTTGATCTTCTGCATTTTCTGAAGCCGTGCGTTCATCTCGGCGCAGATGCCCCTGGCCGAGCGCGCGTCGCCTTCCGCAAACGCGACTTCGGAGTCGACCCTGAGTTTAAGGAGATCCGCGAATGCGGGCGTAGTGCTGGTCGCGGGTTCGCTGGAGCGCAGGTCGGAGGCGTACTTACCGATGTCGGCCGAAAAGCCGCGTGCCTTCTGGAGGTGGCCGGCATCCGCATTGCGTAGCGCTGTGAACGCCAAGAGGTTCAGCTGCACGAGACGCAAGGCCGCGCCGCCTTCGCCGGACACTTTCATGGCCGCGTTGGTCGCATCGTAGGTCTCTAGCGCGTCGTCGATCTCGCCGAGGGCCCAATACGACTCCGCGAGGCTCGAATTGTTGGATCCCAGGTTGTTCTGCGAGATCTTGTTCCCCGGGTCCAGATCGACCAGCGTTTGCTGGACCGTCACCGCGCGGATGTGGAATGGGAGGGCGTCCTGCGGGCGCGACTGGGCGACGGCGGCGTCGCCCAGCGCCGACTGGATGAGCCCTTGGGCAAAAAGCGCGGAGCGGTCGCCAGGCCGCTGGGCAATGACCTTATCGGCCACGGTCGCGCCGTCGAGACCGACCGACCGTGCTTCCTCGAAATTTCCTTCCTGTAGTAGCGCTGAAACCAGCCAGGCCGCGGCCTGCGCGTAGAGCCCTGACACGTAGGTGTCCTTGACCTCGCGTCCACCGAGTTCGCTTGCGACCCTGATCGCCCGGCGGAGCGTTTCGACAGACCGGGAATCGCTGACCACCAACTGCTGGAATCCCAGAGTCGTCAGGTTTCGAACCGCGGTTTCACGGGCAGCGGCCGACGCATCGGGTCGTGCCAACAGCGGGCCCAGCACGTCGACGGCACGCTGCGCCGTCGGCAAACCCGTTGCGTCCTGCCTGTTGCGGAGGATGCCGGCCTGCACCTCCAGGGCCCGCGCGAGGCCTACGACGGTCGCTTCCGAGCCGTCGCCGTCTTTCTGCAGCTTTTCCAGGATCCCGACGCTTTCCGTCGAGGCGTTCCAGGCGGCGTCGAGGTCTCCGAGGCGCCGTTGTGCCCTTGCGTACTGGACCAGCGCCTGCGAAGCCGTGCGCCGCGTCGCGGGGCCCGCCAGCTCGTCGGGCAAGCCATGGAAGTAGTCGATTTCCTGCTTCGCAAGGCTGGCGATGACGTCGAGGCGGCCAGAGCTTTCGAGCTCGCGCGCGAGGCCATCCGTCAGGTAGCCGAGGAGGGTCTCGGCCTGGACGCGCGATTGCTGTGCGACTTCCTCAGCGCGGTTCGCTCGCTGGCTGCTGAAGTACGCAAGGATCGCCGCGACGATCGCACCGACGGCAAGAACGACGCAGACCGCGGCCACCTGGCGGGCGCGAACGAGTGAACGTCGTGCGGCGGCGGCGCGCTCCTGCTGCTCGGCAAGCATCCGCTCCGTCGCCTCGCGCGCCTCGCGCTCGTGGCGCAGGTTGCGGCTCGCCTTGACGACGCCGGTGAGCACGTCGTGCGTCAGCTCGACGCGGCGCATGTCGAGCCGCTCCTCGACGCGAAGCAGGCGCCGGTTCACGAGCAGCGGCAAAGTCTCCGGCGGCGCGCCCGCGGCGACGAAGTGCGAGCGCAGTGTCTCTTCCGCGAGGTTCTCGCGGAAGCCGGACTCGGTCAGGAGCTCGTCCTCGATGATCCGGCGCACGGCCGCGGGCTGATCGGCGAGAGCGCGCTCGTAGAAATTGCTGAGGATGGTGTCGTGCGAGCCGGCCAGCAGGTCGAGCGAAATCTCGTCGCGTCCCTGTGCGATGCGCGTGTCGTTGAGCTCGCGGCAGATGAGGCTGAGGAGCGAAGGCTCGACTTCGGCGTTTGCGATCTCCGAGCCTCCGGCGACGAAGCGCACAATCGCCTCGGCGACCTCCTGCGACACGAGGCCCTTGCCGGGACCCAGCACCGCCTCGAGTCCCTGCCGGCCCGTCATCGGCGCGAGGCGCAGGCGATTCTGCGTGATGCTCGGCATCTTCGACTTCAGGCTCTCGAGCGGCGCGAGGTAGTCCTCGCGCAGCGCGATCAGCACGCGGTAGTCGCCGCGTGCGAAGTCGAAGCGCTCCGCCGTCGAATCGTCTTGCTCCAGCTTCGCCTCGAGCTCTCGCGGCGGGCGGTTCTCGACGAGGTCCGCGAGGTCCTCGATGAAGCGCGCGGCGCGCGCACGACCGGCCTCGTCCGTCTGCGCGAGCGTGAAGATCTCCTCGAACTGGTCGAAGATCAGGAGCGGGATGAGCGGCTTGCCGGCCTCGTCGAGGAGCACGTCGTCGCGGTGATGCAGGAACTCCCAGAGCGACTCGCCCGCCGAGGCGACGCCGACCTGCGTCCACTGACCGGCGTGGCGTGCGGTCTGCAGGATCGTCTGTTTGATCTGCTCAGCCGGCTCCGGCGCATCGGCGGAGTAGGCGATGCGGACGTAGATCGGGCAATAGCCATGACCGCGGAGGCGCGGCACGAGCCCGGCGCGCAGGATCGACGTCTTGCCGAGCCCGGACTGGCCGAACAGCACGGTGAGGAGCTTGCGCTGCACGCGCCGCGCGAGCTCGGCGACTTCCTCGTCGCGCCCGTAGAAGAACCCTCGCGTATCCTCGCTGAAAGAATCGAGACCGAGCCAGGGATGGCGCTCGTCGATCCCCGACGTGCCGAGGTCTTTCGGCTCGGCGCTCACGGCCGGCGCGCCTGCGTGAGGTCGGCGAGGCGTTGCGCGAACTCGGGCGTCACTTCGCCGTCGGCCAGGCGGGTGAAATGCAGCGCCTTGAAGCGCTCGGGCACGAGCGCGTTTCCGGCGTTGGTGTCGTCGACGGTCACTGGCAGCACGAACAGGGCCGCGTCGGCCATGTTGCGGGCGCGGTCGAGCGCGTAGCTCCACTCGCGCCGGAAGTAGGCCTCGTGCCGGCGCTCGGTGGCCGCCGAGATGACCGGGATGAAGTACGAGCAGCGCGCGATGTTGCGCTGGATCTTGCGGTCGTAGTCGTCGCCGCTCTCGAGGCGCTCCATGTCGAACCAGGTCGTCACGCCCGCGGCCTCGAGCCCGGCCTTGAGGCGCTGCACCGCCGGGAGATCCTCGCGCGCGTAGCTGATGAAGACGGCGTTGTCCGGCATTTCCCGGGCGGGCGGCAGGAAGCGGACCGTGCCTGCGCTCGCGGCGCCGCCCGCGACCGGCTTCCGCCGAGCAGCCAGCCGTTCGTGCAACTCGTGCACGAATCGTTCGGCGCCGACGTAGATGCGCGTGCGGACGCTCACCTGCTGGAGGAAGGCCACGAGGCGCTCGTCCTCGCTCGTGTGGTCGTCGGCCATCACTTCGCCGACGTCGCGCGGATCGGACAGGCGCTGGCGCTTCGCCATGCGCAGGAACAAGCGCGCGAGCCAGTTCGTGAAGTTGCTGCCAATGAAGAGGAGGTGATTGTGCTCGAGCTCGTGGAACAGCTTCTCGGGCGCGAGGTGCTCACTCTGCAGCGCGCAAATGAATTCCAGCAGGTCCTCGTCTGAGATGACGTAGGTCGGCGAGGCGGAAAGGCGGCCGAAGAGGTGATAGACGACCGGCCGCTGGAGCCGATCGCGCTCCGACGGCAGGTCGGTCACGCGATTTGGGGAATAGGCCAGCACTTCTGTGCTGGACGCGCCGCCAAACCGCTCCAGGTTGACGGCTGCCTCGAGCAACGGGTCGAAGGTCGTCGTGACGAAGAGGTCGAACTCGGGAATCGCCGCCAGTTGGCGGAGCGCGACCGGCGGCTCGAAGGCGGCGTCCTTGATGATGCCGCGCAGGCGCACGTACGCTTCCTCGCGCCGTCCGCGCGCCCCGAGGAACCAGCAGACGACGTCGTTCAGCGTGTACGGCTGCGGAAGCTGTGAGACGTCGACGTTGAGTCGCCGCGCCAGCTTCTCGGCGAGCCAGTCATAGAGGAGGCGGGGGCCGGCGTCGGTTTCGACCAGGAGGAGCTCCGGGCCGACGATCGGGATGACTCGCCGATCCTCGATGAAGCTCAGCAGGTCTTCCCAGGCATCCTCGTCCAGGGAGCTGTGCTGCAGGAGGGACGCGGCATTGACGCTCAAGCAGCGACCCGAGCGGTATTAAGTTCAAGGCTCAACCGGCACCCCCCAGGACCCGTGATTGCCAGGTCCGCGCCGAACGATACTGGTCTAACGAGCAGCCTGTCCAATTCCGGTCGTGGGCGCGGCTTCGGGTCGCTTCGCCGGCCGTACGCGGAACCCGCGCAGCACGACCACGAAAAAGACCGGCACGAAGAACACGGCGAGGAAGGTCGAGGTCAGCATGCCGCCGATGACGCCGGTCCCGACCGCGTGCTGGGCGCCGGATCCCGCGCCGCTCGCCAGCGCGAGGGGCAGAACGCCCGACATGAAAGCGAGCGAAGTCATGAGGATCGGCCGCAGTCGCCGGCGCGCGGCGTGGATCACCGCTTCGACGAGGGCCATGCCCCGGTCGAAGTTCTCCTTGGCGAACTCGACGATGAGCACCGCGCTCTTGCCCGCGAGACCGATCGTCACAAGCAGACCCACCTGGAAGTAGGCGTCGTTCGTGAGGCCGCGGCTGAGCGTCAGGAGCACGGCGCCAATCACGCCGAGCGGCACGACAAGGAGTACGGTGAGCGGGATCGACCAGCTTTCATAGAGCGCTGCGAGGCAGAGAAAGACGATTGCGATCGACAACGTGTAGAGCAGCGGCAGCTGCGCGCCGGACTTCTTTTCCTCGTAGGAGAGGCCGTTCCACTCAAGGCCGACGCCAGCGGGCAGGTGCGAGACGATCTCCTCCATCGCCGCCATGGCCTCGCCCGAGCTGCGCCCGGTTGCGGGCGCGCCTTGGATCTGGAAGGCCGGCACGCCGTTGAAGCGCGTGAGCTTCTGCGGACCATAGGTCCACTCGCCCCGGGCGAAGGCGGAGAAGGGCACCATGCCGCCTTCGCCGTTTCGTACGTACCACTGGTTCATGTCGTCGGGCTGCATGCGTGAGCGCGGGTCGCCCTGCACGTACACGCGCTTGACGCGGCCGCGGTCGATGAAGTCGTTCACGTAGGTTGAGGCCCAGCCCGTCTGCAGCGTTTGGTTGATGTCGGCGATGGAAACGCCGAGCGCGCTCGCTTTCTCGCGGTCGATGTCGAGCTTGAACTGCGGCGCGTCCTCGATGCCGTTGGGTCGGACGCCCGCGAGCCTCGGATTCTTGGCGGCCTCGGCGAGCAACTGGTTGCGCGCCGCAAGGAAGGCGTCGCGCGTCAGCCCGCCGCGGTTCTGCAGCATCATGTCGAAGCCCGCGGTGTTGCCGAGCTCGAGCACCGCGGGCGGCGGCACCGCGATGATGTTCGCCTCCTTGATTTCTGCGAAGTACCTGTTCGCTCGTGCGAGGAGGGCGTCCATCTGCTGCGAAGCGTCCTTGCGCTCGTCCCAGTCCTTGAGCTTGATGAAGAGCAGTCCCGCGTTCTGTCCGGTGCCGGCGAAGTTGAAGCCGTTCACGGTGAGCACGCCGTCGACCGTGTCCTTCTCCTCGTTCGTCATGTACTGCTGAGCCTTGTCGAGGGCCTGCCAGGTGCGCTCGCGCGAAGCGCCGGGCGGCGTCTGCACCTGGCTGAACATGAAGCCGGTGTCCTCGTTCGGCAGGAACGACGACGGGACCTGCGTGAACAGCGCGGCCATGACGCCGACGAGCGCAAGGTAGACGAGCATCGAGCGGCCGGTGCGCGCGAGCATGCGCTCGAGCCCGGACGCGTGCGCGGCCCGGCCGCGCTCGAACCAGCGGTTGAACCAGGCGAAGAAGCCGTGGTGCTCGACGTGGCCGGAGGGCGGCAGCGGCTTCAGGATCGTCGCGCAGAGCGCCGGCGTGAGCACGAGCGCGACCATCACGGAAAGCGCCATCGCGGACACGAGCGTGATCGAGAACTGGCGGTAGATGACGCCGATCGACCCGCCGAAGAATGCCATCGGCACGAAAACGGCGGCGAGCACGAGCGCAATGGCCACCAGCGCGCCCGTGATCTGGTCCATGGACGTTCGCGTCGCCTCGAGCGGCGTCAAGTGCTCCTCGGCCATCACGCGCTCGACGTTCTCGACGACCACGATGGCGTCGTCGACGAGGAGCCCGATGGAGAGTGCCATGCCGAACATCGTGAGGGTATTGATCGAGAAGCCGAACGCGGCGAGCACGCCGAAGGTGCCGAGCAGCACGACGGGCACCGCGATGGTCGGGATCAGCGTCGCGCGCGCATTCTGGAGGAAGAGGTACATCACGAGGAACACGAGCACGACCGCCTCGAACAGCGTCTTTACGACCTCGCGGATCGAGGTGCGCACGAAGGGCGTCGTGTCGAGCGGGTAGACCACTTCGAGCCCGCGCGGGAAGAAGGGCGCGAGGTTGTCGAGCGTCTCGTGGATGCCCTTCATGGTCTCGAGCGCGTTCTGCCCGGCGGCGAGGCGGATGGCGACGCCGGCGGCCGGCTTGCCGTTGTACTTGGTGTCGCGGGTATAGCTCTCGGCGTTCAGCGAGACGCGCGCGACGTCCCCGATGCGCACCTGCGAGCCGTCCGGGTTGACGCGGAGCAGGATGTCGCTGAAGGCCTCGGGCGTCGACAGGCGCGTCGGGCCGATGATGCTCGCGTTGATCGCCTGGCCGGGCGCCGCCGGCAGGCCGCCTATCGAGCCGGCCGACACCTGCACGTTTTGTGCGCGGATCGCGGCGACGACGTCGCCCGTCGTGAGGCCGTAATTGACGAGCTTGGCCGGGTCGAGCCAGACGCGCATCGCGTATTGCGCGCCGAAGATCGTGACGTCGCCGACACCCTTCGTGCGATTCAGCGGGTCAAGGAGGTTGGTCGCGACGTAGTCGGTCAGCTCCTCGTTGCTCATGCTGTTGTCAGTTGAGATGAAGCCGAGCACGACGAGGTAGTTGCGGGCCGGCTTGTTGACCCGCACGCCCGCCTGCTGCACCTCCTGCGGCAGGCCTGGCATCGCGAGCTGGAGCTTGTTCTGCACCTGCACCTGCGCCGTGTCCGGATCCGTGCCCTGCGCAAAGGTCAGAGTGATCGTCGCCGTGCCGTCGGCCTGCGCGTCGGAGGTGAGGTAGTCGAGGTTGTCAATGCCGTTCAGTTGCTGCTCGATGACCTGGACCACCGTGTCCTGAAGCGTCTGCGCGGAGGCGCCCGGATAGCTCACGTTGATGCCGATAATCGGCGGCGCGATCGCGGGGTATTGCCGGACCGGAAGCGTGAAGACGGCGAGCCCGCCCGCGATCATGATCACGATCGCGATCACCCACGCGAAGATCGGGCGGTCGATGAAGAAGCGGGACACCATGCGCCGACGTCAGTGCGTCTGGGGCGTTGCCGTGCCCGCGGGTCCGGCCGCGAGCTCCTCGGCGGCGGGCACGACCTTGACCACCGCGCCCGGCTTTGCCTTCTGCAGTCCGTCGACGATCACGCGATCGCCGGGCGCGAGACCCGCGGTGATCAGCCAGGCACCGTCGATCACGCGGTCGGCCGTGACTGTCCGCTCCGCGACCTTGTCGTCTTTGGCGACGATCAGGACGGTCGCGTTACCCGCGGGAGTCCTGGATACGCCGCGCTGCGGAACGAGGAGCGCCGCGGAACGCACGCCCTGCGAGAGCTTCGCCCGTACGAACATGCCGGGCAGCAGCTCGCGGTCCGGATTCGGGAAGACGGCACGCAGTGTCACCGAGCCGGTGCTGGGATCCACCGACGCCTCGGACACCTTGAGCCGCCCGTGCGGGCCGTATTCGCTGCCATCCTCCAGCGTGAGGGCCACCTCGGGGTCGGCATCGCCCTGCACCAGCTCGCCGCTCGTGAGCTGGCGCCGGAGTCGGAGGATCTCCGTGCTGGACTGCGTGATGTCGACGTAAATCGGGTCGAGCTGCTGCACGGTCGCGAGCGGCGCCTGCTGGCCGCTCGTGACGAGAGCGCCCTCCGTGACGAGCGTGCGGCCGATGCGGCCGGCAATAGGGGCGAGCACCTGCGTGTAGACGACGTTGATGCGCGCGGCGTCGACGGCCGCGCGCGCGGAGGCAACGTCTGCATCGGCGCGCTGGTGGGCCGCGATGGCCTCGTCGTTCTGCTGCTTCGACACGGCGTTCGTGCCGATGAGCGACGCGTAACGCTCCTCGAGGAGCCGGGCCGTGACCGCCTGCGCCTCGGCGCGCTTCAGCGCGGCCTGCGCGGAGGCGAGCGCAGCCCGGTAGCTGCTGTCGTCGATCTGGAAGAGCTGCTGGCCGGACTTGACTTCGGTGCCTTCGGCGAACAGCCGCTTTTTCACGATGCCGGTGACTTGTGGGCGCACTTCGGCGACGCGATAGGCGGTGGTCCGGCCGGGAAGCTGGTCCGTGATCTCGACGGGGTGCGCGCGGAGCGTCACGACGCTGACTTCGGGCGGAGGCGGCGGGGCGGGTTCGCCGCCGCCGCATGCAGCGAGCAGGAGCGTCGCGGCGGCTACCGCGATCCCTGCGCGCACGGACGTTTCAGGCGGCTTCCGCATCCCGCACTCCGTTCGCGAGCATGCGCCCGAGGAACTCGTTCAAGCGGGCGAGCTCGTCCTTCCTGAAGCCGTCGAGATGCACGTTCATGCCGTCGACGACGATAGGCCAGATCTTTGCCGCGACCCGGCGGCCCTTCGCCGTCAGGTGCAGGTGGACGACGCGCCGGTCCTCCGCGCTCCGCTCGCGGCGGAGGAGCTTTTTCTCCTCGAGCCGGTCGAGCATGCGCGACATCGAGGCAAAGCCGACCTGGCTCACGCGCG
>Ga0075425_100001366_pt1 | contig 23947 bp, 24 predicted proteins | sample SoiMethybrSBSTD4_FD_75300 | JGI IMG/M metagenome (GOLD analysis project Ga0075425, IMG submission 75300) | Bulk soil microbial communities from a Populus tree surrounding site in Tennessee, USA - Soil MetaG P. TD hybrid SBSTD4 | ecosystem: Environmental > Terrestrial > Soil > Tree plantation...
GACGTCGAGCTGCGCATCGCCACCATCCCCACGTCCAACGGCCTCGAGGACGTCGTCATGCGCCTGCTCGCCGGCACCGCGGCGAAGCCCGTAGACGAGCTCGGCTTCGACGGCGAAGCGCTCGAGGCGATCAAGGGCGTCATCTCGCGCCCGCACGGGCTCTTCCTGGTCTGCGGGCCGACCGGCTCGGGCAAGACGACGACCCTGCACTCGCTGCTCGGCTTCCTCAACACGCCCGAGCTCAAGATCTGGACCGCCGAGGACCCGATCGAGATCACCCAGGCGGGGCTGCGCCAGGTGCAGATGAACCCCAAGATCGGCTGGACCTTCGCCGCAGCGCTGCGCAGCTTCATGCGCGCCGACCCGGATGTCATCATGGTGGGCGAGATGCGCGACGCGGAGACCGCCAAGATCGGCATCGAGGCCTCGCTCACCGGGCACCTCGTGCTCTCCACCCTGCATACCAACAGCGCAGCCGAGAGCGTGGTGCGCCTGCTCGACTTCGGCATGGACCGCTTCAACTTCGCCGACGCCCTGCTCGGCGTGCTGGCGCAGCGGCTGGTGCGCAAGCTCTGCACGGAATGCCGCGCGAAGCACGAGCCGAGCGTCAAGGAGATGGAGGAGCTGGCCCTCGAGTACTGCGACGGCGACGGCGACGCGGCCGATAAGACCGTAAAGCGCTGGCGGCAGGCGAAGCCGACCCTGTTCCGGCCCAAGGGCTGCAAGGCCTGCGACCGGACCGGCTACAAGGGCCGGCTGGCAGTCTACGAGCTGATGATCGCCGACGCCACGGTCAAGCGGCTGATCCAGACGCAGGCGCCGGTGAGCGAAATCGCCGCCGCGGCGATGAAGGCGGGCATGCGCACCCTCAAGCAGGACGGCATAGACAAGGTTCTGAAAGGACACACCGACATGCAGCAGGTCAGAGCGGTATGAAGGCGCCGACGCAGCGCTTCGACTGGAAGAACCCGTACGCGTGGCCGCGCAAGCCGCTGCTCGCGCGGAACGCGGTGGCGACCTCGCAGCCGCTCGCCGCGCAGGCCGGCCTGCAGATGCTGGCCGAGGGCGGCAGCGCGGTCGACGCCATCCTTGCCACCGCGATCACGCTCACGCTGGTCGAGCCCGTGTCCAACGGCATAGGGTCGGATGCCTACGCGATCGTCTGGGACGGCCGCAGGCTGCACGGCCTCAACGCCTCGGGCCGCTCGCCCGAGGCCTGGACGCTCGACTACTTCAAGGGGCGCAACGCGATGCCGGTGCGCGGCTGGGACACGGTGACGGTGCCGGGCTGCGTCGCCGCGTGGACCGAGCTGCACGCGCGCTGGGGCAAGCTGCCCTTCAAGCGCCTGTTCGAGCGCGCGATCCAGTACGGGCGCGAAGGCTTCCTCGTCTCGCAGACCATCGCCGGCCAGTGGGCGAAGCAGGTGCCCGAGCTCAAGGACCAGCCGGGGTTCGCAAAATATTTCCTGCCGGAGGGTAGCCCTCCCAGCCCGGGCCAGCGCTTCACGTTCAAGGACCACGCCAAGGCGCTGGAGCGCATCGCGGCGACCAAGGGCAAGGCCTTCTACAAGGGCGAGTACGCCGAGCGGCTCGAAGCGGCGGCGAAGAAGCAGGGCGGCGCGCTTCGCGCCTCCGACATGGCGGCGAACAAGCCCGACTGGGTGAGACCCCTGGAGATGGGCTACCGCGGCTACACGCTGCACGAGATCCCGCCCAACGGCCAGGGCATCGTCGCGCTGATGGCGCTCGGCATGCTCGAGCATTTCGAGCTGCGCTCGCACCCGGTCGACGGGCCCGACAGCCTGCACCTGCAGATCGAGGCGCTGAAGCTCGCCTTCGCCGACGCGCGCGCCTTCGTTGCCGACATCGACTACATGAAGGACGTTCCGCCCGCCGCGCTTCTGGACAAGGATTACCTGCGGGGAAGAGCAAAGCTGATCGACATGAAGCGCGCGCAGGACTTCGGCCACGGCACGCCGCCGAGAAGCGGCACGGTGTACCTCACCGCGGCGGACGCCTCGGGCATGATGGTGTCGTTCATCCAGTCGAACTACATGGGCTTCGGCTCGGGCGTGGTGGTCGACGGCATCTCGCTGCAGAACCGCGGCGGCACCTTCGTCGTCAAGCCCGGCCATCCGAACTGCGTCGGCCCGAAGAAGCGTCCCTACCAGACCATCATCCCGGGCTTCGTCACCAAGGACGGCAAGCCGGTGATGAGCTTCGGCGTAATGGGCGGCACCATGCAGCCGCAAGGCCATGCGCAAGTGCTGGTGCGCATCGCCGAATACGGCCAAAGCCCGCAGGCGGCGTGCGACGGCCCACGCTTCCGCGTAGTGCAGGGCATGGACGTGAGCGTCGAGGACGACGGCTTCGCGCCCGCGACGCTGGAAGAGCTGCAGCGCCGCGGCCACCGCATCGTCACCATCGACGACTACAACCAGTTCGGCAGCTGCCAGGCGATCTGGCGCCTCGAGGGCGGCTACTTCGTGGCGAGCGACCCGCGCCGCGACGGCCAGGCGGTGGGCTTCTGATGCTCAAGATCTGGGGACGGGTGAATTCCGTCAATGTGAAAAAAGCGCTGTGGGCCGTCGAGGAGCTCGGCCTCAAGTACGAGCGCGTCAACGCCGGCATGGAGCACGGCGTGACCAAGACGCCCGAGTACCTGAAGATGAATCCGAACTCGCTCGTGCCGACGATCGACGACGACGGCTTCGTCCTGTGGGAGTCGCACACCATCGTGCGCTATCTCTGCGCCAAGCACAGCATGGGCAGGCTCTGCCCCGCCGAGCTCAAGGCGCGCGCCGACGCCGAGCGCTGGATGGACTGGGGGTTTACCTTCCAGCGCGCGATGCGCGACGTGTTCTGGGGCCTGATCCGCACCCCGCCCGAAAAGCGCGACATGAAGGCGATCGAGGCCGGTCGGCAACAGGTCATCAACCTCATGCCGGTGCTCGAGCAAAACCTGGCGCAGAAGAAGTACGTCACCGGCGCAGTCTTCACGATGGGCGACATCCCCATCGGCTGCGAGGTGCAGCGCTGGATGCGCGTGCCGATCGAGCGGCCGCGCTACCCGGCGGTCGAGGCGTGGTTCGAGCGGCTGCGCGAGCGGCCGGCGTACGCGAAGCACGTCGACTTGCCACTGACGTGAATCGCGTCGCGCTGGTCACCGGCGCGGCGAGCGGCATCGGCCTCGCCATCGCCGAGCGCTTTGCGCGCGACGGCTGCAAGGTGGTGCTTGCCGATGTGAACGAGCCGGCCGGCCGCAGCCACGCGCAGCGCCTCGGTGGCACTTTCCTCCGGGCCGATCTTTCCGAGAGAGAAGGGTGCAAGGCGCTCGTCGACGAGACGCTGCGCGCGCACGGCACGGTGCACATCCTGGTCAACAACGCGGGCTACCAGCACGTCGCGCCGATCGAGGAGTTCCCCGAGGAGCAGTGGCAGCGGATGATCGGCCTGATGCTCACCGCGCCCTTCCTCCTCACGCGCTACTGCTGGCCGGCGATGAAGCGCCAGAAGTGGGGTCGCGTGCTCAACATCGGCTCGATCCACGCGCTCGTCGCCTCGCCCTTCAAGGTCGGCTACATCTCGGCGAAGCACGGCCTGGTCGGCCTGACGCGCACCGCCGCCCTCGAGGGCGGCGCGCACGGCATCACCGTGAACGCGATCTGCCCGGCCTACGTGCGCACGCCGCTGGTCGACAACCAGATCGCCGATCAGGCGAAAGCGAATCGCATGTCGCCCGACGAGGTAGTGCAGAAAATCATGCTCGAGCCGGCGGCGGTGAAGCGCCTGATCGAGCCCGCCGAAGTCGCCGACTACGCCGCTTACCTCTGCTCGGAGGCCGCCGGCGTGATCACGGGCGCCGCGCTAGCAATGGATCTCGGCTGGACCGCTCGCTAGCCGCGAGCTTCTTCACCCGCGCGTAGAACGCATCGAGGCTGCCCGACTCGGCGAGCAGCTGCTCGAGCGCCGGCACCAGCTCGTTGTAGAGCGCGATCGAGACGAGGAAGGCGTTGTTCGGCTCCGCCGGCACGAACCCCGGGAAGTCCGCGCGCAGCCGGTCGAACTCCGCGCGCTTGGCGGCGAGCTTTCCCTCCCGAGTCAGATCCGACTTGTAAGCCGCGGCCAGGCGCTCGCGCGCCTCCTTGACGCGCGCGGCCAGCTCGCGCTTTCGCGCCTGCGCGGCATGGAAAGCCTCCAGGTCTGCGCCGCGCCCCTGCGACTCGAGCCAGCGGCGCACGCCCTCGTCCTCGACCACCACGGCGAAGGACTCGTTGAAGGTGGTGTCGTCGCGCGCGTAGGCGACCTGGTGCGCAAGCTCGTGGAAGATGAGGCGCGCCACCTGCGACTCCGGGTAGGCGATGAAGGTCGACAGCAGCGGGTCGTCGAACCAGCCGAGCGTCGAGTAGGCGAGGACGCCGCCGACATACACGTCGTAGCCCTCGCCGCGCAGGCGCGCCGCGTGGCGCTGCGCCGAGCTCTCGGAGAAGAAGCCGCGGTAGCTGACGCAGCCGGTGAAGGGGAAGCATTCCTGCCGGGGCTCGACCGAGAACTGCGGTGCGGCGAACACGTTCCACACCACGAAGCGGCGGCCGAGGTCGGCGTAGCTGGTGTAGCTCCCGTTCTTCGGCAGGTGCAGCTCGCGCGAGGCGAACTCGCGGATGCGGCGCGCGGCTTCCAGGCGAGCCTTGAGCTCGGGCGGCGTGTCCGGGTCGGCGAGCCACGCCTCGACCGGTCGCGCCTGCGAGAGGACGCTCAGGTGGCCGCTGATCGCCTGCCCGTAGTAGGCGATCGATTCGCAGCCGGCGCAAAGCGCAAGCGCCAGGGCCGCGGCGAGCACCCTCATGCGAAGCGCCCCGCCTCGAGGAAGCGGTCCACCAGGCGCGCGATGCGTGCGGAGACGATGAGCACGCTGTGTCCCTGGCGCACCAGGACGCGGCCAGCCATGCCGTCGACGGTGGTTTCGTCGACGCGCACGACGCCGTCGTTCGGTCCCGGAAGGAGGCCCAGCGCGAGCCCCAGCCCGAAAGGCAGCGTACCGGCAACGACGCCGAGCGGCTCTGGCCGCGTCCAGCGCGCGTCGCAATGCTCCCAGCGCGAACGGCTGGCGCCGAGCATCCAGCGCCCCAGGGCCGCTCCGCCCAGGCGCCGGCCGGCCTGGCAGCCGCGCACCGGCGAGCCGAGCAGCACGACGCGTCCGGCGGAGATGTCGCGATGGCGGCTGAGCATGTCGAAGATCAGCACGCCGCCCAGGCTGTGCCCGACGAAATGCACCGGGCGGCCGCCGTAGGCCTCTTGCACGAAGCGCGCCAGCCCTTCGGTGTTTTCCGCCGGCGCCGCGCGGGTGTCGTAGGCGAAGCTGCGCACGGCATACCCGATGCGTCCGAGCCGGGCGCCGAGCAGCGTAAGCGCGAGCGTCGGCATCCACAACCCGCCGACCAGCACCACCTCACCGCGCACCAGGCTTTTTCCGCAGCGCCTCGAGCAGCCGTTCCGCGCGATGCACGACCGGGTAGTCGACCATCTGGCCGTCGACCTGGACCGCCGCCGAGCCCGCGCGCTCGGCCTCGCGGAACGCGGCGACGATGCGCTCGGCGGCGGCGACTTCCTCGGCCGAGGGCAGGTAGGCGGCGTTGACCGCGGCGATCTGGTCGGGGTGCACGCACATGCGCCCCTGGAAGCCGCCGCGCCGGCTGCGCTCGAGCGAGCGCTGGAACGCCGCAGTCTCCTTGAAATGGAACCAGGGGCTGTCGATCGGGTTCTCCATGCCGGCGGCGCGCGAGGCGAGCACCAGGCGCGCGCGCGCGTCGGCAAGCTCGTCTTCCTCGAGCGTCGGCGCCAAGCCGACGTCGTTGGCGTAGTCTGCGGCGCCGAAGGCGACGCGCCGCACCCGCCAGGCCGCGCGGTACACGCGCAGGTTGCGCGCCTGCACGATGCGGTCGATGCGCTGCACGCCGGCCGCGGTCTCGATGATCGGAATCAGGTCGATCGAGCCTTCGGCGATGCCGCGCTCGCGCTCGAGGTTCGCGAGCAGCCAATCGACCGCGTGCAGGCTGGCCGCGCTCTCGATCTTGGGAACCACGACGCCGTCCAGGCCAGGCTGCACCGTCTCGACCAGGTCGCCGTGGCAGAACGGCGTCGAGGGCGAGTTGACGCGCACGTAGACCAGGCCGCGGCGCGGGCGCTTCACCGCCTCGGCGACCGGCTTGCGCGTCGCCGCCTTGTCGGACACCGCGACCGAGTCCTCGAGGTCGAGGATCACGGCGTCGGCCTCGAGGCCCAGGGCCTTCTCGACGCGCCGCGGCACGTTGCCCGGCGCAAACAGGAGCGAGCGGATCATTGCAGCGGCACTCGCTCGTCCCACTGCGGGTAGGGCTTCACGGCATCCGCCGCCACCGGCGAAGCGCGCCCTTTCAGCACCTGCACGAGCCGCGGCTGCATGCCGAGCTGCGCGCCGGTGGCGGGGTCGACGCGATAGGTGCCCAGGAGCGTGTCGGCCTCGAGCGCGGCAAGCGCGGCGCGCAGCTTTTCGGGCTCGGCCGTTCCGGCGCGGGCGACCGCGGCCGCGAGCACCTGGCCGGCGGCGTAGCCCGCCGCGGCGAGCGGTCCCGGCGGCGTGGCCCACTTCAGGCGGTAGGCGCGCACGAAGCTCGAGTTGCCGGCAGTGGCGAAGCGCGGGTCGTATTCGCTCGAGGCGAGCGTGAACTCCGCGTCCTGCCCGACCCGATCGACGAAGGCCGCGTCCGAAGCCCCGCGCGCGTAAAAAAGGTGCGGCGCGAAGCCGTGGCGCTTGAACGTTTTCACCATTTCGGCCGCATCGCGCGCGTCGCCGAAGGCGATCCACCCGTCCGCATCGGCGCCCATCGCCTGGTAGAGCTGCGGCAGGAAGTCGACCGTAGAGCGCGGATAGACCTCGACGAGCGCGACCTTCAGGCCGAGCCTCGCCGCCTGCACCTGCGCTGCCTCGGCCATCTCGCGCGAAGCGGCGTCGTCGCGCCCGAGGATGTAGAGGGACTTGACGCCGGCCGCGGCGGCGGCGCGCAGCGGGCCCTCGGCATAGGCGGAATAGGGCGCGACCGTCTGGAACACATAGCGCGGCGCACGCTTGTGCACCTGCAGGGACGGCCCCGCCGCGTTCAGCATCACGCGCCGCAGGCGCTCGGCCTCGGCCGTCGCGGCGAGCGTCGCGGCCGAGCCGTACGGGCCGATCAGCACCCCCGCCCCTTCGCGCACGAGCTCGACGTACGCGCTCGCCGCGCGCGCGCCTTCGGAGCCGTCGTCGGCGAGGCGCAGCTCGACCGGCTTGCCGAGCAGGCCGCCGGCGGCGTTGATCTCTTCCTGCCACAGGAGCAGAGCATTGCGGTACTGCGTCGCGGCCGCGGCGTGCGAGCCGCTCTCGGACACCACGGCGCCGACGACCACCGGCTGCGCCACGGCGCTTGCCGCGGCGAGGGCCAGAGCCAGGAGGCTAATAATCCAGGCGGTCATCGACGGCGTGGCCGCGCATCGGGATCAGCGCCGAGCGCTCGAAAGTCATGAACACCGTGCCGTCGGCTTTTTTGCCGGTGGTGCGCACGGTGACGATGCCGTGGTGCGGCCGCGACGCCGACTCGCGCTTGCCGATCACCTCGGACTCGGCGTAGATGGTGTCGCCGGCGAACACCGGCGCGGTCAGGCGCACCTTGTCCCAGCCGAGGTTGGCGACCGTCTTCTGGCTCACGTCGGAGACGCTCATGCCGGTGACGATGGCGAGCGTCAGCGCCGAATTCACCAGCGGCCGCTTGAACTCGGTGCCCGCGCCGTACCGGGCGTCGATGTGCAGCGGATGCTGGTTCATGGTGAGCAGCGAGAACCAGATGTTGTCGGTCTCGGTCAGCGTGCGTCCGGGCCGGTGCTCGTAGACCTCGCCGATCTCGAACTCCTCGTAGTAGCGCCCCGCCGACTCGCGAAAGCGCCTCGCGCCCACTTCCTTTGCCCGGCTGACCATACAATTCCCGTCGTGATAGATGCGTTGAGGCAGATTGTAGGCACGTCGCACGTCCTCACCGCGCCCGAAGACACGAAACCGTACTTTACCGACTGGCGGCGCCAGTACTCGGCGCGCGCCGAATGCGTGGTGCGCCCGGCGAGCACCGACGAGGTGGCGCGCGTAGTGGCGCTGTGCGCCCGGGAAGGCGTGGCGGTCGTGCCCCAGGGCGGCAACACCGGCCTGGTCGGTGGCTCGGTGCCGACCGGCGCTCGCCGCGAGATCGTCCTCGCGCTCGGGCGCATGAACCGCGTCCGCGCGCTCGACGCGCTCAACGACACGGTCACCGTGGAGGCGGGCTGCGTCCTCGCCGACGTGCAGCGCGCCGCCGACGCGGCCGGCAGGCTCTTCCCCCTGTCGCTCGCCGCCGAGGGCAGCTGCCAGATCGGCGGCAACCTGTCGACCAACGCGGGCGGGGTCAACGTGCTGCGCTACGGCAGCGCGCGCGAGCAGGTGCTGGGGCTCGAGGTGGTGCTGCCCGACGGCCGGGTCTGGGATGGGCTGCGCGGCCTGCGCAAGGACAACACCGGCTACGACCTGAAGCAGCTCTTCCTCGGCGCCGAGGGCACGCTCGGTGTGATCACCGCTGCGGTGCTGCGCCTGCACCCGAAGCCGAGCGCGATCGCTACCGCCTGGATCGCGCTCGAGCGGCCGGGCGAGGCGATCGAGCTCCTCGCCGCGCTGCACGAGCGCCTCGGCGAGCGCATTTCCGCGTTCGAGCTGGTTTCGCGCAGCTGCCTCGAAGCCGTGCTCGCGCACGTCCCGGGCGCGCGCGATCCCCTGCCGCGCCCGCACCCCTGGTATGTCCTCGCGGAATTCGCAGACTCGAGCGCCCCGGCCGAGCTGGCCGAGCGCGTGGCGCAGGCTCTGGGCGAGCGCGAGGCCGCGCTTGCGCAAAGCGTCGAGCAGGCGCGCGCGCTGTGGCGCATCCGCGAGTCGATTCCCGAGGCGCAGTTCACCAACGTCAAGCACGACGTGTCGGTGCCGGTATCGCGCAGCGCCGAGCTGATCGAGCGTGCTACGGACGCCTTGAAAAACCAGTATCCGGATGCGCGCGTCTTCGCCTTCGGCCATGTCGGCGATGGCAACATCCACCTCAACATCGGCCCCGAGCGTCTGGTGGCGGAGCGCGCGGCGGTCAACCGCATCGTCTATGACGTGGTCGCCGCCCTCGGCGGCTCGATCTCGGCGGAGCACGGGCTGGGGCAGCTCAAGCGCGAGGAGATCCACTCGCACAAGCCGGCGCTAGAGCTCGAGCTGATGCGCACGCTCAAGCGCGCGCTCGACCCCAAGGGGCTGATGAACCCGGGCAAGGTGCTCTAGCGCTCGCGCGTGAGCCTGACCGGCTTGCCCGCCACCTCTCCGCTGATCAGCCCGCCCTCGACCCGGCCGCGAAAGCGGCCTTCGGGCCATTGCCACTCGATGGCGCGGCCGCGCAGCGAAGGCTCGCTTGCACCTTCGACTTCGATCACCTGGTAGTCCTGGGTGATGCGCACTCGCCAGCCGTCGCCTGCCCAGGTGCCGCGCGCGTTGGCCGGCACGATCCACAGGAAGATGCGGCTCTCGCTGCCCTGATAGCGGTAGGAGCGAGCGAGCTGCACGGTCTCCTCTCGGTCCGGCCGCCAGCCGGACAGGCCGAAGGCATGCGCGACGACGCGCGTGCCGGGCGCGAGCTCGCTGTAGAAGCGCAGCTGCAGCCGCTCCACCAGCTGCGGCAGTAGGTAAACGGTGACCACCGTGGCGCGCGAGATGTCGGCTTCGAGCACGTCGGCGCGCTGGAAGCTCACGCGGTCGGCGACGCCCGCTCGCCGCGCGTTCTCGCGCGACTCCTTCACCATATCCGCTTCGCGCTCAATGCCGAGTCCGCGCGCGCCGAAGTTCTTCGCCGCGGCGATGACGATGCGCCCGTCGCCCGAGCCGAGGTCGACCACCAGGTCGTCGGCGCGCGTGCCCGCGATCTCGAGCATGCGCTGCACCACCTCGTCCGGGGTGCCGATGAACGGCACGCGCCAGAAGGCATCGTCGGTCTCGACCGCCTTCGCGAGCGCAGTGACGCCCAGCAGCGCGAGCAGCGCCATTTGTCTCATAGCGAAAACTCTAGCGCAAAAAAAAGCCCGACCGGAGCCGGGCTTCAATTGCGATGCAGGAAGTTACTTGGTGTCTTTCTTCGCCTCGGCCTTGGCCTGGCCCTTGGCTTTCTTCTCGGCCTTCGCCTTGGCTTTCTTCTCGCTTTTCGCGGGCTTTGCCGGCGTGGCCGGCGTCGCCTTCTGCGTCTCGACCGCGGTCTTGCCTTTCGGCTCGGCCGGGGTTGCCGGCGCGGCTTTCTGCGCCTGGGCGAACGCGCTGACCGCGAACGCCGACGCGATCAAGGTCACTACGAGCTTCTTCAGCATGGGGGACATCCTCCAGTTCTGGTTGATGATCGATCCGACTTCGGATCTGACCCCAACAACGCGCGGCGATCGGACAGGTTGACAAGGCATAATGCGCGAAAAGATGCGGCTGGACGATTTCCTCGAGCGGCTCCCCGGCGGCGACCTCTGGGTCTTCGGCTACGGCTCGCTGATGTGGTCGCCCTGCTTCAGCTATCGCGAGAAGGCGCTGGCGCGCGTGCACGGCTTCCACCGCGCGCTGTGCATCCTGTCGACGCGCTATCGCGGCACGCACCGCAAGCCCGGCCTGGTGATGGGGCTTTGTCGCGGCGGCTCGTGCTGGGGCATGGCGTTCCGCATCCCGCGGCGCGAGGTGCGCCGCTGCCTGGTGCGCCTGTGGAACCGCGAGATGACGCGCCGCGTGTACGAGCCGCGCCTCGTGCCGGCGAGGCTCGCCGGCGGCCGCACCGTGGCCGCGCTCGCGTTCCTCGCCGACCCGGAGCATCCGTCGTACGTGCGCGAGCTCGACCTGCACGGCCGCGCGCGGCTCGTGGCGCAGGGCATCGGCCAGCGCGGGCCGTGCGTCGACTACATCCGCAACACGCTCGACCACATGCACGACGTCGGCGTGCGGGATCCGCATCTCGAGCGCGTGCTGCAGGCGGCGCTTACCTTGCGGAATTCACTGCCTGGGCGCAGCGTGCGAGCGCCTGTGCGAGTCGGGCGCGCTGCGTCCCGAAGTTCAGTCTGACGAAGCGCGGCGCGCCGAACTGCGCGCCCGGCGAGAGCGCCACCCCGTGGCGAAGGAAGAGCTCGTGCGGGTCGGCGGCTTTCAGGCCGGAGCAGTCGATCCAGGCGAGGTAGGTCGCCTGCACCCGCGCCACGGGAAGATTTATTTCTCGGAGCACTAGCTCGTGGTTGCCGCGCAGGTATTCGATCTGCGCCGCGAGCCATGCGTCGCCTTCGCGAAGCGCGGCGAGCGTAGCGGCGTAGCCGAATACCGAGGGCGAGGGCAGCACGTGCGCGCGCACGTCGGCCGCCATCTCGTCGCGCAGACGTGGCTCCTCGGCGATCGCCCAGGCGCATCCGGCGGCGGGAAAGTTGAATGCCTTGTTCGCCGACATGAGCGTCACCGTGCGGCGCGAGACCTCGGGCGCAAGGCTGGCGATGGGCACATGGCGCGCCTTTGGATCGAGCACCAGGTCGCAGTGGATCTCGTCCGAGACGATGATCGCGTCGCGCGTCAGCTCGGCGAAGCGCGTCAGCTCCTCGCGGGTGAAGACCGTGCCGCCGGGATTCTGCGGATTGCACAGATACGCCATCCGGCACGAGGTGCGCTTGATGACGTCGGCATCGAGTACCCAGCGTCCGGCCTCGAGCACCAGGGGAACCTCGGTATGCGGCCGTGGCGCGAGCTCGAGCGCGCGCTTGAAGTGCTGGTAGACCGGCGCGGGCAGCAGGGCGCGCTCGCCCGGCGCGATCAGGCGCCGCGCGGCGAGGTGCAGGCCGGGCACCACGCCCGGCAGGAACACGATCCAGGAAGGCTCAATTCGCCAGCCGTAGCGCGCGCGCAGGCGCTCGACGATCGCCTCGCGCAGCTCGTCAGGAGCGCCGGTATAGCCGAAGATCCCGTGCCGCACGCGCGCCTCGAGCGCCTCTAGGACGGCGCGCGGTGCGCGGAAATCACTGTCGGCCACCCAGAGGGGGATGACGTCGGCGCCGTAGCGGTCCCAGCGCAGGCTCCACGTGCCCGCGCGCTCGACGGGCGAATCGAAGTCTACTTCGTGGGCGGCTTCGACTGCGGGTCCTCGGGCTGGCCCTGGCCTTCTTCCTTCTCCTGCTGCTCCATCCCGGCCTTGTAGGGATCTTCCTCGAGCCGGTTCATGCTGTCGTCGATCTGCTCGGTCTCGACCGCCTGCGACTGGGCATTGAGGTGGGCGGGGAACCAGGTGGCGATCTGGGGAACGAACATCACCACCGCGATCGCCAAGCACTGCAGGACCATGAACTCGAACATGCCCTTGTAGATCGTGCCGAGCGACCACTCCTTCACCACCTGCTTCAGGTAGTAGGCCGACATCGCCACCGGCGGCGAGAGATAGGCGGTCTGCATGGTCACGGCGACCAGCGCGCCGAACCACACCATGAAGAGGTCCGGCGGGATGCCGAAGCTTTGCGACAGCGCGGGCTTCAGCGAGTCGATGACCGGATAGAAAATCGGCAGGAACACCAGGATGATCGCCGGCCACTCGAACGGCCAGCCGAGGAGGAAGAGCAGGACGATGACGAAGGCGAGCATGACCAGCGGCGGCACCGGCAGCGAGGTCATCGCCTCCGTGACCCAGGTCGCCGTGCCCATCCGCGCGAACACGGCGCCGAAGATGTTCGACGTCACCGCGAGCAGCAGCACCATGCTCGAAGTGGTCATGGCGCTGATCACCGCCTGGCGCAGGCCGGCAAAGGTCAGGCGCCGGTAGACGATGGCCAGGATGATCGCGCCCAGCGCGCCGATGCCGGAAGCCTCGGTCGGCGTAGCGAGACCGGCGAGGATCGAGCCGAGCGTCGCGGCGATGAGCAGCATCAGCGGCAGCACGCCGACCACGACCTCCCTGATGATCGCCACCGGGTCGGTGACGCGCTCCTCCTTCGGCACCGGCGGCCCGAGCTTCGGGTTGAGCGTCGCGCGGCCGATGAGGTAGACAAGGTAGATGCCGGCGAGGAGGAAGCCGGGCCCGAAGGCCGCGGCGTAGAGATCGGCCACCGAGACGCCGAGCACCGGTCCCATCACGATCAGCATCACGGAGGGCGGGATGAGGATGCCGAGCGTGCCGCCCGCGGTGATCGCGCCCGCGGAGAGCTTGGCATCGTAGTGCGTCTTGATCATGATCGGGCCGGCCATGATGCCGAGCACCGTCACCGCCGCGCCAACGATGCCGGTCGCCATCGCGAACACGGTCGAGGTCAGGATCACGACGATGTAGAGCGAGCCGCGCACCGGCGCGAGCACCATGCGCAGCGCCGAGAACAGCCGCTCCATCAGCCCCGCCTGCTCGGTGATGAAGCCCATGAAGATGAACAGCGGCACCGCCGCGAGCAGCTCCTCCTTCATCATGCCGATGGTCTGGAAGTAGGCGAGGTCGAACACCGTCTTGCCGAGCGCGAAATAGCCGAAGGTCAGCGCGAGGAAAAGGAGCGTGAAGGAGATCTGGATGCCGATGAAGATCGCGCCGATCATCACGATCAGCATGATCAGACCGAGCAGGACTTCTAGGGTCATATCTCGATCTTCTCCTTGTGTTCGAGCTCGATCCCGGTGCGCCAGGCGAACACGCTCTTGATCGTCTCGGACACGCCCTGCAGCATCAGCAGGACGCAGGTGACCGGCACCACCGTCTTGTAGGGCCAGAGCAGCGGCCGCCACGGCGTCTGCTCCGACATCTCGCTGATCGTCCAGGCGTACCACGCCTCGCCGCCGCTGGAGGCGAGCAGCATCACCAGCGACGGGAAGAAGAACACGATGTACGAGATCGAGTCGACCATGCCCTTGGTCTTCACCGACCAGCGCTCATAGAAGAAGTCGGTGCGGATGTGCGCGCCCTTGTGCAGCGCGTAGGCCGCGCCCAGCATGAAAATGGTGCCGTAGAGCATGTAGGTCATGTCGAACGACCAGACGGTGGGCGCGTTGAACACATAGCGCGCGATCACCTCGTAGGCCACCACCGCGACCAGCGGCATATTGAGCCAGGCGATCCAGATGCCGGTCGTGTCGGTAAAGCGGTCGATGCGCTGGACGGCGCGGATCAACGTCTGCGATTGCTCAGCCATCCCTTCCTCTCAAAAACTAAACGGGGGCGGATCTCCCGCCCCCGTCGCTCGCTGCCCCGCTACTTCTTCGCCGCTGCGGGCTTCGCGGCCGCCTTCTCCGGCCAGTAGTGATTGGCGATGAAGGAGTAGGGCGGGAAGTAGAAGCGCTTCGCCGGCACTACCACCGAGGCGTACGCCTTCTGCGACTCGTGCACTTTCTTGAAGAACGGGTTCTTCTGGCTCTCCTCGGCGGCCATCTGATCCCAGGTCTTGAGGAACGCGATCAGGATGTCCGGCGGGGTGCGCAGCACCTGCACGCCGTGCTTCTCCTGCAATTCCTTGACCGCATCGGCGTTCTGCTTCTGCCACTTGGCCCACCAGCGGTAGAGCGTCTCGATGGTCGCGGTCTTCACGATCTCCTGCTGCACCGGCGAGAGGCCCTTCCACACGTCCTGGTTGATCACCAGCTCGCCGATGGTCACGCTCTCGTGCACGCCGGGCGTGTAGTGGTACTTCCATATGTTGTGGAAGCCGAAGCGCAGGTCCTCCACGCCGCCGACCCATTCCGCGCAGTCGATCACGCCGCGCTGCGCGGCTGGCATGATCTCGCCGCCCGGCAGGTTGACGGTGGTGACGCCCATGCGGTTCCACACCTCGGCGGCCATGCCGGTCTGCCGGCACTTGAGCCCCTTGAAGTCGGCCAGGCTCTTGATCGGGCGCTTGAACCAGCCAAACGCCTGCGGCCCCGACGGCAGGATCGGGAAAGCGACGACGTTGAGCTTGAGCTCCTTCTGGTAGTACTCCTGGTAGAGCTCCAGGCCGCCGCCCTCGTAGTGCCAGCCCATGACGTCTATGTAGTCCATGCCGAGCGCGCCCGGGCCGCCGGTGAAGAGAATCCCGGCCTTGTTCTTGCCGACCCAATACCCCGCCCACGAATGGTGGCCGTCGATAACGCGCTTGGCAGTGGCATCGAGCACTTCGAACGCCGGCACGACCTGGCCCGCGGGCATCGGCTCTATCTTCACCTGGCCCGACGTGAGCTTCGACACACGGTCGGTGAAATAGGTGAAGTTCTCGTAGAGCGTCTGCGCTGCAGGCCAGCTCGCCTGCATCTTCAGATTGACCTGCTGGGATTGCGCCGTGCCGCACACGGCGAGCGCCGCCGCAGCAACCAGCGGTTTGACGAGCTGCCTCATGGCTACCCTCCTCCTCTAAGGTGGTATTTCTAAGGCGGGAAGGCAGCCTACACGTAGCGCCTCGCCTCGGTCAATGCGCAAAAAAAGGGCGGCCACGGCCGCCCTTTTCGAGCCCAGACTGACGCCGGACTTACTTCGGCTTCGCCGCGGGCTTCTTCCCCTCCGGGAAGTAGTAGTTCGCCGCGAAGGAGTACGGCGGGAACATGAAGCGCTTCGCCGGCACCACCTTCGACGCGTAGGCGCGTTGCGAATCGAGCACTTTCTTGAAGAACGGGTCCTTGGCCGATTCCTCCGCCGCCATGACGTCCCAGGTCTTCAGGAACGCGATCAGGATGTCCGGCGGGGTACGCAGGATCTGCGTGCCGTGCTTGGTGCGCATCTCCTCGATCGCGTCGGCGTTCTGCTTCTGCCAGCGGATGCCCCAGCGCACGAAGGTGTCGAACACCGCCGAGCGGGTCGCTTCCTGCTGCTGCGGGTTGAGCCCCTTCCAGACGTCGCCGTTCATGATCAGCTCGAGCATCGAGTTAGACTCGTGCATGCCCGGCGTGTAGTGGTACTTCCACACCTGCGGCAGGCCCAGGCGCAGGTCCTCGACGCCGCCGACCCACTCAGCGCAGTCGATCACGCCGCGCTGCGCCGAGGGCACGATCTCGCCGCCCGGCATGTTGACGGTGGTCATGCCCATGCGCTGGTAGATGTCGCCGACGATGCCAGTCTCGCGGCATTTCATGCCTTTGAGGTCGGCCATGTTCTTGACCGGCCGCTTGAACCAGCCGAAAGCCTGGGGACTCGCGCCGCCGATCGGCCAGGCGACGACATTCAGCTTGAGGATGTCGCGGTAGAACTCCCAGTACAGGTCCATGCCGCCGCCCTCGTTCATCCAGCCGAGGAAGTCGAAGTGGTCCATGCCGAACGGGCCGGCCGGCGTGGCGGAGAAGAGGGTCGCGGTCTTGTTCTTCCCGACCCAGTAGTAGGCGACGCCGTGGCCGCCGTCCAGCACCTTCTTGTGCGTGGCGTCGAGAATCTCGAACGCGGGCACGATCTGCCCCGCCGCCATCGCCTCGACCTTCACCTGCCCGCCGGTGAGCTTGTCGAGCCGCTCGGCGAACATCTTGAAGTTGTCCTGCAAGGTCAGGCTCGCCGGCCAGGTGGACTGCATCTTGAGGTTTTTGACGCCCGTCGCCGCGGGCTGCTGCGCGTGGGCCGCCGACGCAAATGCGAGCGCGAGCGCGGCCGCCACGAATGGGCGAATGGTCTGTCTACGCATGGTGCCTCCTCCTCCCGTTAGGGAGGATGATCTTAGCTCACAAGCCGAGGTCGCGGCGCAGGGCGGCGAGCGGCTCGCGCCAGTCGCGAGACACCGGCTGGCGGTAGATGGGGAACCCGGGAAACCAGGGCGACTCGGCGCCCTCGTTCATCCAGCGCCATTCGGGCGGGCGCGGCACGAGCACGCGGGCGCTGCGGCCCAGCCCGGCGCGGAAATGGACATTGGTGTTGCTGACGGTGGCGTAGTCGTCGAGCAGCGCCATCAGCGCGAGCGCGTTGCCGAGGTCCTGATTCGCCGCCGCGAGGTCGTGCACGCGGGCGCCTGCGGCCGCGCCGAGCGCGTCGATCTCGCCCGCATACGGTTCCCGCTGCAGCGAAAGCAGCGTGCCGCGCCAGCCGCGCACCGCCTGCCCTAGCTGCGTCAGCGGAATCTCCTTGGAAAGCTGGCGATTCGGCGTGCCGAATTCCTGGCGGCGCAGGATGTCGGTTCCCGCGCGCCAGGTGAGGCCGAGGTAGGGCGGCGCGCCCAGTTGCGCCAGACGGTCACGCCAGTTGCCGAGTTTTCCCGCGTCGGCGTGCAACGGCAAAGGCCCGGGCGTGGACTGCGCCTGCAGCGCATACGGCAGCACGCCGACGCCGATGACGAAGTCAAAGACGGACTGGTCTGCTTCGGCATCCGTCACGACGTCGAAGTCATCGCTTCGCAGGATTGCCGCGAGACGCGGCGTGCATCTCACCGCAGTCCGCGCGCCGCGTGCTCGCAATTCGGCGGCGAAGCGCAGGAAGAAGACGATGTCGCCCAGGCCCTCCTCCGAGAGTAGGAGCACGCGCTTGCCGTCCAGCCGCGCCGGCAGCATCTTCGGCTCGCGTCGCGCGCAGAAGTGCGGCCAGCCTTCGCGCCAGCGCCCGATCGAGAGCAGCGTCTTGCCGAGCATCTCGCGGATGTTGCGGTCATCCGGGTGGCGGGCGATGCGCTCTTCCAGGAACCCGATCGCCGCTTCAGGCCCCGCCAGGTCCAGCTCGCAATTCGCGTACGTCTCGATGCCTTGGCTGTCCAGCGCGGGCACTTCATCGAGGACGCGCCTCGCCTCCTGGGACCGGCCGCGAACCCGGTAGAGGTAGGCCAGCATGTAGCGCAGGTCGGGGTAGTCCGCTTGCACGGCGTACGCGCGCTCGAAGATCTTCAGCGACTCGGCGTCCTGGCCCATCTTCACCAGCACCTTGCCGAGGTTGAACAGCGCCTGCAGATAGACCGGCTTCTGCTTGAGCGCGTAGCGGAACGCCGCTTCCGCCTCGCCGAAGCGGCCGAGCTCGCCGAGCGCCACGCCGAGGGTATTGCGGTAAAACGGATTGCGCCGGTCGAGCTCGACCGCGCGCTGCGCGCGCCCGAGCGCCGCATCGGGCGCGCCCCCTCGGAGCGCCACGATCGCGAGCGCATCCCAGGCGGGATGGGCACGAGGGTCCATTTCCACGATCCGCCTCAACAGCATCTCGGCGGCCGGCAGATCCCCGGCGTCGATCGCCGCCGTCGCCGCGGCGAAGATCTCGTTCACTTGATGCGGACTTTGAGGTACCTGCGCTTGCCGAGCTGCAATGTCACGGTGCGGCCGGGCTGGAGGCGCAGCGCGCGGTCGGAGGCGCGCTCGCCGTCGATGCGCACGCCGCCCTGCTCGATCGCGCGCGATGCCTCGGAAGCACTCGCCGCCAATCCCGAAAGCTTCAGCGCTTGCGTGAGCGTCAGGCCTTCGGGCGGGCTCGCCAGCGTCACTTCCGCCATGTCGGACGGAGCCGCGCCGTGGCGGAAGCGGCTCTCGAACTCGGCCTGCGCGCGCTCGGCCGCCGCTGCCCCGTGGAAGCGGGCCACGATCTCGCGCGCGAAGCGCGCCTTCACGTCACGAGGATGGTCGTGCTTCCACGCACGGCGGGTGGCGAGCGACTCCAACGAGAGCAGCTCGATGTAGCGCCACATCAGCTCGTCGGAGATCGACATCAGCTTGCCGAACATCTCCTGCGGGGGCTCGGCGATGCCGACGTAGTTGCCGAGCGACTTGGACATCTTCTCGCGCCCGTCGAGCCCCTCGAGCAGCGGCATGGTGAGGATGCACTGCGGCTCCTGCCCATAGTCCTTCTGCAGCTCGCGCCCGACCAGCAGGTTGAACTTCTGGTCGGTCCCACCGAGCTCGACGTCAGACTTCATCGCCACAGAGTCGTAGCCCTGCATCAGCGGATAGAGGAGCTCGTGGACCGCGATCGGCTCGCGATTCTTGTACCTGCGGCTGAAGTCATCGCGCTCGAGAAGCCTGGCCAGCGTGTAGCGCGACGCGAGCCGGATCATGCCTTCGGCGCCGAGCGCGTTGGACCAGGTGGAGTTGAACAGCACCTCGGTCCGCTCGCGGTCGAGGATCTTGAACACCTGCTCCTTGTAGGTCTCGGAGTTGGCGAGGATCTGCTCCCGCGTGAGCGGCGGGCGGGTCTGGTTGCGGCCGGTGGGGTCGCCGATCATGCCGGTGAAGTCGCCGATCAGGAACTGCACCTGATGCCCCAGCTCCTGGAAGTGGCGCAGCTTGTTGATCACCACCGTGTGGCCGAGGTGCAGGTCCGGCGCCGTCGGGTCGAGCCCGAGCTTCACGCGCAGCTTGCGGCCCGAGCGGAGCTTTTTCTCGAGCTCCCCCTCGTCGATGAGCTCGACCGCCCCCCGACGGATGGTCTGAACGGCCTGCTCGATGGCGGACATAGTCGATTTGCGCCTAGCGGGCCCTTTGTTAGACTGCGCAGGCTTATGAATAACAAGGGGATTCTAGCAGCGATGGCGCTCGGTGCCGGATGCGTCGCGGTGGCGGCGTTCGCCACCATCGCGCCGCACGGTGAATCGCCAGTGCCGCCGCCGACGACCACGCTGGTCGAACCCCTCGCGCTCGAGCGGCTCGGTGCCACGCTGCCGTCGCCCACGCTCTACATCCGAGAGGAGCAGTTCCAGCGCGGCGATACCCTCGCTTCCTTCCTCGCACGGCTGGGCATCGAGGCGGCGCACGTCACGCGCCTGGTGCGCACGCGCGCCCTGCAGGCGCTGCGCCCCGGCTCGCATGTGCGCGCGGAAGTCGGCGAGGACGGCGCGCTGCGCGCGCTCAGCTTCCTCACCGGCCGCGACACGCTCGTGACGGTGTATCCGCTCGGCGAGACCTACCGCGCGGCTGAAGAGCAGGCGACGCTTCAGACGCGCGTCGCGATCCAGTCGGGCGTGGTGCGCAGCTCGCTCTTCGCCGCGACCGACGCCGCTGGCGTGCCCGACGGCATCGCCATGCAGCTCGCCGACGTGTTCGGCGGCGACGTCGATTTCTATCGCGACCTGCGCAAGGGCGACCGCTTCAGCGTGGTCTACGAGATGCATTACCTCGGCGGCCGTCCGGTGCGCGCCGGGCGCCTGCTCGCGGCGGAGTTCGTCAACCAGGGCCGCGCGCTGCGCGCGGTGCACTACGGCTCGAGCTACTACGCGCCCGACGGCAAGAACCTGCGCAAGGCGTTTCTGCGCTCGCCGCTCGAGTTCTCGCGCGTCAGCTCCGGATTCGGCATGCGCAACCATCCGATCGCCAGGGCCTGGCGCCAGCATACCGGCGTCGACTACGCAGCGCCGACCGGCACGCGCGTACGCGCGGTAGCCGACGCCGTCGTCGAGTATGCGGGCCCCAAAGGCGGCTACGGCAACGCTGTGATCCTGCGCCACAACGGGCAATACTCCACCGTTTACGCGCATCTCAGCCGCATCGCCGTGCGCCGCGGCGCGCGCGTCGCGCAGAACGACACCATCGGCTTCGTCGGCCAGACCGGATGGGCGACCGGGCCGCACCTGCACTACGAGTTCCGCGTCGCTGGCCACGCGCGCAACCCGCTCGCGGTGGCGCTGCCCGCGGCGCAACCGCTGCCGGCGCAGAACCTCGCCGCGTTCCAGACGCAGGCGGCGCCGCTCGTCGCGCTCCTGGAGCTGCTCGCGAACAACACCGTCGCGCTCCGGGATTGAGCGAGCGCGGCGCCCGCATCATCGAGGAGGCGAAGCGTCTCTACGCGGGCGGCCGCGCGATGGAGGCCGGCGGCCTGCTGCAGTCGCTCGTCGATCAGCTCGCGCGCGACCCCGCCGCCGCGGGCGAGCGTGGAATCGCGATCGAGATGCTGCTCGAGCTCTATTTCGCGCAGGGCCGCGACGGCCGGCTGGCCAAGCTCTTCCGGCGCTACGTCGCCGACTATTGCGAGGAGCAGGACGCGCGCTTCGACGACGCCTACCTGGCCGGCATATTCGCCACCCGCACCGGACCCCTGCCGCTGCGCAGGCGCAACCGCTTCCTGAACCTGATGCGGCAGTTCGAGCGCTGCCTCGCGCTCGACGGGCTGGTGGCCGAGTGCGGCTGCTTCAAGGGCCTGTCGTCCTTCCTCATGTGCAGCCGGCTGCGGCAGCATGACGGCGCGTTCACCGGACGCGGCTATCAGATCTTCGACTCATTCGAGGGACTCTCCGCGCCGCAAGCCGAGGACGCCCTCGGCGCGGACAGCGGCGCCAGCGCGCCGCACGCGCTCGACGTGCAAGCCGGGCGCTTTGCCGCGCGGCTGGACGACGTGAAGCGCGCGCTCGCGCCGTTTCCGGGCATCGCGTACTTCCCCGGCTGGATCCCGAACGCGTTTCCGAAGGAAGGCGGCGCGCCCTGCCGCTTCGTGCACGTCGACGTCGATCTTTACCAGCCCACGCGCGACAGCCTGGAGCATTTCTGGCCGCGCCTCGTGCCCGGCGGCCTGATGGTATGCGACGACTACAACTGGCCGGGTGGCAAGCGCGCGGTAGACGAGTTCTGCCGCGCGCGCGGCATCGCGCTCGAGATCACTCCCACCCAGCAGGCGGTGATGCGCCGGCAGTAATCCCGGCTACGCCCCGGCGTAGTAGTGGCGGATGAAGCTTTCCAGGATCAGCCGCACGGTGCGGCGGTTGATGTGGCGCGTGTTGCCGTCCTCGCCGTAGAAGCTCTCGGCGACGTGGCCGCCGAGCCAGCGCACGATCTCGAACGACGGCCAGTAATGCAGTCGCGCATCGCGCCCGGCCATCAGCTCGTGGATCGCGACGCGCAGCACCGACTTGGAGACGCAGTCGGCGGTGAAGATCGACGGCGTCTCGAAGGTCGCCTTGAGCGGGATCGGCGACAGCGTCACCACGATCGGCAGGTCCGGGCGCAGCTCGCGCAGCGTGCGCACGATGTGCCTCAGGTTGTCGCGGTTCTCCTGCACCGTGCTCACGCGGCACTTGTGGCGCGCCGAATCGTAGATCGACTGCGGCACGCCGCGCCAGAACACCTTGCCGTTCGACTCGTCGTACCAGACTTCGGACAACCCGACCGTCAGCACCATCCCGTCCATGTGGGACAGAAGCTTGCGGTAATGCGCGTGCTCGGCCGGCGGCTCCCACTTGACCGCGCCGCCCTTGTCGTGGGCGTCGTACCAGTAGGCGTCGCTCGAGCGCTCGCCGGTCAGGCACCAGTCGATGAAGTTGCGCAGCGCGAAGGTGTTGTTGAGACCGGGCGGCACGAACATCCAGCCGCTCTGCAGGCCGCGCTCGGCGAGGTAGTTGCGCAGGTTCTGCGCGAAGCACGATCCCATGGTGAGCAGCGCCGAGCCGCGCGTGAAAGGCGGCGCCTGCGGCAGCCAGCCCGGCAGCACGTGCGCCTCGATGATCTTGTGCAGGTCGGCGAACTCGTTCTGCGCCTTGGGGAAGAACTGCGTCGCCTCGCGCGAGAAGTTCCACGGCTCGACCGCGAGCCAGTTGTCGTCGGCGCCCAGCCGGCCGACGTCCTGCCACGGAATGTAGCGGTGCTTCTGCATGAAGCGATGCAGCTCGTCGCCGCGGCTCTCGCCCAGCGCCTCGAGCAGCTTGCCGAAGCGCTCGAAGTAGCCCGGGGTCACCGGCGGCAGCTGCGTGCCGTGGCGGCGCGCGTCGTTGAGCGCATCGAAGATCTGCAGCGCGGTCGGCTCGTCGCCGCCGAGGTAGTTCGCCGCGCTCAGGAAAAGAAACGCGTCCATCGGCGCGCCGGGGACCTGGATCACCCGCGCCAGCGCCTGCTCAGCTTCCGGGAACCGCTGATGCAGCAGCGCCGAATAGCCTTCTTCGAGCAGCTGCTGCGGGGTCAGTGTGGACTCAGACCGAGAACGACGAACCGCAGCCGCAGGTGCTCTGCGCGTTGGGGTTCTTGATCACGAACTGCGCGCCTTCCAGGCCTTCCTGATAGTCGATCTCGGCGCCGACGAGATACTGGTAGCTCATCGGGTCGATGAGCAGCATCACGCCGTTTTTCTCCATCACGGCGTCGTCCTCGTTCTTCACCTCGTCGAAGGTGAAGCCGTACTGGAAGCCCGAGCAGCCGCCGCCGGTGACGAACACGCGGAGCTTGAGCTCGGGGTTGCCTTCTTCCTCGATCAGCTGCTTGACCTTGTTCGCCGCGCTGTCGCTAAAGACCAGCGGCGACGGCATGGTGGAGACTGCGTCGGTGACTGCGTTCATATCTATATTATCCGCCCTTGGCGAGCTTCAGCTCAACGCCCTTCATCTCGGCGGCATGGTGCACGAGGCGGCCTTCGACCACGGCGCCCTGGTGGATTTCGATGGTCTTGTAGTACACGTCGCCTTTGACCCTGGAGCCGGCCTGGAGTTCGAGCGTCTCGGTGGCGTTGACCGGCCCGTTGATGGTGCCGTTGACCACGATATGCGCCGCCGAGACCTCGCCGTCGATGCGCGCCTCGGAGGAGACGACCAGCGTGCCCGGCTGGTCGGCGACAGAACCGACGTTGCCGCGCACCATGCCGTCGACGCGCAGCCCGCCGCTGAAAATGACGTTGCCCTCGATGCGCGTGGTGGCGCCGATCAGGCTGTCGATCCGGTTCTGCGGCTTGCTCGTCTTGTTGAACATCGCTCCCTCCGCTCTTCTCAGAGGCTCACCGTGTGCGTGGCGCGCGGCTGGTTCGAGCCGTTCTCGTAGACGCGCACCTGGACGTTCTCGACCTTCGCCTTGGGATTGACGCGGAAGCTGCCCTCGACCCGGCGGAAGTACTTGAACGCCAGCCGGAACGCCGACGCCCCTGCATCGGCAGGCTCCGGAAAGCTGATCATAGCACTCTGCCCCCCTTCCGTCAGGTTGACCACCAGCTCGAGCCGCCCGTTGAACTCGCGCTCCCGCCGGTTGCTCGGCGTGACGAGCAGCAGGTGGTAGCGGTATTCGCCCGGCAGGACGTCGGGCTCGACCTTGAAGCGGTAG
>Ga0075425_100001368_pt1 | contig 23915 bp, 4 predicted proteins | sample SoiMethybrSBSTD4_FD_75300 | JGI IMG/M metagenome (GOLD analysis project Ga0075425, IMG submission 75300) | Bulk soil microbial communities from a Populus tree surrounding site in Tennessee, USA - Soil MetaG P. TD hybrid SBSTD4 | ecosystem: Environmental > Terrestrial > Soil > Tree plantation...
CCGCGCGGCGACACGTCGCACAAGATCGACGGCGCGATCAGTTCGCATTTGCACATTGCCTCGCTGACGCAGAATTCGACGTTCTGGGTGCGCGTGACCAACGACGCCGGCTGTTGGACGGATTCGGCGACGGTCTCGGCGAATATTCGCGTTTGCGATGCGACGGTCGTCTCCATTACGACACAGCCGAAGAGCGTCGTGACGCCGATCGGCGCCACGGTTGCGTTCAACGTCGTGGCGACAGGCGCCGCTTCGTATCAATGGTTCGAGGGACTCTCCGGCATCACGGCGAAGCCTGTCGGGACAGGCGCCGCGAGCCTTACGATCACCGGCTTCACGCAATCGACGAGCTACTGGGTGCGCGTCTTCAGCGCGGACGGCTGCGCGGTCGACAGTGCCACCGCAGTTCTGACGATTTGCGCGCCGCCGCGCATCGAGAAGCAGCCGGAGTCGTCGACGCGAATCTCAACCGGGGCGGTGGAACTGTCGGCACACGTCGATGCGTCGGGCTATAACCTGCACTATGAATGGCATGAGCTCATCACGACCAACGGCGTCGAGTCCGAATCCTCGACCTCCGTGGGTGACGATGCCGCGACGTTCAAGATCACGCTCACGCCACCGAGCCAGAAACGGTATGTCGTGCACGTCATCTCCACCGATGCCGCCGGTTGCACCGGAAACCTGACGAGCGCTCCGATCACGTTGAGCGCCGTCTCGACCGATACGTGCATCCACTTTGTCGATAACTCCAGCGGTGGCGGCTACTTCGTCTCCACGCCCGTCTACGGCGCCATTCGCCTCGGCGTCGAGGTCGCAGGCACAGGCGGCGACTTCATCTATGAGTGGTATCACGGCGTCAATGGAAACGTCACGAAGTATGCGAACGCCGGCGAGTCACAATTCGTGATCGGGCCTAGTGGCGATTACGACGCCGTCTGGTGCGTCGTGAGGTGCACGAAAACCGAGTGTGCCGGCGCGTCGGTCACGTCCCAGAAGACTTACATGAAGCGTTGGGACGCGTGCCCGCTGCCGCCGGTGCGCGTCACTCCGGAAACGTATTCAGCGGCGCTGCAATCGGGACAGACGCCGACGTTCACGGCGAACGTCGATTGGCCGCGCGTTACATACCAGTGGTATTACGGCGCGAGCGGCGACACGTCGCATCCCATCCCGGGCGCGACGCAGCCGACGGTGTCGCCGGGGCAGGTCGTCTCGACGGCGTATTGGGTCCGCGTCACGAATGAATGCGGGACCGCGTACGAGGACTCGCCGACTGTGTCCTTTGTCGTCAATGGTTGCGCCGCTGTCCGCATTACGACGCAGCCGCACGACGTAAACACGGTCTCGGGCGGATCGCCGACGCTTTCCGCCTTCGCTCCCAACGGCTTGGCATACCAATGGATCAAGCAGGAGACAGGTGAAGTGGCAGGCAGTGGCGCCTCGATCGTTCTCGACGGCAAGTACACGAAGAAGACGAGCACGTTCATCGCGCTGGTCGGAAACGAGTGCACATCCGTCTACAGTGCGCCTGCGATCGTGCATGTAAAGAGCTGCGGGGCTTTTTCCATCACGACGCAGCCGGCGAGTCAAACGATTGCACACGGCGTCGGACCTCAGTCAGTGACGCTGACCGTCGCCGCGAGCCAGGTTCCGGAGACGTATCAATGGTACGAGGGCAACACCGGCGATACGAATCATCCGATCGCGAGCTCGAATGTTCCCTCCATTCAGCGGAACATTACGGGTCCGACGAGCTTCTGGGTCCGTTTGAAATCTGGCGACTGTGAGATCGACAGCGACACCGCGGTGATCTCGTGGTGTGATCCGGCGCATTTCGTTGGCGGCAATCCCGGCTATGGCGGTGTCAGCGACATTCATCTCGGCCAAGTCATTTTCCTGCAGGCCGCCGCCGAGGGGACGAATATCAAGTATGAATGGTACAAGGACTCGGTCCACGGAACGCCGCTCTCCACCGACCCGTGGTATTACGAGTATCCGACGCAGACGACGACGTACGTGCTGCGCGTCTTCAATGACTGCGGCAACGTCAATATGTCGATGCTGGTGCAGGTATGCCAGCCGCCGGCCGTGACCGAGCAGCCGCATAGTATCGCGGTGTTCCCTGGGAAAACCGCGACGCTGCGTGTTACCGGATCCGAGACGCAGTTACAGATTGCTTATCAGTGGATGGACGAGAACGGCGTGATCGTGAAGAGCGAAACGCTCGCGGCACAATCGACGTCGTCTTACACGACGCCGCCGATCACGGCGACGAAGAAGTACTCCGTGCACCTCGCCGCCGGCGCGTGCTCGACCGACTCGGATCAGGCGACCGTCTCATTGTGCGAATTGAGCGAGCAGGTCGGCAGCAGTGGGACGTTCTACACGCAGGCCGGCCAGGTGGTGACCCTGCACTCCGCGGTCAACGGAGGCACCGAGAATATCCTTTGGTATATCGGCCCCGCCGGCGACTTCGCCCATTCCACATCGACCGGCTACAACTTCCCCGACTATGCCGTCAATCCGACGGTGACGACACAATATTGGGCCAGCGTCACGCATCCGACCGACGGCTGCGTCTCCCATACCGGAGCGTTCGTCGTCAACGTCTGCGTGCCGAAAATCACGCAACAGCCGGCAAACGCGATGCGCGTCCCGGGATCGTCCGTCACGTTGAGCGTCGTGGCTTCTCCGGCGACCGCCTATCAGTGGTACATCGGCCAGAAGGGCGACATCACGAATCCGGTGGCCGGCGGCACGACGGCGTCGATCAGCGTCTCGCCGTCCGCCGACACGTCGTATTGGGTGCGCGTCGTCGGGACGTGCGGCAAAGACGAGCGCGGCGCGGACATTGGAACGACCGACAGTGAGTCCGCTCTTGTGACTGTCTGTCAACCGCCGAGCTTCCAGCAGGCCGTTGGCGGAACATGGTGGATCGCGCGCGGCGCTTCCTTCACCCTCGGCGTTGCCGCCAATGGAACGGGTCTGACGTATCAGTGGTACACGGGCAACAGCGGCGACACGACGTCGCCGATTACAGGTGCAACGAGTGCGACGCTGGCCGTGTCGCCGCAGAACACGACGGCGTACTGGGTGCGCGTTTCGGGCACGTGCAATCCGTCGATCAACGGTCCGACGATGACCGTCGCGGTCTGTATGACGCCTTCCATTACAACGCAGCCGCAGAGCGTAACGATCTTCAGCGGAGGGACGACGACGTTGTCCGTGACGGCAACGGAGGGAACGACTTCGCCGATGACGTATCAGTGGTACAGAGGATTGAGCGGCGATACGTCGACACCGATCAATGGAGCGACGGCGGCAGCCTATACGACGCCTGCGCTGACGGCGGACACGAATTACTGGGTTCGCGTCTCGTGCGGCAGTTGTCCGCCTGCGGACAGCCAGCCAGCCGCGGTCACGATGTGCGTGTATACGCAAACGATCTCCGCTCCGCCCGATGTGCAGATTGCCGCCGGCGATCTCACGCGTCTCACTGGTGTACCGCAGACGCCTTCCGGAAACCAGTATCGGTGGTTCGTTGGCGCGAGCGGGAATACGGCCACTCCTTACAGCGCTTGGTCGCCGGTCAATTACATCGACGTCGCGCCGTCCGCGACGACGCAGTACTGGTATCAACTGCAGAACGGCACATGCATCTCGAACAGCGGCACGGTCACCGTGAACGTCTGTGTGCCGCGCATTACGACGCAGCCGGCGAGCATCATCATCAACAGCGGCTCGTCGACGACATTGTCCGTCGTGGCCACGCCGGCGAATCTGTCGTATCAGTGGTACATCGGCAACAGCGGCACGACGACGTCGCCGGTCAGCGGCGCCACGAGCGCGAGTCTAACCGTCACGCCGTCGTCGACGACGAATTACTGGGCGCGCATGACGAGCACTTGCGGACGCACGCTCGACAGCAGCACTGCTACGGTCACTATCTGCCAGCGGCCGGCGATCCAATCGGCGGGACCGACCGGCTCCGATCCGCGCGGGACTCCGTACACGCTCCTTGTGAGTGCCACCGGAACGAACATCACGTATCAGTGGTACACCGGCAGCTCCGGAAATACGTCGGCGCCGATTGCAGGAGCGACGAGCTCCAGTCTCACGGTCACACCGGCGGACACGACGAATTACTGGGTGCGCGTCTCCGGCTCGTGCACGCCGCCTGCGGATAGCGCGACGATCACCGTGTCGGTCTGCGGGACGCCTACGATCAACACGCAGCCGCAGAGCGTATCGATCTTCAGCGGCGCGTCGACCACGCTGTCGGTCAGCGCATATGAGGGCTACAACACCGCGATGACGTATCAGTGGTACCGCGGCGTGAGCGGCGACACCACGAATCCAATCGCCGGCGCGACGTCGACGACTTACACGACGCCCGCTCTTACAGCCGATACGAGCTATTGGGTGAAAGTATCGGCCGGAATCTGCAATGCAGCGAGCAGTAATACGGCGACGGTGTCGATGTGCGCGAATCCTGCCATCGTAAGCAGCAGCGGCGACATGCAAACGACGGTCGGCCAATTGGTGTCGCTCTATGCATACGGCGCCGGATCGGGAACGACGTACTCTTGGTACATCGGCGCGGCCGGCGACACGTCGCATCCGATCACGTCGGGGCAGACGATCAACTACGTCAACGTAGCCCCCTCGGTCACGACCCAATACTGGGCGCAGGTGTTCAACGGCACCTGCGTCTCGCGCACGAACACCCTTACGGTCAACGTCTGTGTACCGACGTTCACCGCCCAACCGCAGAGCATCACCATCAATACGGGCACGTCGACGACCCTAAGTGCCGCAGCCAACACGGCCGGAGTCACATATCAGTGGTTCATCGGCACGAGCGGCACGACGACGTCGCCGATCAGCGGCGCGACGGGCAGCAGTCTGACGGTGACACCGGGCGCGACGACGAATTACTGGGTGCGCGCGACCGGCAGTTGCGGCCGTACGACGAATTCATCGACAGCGACGGTCACACTGTGCTCGCCGCCTGCAATCACCACTCAGCCGGTTGATGGAAGCACAGGACCCAACTATTGGATGAGCAAGACGGTGCAGGCCACGGGAGCAGGCCTCACGTATCAGTGGTATCAGGGCGCACCGGGCGACACGCACGCGCCGGTCGTCGAGAACGACCGTACTTATCAGGCCACCGGCACGACGACCAATACTTTGAGCCTGTTCGTGCAGGGATCGATGCGCGTGTGGGTTCGCGTCACCGGCCAATGCGGTTCCGTGGACAGCACCTCGGCGTGGTTCAACGTCATTCCAACAATCACCTACCAGCCACAGGATAGGACGGTGAGCTATGGCTCCACTGCCGCGATCACGATCTATGCGAGCGCCGGTACGACTCCGCCGACGTACCAGTGGTACAACGGGCAGACCAACGCGCCGCTGGGAACGTCTTATATACAGGTGCTGACGAACGTGACGTCGACGACTTATGTGTACTGCAAAGTCATGAGCGGCGATATCTATGTGCAAAGCTACGGGGCCACGGTCACGACCTGTTCCGGCCCGAGTGTCACTCTGACTCCGGGGGCCAATGGTCCATACCGGTACATCTATGCGTCGATCGTCGGCGATTACAGTGCGATCGAGTGGTACCAGGGGACGCCGGGCTCGACCAACGCCTCGCAGTTCGTCCAGAACGGCGGGACGTTCTTCTCGACGATTCCGTCGGCTCCCGGCACGTACTGGTGCCGCGTCTATGGAACCGATCCGAACAGCGGCAACGAATGTGATGCGGACAGTGCAGGGGTGACGCTATCGCCGTAGGGACCCGGCACGAGGGACAGGCGAGGGCGCCTGTCCTCCACGGGACAGCTCTTCACGCGCGCTCGACTCGAGTCCGGCGCGCGCGTAGAGCACGCCGAGGAGCAGGTGATCGGTGGGATAGCGGCGGCGCGCGTCATCGAGATCGCGCGCCGTCGCTTCGTCGATGATGTGGAACATCGCCGGCGGACTCGGAGGAGCGGGGATGATCTCGCTTTTCCCGTCGCGTGCGACTTCGACTTGCCACGTGAACGTCTTGCCGCGCGCGAGCGGGCTCGCGGGAATCCACCATGCGGTCGTGATCTTGCCGCTCGACGCCACTTTGCGATCGCCGTCGAAGACGCTGACGACGTAGCGTGCATGATCGAACGCGGTCCAGGTGAAGCGCGGCGTCGTCGTCTCGATGACGACGCCGGCGGGGTCGAGCTTTGCGGGAGTGGCTCGGTCGTTGCCGCGAAGCGTTTCCGGTGACGCGTGAATCTCCGCGAGAATCGCGGCGCGCGGCACGCGTCCCGTTCGCCGCGCCTCATCGACGGCGGTCTGCCACTCCGGCCGATCGTACGTCGCCGCTGCGGTCGTCGTCGCGATCGGAACCGGCGCAGCGGAACGTGGGCGAGGAGGCTGCGGGACGGAGCGCAGCGGTCCGCGCGGCCAGAGCGTGATTCCGGCGAGCGCGATCACGAGCACCGCCGCGGCGGCGTACGCGAGCCACGGCGTTTTCCTGGCGCTGCTCGCGCGGATCCGTTCGAGATCGGCGACGTCCTGGCGGCAGCGCTCGCACGTCTCCAGATGCGCGGCGATCTCGGCGCGGCGCGCGAGAGGAAGAATGAGGTCGACGTAGGCGGCGAGGTCGGGATCGACGCGCGGATGCTCGAGATCTTCGACGTCGAAGAGGTCGTCGGCGTCGCCGAGGGACGTGACGTCTCGCGCGAGCGCGGCGCACTCGCCGCATTCGCTGATGTGCCGCGCGATGCGCAACACCTTCTCCGGCGGCAGCTCGCGGCGTGCGAGGCGGCCGATGGCGTCGATTGTCACGTGAATTCCACTACCCATTGCTGAAGACGTCCGTTGCACTCACTTATGGCTGGGAGCGTTGAGCATTGCCATGCGGCGGGCCAGGCGCTGGCGAGCCGCTTTTCGGATGTTGATGACCTGCTGCCGCGAGACTCCCAGTGTGCTCGCGATCGTATTGTCGTCGAGCGGGAGGTCGTTCCAGATCTCGGCGAGTTGTTCCGCGCTCATTCCGATTGCATTCGCGATCTCGTCGAACGTGGCCACGCCGCACAGCAGCAGGAGTGCGAGGCCGTTCGTTCCCTTCACGTCGCGCAGGTTGAGCAGCAGCGCCGAGCGTTGATGCTCGCGAAGCTGCTGCACTTCTTTCCAGAGCGCGGCGATGTGCTCGCGCGTCTCGAGCTCGACGGCCGGGCTGCGGCGCTCCGACGGCTGCTCGCGCCGCGACTCGGCGCTCTTCGCTTCACGGATCTGCCAGATCTCGGCCGCGAGGCGCACGACGTCGTCGAGCTCCAGCGGTCCTTTCTCTTTCTCGAACAGCGCGACCATCGCGCGCGCCGGCGAGTCACGGTCGCGCATCGCCGGCGTCGCCTCATCGCGCGTGATCGATCCTCGCAGCGGCGGGCGGCCACGCCATTGCGCCAGTCCGCAGACGATCGCGCCGCTGGCCTCCCACATCGCGAATCGTTCGTCGTGCGCGAAGAGATAGCGAAGGCGGTTCTTCAGCCGCGTGCGCTCGGGAAAGCGTCTCCGCAGGAATCCGTAAACGACGTTGTACGCGACGGTGGCGACATAGTCATCGAGCCGCTCGATCGGCTGATCGCCGGCAATTTCCTGCAGGCGCCGCACTACGCGCAAATTGATCGTCGCGGCCAGATCTTCGGCCTCATCCTTCGGCAATGCCGGCGCGTGGTATTGCCCGAGGATGCGCGCCACGACGGGACCGACGTGCTCGACGAGAATCATCTCCAGCGCGACCTCTCTCAAGCGCGCGTCGTGCGCGTCGAGAAGGGGGGCGAGAATCGGGTCGTTCAGAGCCATGGCGCTGCGGGAAGCGTCAGGAGCTTCATTTAATGAGACGAGTGAATTCCATTCGTATTACCGGCCATCCAATTTTTTTTACGGCCGGATTGCCGGCCGTGTCGCGAGCGCCAGCGCGCCTGCGTCGCCGCTCGGTTGCGGTACGCCGAAGACGACGAACGGCGCCCAGTCGAACGGATGCGCGTAGCGCGGATTCTCGCGAAGCTTCGTCTGCGCGTATTGAAGAGCCTTAGGGACCGAATCGCCGGCGAGAAGGCGCCGATGAAACTCGATCATCAGGATGCTCGCCGGCTTCGATGCCGTGCTCCATTGTGTGGCCACCGTCGTCGGACAGCCGGCCACGCCGAATGCCCACGCCAATCCGATCAGTCCTTCGCCGTTGCTGAGTCGTCCTTCCGCGGTATCGCAGCCGGAGAGCACGGCGACGTCTGCATCGAGATGCAGATTCGCGACGTCCTGCGCCGTGAGCAGAATCGACTCGTCGTTGTGTGCCGCGAGAAGCACGCCGGAGAAAAGCGGATGGCGGTCATCGATCAACGCGTGCGTCGCGAAGTGGATGACGCGCGCACTCCGCATCGACTCCAGCGCGTTCGTTCGCGTTGCGGTTGCCTCCACGAACTCGCGCGTCTTCGCCCGGCCGTACAGTCGCGCGATCTCGCGCACCTCGTGCGCTGCATCGGGCAACGCGGCGCCCGGCACCGGCAACTGCGGATTGCCGAAGGCGGCGAGCGACAGCGCCGGCCGATTCCGCCCTCGTCTCTCCTGCAGCGATTGCAATGCCGCGATCGACGGCGCGAGGTCGATCGCGTGCTCCGATCCGAAGAATCGTCCCCGATCGTCGACGAGTGTTTGGAACGGCAGCCGCCACAGCGAGCCGGCCGGAACGATGCAGACCGTGCGCGCGCGGCGGATCAACGGCTCGACCGGAGCGATGAGCTGCGCGAAGAGTCGCCGCGACGCGGTGCGGTAGTCGAGATTCCGATGGGCGATCGAATCGACGTAGTGGTCGATGATGGCGGGCATGCGATACGGATCGATCTTCAGTGTCCGCACTTCGATGCGAACGTCGCCGCGCGCGCCGCGAAACACGACGAATGCGAGCACGCGCCCGTGCACGATCGCGTATTCGACGATCGCGAAGTCGTTCGAGACCATCCGTTCGAGATCGAACGTGACTTTGTCCGCGGTCGCGAACGGAAGCGCGGCATCCGGATGCCGCAGGTAGAGCCGTTGGGCGAATTCTTCGTAGTCCGTCCGCGCAGACGCGAGCCGCGCGCTTGCGGCGGTGCGCTGCGACGGAGCGGAGGAAATGAACGCCCGCAAGAGGCGATCGACTTCGCCGCGCAGTGCGTGCTCGCGCTCCGCCTCGTCGTTCCTGAGCGGCAACGGAGCCACTCCGCCGTGCGCGATGATGGCGTCGAGAAATGTCCGCGCGCGTTTGCGCTCGCTGCAGCGGAGCGCCGCCTCGAGGTTGCCTTCCTGAAGATAGAGATCGATGAGCGCGTTGTACGGCTCCTCGATCATCGAACGATCGGAGAGATCGCCGACATATTCGGCGCGCAGCGACTCGGCCATGGCGACCGCTTCGTCCAGCGTGCGATGAGCGGCGGCGCGATCGCCGCGGCGAGCGAGCGCGGCGCCTTTGACGCTCTTCGCCGAAACGCGAAAACTCGGCTCGTCGACGACACGCTCCGACTCGTCGGCGTGCTCGAGCGCCTCATCGAGTCTGCCGGCGTCGAGATCGAGCCACGCCTGCTGGAGCAGCACTCCCGAGACTTCGATCGGCGCGCCGGAGGCCCGCTCGATCTTGATCGCTTCCTGCAATGCGGCATCGGCTTCCTCGTCACGGTGCATTGCCGTCAAGACTCTGGAGAGCGAGAAGAGTGCGTCGCCGCGATTCGTTCCGGCCAGTCCTTCCGTGGCCCGGCATGCGCGCCGCGCCGCAATGAGAGCGTCCTTCAGTTCGCCGTTGCGTAGCTCCGCTGCTGCAATCAGCCCCTGGGCGCCGCCCGCGACATAACGATTCCCGACGGCGAGCAACGATCGATACGCAGTCTCTGCGTAGCGTTTGCCGAGAACGTCGTGCCCCATCGCGAAATAGCTGACGGCCAGGTTGAAGTCCGCGATGGCCGTGTACTCGTACCAGCCGATCCGGCGTGCCAGCGTGCTCGCTTGCTCGTTCAACTCGACCGAGTCGAGGTGCCGATGGCCCTCGCGCGCAACTGCCGACTCGGTCAGAAGAACGAGGACGCGCGTCGTCACATCGCCTCCGGCGTCGGCCACCGCGTGTGCCTGCGCCGCGAGCGCACGTGCATCCGCGAATCGCGCGTAATGAATCGCGTCCCCCGCCTGCTGCGCCATCGCGCGCGCGACGAGATCGGGATCACCAGTCTCCTCGGCTGCAATGCGCGCGCGGCAACCCCAGTGCATCGCGCCCGCGGGATCGCCGTTTCGGTGACAGACCCCGGCCCGCCTCACATCGATGGCGACCCGCTCCGCGGTCGACGGCGAGAGACCGTCGAGCGCCTGAAGCACCTGCATCGCGTGCGGATCGCCGAGGTTCAGAAGCTTGAGGACGAGACAAATCAGAAGAGGACGCGACACGTTCGTCGTCGCGTGCGTCATGTCGCCGCGCACGATCTCGCGAGCGACAACGTCCTCGAAGAGCGTGGCCGATTGCACGCGCCAACTCGATCCGCGTCGCGCGAAGGTGATCGTCCACGACGCCGGCAGCGGCGCGTCACCGATGCCGCGCAGGTGACCGTCGCCCGTCACGTCGAACTCTGCGATGACGCCGTCGTTCGTGCGATGAACGCTCCGCGTGACGGCGTGGCACGTCTCGACGTCGTCGTAGGTCGAGACGAAGGCGACGATCGCGCGCAGGTCCGGCCCGAACAACGATCCGGATGAAAGCTCGTGCAGCCGCTCGAGATCACGCGCTTCGAGTGCGCGCCAGAACCGCGCGCTCGTTTCCTGCCAGCTCTCCGCCGCGGCTGTGCCTGCAGCAACGACCAGCAGCAGACACCTGAGCCAGCGGCCCATGTTCCAAGATACGGAGCGCATTGCTCGTGTGCCTAAGCTTACTGCCGCTTCGCGTCGCTGCCGACGACGATGAAGGGACACCAGTAGAACGGATGATCATGCTCGCGTTCGCGCAGAAGCGAAAGTTTCGCTTCGCGCAATGCGTCCGCCGCGCGCCCGCCGCGCAGCAGGCGGCGGTGAAACTCGATCATCAGACGCGACGTCGTTCGCGAGTCGGCCTTCCACTGACTCACGACCGTCGTCGGACATCCGGCGGTGAGGAACGCCCACGACAATCCGATGACGCCTTCGCCGGGATAGAGCGCGCCTCGCGCCGTATCGCACGCGGAGAGGATGACGAGATCGGCATTCATGTCGAGCTTGCGAACTTCGCGCATCTCGAGAAGCCCGTCGTCGTCGTCGCCGTCGGCGCGCGACAGAACGAGCGCGGAGTAGAGCGGCGACTGATCGTCGACGATTCCATGCGTCGCGAGATGAACGACGCGGTATTCGCTCGCGAGATGTTTGAACGTCTCCTCGCGCGCGGACGCGCCGACGAGCGTCGTGCTGCGATCGTGGCCGTACAAGTCCGACAGCACGCGCACTTCGCGCGCGGCGTCGGGCAATGCGCCGAGGGAGAGATCGCGATTCGAGGCGAGCTTGTCGCGCGTCGATGAGGAGACGAGCGGATCGCCGACGGCGAGAAGCTCGCGCGGAGCAGCGGGACGCGCGCGCCGCGATGCGGCGTCGAGCATCGCGGCCGAAGGAGCGTACGAGAAGACGTGCTTCGTGATCAGAAACTCGTGCGCGCGCGTCATGAGTACGTCGAACGGCACTTTCCACAGCACGCCGTCCGGCACGATCGTCACGTGCTTCTCCGCCGCGAGCTGCGTCGCGACCGGTGCGAAGAGCGTGTCGTACAGCGCGCGTGCAGGCGCGGAATAGCGGAGATCGCGCTGCGTGATCGATCGCGTCAACTGGCGAACGTGGCGCTCGATCGTCTCCCGAGTCGCAGGAATCCTCACGGCGTGCACGCTGCCGTTCTTCACCACGAACGCGATGATCGAATTCGGGAGAACCGCGTACTCGAGGATCGGGGAGTCGTGCGTGGTTGGATCGAAATCGCGCGGCGGCGACTGATGCGGTACGGCATGCGATCCGCGCAATGCCGTTTCGACGGCGAAACGCTCCGCGGTCGCGCGGGCAAGCCGGAGCTGGTTGTGAGCCTCTTGCTCCGCGTCTCCTTTCGACGCGATCACCTTTCGATTCAGCTCGGTGATGCGCTCGTTGAGCACGCGCTCCTGCTCGCGCTCGGCGGCGGTGAGTGTCACCACCACGTCGTCGCCGGCGAGGAGATCGTCGAGCGCGCGCGCCTTCATCTTTTCGGCGATCTCGAAGGCCTCGTCGAAGCGCTTCCGATCGACGAGCGCGTTGAGCAGCGCGACGTACACCCACTGCCGCGTGGCAAAGTGCGTCGCGCGCACGAGCGGATTCCACGTCGTCGCCGCCCGGCGCGTCTCGATCAGATTGACGGAGTCGCGAAGCGCGTCGATGCCTTCATCGACTTTGCCGCACTCGATCAGCATCTGTCCGAGGTCGGCTTGTAATTCCCAGGTGAAAAAGAGCCGTTGACCCGTGTTCTCGGTGATTCCCTGCCGCGCGTACGCGATCGCTTCGTCGTAGCGTCCCTCGGCGCGGCGGAGATGCTCAGCGAACAGGCACGCCCGCGGAAAGTAGCTGGTGATGCGGGCATGCGCGAGCGCCGGAGCGAGATATTTCTCCGCTTCCTCCACGCGTCCGATGCGAGCGAGAGCATCGCCGAGATTCACCTGAAACGTAGTGATGATCGGATTGTTCGGCGGCGCGACTCGGAGGGCGCGCTCGAGCCACGGAATCGCCGAGTCGTAGTCGGGATCGGAACGGTTGAAGATGAGCTCTTCGCCGACGATGTTGCACGAGCGCGCTTCGAATGAGCGATTCATCTGCCTCGCGGCGATCGTCGCCACCTGCGATGCCTCGGCGACCGCGCTCTCATGCTCATTGATGTCACCGAAGATCTGCGATCTGGCGTGATGCGCGTACATCTCGCCCTCGTGCGAGCCGTAACGTTTCGAAAGCTCCAGAAGCTCGTCGGTCGTACGGAATGCGCGGCTCAAGTCGCCGGCGCGATCTTCGAAGCCTGCGCGCAGATAGAGTCCGTACAAGACGCGCCGTACCTGCTGCTCCACTGAGTCGATCGACGCGATCGGCTCATCGAGGACGGCAGCGTTCGCCGGATTATCGAATCGGACCGTTTCCACGTCGGCGTACGCAATCACGTCGCAGTCGTTGGTCCGGCGCGCCGCCATTCGAGCGGCCTCCGCAAGTGGATCGGCGCTCGCGTCGTGACGCGCGAACGCGAGATTCGAGAGTGCCGTCAGGGCATAACTCTCGATCTCGGAGTTGCCGGTCAACCGGCTCCATTCGAGGAGGAAAAGGGCCGGCGCTCTCGTTCGCTCACCGTCGCTCATCGCGCTGAAATCGGCGATTCTGCGCGCCGCTGCCGGAAGCACCTCGCGCCAACGATCGGCAATCGCGCGCCGTTCGTCGTCGCTTTGCGCCTTCAGCATCGCCTCTGCGGCGAGGTCCGAATCGAATTTGACGTCGACGATTTTGTCCTTGTCGTCGAGACGAAGAGACCAGCGCCGGGGGATGGCGCGCCGGGTGTGATGCGCGTTGCGCGTTGTTCCATCACCTTCGAGATCGATCACGAGCCGGCCGTTCTCGAACCATTGGCGATGCGACGGGATGGAGATGCAGTCGAACTGCGCGAAGAGCTCGCGGACGGGGAGCCATTCGTCTCCCGACAGGTCGCGCGCATTTGCGGCCTGCGGAATGAACGCGCGGATCTCGGCGGAGGTGAGCGTCTGGCAGAAATGCGCCGCTGCGGCTCCTGCGCGCGCATCCACAACGCTCGCTTGCGCCTGCACCGCAAGAGAGAAAAGAAGAACGTGGATCACGGAAAGCCGGAGCTTATCAAATTTTTTGAAGGCAGTACTCATATGCGCATTCATTTCGCGTCTTGAACGGCAAAGTCACCAGATCGGCCCGCCCGTCCCGCGCGAGGAGTGCGAAATGAAAATACGCATCTCGGTAATTGCATGTCTGTTGTTGATCGTCCTGGCAGCCACGGCTGTGGCGCAGGAAAGCGGAGAAGAGACCGCGAATCTCAGTCGCGGCTTTCACGCCGAGAAGGTGTACGACTTCTTGGGTCTCGACACCATCGAGCGCTTCAGCGGCAATCTCACGCTGCGCATTCCGATCGGCCAGGAGTTTCACAATGGCCATCTCTCTTATCAGCTCGCGCTCTATTACAACAGCCATATCTGGGACTTCTATATCCAGCCGAGCTCGATCCCGCCGGATCCCGCGGATCCCGCCGACACGCACTGTCCGTTCGCGTCGAGCACGATCTCGTATCCGACGATTTCCAATGCCGGTTTCGGATGGGCGCTCAACTTCGGCGGCTTCACTCGTTGTACGACCGTCCAATATCCGTGTCCCGAAGCGGGTGCGCCGACGGGCGGCATTTATGTCGCGTCCGATGGCGCTCGCCACAGATTTTTCGGAACTTCCGGCTCGAGCACCTTTTTCTCGCACGACGGCTCGAATCTTCGATTGACGATCGTCAATACGACCACGCAGACCATCGAGTTTCCGGACGGTACGAAGCACACGTTCAACAACTATGATCCAAAGCATCCCGATTCGCAGGGAAAGTGGCCGATCGCCACTACGCAAGACTCTCTGTGGCGCATTTCCTCGATGAGCGACCGCTTCGGCAATCACGTCGATTTCAGCTATTCGTCGACGACTACGTATACCGAGATCATGACGATCGTCGACGGCGAACGGACGCATCGCGTCTATTTCGTCAATGGAGCGGCACCGTACTTTCCGCGCGTGCTCGACCTGGTCGAGCTCGCAGCCTTCGGCGGTCATGGCGCGATCTCGACATACCGGTTCGAGCACGAAAACGTGAATGTCGCGCCGGGCGGCGGCGACAATGGAAGAGGCCAGACCCTTCCGGTCACGTTCTTGACCGCGATCGACTTACCCGACGGTCACGCGTTTCGGATGAAAGACCCGAATACGGGCGCGTTTTACTACGACACGACCATTCCGCCGGCGACCACCGGCACTCTCATTCCCGGCTGGCCGTGGAGCGCCGTGCTTCAAAAGCTCGCTCTGCCGACCGGCGGATCGATCGAATGGACTTACGACGAAAACGACGTTGAAGGGCCTGCGGCGCGAGAGGCATGCTCCGGCGTTTCCACTCCCATCACCCTTCGCGTGTATAAGCGCACGCTTCACGACGTCGATGGACGAGGAGGGACGTGGGAATACCGATATCTGGGGGGCGGGGACGAGAAATGCCAATTGGCGTGCCCTCCGAATCAAGTCGGTCTATGTGCGAGCGGGCCGCGGCAACTGACGTCGACGTCGATTGCACCCGACGGCGTTACGAACGTTACCTACTATTCCATGTACTGGAGAGACAAGTGCATGGGCACGGTCGATCCGAGTCGCCCATGGAAGCGTGCGGAGTATGGACTGCCGTTTACGCACTGGAACGATACCTACGGCACGGCGATCGGTGCGCTGCCGTCGACCGAAGTGAGGTCGGCGGTGCCTGCCATCACGAACGATACCGGTCCGAACGACCCACCGGCCAACGATCCTTTTTTCCAGCGCACATACGTCAAGTACGAAAGCGATCCCCTTCCCACGCAGCTGCAGGCCTATACGGACTTCAATTGGCGCAGAACCTACGAGCGAACGGCGCTGAGCAACGCGGCGGCCATCGACCCCGAGACGGGTCAGGCCGATTTGCATCCTTATTACGCCACCTGCGACCCGTCGAATCACACCGGCGATCCAATTCGCGTGAACTGTTTCACGGAGAAGCTTCTCTTCAAGTGGGACAATTTCGGGCATTTCAGGCAGACGACGGTCAACAGCAACATCAGCACGACCGTGGTGCCTTCGGCGACGGACGGTCCGCCCCAGCAGACCGCTCACCCGTCGCGGACGACGTTCGTGAAATATCCGGACGACCTCGACGATGCGAAAGACTGGGTGCTGGAAACGCCCGAACAAAAGTGTTCGGCCGATGAGATCGCGTGGCGTACGACGACGACGGACGACTTCGATTGCAGCAAGCTCGCCGGCAGTGCGACGACGCTCTTCTCGTACAACCGTTCCACCGGACAATTGGACGCCCAGCGCGTTCTCGCGAATCCGGGAGTGGCGACAAGTGACTCCGATATCCTCGCACTTTTTCAATACGAACGAGGTTATCCGAAGCTCGAAAGCTATTACGGCGGAAATCAAGTCAACTGGACCACTGCGGACAACTTCACGGCCAGCGGTTCGCCGGCCTATCAGATCCAGCATCAGAACGACTTTTCGCTCGGCGGGCTGCTGCAGGCGCGCAAGAGCCACTATACCGGCTTCAATACGCTGACCGAGGATGCCGAGTTCGACGTGGCGACGGGCAATATGACGCTGTCACGCGACGGCACCGGCCTCGTCACGACCTACAATTACGACAATTCGGGCAGGCTCACGACGGTGACGCCGCCGTCGCCGCTCGCACCGACTTCCATTATCTATTCGCCGCCGGCGGACCCGCCAAGCGTGACGGTGCGCGCCAGATCGCTGACCGGCGCCGGAACCTTCCAAAAGATCTACAACTACGACGGCCTCGGGCGCATCATCAAAGAGACGACGCTCATGCCGGACGCGCCGAACGCGCCGCCCGACACGACGTTCAGCCAGATCGTCACGGCCTACGACCCGCTCACCGACCATCTCGCCACGGTCAGCACCCAACAAGACGTGGCGCACTTCAATCCGAATTTCGTTACGAAGTACGAGCACTACGACGCCACCGGTTCGGCCAGGGACGTCACGGCGCCGGACAACAGCGCGACGCACACGAGTCACCACGCCACCGGTCACGTGATTTCCGCCGTACAGGACGCCGCCGGACACACGAATCTGCGCCGCACGACGGACAATGACGCTTTCGGGCGTCTGTACGTTGTCCACGAGCCTTCCGGACCCACCGACGCCGTAAACAAGAACGGCGGAGACGTCGCCACGACTTATGGCTACGACTGGGCCGATCATCTCGCGGCCGTCGACATGAAGGGCGCAGACACGGTTCACGAAGGAACTCAAACGCGCCGGTTTGTTTATGACCGCCGCGGATTTCTCGCCCAGGAGACGCATCCGGAGTCCGGACTTACGAAATACAGCGATTACGACGCGCGCGGCCATGCCCATCATCGCATTGCCGGCGACGACAATGGCCCCTTCGACCTGACGTTCGATTACGACGTCGCCGAGCGTCTGAAGCAGGTTTCGGATCTCGATTCGGGCCATGCCCGCCGCCCGCTGAAGGAATTCACGTTCGTCGACTCGAACTTTCCCAACGACTTCTCGGCCGGGAAACTACATTCCGCGAAACGCCACAATTATCTCAGCGGCGGCGACGCCCAGGTGACGGAGACGTATACCTACGGCGGCTCCGGCGGAACGATCTCCCAGAAAGAAACGAAGTTCTCGATGCCGGGAATGCCGGAGCAGACGTTCCGCTCACAATTCACGTACAACGACTTCGGCGGTCTGGCAACCCTTACATACCCGACGTGCGAAGTCTCATGCGGCGGGACGGGCATTGGAACGATCCAACGCACATTCTCGAACGGCCGTTTGTCGAGCATCGGCAGCACCGACGGGATCGGCATCGGATACGGCAGTCTCACCTACAACGCGAACGGCACAGTCGGCACAGTGACGCATCCGGGAGGCGTCAAGGACATCTATGCGCCCGATCCGACGGGAATGCCGCGCGTCAAGTCGATTACCGTCGATCAATTCTGCGTCGGCCCGCCGCTCAATGTAAGCGAGCCCGCCGATCAGTCGATCGTCAGCGGCGGCCAGGCCACGCTTCGCATGACCGCGATCGCCGGCGCGCAATACGTCTGGTATCAAGGTCAAAGCGGCGATACCAGCCATCTCGTCGATAGTACGAGCGGCGCGGCATTCACCACGCCCGTTCTGGCCTCCAATACGTCGTACTGGGTGCGCGTCTCTGCGCCGGACTCGAGCGGGCAGAGCTGCAGTAGCAGCAGCAGGACCGCAGTCGTCACAGTGAAGCCGTGTACCGAAGTCTCCATTGTGGCGCAGCCGCAGGACGTCACGATCGGCAGCAACCGCACGGCCACGCTCTCCGTTGTGGCTCAAGGTGTCGATAATCTCTCGTATCAATGGTACGAGGGCGTCTCCGGCAATACAGACCACTTGCTGACCGGAAAAACCGCGGCAACGTTCACGACTGACGCGCTCAATGCGACGACGTCGTATTGGGTGCGCGTGAAGGCGGCGACTTGCATCCGCGACAGTGCCACGGCCACGGTGCATATCTGCCATATACCGGTGATCACGATCCCGCCGGTCTCGCAGACGATCGGCGTTCCCGACGGCCAGTCGGTACCCGCGACGGCTACAGTGACGGCGACGGGCGACAATCTCTCGTATGCATGGTACGAGGTACACGCCGGCGGCGCTTTGGATGCGAATTCGTCGAGCAATACCCCGACGCTGACCATTTCTCTCAGCGGCACAGCGCCGCGGACCTTCAAGGTCTTCGTGAGTAATGTGAATACCGGTCTGCCCGCGGAATGCAGCAATTCCGCCGATGCCACTGTGACCTTTACACCGGTCTCGTGCAATGTCACGTTCTATACGGAGCCCGGCGACGTTACCGTGTTCCCCGGCTCGAATACGTTCCCGCTCACGGCTGGCGTCTGGGCGACGGATCCGGTCCACCGTCAGTTCCGGTTCGACTGGTATCACGGGATCAACGGCAACGCCGTGCATTTCGCGGGCGGTGCCTACAAGGATCATCAGGTTCCGGATCCGGACCATCCGGGGCAGATGATGACCGTCAACGGGCCGGTCGATCTCTTCGGCGGTTGTCAGATCGATCTGCGTTCCGACGTCCTGATGACCACCGTCATGGGCGCATTGAACGCTCCTTATGATATCTACTGGTGTGTCGTCAGCCGCACGGACACGACCTGCGGCAGCGGCGTGTCCACTCGAAATATCTACGTGAGCTATTGGCAGAGCTGCCCGCTGCCGCCGGTCACTCTCAGTCCGTCCGCCGTCGTCATCCACCCGGGCGATACGGCGACGCTCAATGCGCTCGCCAATTGGCCGCGACTGCAATATCAGTGGTACGAGGGACAGAGCGGCGATACGACGACGAAGGTGCCGGGGGCGACTCATAGCTCATTGACCGTCTCGTCGACGGCGAAGAATTACTGGTGCCGAGTCACGAACGAATGCGGCACCGCTTCAGAAGACAGCGGGACGGCGACGGTCTCTGTGCAACTGACGGACAAGACTTGCACGCCGCCGCTGATCATTCAACAGCCGCAGTCGGTCGACATTGCCGCCGGCACCTCCTCGCTGCTCAGTGTCGACGCCACCGATCCCAATACGACGCTTCAATACACGTGGCTCGTCGAAGGCCCGGGCGATCCGGTTCCGCATCCCAATGACCGCCAGACCTCGGTCACGCCGCGACAGTCGACGAAGTACTACGCAAAAATCTCGAACGTTCCAGGCGACTCCTGCTCAATGACGGTCGAAAGCGCGCGCGCCATCGTGCACATCCGCACTTGCGCGTCGATCAACCTCACATCGGAGCCGACGAGCGTCTCCATCTACTCCGGCACGTCCGCCACACTGAGCGTCGCCGCGTCGTCGAACGACACGATTCAATATCAGTGGTACCGAGGGCCGGACGGCGATATCGCCGCCAGTGCGCTGATCAACGGCGCAACGCTTCCGTCTTACACGACGCCGACATTGACGGCCACGACCAGCTACTGGGTGCGGATGACGACGGCCTCTTGCACCGTCGACAGCACCACTGCGGTCGTCCAGGTCTGCGATCCACCGGCCATTACGCATCAGCCGGTGGGCGGCAATCTCACGGCCGGTCAAGCGTTCTTTTTCTCCGCCGAAGCGTCGGGATCCAATCTGACGTATGAGTGGCACGAAGGAAGGCCGGGCAATGAAGGGCCGGTCATCGGCAGCGGCAATGCCTTCTGGTTCCGGCCCACGACCACGAACACGTATTTCGTGAAAGTGACCGGCAACTGCGGTCCGTCGCCGATCGTCGCCACGAGCGACGTCATTACGGTGACCGTCTGCTCGCCGCCGGTGATCGACACGCAGCCGGCGAACACGACGATCTTCTCCGGCAGAACCGCCACACTCACCGTCACCGCTGAGGAAAATCTCAATACGCCGATGACGTATCAATGGTACGAAGTCGGCGGCGGCGCGGTGGGCACGAATTCGCCGACGTTCACGACATCCGTATTGACGACGGAAAAGTCGTACATGGTGCACATCCAGGCCGGCATCTGCGGCGTCGACAGCGATGCGGCCACTGTGACGATCTGCGATCTCCCGGAGATCGTGAATACCGGGACGACGATCAACATCGCCGCCTCCCAACACGCCCTCCTTGACGGCACTGCCGGACCCACAGGCAGCGTCTATACGTGGTACCGCGGCCATTCCGGCGACTATGCGGGATCGCTGGCCATCGATGGCGGAACGGATGTTCGCACAGTGAATGTCAATCCTACTGTGACGACGACGTATTGGGCGTCGATCGCGCGCGGCAGTTGCGTGTCGCGCACGAGCGACTACACCGTCAACGTCTGCATCCCGACGATACACACAGGGCCGCAGGACAAGGAATTCATTCCCAATGGCGCGCCAGCCACACTGTCGGTCGACGCGATCGACGCGGTCTCTTATCAGTGGTACGTCGGTGTCACCGGCGACACGACCAATCCGGTGAGCGGCGCGACCGCGTCATCCATCAGCGTTTCCCCATCGGTCGATACGAGTTACTGGGTGCGTGTCTACGGCAGTTGCGGCATCAATGCCGACTCCGCGGCCGCTCGCGTAACGGTCTGCAAGCCCCCCGTCATCGTCGATCAACCCCTCGGTTCCTCCATCGCCCTGGGCACGACCGCGAGGCTGCTCGTAACGGCGACGGGAACGAACCCGCGATTCCAGTGGTATGCCGGCGCTGTGGGCACAACGACGACACCAGTCGGCACCACCGCGAGCATCACCGTCACGCCCAATGACACTACTTCGTATTGGGTGCGCGTGACGACCAACTGCGGCACGCAAGACAGCAACGCAGCGGTCGTGCACGTTTGTACCACTCCGAGCATTACGCAGCAGCCGGCCGACGCGACGATCTACAACGGCGCAAGCACGACGTTGAGAGTCGTGGCCCAGCAGGGGACGAGCGAACCGCTGACGTATCAGTGGTACCAGGGCGCGAGCGGCGACGCGACGACGCCTGTGAGCGGAGCGACGTCTGCCTCATTCACCACGCCGAATCTCACAACGACGACGACATATTGGGTGCGCGTCTCGGGAGGCCCGCTCTGTAATACGGTCGACAGTACGACCGTAACGGTGAACGTCTGCCGTTATGGAGCGACTGTGAGCATCTCGCCCGACGTCAATATCGCGCTCGGACAGACCACACGACTCACCGGCGTCGCCGATCCGACCAGCAATCTCTATACGTGGTATCGGGGTCAAAGCGGCGACACGTCGTATCAGCTCAACTCGAGCGTCAGCGGAAATTACCTCGACGTGAGCCCGTCGGTCACGACGCAGTACTGGTATCAGATGATCAACGGCGGCTGCACGTCGAACAGTCCGACCGTCACCGTCAATGTGTGCGTTCCGGCCATTACGCAGTCGCCGTCGGCGCCCGCGAATCCGGTGAACAGCGGCGCGGCGGTTCCATTGAGCGTCGTCTCGAGTCTGTCGAACGTCACCTACCAGTGGTACACCGGCGCGAGCGGCGACATGTCGCATCCGATCACAGGCGCGACGACCGCGTCGATCACCGTGAATCCGACGGCGACGACGTCGTACTGGGCGCGCGTGACCGGAACATGCGGCGTGAGCGCCAACAGCGCCGCGGCGACGGTGGTGGTCTGCACGCCGACCACCATCAGCGGAATCACCCCTTCGCAGTGGGTCACGCTCGGCTACTCGACGCTGCTCACGGTTTCGGCGAGCGGAACGAACATCACATACCAGTGGTACACCGGCAATCCCGGCGACACCTCACATCCGATCAGCGGCGCAACGAGCGCGTCTTATGCGGCCACGCCGCAAAACACGACGACTTACTGGGCTCGCGTCTCCAGCACTTGCGGCTCGGCCGACAGCGCCGGCAGCGTCGTGTCGGTGTGTGCGACGCCTGTCATCAAGACGCAGCCGCAGAGCACACAGGTCTACACGAACGGCACGGCATCTCTCAGCGTCGGCGCCACGAATGCGACGACGAATCCGAATGCCTATCAGTGGTACCGAGGATTGGCCGGCGACACATCGTCGCCCGTCGGCACGAATTCATCCGTGTTCACGACACCGGCTTTGACCGCCAATACGAATTACTGGGTGCGCGTTTCCAACGGCACATGCGGGACCGCCGACAGTCAAGCCGCATTGATCACGGTCAACGCTTGTACATCCTCCGTTGCAGCCGCGGCGGGCGCGCAGTCGGCTGTCGGGCAATCGGTCGTTCTGACGGTTCCTGCGAGCGTCGTCGCGCCCGTACAGAACGCGTTGCAGCTCGGCGGGACGTCCTACGCGACCGTTCCGTCGTCGACGCTTCTCGACATCACCGGTCCGCTGACAGTGGAGGCGTGGATCAAAGTCAACGCCATCGGCACCGCTCAGGGGATTGTTGAGCGATACGGCCCGACGGATTCCGGATCCGGCGGTTACGCCCTACGCATCACGAATACCGGCAAACTGCACTTCTTCATCGGTAACGATTCGACGTCCGCGGGACAGTCCGACACGCTCGACGGCGCAACGACGATCACTGCCGGCCAGTGGCATCACGTCGCCGGCATTTACGACGGCGCGCAGATGCGCGTGTATGTCGACGGCGTCTCGGACGGCGTGAAGAGCACCTCGATCAGGCCGGGCACTGGCACTGCGAATCTGATCATTGGAGCGGCCGGCAACAACGCCGCAACCGGCGCGTACTTTGGTGGTCTGATCGACGAAGTGCGCGTCAGCAACGATGCCCTATATGTAACGACCTTTGCGCCGATGTCGCACCTCACCGCATCGACGACGACGATCGGTCTCTGGAAATTCGACGGACAAATCCTCGGCGACGCATCCGGCAATGCATTGAACGCGTCCTCATCGTCGAGCGTTGCGTTCGCCGAAGACGTGCCGGGCGCGAAACAGTACGCCTGGTATCAGGGAGCGAGCGGCGACGTATCGCATCCGCTCTCCTCGCTCGCGCCGGCGACGACGTTCACGGTCGCGCCTTCGGCGACGACGCAGTACTGGTATCAAGTGAAGGACGGTGCCTGCACGGCCAATGGCGGCACGACGACCGTCACCGTCTGCATTCCGCAAATCACGCAACAGCCGGGGAACGCCAGCATTACGAACGGCCAGTCGACGACATTGACGGTGGCGGCGAATACCGTCGGAGTCACCTATCAGTGGTATGCCGGAGCGAGTGGCGTGACGACGTCGCCGATTACAGGCGCGACGTCGGCGAGTGTTCTTGTCTCGCCGACGACCACGACTTCCTACTGGGCGCGCGCGACGAGCTCGTGCGCTCGCACTGTCGACAGCACGGCCGCGACCGTGACTGTGTGCCAGCCGCCGGCGATTACGTCGCAGTCCTCCAGCACCTGGATCGCACGAGGCTCGTCGACGACATTGAGCGTCTCTGCGACCGGCACAGGTCTCTCTTATCAGTGGTACGTCGGTGCCGTGACGAACGATACGAGCTCGCCCATTACGGGCGCGACACAATCGACGTATGTAGCGTCGCCGTTGAATTCGACGACGTATTGGGTGCGTGTGACAGGGTCGTGCGGCACGGCGAACTCCAC
>Ga0075425_100001369_pt1 | contig 23909 bp, 21 predicted proteins | sample SoiMethybrSBSTD4_FD_75300 | JGI IMG/M metagenome (GOLD analysis project Ga0075425, IMG submission 75300) | Bulk soil microbial communities from a Populus tree surrounding site in Tennessee, USA - Soil MetaG P. TD hybrid SBSTD4 | ecosystem: Environmental > Terrestrial > Soil > Tree plantation...
ATCCAGATCGCCGCCGCCGCGGGAGAGCAGGCGCGGCAGGGGCTCGCCTATCTCACGCTCTTCACCGCGCTGATCAGCGTCAACTTGGCCGTGCTCAATCTGCTACCCGTGCCCATGCTCGACGGCGGCCACCTGCTCTTCTTCGTCTGCGAGGCCATCCTCGGCCGGCCCGTCTCCGTGCGCAAGCGGGAGATCGCGCAGCAGGTCGGCTTCGTGCTGCTGATGATGCTCATGGTCTACGCCGTGTACAACGACCTGTCGCGGCTCGACGTCTTTCATCGCTTCTTCCGATAGCCGAGGGAGACCTCATGGGGCAATATCGCTGCCACGTGTTCGTGTGCACCTCGGGCGACACCTGTCCGCAGCAGGGAGACGTCGAGAAGTTCGTGAAGGTCCTGCGGACGGGAGCGGCCCAGGCGGGCAAGCAGACCGAGGTGCGCATCAACAAGGCGGGCTGCTTCTCGCAATGCGGGCACGGGCCGATGCTCGTGGTCTACCCGGACAACGTGTGGTACGGCGGCGTGCAGGAGTCCGATCTCCAGGAGATCCTCGAGTCGCACATCCTGGGCGGGCACCCCGTCAAGCGCCTCATCTACGATCCCGGCGTGCGCGGGGCGAACAAGGTCACGACGGCGACCTGAGGCATGCGCTGGACCCGCTCCCTCATCCCCACCCTGCGGGAAGATCCGGCCGACGCGGAGGCCATTAGCCACAAGTTGATGGTGCGGGCGGGGCTCGTGCGCCAGCTCGCCGCGGGGATCTACGTCTATCTCCCCCTCGGCCATCGCGTGCTGGACAAGGTCAACCGCGTGATCCGCGAGGAGATGAACGCCATCGGCGGGCAGGAGATCACCATGCCCGTGCTGCAGCCCGCGGAGATCTGGCAGCAGTCGGGACGCTGGGACGCCATCGGGGGCGAAATGTTCCGGCTCAAGGATCGCAACCAGCGCGACATGTGCCTGGGCATGACGCACGAGGAGGTGGTGGCGTGGATCGCCGCGCGGGAGATTCGCTCCTACCGCGACCTGCCTCAGATCTGGTACCAGATCCAGACCAAGGAGCGCGACGAGGCGCGTCCCCGCTCGGGCGTGCTCCGCACGCGTGAGTTCCTCATGAAGGACGCCTACACCCTCGATCCCGACGCGGCGGCCCTCGACGTCTCCTACAACGCCCACAAGCAGGCCTACTGCAAGATCTTCGACCGGTGCGGGATCCGCTACGTGGTGGTGGATTCCGATCCCGGCATGATGGGCGGCTCCGGCTCCCACGAGTTCATGGCGCCGTCCGCCGCGGGAGAGGACGACGTCGCCCTCTGCGCCGCCTGCGGCTACGCAGCCAACGTCGAGCTCGCCCGCGGCGTACCCGCGCCCGCCTCGCTGCCCGAGCGCTCGCCGCGCGAGGTCGCCACTCCCGAGGCCCGCACCATCGCCGAAGTCGCCGCCCAGCTCACGATCGAGCCCGCCTGCACGGTGAAGTCCCTGGTGTTCATGGTCGGCGACTCGGCCGTGCTCGCCCTCGTACGCGGCGACCACAACCTTCACGAGCGCAAGCTCGCCCGCGCCCTGCGCGCCGAGGCGCGACCCGCCCATCCCGACGAGGTACGGCGGCACCTGGGCGTCTCCGTGGGCTCGGTGGGGCCGGTGCGGGCCAAGGGTGTGTCGCGCATCGTCGCCGACGAGTCCCTGAAGAACGGCTCCTACGTGGTCGGCGCCAACCGGGACGGCTATCACCTGGTCGGCGTCACCGCGGGGAAGGATTTCCCGTGCGAGTGGGCCGATCTCCAGGTCGCCCTTCCCGGGGAGGGCTGCCCCAAGTGCGGCAAGCCGCTCACCGTGGAGCGCGTGATCGAGGTCGGGAACATCTTCAAGCTCGGGACGAACTACTCGGAACCGCTTGGCGCCATGTACCTCGACGAGCAGGGGCAGCAAAAGCCGGTGGTCATGGGCTCCTACGGCATCGGCCCCGCGCGCATCGCTGCGGCCGCGGTGGAGCAGCGCCACGACGCCGACGGCATCATCTGGCCCTGGGCCATCGCGCCGTTTCACGTCCACCTCATCCCCGTGGCCGTCAAGGACGCCGGGCAGATGGCGGCGACTGCGGAGATCCAGCAGCTCCTGGAGGGCGCCGGCTTCGAGGTGCTGGTGGACGACCGGGACGAGCGCGCCGGCGTCAAGTTCAAGGACGCGGACCTGCTGGGGGTGCCCATCCGGATCACCGTGGGCAACGCGCTGGCCAAGGAAGGCGTGGTGGAAGTGCGGGAGCGGGCGAGCGGAGCCCAGGTCAAGGTGCCCCGTGACGGCGTGCTCGAGGCGGTTCGGAAGATCGCGGATGGGCTTAGGATGGCCTAAGACGTCGTCGAAGCGCCGCCGCCGGCCGCGGGGCCTTGCGGGTGGTGTCTACATGTGCTAAAGTGTTGGTAAAAGTGGGCGCCGCCCACTTTTTTGTTCTCTACAGGGCAGGAGGGTGGCTGGAAATGGACCCGCGGATGGCTGACGGGGAGGCGTTTCTGGCTAAGGTCGAGGCGGTGGTGGCCCCCGTTCTCGAAGCCCACGGGCTCCAGCTCGTGGATTTGCAATGGCGTCGGGAAGCCCGGCGCTGGGCCCTGCGCTTCTTCGTCGACAAGCCGGGAGGCGCCGGTATCCTCGACTGTCAGCGGTTGAGCCACGAGGCGGCGGATGTGCTGGACGCGTCGGGGCTCATCACGGAGAGCTATGACCTCGAGGTCTCCTCTCCGGGCCTCGACCGCGAGCTCAAGACGGACCGCGAGTTCGCGTGGGCGATCGGCAAGGACGTGCGGTGCTGGGTGCGGGAGGCAGTGGGCGGACGGCTGGAGTTCGCGGGCCGGCTGGAGGCGGCCGCCTCCGATCATCTGGCCATCGCCGGAACCGAAGGGCAAAGGGCGGAGGTGCCGCGGGCGCTCGTGACGAAGGCGCGCCTCGATCCTCCGTTCAGGCGCAAGTGACGGTGCAGGCAGACGATGAACAAGGAACTCATCTACGTGATCGGACAGATGGCGACGGAGAAGGGGATCGACAAGGAGATCCTCTTCGAGGCGCTGGAGTCCGCCCTCCTGTCGGCGTCCAAGAAGACCATGGGCGTGGCCGACAACGTGCGCATGGAGCTCGACCGGCGGACGGGCGCCCTGCACGTGTTCGCGCGGAAGAAGGTGGTGGAGACGGTGGCCGACGCCAAGCTCGAGATCGCCCTGGGCCAGGCGCGCAAGCTCAACGCGGAGGCCGAGCTCGAGGACGAGATCGAGATCGAGCTGCCCCCGCAGGAGTTCGGTCGCATCGCCGCCCAGACGGCCAAGCAGGTGATCCTCCAGCGCGTGCGGGACGCCGAGCGCGACGCGGTGTACTCGGACTTCATCGACAAGCAGGGCAAGATCATCCGTGGCACCGTGCACCGGATCGAGAAGCGCAACGTGATCGTGGATCTGGGCAAGGCCGAGGCGGTCATCACGGAGCGCGAGCAGATTCCCGGGGAGCGGTACAACCCCAACGACCGCGTGCGCGCCTACGTGCAGGAGGTGAAGAAGACGGCCAAGGGGCCGCAGATTCTCCTCTCGCGCGCCGACGCGGGCTTCCTCGTGCGGCTCTTCGAGGCGGAGATCCCCGAGATCGCGGAGGGCATCGTGCAGGTGAAGGCGGCGGCCCGGGAGCCCGGCGAGCGGGCCAAGGTGGCGGTGATGTCGACCAAGCGCGACGTCGATCCCATCGGCGCCTGCGTCGGGCTGCGCGGGACGCGCATTCAGGTGATCAGCCGCGAGCTCCGCAGCGAGAAGATCGACATCGTGGAGTGGTCGGCCGATCCCGCCGTGTTCGTGGCGCGCGCCCTGTCACCGGCCAAGGTATCGTCGGTGACCCTGGGGCCGGTGGACGAGAGCGGGGAGCTGCGCTCTGTGCTGGTGATCGTGCCCGACAACCAGCTCTCGCTGGCCATCGGCAAGCGCGGCCAGAACGCGCGCCTCGCCGCCAAGCTGACGGGACTGCACGTGGACATCCGGAGCGAGGGCGAGGTCGAGGAAGAGCGGCGCATGGCCGAGGAAGAGCTGGCGCACGGACGGGAAGCCCTCGCGAGCTTCGCGGGCCTGGGGCCGCAGCTCGTGGACCGGCTCGTGGAGCATGGGCTCTTCTCTCCCGCCCGCATCGTCCACGCGGGGCTGTCCGCCCTCGAGGCCGTGCCCGGACTGGGTGACAAGAAGGCGGCGTCGGTGCTCGCCATGGCGCAGGAGTGGCTGGAGCAGCATCCCGCGGCCGAGCCGGAGCCGGCGGTGGAGGCGGGGACGGATGATACGACGGGCGAGCGCACGGCCACGGCCGAGGACGGCGTGAGCGACACGCCTCCCGAGAACATGGCAAGGACCTCCGCTGAGTGACCGCGGCGCCTCAGCGGACCTGCATCGGATGCCGCCAGAAGCGGCCCAAGGACACGCTCGTCCGGCTGGTGCGCGGAGCGGACGGGCGCGTGCGCGTGGATGACAGAGGGCGGGCGCCGGGACGGGGAGCCTATGTGTGCCCCGATCCGGACTGCCTCGGAAGAGCGCTCAATGCGGGCCGACTTGGACACGCGTTCAAGCGGCCCAGCGAGCCGCCCGCGTCGGGAGGGGCGGCGGTTCTGAACGGTCTGGTCGAAAGCGGCCAGGCGAGGAGGTAAGCGGGCTGTGGCGGCACGAGTCAAGGTCATCGACCTCGCGAAAGAGTTGGGTGTCACCAGCAAGGATCTGATCGTCGCGCTGGAGGCCATGGGCCAGAAAGGCATGCGGGCCATGAGCCCGCTGCAGGCGGCGACGGCCAACGATCTGAGGGTCAAGCTCGGACGCGGTCGTGATCTGCCCGAGGAAGCCAAGCCCAAGCGCGCGCCCAAGGCCAAGCCCGCCGTCGACGAGACGGGCGCGGTGGTGGCCAAGGCGCCGAAGCAGAAGAGCGCGGACGGAACCGCCGCACCCAAGACCGCGCGCAAGAAGCCCGCCGTCGCGCCCGAGACGGAAGAGGTCCAGCTTCCGCAGCCCACGGAGGAGATCAAGCCCGCGGCGACGTTGTTCCGTCACACGGCCGCCTCGGCCCCGGTGGTGGAGCCCGAGCCCGCGCCCGTAGCGCCGCCGGCGCCCGTCGTGGCCCCGCCGCCTGCGGCTGTCACTCCGCCTCCCGTCGTGACGCCGCCCACGGCGCCGCCGGTCGCGCCGCCTCGTGTGGGTCCGCCACCCGTGGTGAGGCGCGAGCCGACGGTCCTGCGGCCGACGCCGCCGCCTCCGCCTCCGGTCCAGCCGCGGCTCGTCGTGCCGCCGGCCGCCGCCGCGCCGGCTGCACCCCCCGCTCCGCCTAAGCGCGTGGCGCCTGTGGCGCCGCCGCCGGCCCGTCCGGCCGCGCCGCCCATGCCCGCGCGTCCCGCTGCGCCGGCGCCTCCGCCACCGCGTCCGGCCGTGCCGGCGCCGGCCGCGACCGCCGCGCCACCGAAGGTCGAGGTCAAGCCCGAGCCGCCCAAGCCCGAGCCGGTCGCACCCGAGCCGCCCGAGGAGATCAAGCGCGAGTTGATCAAGCTTCCCGAGTCGGTCACGGTGGGTGAGCTCGCCGCGGCCATGCGTCACAAGTCCGGCGAGGTGATCAAGGCGCTCCTCGAGCTCGGGGTCATGGCCACGGTGAACGAGGTGCTGGACCCCACCGCGGCCAAGCTGGTCGCCGACAAGTTCCACTTCGACGTCGAGTTCCGCTCCCTCGAGGGCGACATCCTCGAGGAAGAGGAGACCGATCCGACGCAGTTCAAGCTGCGCCCGCCCGTGGTCACCGTCATGGGTCACGTCGACCACGGCAAGACCTCGCTCCTCGACGCCATCCGCACCACCAAGGTGGCGGAGCGCGAGGCGGGCGGTATCACCCAGCATATCGGCGCATACCAGGTCGACACCTCGCACGGCAAGGTCACCTTCCTCGACACGCCGGGCCACGAGGCCTTCACGGCCATGCGTGCCCGCGGGGCCCAGGCCACGGACATCGTCATTCTCGTGGTGGCGGCCGACGACGGCGTGATGCCGCAGACGGTGGAGGCGGTGAACCACGCCAAGGCGGCCAACGTGCCGATCCTGGTGGCGGTGAACAAGATCGACAAGCCGGGGGCGGAGCCCGATCGCGTCAAGCGTGAGCTGTCGAATCTCGGTCTTGTGCCCGAGGACTGGGGCGGCCAGACCATCTACATCCCCACCTCGGCCAAGCGCGGCGACGGTATCCCGCAGCTCCTCGAGATGACCGCGCTCCAGGCCGAGGTGCTCGAGCTCCGCGCGAACCCGAACCGCGCCGCCCGCGGCACCATCGTGGAAGGCCGGCTGGATCGCGGCCGCGGCCCCGTGGCCACCGTGCTGATCCAGTCCGGCACGCTCAAGGAAGGCGATGCGGTGGTGGTGGGACAACACTCGGGGCGCGTGCGAGCCATGTTCAGCGACCGGGCCAAGAAGGTGAGCAAGGCCGAGCCCTCCGATCCCGTGGAGATCCTCGGCCTCTCCGGCGTGCCGCAGGCGGGCGACACTCTCCTCGTGGTCGCCGACGAGCGCAAGGCGCGGCAGATCGCCACCGTGCGCGCGGACCGGGAGAAGCTCAAGGGCAAGGGCGCGGCCCGCGTCACCCTGGAGGACCTGCACAAGCAGATCGAGGCGGGCGAGGTGAAGGAGCTGCGCCTCGTGCTTAAGGCCGACGTGCAGGGCTCGGTGGAGGCCCTCACGGAGTCACTGGAGCGTCTCTCCACCGACGAAGTCCGGCTCAAGGTCATCCACGGCTCGGTGGGCGCGGTGAACGAGTCCGACGTCATGCTCGCCTCCGCCTCCAACGCCATCGTGCTCGGCTTCAACGTCAAGGCCGAGCCCAAGGCGGCGAGCCAGGCCCAGGCCGACGGCGTCGATCTGCGGAACTACAGCGTCATCTACGACGTGCTCAACGACGTCAAGGCGGCGCTCTCCGGCATGCTCGCCCCCGAGATCCGCGAGACGGTGCACGGCCGCGCCCAGGTGAAGCAGCTCTTCCCCATCTCCAAGGTGGGGACGATCTACGGCTGCGCGGTGATCGAGGGCAAGATCATCCGCACGGCGCGGGTGCGCATCAAGCGCGGCGACACCCTCCTGGGCGAGAGCTCCGTCACCTCTCTCAAGCGCTTCAAGGATGACGTCCGCGAGGTGCTCCAGGGGCTCGAGTGCGGCATCGGTGTCGAGGGCATCAAGGGCGTGCAGCCCGGCGACATCATCGAGGCCTTCACCACGGAAGAGGTCGCACGGACGCTCTAGCATGTCGGCGGCCCGAGTGGCGGTGGGCACCGTCGAGCTGCATCTGCCCGACGTGGGCTCCCTCAAGGGCAAGCGTCACGTCCTCAAGGGATTGAAGGACAGGCTCCGCCAGCGCTTCGAGATCTCCGTGGCCGAGGTCGATCACCACGACGCCTGGCAGCGCGCCACCCTCGCCGTCGCCTGCGTTTCCGGCGACTCGCGCCATGCCAACGAGGTCATCTCGAAGGCGCTCGATTACATCGAGGACAACGTGGACGGCTACGTGACGGACATCCAGGTGGAGATCCTGTGACCCGGACCTCACGCACGGGGGCCTGCGTGCCGCCCCGCCGAGAAAGCTGTCGGAGTGATGCGGCATGACGCCCTTTGCCGATCGCCGACCTTTCTCTCTTCCGCTTCGAGTGCGAGCTTGGCCCACGCAGACGAATCCTGGGGGGAGGTTTCGGAAGGGGGGCGAAGCCCCCCTCCGAGCCACATAGCCATGCAGGGCAAGCGGCTCGAGCGCGTCAACCAGCTCATCAAGGAGGAGATCTCCGCGGTGCTCCAGCGGCAGATCAAGGACCCGCGGCTGGGCTTCGTGACGGTGACCGAGGTCGACACCACCGCCGATCTGAAGCTCGCACGTGTCTACGTCTCCGTGCTGGGCCCCCAGGACCAGTGGGCGAAGTCTTTCAAGGCGCTGGAGAGCTCGCGCGGCTTCGTGTGGAACTGGCTCCGCAAGCACCTCGATCTCCGCGTCACCCCTCAGATCGCCTTCCGTCCCGACCGATCCATGGAGCACGCCGCCCATATCCAGTCCCTGCTCGCCGGACTCAAGTCCGCGGAATCGGAGGGCGACGAGTGACGGACGCGCGCGGCGGCTTCTCCGTGAAGCCGCCGGACGAATTGCTCGCCGCGCTCCGGGGGAGGCCCGAGACGGTCCTCTGCCTCGGCCACGTGCACCCGGACGGGGACGTCCTCGGCACTCTCCTGGGATTCGGGCTGGCTCTGGGGGCGGTGGGCTCCGCCGTCACCTTCGCGGGGCCGCATCCCGTGCCGGAGGTGCTCGACTTCCTCCCCGGAGCGGATCGCTGGACGGTGTGGAAGACCGCGCCCGAGCGCTTCGATCTGATCGTGATGACGGACTGCCCCAATCCCGATCGCTCGGAAGGTCTCCTGGAGGGCGCGCGGAGCGCCGGGGGGCGCGTGATCAACATTGACCACCATCCCGACAACCGGCGTTACGGGACGATCGACTGGATCGATCCGTCGGCGGCGGCCACCGGCGAGATGATCTTCGATCTCGTCAAGGCGCTCGGGCTTCGCATCACCCCCGCGGTGGCCCTCAACCTCTTCACGGCCATCCACACCGACACGGGCTCCTTCCGCTACTCCAACACCACGCCCCGGACCTTTCGCATCGCCGCCGAGCTCACCGCGGCGGGGGCGGATCCCTCGCTGGTGTCGGATCGGCTGTACCAGCAGCGCGGCCGCGACACCCTGACCCAGCTCGGGGAAGTGCTCCGGCGCGTCGAGGTGAGCGAGGACGGCCGCGTGGCGTGGCTGACCGTGCCCCGCGGCCTCGTCTCCCGCGAGTTCCTCGACGCGGAGGACCTCGTAGGCTATCCGCGCTCCATCGGCGGCGTCAAGGTCGCCGTTCTTCTTCGCGAGGACGAGCCGGGGCGGGTGAAGGCGAGTCTTCGCGCCAAGGGCGAGGTCCCCGTCAATGCCATCGCGCATCGCTTCGGCGGGGGCGGCCACGAGAACGCCGCGGGGTGCACGCTCTCCGGCACGCTGGAGGAGGCGACGGCGGAGCTCCTCGCCGCGGTGAAGGACGCGATGAGCTCGGAGCGGGCGAGGTGAGGCGCGAGTCCCGCTCCGGCGTGCTCCCCGTGGACAAGGGAGCGGGCGTCACCTCGTTCCAGGTCGTGGCGCAGCTGCGACGCGTCCTGCGCGCGCCCAAGATCGGCCACGGCGGCACTCTCGATCCCGCCGCCACCGGGCTCCTGCCCATTCTGATCGGCGAGGCGACGAAGCTCACGCCCTATCTCGTCGACCTCGACAAGGAATACCGGGCCACGGTGCGGCTCGGCGTCACCACGGACACCCAGGATCTCTCGGGCGCCGTGCTGGAGGCGCAGCCCGTGCCGCCCCTCGACGCCGCCTTCGTGACAGCGGCCCTCCGCCGCTTCGTGGGGACGATCCAGCAGGTACCCCCCATGTATTCCGCGCTCCATCACGACGGGCGCCGGCTCTACGAGCTGGCGCGCGAAGGTGTCGAGGTCGAGCGCTCCCCCCGCGAGGTCGTGGTGCACGCCATCGAGCTCGAGGGCCTGGCCCCGCCCGACCTGGTGATCCGCGTCCGCTGTGGCAAGGGCTTCTACGTGCGCACCCTCGCCGCCGATCTCGGCACCGCGCTCGGGTGCGGCGGCGCGCTCGCCCAGCTCGTACGGACGCGGGTGGGGCCGTACCGGCTGGAGGACGCGGCGCCGTGGAGCCTCGTGCGCGAGGCGCGCGACGGCGCCGCGCTGTGGCCGCATCTCCTGCCCCTCGACTCCGCCCTCGAGTCGATGCTGGAGGTGCGGCTGTCGGAGGAGGGCACGCGCGCCTTCGTGAATGGCCAATCAGTGACGGAGCCCGGAGCCCCCGGGCTCGTCCGCGTGTACGGAGCGGACGGCCAGCTCCTCGGTATCGGCATGAGGCGCGGCGCCCTCGTGAAGCCGGAACGTCTCCTCCATGCGGATCCTCCACGGCCTCGCGTCCTACCCGCCTGACCTGCGCCCCTGCGTGACGGCGCTGGGTGCCTTCGACGGCATCCACCTGGGGCATGCCTTGCTCATCACCACCGCGGTGGAGCGGGGACGTGCCCTCGGCCTGCCCTCCGTGGTCTGCACCTTCCATCCCTATCCCGCGAGCGTGCTGTGGCCCGAGCGCGCGGGCGTGCCCATCGCGACCCTCGAGGACAACCTCGACCGGATGAAGGGCCTCGGTGCCGGCGCCGCCCTGATCATTCCCTTCACCCTCGAGTTCTCGCGGATGGAGGCGGAGGTCTTCGTGGACGACGTGCTGGTGGGCACGCTCCGGGCGCGCGAGGTCATCGTGGGCTTCAACCACACCTTCGGCCACGACGCGCGCGGCACCGCCGCACTCCTCGCCGAGCTCGGGCCGCCCCGCGGCTTCACGGCGCGCGTGCTGCCGCCGCTCCGGCTCCAGGGACAGACGGTGTCCTCGAGCGCGATACGCCGGCTCCTCCACGAGGGCGACGCCGTGCGCGCGGCCGAGCTCCTCGGCCATCCCTACGCCATCACGGGGACGGTGATGCGGGGTGCGGGCCGGGGGCGCACCCTCGGCTTCCCCACCGCCAACCTGAGGCCGGATCGCCCGCTCGTGCTCGCGGCCGGAGTGTACGTGGCGCGCGCGTCGTGGGAGGGCGGCGCCGCTGAAGCGGTGGTGAACGTCGGCTATCGTCCCACCTTCGAGGAGAACCAGTACTGGGTCGAGGCGTTCCTCCTGGACTTCTCCGGCGACCTCTACGACCGCACGCTCCGCCTCGAGTTCCTCGAGCGCATCCGCCCCGAGATGAAATTCTCCAGCGTGGACGCGCTCAAGGCGCAGGTGATGGCCGACATCGAGTCCGTGCGCGCGCGCCGCGCCGGGCCTCGCGCCCCGCGAGCGAGCTGATCGCCGTCGCGCCTTTACAGGGCGTGGTCGCCGTGCTAAACTCCCTGTGTCCTTGCAGGTTTACACCATCCACACGAACCCGTTCCATCGGAGCTGCAGCCAAGGCCCTGGGAACGCGGCGATTGGGGGGGGAACCCCCGGAAGGAGCTCCGCATGCGGCTGTCCATCGACAAGAAGAAGGGTCTCATCGAGCAGTTCAAGACGCACGACGGCGACACGGGCTCGCCGGAAGTGCAGATCGCGCTTCTCTCCGAGCGGATCAACGGGCTGACCGACCACTTCAAGACCCACCAGAAGGACCATCACTCGCGCCGCGGCCTGCTCATGCTCATCGGCAGGCGCCGGGGCCTCCTGGAATACCTCAGGAAGAAGGACGCGGAGCGCTACCGAGTCCTGACGGACAAACTCGGAATCCGCAAGTGACCGCGGGTTCCGGCCGGTTTCGACCTTCGACGGCCCGGACGAGCCGGGCGCACATCATCCCCGCCACCCTCACCCCCGAATCAGCCCAGGCACCGCTTGCTGCCGTCTTCGTGCCGGCCGCCGACGCTTTGATGGCTGTTCCCACGCCATATGGCTGGAGAAAGACATCCTCATGACGAGTCACACTGTTCAGATCAAGTTCAACGGCATCCCCCTCTCGCTGGAAACCGGCAAGGTCGCCAAGCAGGCCGACGGCGCGGTGGTCGTGCGCTGCGGCGGCACCATGGTGCTGTCCACCGTGGTGGCGGCGCGCGCGCCCATGGAGGGCCGTGACTTCCTCCCCCTCACCGTGGAATACCGCGAGAAGGCATACGCAGGGGGAAAGATCCCCGGCGGCTTCTTCAAGCGGGAGGGCCGGCCCGACGAGAAGGAGACGCTGACCTGCCGCCTCATCGATCGCCCCATCCGCCCGCTCTTCCCCAAGGGCTTCCGCAACGAGATCCAGGTGATCAACCTCGTGATCTCCGCCGACAACGAGAACGATCCCGACGTGCTGGCCATGGTCGGTACCTCGGCCGCCCTGTCGCTATCCGGCATTCCCTTCTCGGGTCCGCTGGGAGCGGTCCGGGTGTGCATGGTCGACGGCAAGCTCGTGGCGAATCCCACCTACGCCCAGCAGGTGGCGTCCACCCTCGAGATCGTCATGGCGGGGACGGAAGACGCCGTGCTCATGGTCGAGGCGGGCGGCAAGGAGATCGGCGAGGAGCAGATGCTGGAAGCACTCGCCTTCGGCCACGAGCAGTGCAAGCAGCTCGTGCGGATCCAGAAAGAGCTCATGACCCAGGCGGCCAAGCCGCGCTGGGCCTTCGACGCCCAGGAGGGCCTGGACTCCGGACTCCTCGAGAAGGTGCGGCAGGTCGCCAGTCCGCGCGTGGTGGAGGCGCTGGCCATCCATCAGAAGCAGGCCCGGGCGGAGGCCATCACCGCGGCCTTCGAGGCGACGTGGGCGCATCTCGTGACCGTGGACCACGTGACGGACGATTCCGCGACCCGGGCCAAGGCCCAGGAGTACTTCGAGAAGGTGGAGAAGACGGAGGTCCGGCGCCTCATCGTGGACAAGGGCATCCGCGTCGACGGGCGGAGCGTCAAAGAGGTGCGGCCCATCTGGTCGGAGATCGGCTATCTGCCTCGCGCTCACGGCTCCGCCCTCTTCACTCGCGGCGAGACCCAGGCTCTGGTGGCGGCGACCCTCGGCACCAAGAACGACGAGCAGAAGATCGAGTCGTTCGAGGGCGACATCTACCGGACCTTCATGCTCCACTACAACTTCCCGCCCTTCTCCACGGGCGAGGTGAAGCGCTTCGGCAGCGCGGGACGCCGGGAGATCGGCCACGGCGCCCTCGCCCATCGGGCGCTGTCCGCCGTGTTGCCCTCCAAGGAAGCCTTCCCGTACACCATCCGCGTCGTCTCGGAGATCCTCGAGTCGAACGGCTCGTCGTCGATGGCCACGGTGTGCGGCGCCTCCATGTCCCTCATGGACGCGGGGGTGCCCCTGACGGCGCCGGTGGCGGGGATCGCCATGGGCCTCGTCAAGGAAGGGGACAAGGTGGGCATCCTCACCGACATCATGGGGAGCGAGGACCACTACGGTGACATGGACTTCAAGGTGGCCGGCACCGACAAGGGCATCACCGCGCTCCAGATGGACATCAAGATCGGCGGGGTGTCCGTGGACATCATGCGCCAGGCCTTGAGCCAGGCGCGAGAGGCGCGCATCTTCGTTCTGGGCAAGATGGCCGAGACCATCAAGGCGCCCAAGACCACCCTGTCGGAGTTCGCCCCGCGCTTCGTCACCATCAAGATCCGGCCGGAGAAGATCCGCGAAATCATCGGCCCCGGAGGCAAGGTCATCCGCGGCATCCAGGAGAAGACGGGGGCCAAGATCGATGTGGAGGACGACGGCAAGGTCACGGTGTTCTCCTCCTCCGCCGAGAAGGCCCAGCAGACCATCGACATCATCCAGGACATCTGCCGCGAGGCGGAGCTCGACCGCATCTACCTGGGCAAGGTGAAGAGCATCAAGGAGTTCGGCGCCTTCGTCGAGATCATGCAGGGGACGGAAGGGCTGCTGCACATCTCTCAGATCGCGGAGGCGCGCATCCGCGCCGTGAGCGACGTGCTCACGGAAGGGGACGAGGTGCTCGTCAAGGTCATCGAGATCGACGGCAACGGCAAGATCCGGCTCTCGCGCAAGCAGGCCCTGCGCGACCAGCCAGCGCTCAGTGACAAGGAGAAGCTGAAGATCCCCTCCTCCGCCGCCGGCGCCTGATGCCCGCGCGAGGCGTGGCGTGACGCCGGAACGCCGGGCGGAGGCCTACCGCAAGACCGTCCTGCCGAACGGCGTGCGGGTGATCTCCGAGTCGCTCCCCTGGGTGCGATCGGTGGCGGTGGGCATCTGGGTGGAAACGGGCTCGCGCATCGAGCCCGTGGAGCGCAGCGGCATCTCCCACCTCATCGAGCATCTCGTCTTCAAGGGCACGGAGACGCGCACGGCGGAGGACATCGCCCGCGCCATCGACTCCGTGGGCGGCCACATGGACGCCTTCACGGCCAAGGAGCACACCTGCTTCTACGTGAACGTCCTCGACCATCACCTCGACATGGCCGCCGACCTCCTCAGCGACGTGCTCCTGCACCCGCGCTTTGATCCCGGCGACATCGAGCGCGAGAAGGCGGTGGTCTTCCAGGAAATGAAGATGGTGGACGACACGCCCGACGATCTCGTCCACGATCTGTTCGCGGAGAGGGCCTGGCCGGGGCATCCGCTGGGACGGCCCATCCTCGGCCGCCGGGAGGTCATCGAGGGGCTCAGCCGGGACACCATCCTTCGCCATTTCACCGAGGAGTACTCGCCGGCGCGCGTCACGGTGGCGGTGGCGGGCCACGCCGAGCACGATCGGGTGGTGGATACCTTCGCCTCTCGCTTCGAGCGCTTCGTGCGGCCCTCGGTGCTCCACCCCGAGGTCGCGCCGGTGCTCGTCCCCGGCGTCCACCTCGTGGAGAAGCCCCTCGAGCAGGTGCAGGTGGTGCTGGGCTTCCCCGGCATCTCCGACGTCGCCCCCGAGCGCTACGCCCTCTATCTCCTGAACGACATCATGGGCGGCAGCATGTCCTCGCGCCTCTTCCAGGAGGTGCGGGAGCGCCAGGGCCTCGTGTACTCCGTCCACTCGGGGGCGCAGCAGTACCGCGACGCCGGCGTGCTCTACCTCTACGCGGGCACGGAGACCGACAACTTCGCCAAGGTGCTCAAGGCCTTCCTCAAGGAAGTGCGGGCCCTCAGAAAGGACGGTCTCACCGCGGACGAGCTCGCCCGCGCCAAGGACCATCTCAAGGGCAACCTGATGCTCTCCCTCGAGTCGTCCTCCTCGCGGATGAACCGCCTCGCCCGGCAGGAGCTGCGCTTCGGCGCCTTCCACTCCGTGGACGAGATGCTCAACCAGATCGACAGCGTGCGTCCCGAGCAGGTCGAAGCCCTCATCCAGACCCTCCTCGACGAGGAGCAGCTCTGCCTGGTCACCCTCGGCCCCGTGACGAAGAAGAATCTCCCGCGCGAGCTAAGCCCCGCGTGATTGGTCGTTACTCGCGGCCCGAGATGGCGGCCCTGTGGACCCAGGAGGCCAAGTACGAGGCCTGGCTCAAGGTCGAGCTCGCGGTCTGTGAGGTGTACGCCAAGCGCGGCATCATCCCCGCGGAGGCCCTGGGACGCATCAAGTCGGCGGCGCGCGTGTCTGCTCCGCGCATCGACGAGATCGAGGCGACCACGCGCCACGACGTCATTGCCTTCCTCACCAATCTCGAGGAATCGATCGGGGCCGACTCCCGCTACGTGCATTTGGGCCTGACCTCCTCGGACGTGGTGGACACCGCGCAGGCCCTCCAGCTCGTGGCGTCCGCCGAGCTGCTCCTCGCGGGGCTGGAGCGGCTGCGCGCCGCCCTCCGCACGCTCGCCCTCCGCCACAAGGACACGCTCTGCGTCGGGCGCACCCACGGCATCCACGCCGAGCCCACAGTGTTCGGGCTCAAGCCCGCCCTCTGGTTCGCGGAGGCGGGGCGGAACCTCGACCGCCTGCGCCGCGCACGGGAGGCGGTGCGGGTGGGGAAGGTCTCGGGCGCCGTCGGCACCCTCGCCCACGTCGATCCCGACGTGGAGGAAGAGGTCTGCCGGCTCCTCGGCCTGGAGGCCGCGCCTGTCTCCACCCAGATCATCCAGCGCGATCGTCACGCGGAGTTCTGCGCGACGCTGGCCATCGTAGCTGCCTCCCTCGAGAAGATCGCCACGGAGATCCGCTCGCTCCAGCGCACGGAGATCCTGGAGGCCGAGGAGCCGTTCACGGAGGGGCAGAAAGGCTCGAGCGCCATGCCCCACAAGCGCAACCCCGTCTCCTGCGAGCAGGTGTGCGGGCTCGCCCGCCTCGTGCGCACCAACGCCCTCGCCGCCATGGAGAACGTGGCCCTGTGGCACGAGCGGGACATCAGCCACTCCTCGGTGGAGCGGGTGATCCTCCCCGACTCGACCCTCCTCGTGGACTACATGCTCCACCAGATGACGCGCATCGTGGAAGGGCTCCAGGTCTATCCAGAGCGCATGCGCGAGAACATCGAGCGGAGCTTCGGCCTCATGTTCTCCCAGCGCGTCCTCCTGCGCCTGGCCGAGACCGGCCTGCCGCGCCAGCAGGCCTATGAGATCGTGCAGCGCGACGCCATGCGGGCGTGGCGCGAGCGGACGCCCTTCCGGGCCCTCCTCGCCGCCGATCCCGAGGTGACCTCGCGGCTGTCCGAGGCCGATCTGGACGCTTGTTTCGATCCCCGCTGGTACCTGCGCAATGTCGATGCCATCTATACGCGTGCCGGACTTTCCTGAGGGCCCCTGACATGGAGAAGCGCGAGAAGCTCTACGAGGGCAAGGCCAAGATCGTCTACGCGACCGACGACCCCGGCAAGGTCATCCAGTACTTCAAGGATGACGCCACCGCCTTCAACGCCCTCAAGCGGGGGACGATCGTGGGCAAGGGCGTCATCAACAACAAGATGTCGGCCACCCTGCTGCAGCGTCTCGCCAAGGCGGGGGTACCCACCCACTACCTCGCCACCCTGTCCGATCGCGAGATGCTCTGCCGCAAGCTCGACATCATCAAGATCGAGGTGATCGTGCGCAACATCGTGGCGGGCAGCCTCGCCAAGCGCACGGGCCTCTCGGAAGGGGTGGCCATCAAGCCACCCATCGTCGAGCTGTACTACAAGTCCGACGAACTCGGCGATCCCATGATCACCGAGGAGCACGTGCGCATGCTCAAGCTCGCCTCGCCCAAGGAGGTGGCGTGGACCAAGCGCATGGCGCTCAAGATCAACGCCCATCTCCGGCCGCTCCTCAAGCGCAAAGGACTCATCCTCGTCGATTTCAAGCTGGAGTTCGGCCGCCACGGCGGGAAGCTGTACCTCGGAGACGAGATCAGCCCCGACACCTGCCGGCTCTGGGACGCCGACACCCTGGAGAAGCTCGACAAGGACCGCTTCCGCCGCGACCTCGGCAACGTCGAGGACGCCTACCAGGAGGTCTACCGGCGCATCGTGGGCTCTGGTTCGTGAGGGCTCGCGTCCTCGTCCGGCTCAAGCCGGGCATCCTGGACGTGCAGGGCGCCTCCGTGCAGCGAGCTTTGCATGGTCTCGGCTTCGCCGAGGTGCAAGGTCTGCGCGTGGGCAAGGTCCTCGACCTCGAGCTCGACGCGCTGAGCGGGGATTCGGCCCGTCGCCGCGTGGAGGAGATGTGCGCGAGACTCCTCACCAATCCCGTCATCGAGGACTACACGGTCGAGCTGCTCGGCTGACGTCCGAGGCTCTTGTCAGATTCTGACGGGCACGGTAGAGTGGGTTAGCATCCACACAGGGAGGACAGCTCGGCCCCATGAACTTCGGCGTGGTCGTGTTCCCCGGGACTTGGAGTGACTGCGATTTCCACTATGTCATCGGCGAAGTGCTCCACCAGCCGGTTCGCTACGTCTGGCACCGCGACAATCAGCTGAGCGATTTCGACTGCCTCATCCTCCCCGGCGGCTTCTCCTACGGCGACTACTTGCGCGCGGGCGCGGTGGCGGGACGCTCGCCCGTGGTGGAGGCGCTGCCAGAGTTCGTGGCCAAGGGCGGGGTGGTCCTCGGCTCGTGCAACGGCTTCCAGATCCTCTGTGAGTCCAAGCTCCTGCCTGGCGCCCTCATGCGCAACGAGTGCCTGCAGTACCGCTGCCAGTCCACCTTCCTCCGCGTGGAGAATACCGAGACGCCCTTCACCCGGGCCATGCGCTCCGGCCAGACCTTGAAGATGCCCATCTCGCACGGCGAGGGGAAGTTCTACGCCGACGCCGAGACCCTGCGCCGCCTCCGCGATCAGAAGCAGATCGTGTTCCGCTACGCCAGCGAGGACGGCCGCGTGGTCAAGGATGCCAATCCCAACGGCTCGCTGGACAACATCGCGGGCATCGTCAACGAGGAAGGGACCGTGCTCGGTCTCATGCCGCATCCGGAGCGCGCCAGCGAGAATGCCATGGGCGGCACGGACGGCCTGCTGATCTTCCACTCGCTCCTCGGCAGCCTGGTCGAGGATGGCTCGTTCCTCAAGAGATAGAGGCATGGGCCCGGGGTGGAGACGGGGTGACCGGGGCCGAGCCTAAGGTCACCCTGGAGCTCGCCCTCGCCTCCGGACTCACGGGCGAGGAATACGACCGCATCATCCGGCGGCTCGGTCGCGAACCTACCTATACCGAGCTCGGTCTCTTCTCGGCCCTCTGGTCCGAGCACTGCGCCTACAAGCACTCCCGCGTGTTCCTGCGCGGGCTCCCCACCACGGGGACGGCGGTCCTCCAGGGCCCCGGCGAGAACGCGGGCATCGTGGATCTGGGCGGCGACCTCGCGCTCACCTTCAAGATCGAGAGCCACAACCACCCGTCCTTCATCGAGCCCTTCCAGGGCGCGGCCACGGGCGTGGGAGGGATCCTGCGCGACATCTTCACCATGGGCGCCCGTCCTATCGCCATCCTGGATTCCCTGCGCTTCGGCAACCCCGAAGATCCGAAGACGCGGCGGCTCATCGAGGGCGTGGTCTCCGGCATCAGCTGGTACGGCAACTGCTTCGGCGTGCCCAACCTGGGCGGCGAGGTGAAGTTCGCTCCCGAGTACGCGGGCAATCCCCTCGTGAACGCCATGGCCGTGGGCCTCGTGCGCAAGGACCGGATCTTCCGCGCCCGCGCCGAGGGGCCAGGCAATCCGGTCTTCTACGTGGGCGCCAAGACGGGGCGCGACGGCATCCACGGCGCCACCATGGCCTCAGCGACCTTCGACGAAGGCGCGGAGGAGCGCCGGCCCACCGTGCAGGTGGGCGATCCCTTCACGGAGAAGCTCCTCCTCGAGGCGTGCCTCGAGGCCATGGCCACCAGCGCCGTGCTGGGCATCCAGGACATGGGCGCGGCCGGGCTCGCCTGCGCGTGCTCGGAGATGCCGGCCCGCGCGGGCACGGGGATGGAGGTGGAGCTCTCGCGCGTGCCCCAGCGCGAGGCAGCCATGACGCCGTACGAGATCATGCTCTCCGAATCGCAGGAGCGCATGCTGCTCGTGGCCGCCCGCGGGCGCGAGGAGGAGGTGCGCCACGTGTTCGCGAAGTGGGAGCTCGACGCGGTGGAGATCGGCCGCGTCACCGACGACGGCGTGCTCCGCGTCACCATGCACGGCACCGTGGTCGCCGAGGTGCCGGTGCGCGCGCTCGCCGACGAGGCGCCCGTCTACGAGAAGCCGACGGCCCGCCCCGCCTGGCAGGACGAGCTGGCTCGCTTCGATCCGCTCTCACTGCCCGTGCCCTCCGACCTGACCGGTGCGCTGCTGGGTCTCCTCGACTCGCCCGGCATCGCGTCCAAGGAATGGGTGTACCGCCAGTACGACACCCAGGTCGGTATCAACACGCTCGTCATGCCCGGCTCGGACGCGGGTGTCCTCCGTATCAAGGGAACCCGGAAGGCCGTGGCGGTAACTACCGACTGTAACAGCCGTTTCGTCTACCTCGATCCTCGTGTCGGTGCAGCGATGGCGGTGGCCGAGTCGGCGCGCAACCTCGCCGTCTCGGGGGCCAAGCCGCTCGGTGTCACCGACTGCCTCAACTTCGGCTCGCCCGAGCGCCCGGAAATCCTCTGGCAGTTCAAGGAGGCGGTGGCAGGGCTCGCGGAGGCCTGTCGCGCGCTCGAGATCCCGGTGGTAGGCGGCAACGTCTCCTTCTACAATGAAACTCTCGGGCAGGCGGTGCTGCCTGCCCCGGTGATTGGAATGGCCGGGCTCATCGACGAGGCCGACAGCCGTTGCACCCAGTGGTTCGATCAGGAGGGAGACCGCATCGCTCTCCTTGGGCCGGAGGACGTGAGCCTCGGCGGCTCTGAGTACCTTTGGCTCTTTCATGACCGGGTGGCGGGCAGGCTCGCCCCCCTCGACCTCGCCCAGGAGCGGCGGGTGCACGACGCCTGTCGCGCGGCGATCGCGGCCGGCCTCGTACGCAGCGCCCACGATTGTTCCGAAGGAGGGCTGGCTGTCACCCTCGCCGAGAGCTGCATCAGCGGTGCTCGGTCGGTGGGGGCGCAGGTGAGCCTGCCCGCGGGAGAGCGGCGCGCCGATCTCCTCCTCTTCGGCGAGGGGCCGTCGCGGGTGGTGGTCTCGGTACGGCCGGAGGGGGAGCGCCACTTCGAGCGGCTCATGGGCGAGTTCGCCCTGCCGTGGCGGTGGATCGGCCGGGTAGGCGGCGAGTCGCTGGCGATCGCGGAGGACGGCAAGGCGCTGGTCGAGGTGTCCGTGGATCGGATGGCTCACGCGTGGAGGGTCGGCTTTGAGCGACATGTCGCCTGAGGACGAGGGTCGGGAGCTCGACGACAAGTTCCACGACGAGTGCGGCCTCTTCGGCGTGTGGAATCACGCCGAGGCCGCCAACGTCGCCTATCTCGGCCTCTACGCCCTCCAGCACCGCGGGCAGGAGTCCGCGGGCATTGCGGCCACCGACGGCCACGCTTTCCACGTCGAGAAGGCCATGGGTTGGGTCGCCGACGTCTTCAGCCGCGACCGGCTCCGTCGCCTCCCCGGCAATCGCGCCATGGGGCACGTGCGCTACTCGACGGCGGGCAGCTCCAGCCTGCGCAACGCCCAGCCCATCACTGCGACCACCGCGCATGGTCCCGTGGCCATCGCCCACAACGGCAACCTGATCAACGCCGAGGAGCTGCGCCGGCAGCTCGAGGCGGACGGCGCCGTCTTCCAATCGTCCTCAGACACCGAGGTCATCCTCCATCTCCTCGCCCGCGCGGAGGGGGGGACCCTCGTGGATCAGCTCGCCCGCGCCCTGAGCCAGGTCAAGGGCGCCTACACGCTCCTTCTTCTGACGCCGACCTGCATGATCACCGTGCGCGATCCCTCGGGCTTCCGCCCCATGACGCTCGGTCGCCTCGACAACTCCTGGGTGCTCGCCTCCGAGACGTGCGCCCTCGACCTGATGGAAGCGGAAATCGTGCGCGACGTGGAGCCGGGCGAGTTCGTGGTGGTGGACGACGCGGGGCTGCAGAGCTACAAGCCCTTCCGCCCCCAGCCCAAGCTCCAGTGCGTGTTCGAGTACGTGTACTTCGCGCGGCCCGACTCCGTCCTGTGGGGGCGAAACGTCCACGCGGTGCGCAAGGCTCTCGGTCATCAGCTGGCGCGCGAGCATCCCGTGGCCGCGGACCTCGTGATCCCCGTGCCCGACTCCGGAGTGGGGGCAGCCCTCGGCTTCGCGGAGGAGGCGGGGCTGCCCTACGACTCCGGCCTCGTGCGCAACCACTACGTGGGGCGCACCTTCATCGAGCCGAAGCAGGGTATCCGCCACTTCGGGGTCAAGGTGAAGCTCAACCCCAACCGCGAGGTGCTGGCGGGCAAGCGCGTGGTCGTCGTGGACGACTCCATCGTGCGCGGTACCACCAGCCGCAAGATCGTCAAGATGGTGCGGGCGGCCGGCGCGCGCGAGGTGCACATGCGCATCTCCTCCCCGCCCATCCAGTGGCCGTGCTACTACGGCATCGATACGCCCACGCGCAAGGAGCTCATCGGCTCCAGCCACGAGGTGAAGGAGATCGAGCGGTACCTCGGCGCCGATTCGCTCGGCTATCTCTCCTTGGACGGCATGCTCAAGGCCGCGGGCAACGAACCAGGCCACTTCTGTCACGCCTGCTTCACCGGGCAGTATCAGGTCGGCTTCGACGCCGGGGACGTCGCGCAGCTGAAACTGTTCGAATCGTAGTCTGGAGTTCATGGACCCACTGACGTACCGAGAGGCCGGCGTGGACATCACGGCCGGCGACGAGGCCGTCCGCCGGATCGGCCCGCTGGCCGCCTCCACCCGTCGTCCCGAGGTGCTGGGCGGCATCGGCGCCTTCGCAGCCTTCGTCACCATTCCGCCGGGCTACCGCGAGCCTGTCCTCGTCTCCGCCACCGACGGGGTGGGCACCAAGCTGCACGTCGCCTTTGCCGCGGATCGCCACGACACGGTGGGAATCGACCTCGTGGCCATGGGGGTCAATGACCTGCTCGTGCATGGGGCGGAGCCGCTTTACTTCCTCGACTATCTCGCCGTGCATCGTGTGGAGCCGGATCGCATCGAGGCCATCGTGCGCGGCGTAGCCGAAGGCTGCCGGCAGGCCGGGTGCGCTCTCGTGGGCGGCGAGACCGCGGAGATGAGGACGCTCTACGCCCCGGGCGAGTACGATCTCGCGGGCTTCGCGGTGGGGGTGGTCGAGCGGAGCGGCATCGTCACCGGCGCCGAGGTGGCCCCGGGCGACCGCGTGCTCGGGCTCGCGTCGACGGGACTGCACTCCAACGGGTACACGCTCGTGCGCAAGGTGATCTTCGACCGGCTCAAGCTCGGGCCGGACGACGCGATGCCGGGCGTCGGCCGCTCCGTGGCCGACGAGCTCCTCGAGCCGACGCGGATCTACGTCAGGCCCGTCCTCGCGCTCCTGCGCAGCGTGCCCGTCCTCGCCATGGCCCACGTCACGGGGGGCGGGATCACCGAGAATCTGCCCCGGGTCCTCCCCGAGGGTTGCCAGGCCGTCATCGATCCCCGCGCGTGGCCGGTGCCCGCAGTCTTCAAGGTGATCCAGGAGGGCGGAGAGGTGGACGAGGCCGAGATGCGCCGCACGTTCAACATGGGCATCGGCTATCTGCTCGTGGTGCGCGCGAGCGAGGTCGGCCGCGCCATGCGGGCCCTCCAGGCGTCGGGAGAGCGCGTGTTCGAGGTGGGCGAGATCCGCGGCGGTACGCGGTCCGTCGTCTATGCCTGAGCCGCTCCGCGTCGGCGTGCTCGCCTCCGGCCGCGGCTCCAACTTCCGCGCCCTCGTGGAGGCGGCGCAGGCGGGCCGGATCCCCGCGGCCATGGTCGTGCTGATCTCCGACCGGGAGACGGCGCCCGCCCTCGACATCGCGCGCGCCCACGGCATCGAGGCGCTCTTCTTCGACCCCAAGCAGTATCCCAGCCGCGAGGCTCACGAGAAGGCCATCGTCGGCGCCCTGGAGGAGCGACGCGTCGACCTCGTCTGTCACGCGGGGTACATGCGGATCCTCACCCCCGCCTACGTCGCCCACTTCCGCGGGCGCGCCTTGAACATCCACCCCTCGCTGCTCCCCGCCTTCCCCGGTCTCCACGCCCAGCGCCAGGCCCTCGCCCACGGCGTGCGCGTGGCGGGGGCCACCGTGCACTTCGTGGACGAAGGGGTGGACTCGGGTCCCATCGTGCTCCAGGCTGCGGTGCCCGTCCTGGCGGGCGACACGGAGGAGAGCCTCGCCCAGCGCATCCTCGTCGAGGAGCATCGCATCTATCCGGAAGCCGTCCGGCTCTTCGCGGAAGGCCGGCTCAGCATCGAGGGGCGCATCGTCCAGATCAGGGAGCATTCATGAGCCAGGTGAAGCGCGCGCTCCAGAGCGGGCCACGCATCGAGGGTCGGATCGCTTACATCAGGGAGCATGCATGAGCCAGGTGAAGCGCGCGCTCCTGAGCGCGCACAGCATCGAGGGTCGGATCGCTTATATCAGGGAGCATGCATGAGCCAGGTGAGGCGCGCGCTCCTGAGCGCGCACAGCATCGAGGGTCGGATCGCTTACATCAGGGAGCATGCATGAGCCCGGTGAGGCGCGCGCTCCTGAGCGCGCACAACATCGAGGGGGGGATCGCTCACATCAGGGAGCATGCATGAGCCAGGTGAGGCGCGCGCTCCTGAGCGCGCACAGCATCGAGGGGCGGATCGCTCACATCAGGGAGCATTCATGAGCATAGTGAAGCGCGCGCTTCTGAGCGTGCACGACAAGACGGGCGTGGTCGACTTCGCGCGGGGCCTGGCCAGCCTCGGGGTGCAGATCCTGTCCACGGGCGGCACGGCCAAGCTCCTCCGCGATTCCGGGGTGCCCGTGCTCGACGTGTCCGAGGTGACGGGCTTTCCAGAGATGCTCGACGGCCGGGTCA
>Ga0075425_100001370_pt1 | contig 23907 bp, 20 predicted proteins | sample SoiMethybrSBSTD4_FD_75300 | JGI IMG/M metagenome (GOLD analysis project Ga0075425, IMG submission 75300) | Bulk soil microbial communities from a Populus tree surrounding site in Tennessee, USA - Soil MetaG P. TD hybrid SBSTD4 | ecosystem: Environmental > Terrestrial > Soil > Tree plantation...
GCCGGCAGCGGCGTCGTGTTCGAGATCTCGATCGTCACGTGCCCTTCCCACTCCGGCTCGAACGGCGTCACGTTGACGATGATGCCGCAGCGCGCGTAGGTCGACTTGCCGAGGCAGACGGTGAGAATGTCGCGTGGGATACGGAAGTACTCGACGGTGCTCGCCAGCGCGAACGAGTTCGGCGGGATGATGCACTGGTCGGCGACGATGTCGACGAACGACTTCGGATCGAACGCCTTCGGATCAACCACCGTGTTGTAGACGTTGGTGAAGACCTTGAACTCGTTGCCGACGCGGACGTCGTAGCCGTAGGACGAGACGCCGTAGGAGATGACGCCGGTGCGGACCTGATCGTCGACGAAGGGCTCGATCATCCGGCGCTCGAGCGCCATCCGCTTGATCCACCGATCCGACTTGATGCTCATCGTCTGAAGAAGGCGAGGACGAGGGTGAGAACGATGCTCAGGATGATCGAGGTCGTGAGCGGGAAATAGAACGAGAAGCCGTCGCGTTTCACGTAGATGTCGCCGGGCAGCCGGCCGATCGGCACGCCGACCATCATCAGCAGGCCCAGGCCGGCGATGCCGAGGCCCAGAAAGACGAGCAGTTTACCCACTTAAATCAGTTCGACGCCCGCGAAGAAGTAGCCGATTTCATACGCCGCCGTCTCCGGTGCATCGGATCCATGCGTGGCGTTGCGCTCGATCGACTCCGCGAACTGCTTGCGCAGCGTGCCCGCGTCGGCCTTGGCCGGGTCGGTGGCGCCCATCAGCGTGCGCCATTTCTTGATCGCGTCGGCGGCCTCCAAGACCATGACAATCGCGGCGCCGGAGGACATGAACGACGTCAAACTGGAGAAGAACGGGCGCTGGCGATGGACCTCGTAAAAGCCCTCGGCCTGCGCCTGTGAGAGGTTCACGCGCTTGATGGCACGAATCTGGAATCCTTCAGCTTCGATGCGTTCGATGATCTTCCCGGCCACGCGCCGTGCGACGGCATCCGGTTTGATGATGGCCAACGTCCGTTCGGTCATCCGGCGATTCTATCTCAGCGGTCCGCGCGCCTGAAAGGCGGCGGCGAGAGGGAGCACACATGACCCCGATGGCGAAGAAGCAGCAGGACGATCAGGACGTGCACAAAGGCGCGGTCGAAGGCGATCGTCCGAGCGACGAACAGATCGGCAATCCGAACGGCCCCGGCGTCAACGCCGAGGGCCTCCCCGACGATCCCGTTGCGACGGCCGAAGACGCCGTAGGGGCGAACGAGGACGAGTCGCAGGGCTAGCAGAAATTGCTAAACGCAAAGTGCCAATTGCTAATTTATTGGCAATTGACTGCTTGATGGTTGCGGGATTCGCTTGGGAATTGAGTGATCGCCGTTCGGCAGGGCCGCTGCACCTCAGCCGCGCATGCCGAACGAACTCGCTGAAGCGCTCAAGGCTCGCCCGCTGCGATTCTCGATCCGGGTGATGAAGTTCTCTCGCAGCTTTCACGACACATGGGAAGGCAGTTTCGTCGGCGATCAGCTGTTCCGGGCCTCGGCGCGGACGGCTGCCAACTATCGCGCCGCCTGCCGCGCGCGCTCGCACCGCGACTTCACCAACAAGCTCGGGATGACCGTGAAAGAAGCCGACGAAACGCTGTTCTGGCTGACTTTCGTCGGCGCGTCGGGATTGAAGGAATCCGCCGAGCAGAGGGAACTACACGCCGAAGCAAAAGAATTGCTGGCGATCTTCATGAAATCCGCGAAAACCGCCAGCGACAACGACAGCCACAATCGTCAATAAATTAGCAATTAGCAATTAGCATTTAGCAATTGCCAGCGGCGGCCCTCAGCGAAGCCCCTCCATGATCTCTTCGAGGGCTTCGCGTCCCGGCCGTATGCGTTCGAGCGGCAGCGTCGCCAGCGGCTCGTCGACGACGTTCAGCTGCGTGAGGAAGTCGTCGCGGTCGGGTTCGATGTAGATCAGGCCGGTTGCGAACTCGCCGCGGCGCGCGGTTTCGTGCAGCCGCTTCAGCGCGCCGATCTTGTCGGTAGGGTCGTACTGCTCTTCGAGCTTCTTCAGAAACAGCTTCGAGCCGTCGTGCATGGTGACTTCCTGCACCGAGCCCGGCTCGTAGTCCACCGCGATGTCCTCGAAGAACGGCACGAAGGTGACGTCTTCGACCGGATCGTCGTGATCCTTCGCGTAGGCGTAGCTCTTGGTCGAACCCTCGTGGTCGTTGAACGTGACGCACGGCGAGATCACGTCGAGCATCACGGTGCCGCGATGCGCCAGCGCCGCCTTGAGCAAGGACAACAGCTGTTTCTTGTCGCCGGAGAACGAGCGGCCGACGAAGGTGGCGCCGAGCTCGATCGCCAGCGCGCAGGTGTCGATCGGCGGCAGATCGTTGACCACGCCGGTCTTCAGCTTCGAGCCGAGATCGGCGGTCGGCGAGAACTGCCCCTTGGTGAGGCCGTAGCAGCCGTTGTCTTCGATGATGTAGATGATCGGCAGATTGCGGCGCATCAGGTGGACGAACTGGCCGATCCCGATCGCGCCGGTGTCGCCGTCGCCGCTGATGCCGATGGCGATCAGCTTGTGATTCGCTAGCATCGCGCCGGTGCCGACCGACGGCATGCGTCCGTGCACGGCGTTGAAGCCGTGCGAGCCGCCAAGGAAGTACGCCGGGCTCTTGCTCGAGCAGCCGATGCCCGACAGCTTGATCACCTGGGTCGGGTTGACGCCCATCTCGTAGAACGCGTCGATGATGCGCTCCGAGATGGCGTTGTGCCCGCACCCGGCACACAGGGTCGTCTTCCCGCCTTTGTAGATCTGCGGTTCGAGCCCGATTCGATTCATTTTGACTGGTGTCGCCATGGACTATTCCCCACCTGCGCTGCCGGCGCTCACCCGAGCGACGGTCTTTTTCGCTACTTCGAAGCCTTCCTGCGCGAGCACGTCGTCGGTGATGCTGCGGGCGTCGATCGGAAGGCCGTTGTAATGGAGGACGCTGCGCAGCTTGGTCTGCTGCTCGGGCGTCAGCTCGAGCTTCATCAATTGCAGCAGCTGGGCATCGCGATTCTGCTCGATGACGTAGATGCGCTCGTGCGCGTCGACGAACTTCGGCAGATCGCCCGTAAACGGGTAGGCGCGCAGGCGGAAGTACGAGGTCTCGACCTTGGTCTCCTCGCGCAGCTGATCGCGGCTCTCCTGCGTGGCGTAATCGGAGGTGCCGTAGCCGATGAAACCGATCTTCGCCTTCGGGTTCGACTCGATCACCGGCTTCGGGACGTACTGGCGAGCGGTCTCGAACTTGCGGTTCAGCCGATCCATGTTCTCGACGTAGTCGTCCGGCCGCTCGCTGTACTGGCCCTTGGCGTTGTGGCCGGAGCCGCGCGTGAAGTACGCCGGCATGCCGTCGCCGGGAACCGTGCGATACGGGATGCCGTCGCCGTCGACGTCCTTGTAGCGGCCCCATTCGCCGAGTTCCTTCAGCTTCTCCGCCGTCAGCAGCTTGCCGCGGTTGATCGTCCGCGTCGGATACTGGAAGGCGTCCGACATCCAGTTGTTCATCCCGAGGTCGAGGTCCATCATCACGAACACCGGCGTCTGGAACTGTTCGGCGAGATCGAACGCGTCCATCGCCATCGTGTAGGCCTCTTCGACCGACGAAGGGATGATCATGATGTGCTTGGTGTCGCCGTGCGACAGGAACGCCGCCTGCAGCAGGTCGCCCTGCGCGGTCCGCGTCGGCAGACCGGTCGACGGTCCGACGCGCTGGACGTCGAAGATCACCGCCGGCGTTTCCGCGTAGTACGCCAGGCCGGCGAACTCGCCCATCAACGAGATGCCGGGGCCGGCGGTCGCCGTCATCGAGCGCGCGCCCGCCCAGCTCGCGCCGATCACCATGCCGAGCGACGCAATCTCGTCTTCCGCCTGAACGATCGCGAACGTCGCCTTGCCCTCCTTGTCGACGCGGTACTTCTTCATGTAGCCGATTAACGATTCGCACAGCGAAGACGAGGGCGTGATCGGATACCACGCGACGACGGTGACGCCGGCCATCATGCAGCCGATCGCCGCGGCGGCGTTCCCCTCGATGAGGATCTTGCCGGCCGTCTTGTTCATCGGCTCGATGCAGTACGGGTCCTGCTTGGGGAGATTCGCCGTGGCATAGTCGAAGCCCGCCTTCAGCGCGCCGGTGTTGAGCGTGACCGCCTTGGCCTTGCGTCCGAGCTGCTTGCCGAGCGCCTTTTCCATCAGCGCCATGTCGATCCCGAGCAGCTTCGCAAGGATGCCGTCGTAGATCATGTTGCGCACGAGACGGCGCAGCTTGGCGTCGGGACACACCGGCGCCACCAGCTTGTCGAACGGCACCGGATAAAAGATGAGGTCGCTGCGGAGCGTGTTGAGCTTCAGGGGCTCGTCGTAGACGACGGCGGCGCCCGGTTCAAGCGTGAGGACATCCTCCTTCGCGGTTTCCGCATTCATCGCGACGAGGAAGTCGACTTCCTTCTTGCGGCCGATGTAGCCGTCCTTGCTGGCGCGAATCGTGTACCACGTGGGCAGCCCGGCGATGTTCGACGGGAACATGTTCTTGCCCGACACGGGCACGCCCATGAGGAGAATCGACCGCAGCAGCACGAGGTTCGCCGTCTGACTCCCCGACCCGTTGACGGTCGCCACCTGGATGCTGAAGTCGTTGACAACCTTCTGTTTATGGGCGGATGCCTGCTGCTCCTGAACCGATAGATCTGTCGGTGTCATTCACAAGTCCTTGAGAACAAGACGATTAGAGGAGAACGATCGGGAAATTATAACAATTCCTGAATGGCTTTGCCCATGTCGGCCGGACTCTTCACCACTTTCACGCCCGCGGCCGTCAGCGCCGCCATTTTTTCCGCGGCCGTTCCCTTGCCGCCGGCGATGATCGCGCCGGCGTGGCCCATCCGGCGTCCGGACGGCGCGGTCTGACCGGCGATGAAGCCAACGACCGGCTTCTTGAAGTTCGACTTGATCCACGCGGCCGCGTCTTCTTCCGCGCTGCCGCCAATCTCGCCGATCATGATCACGGCGTCGGTGTCGGCGTCCTTCGCGAACAGTTTCAGCGCATCGACGTGCGAGGTCCCGATCAGCGGATCGCCGCCGATCCCGATGCACGTGCTCTGGCCCATGCCGAGGCGCGTGAGCTGGTGAATGGCTTCGTAGGTGAGCGTGCCGCTCTTCGACACGATCCCGATTCGCCCTTCCTTGCAGATGTTCCCCGGGATGATGCCGGCCTTCGCCTTGCCCGGCGAGATGAGACCGGGACAGTTCGGGCCGACGAGCCGCGTCCCCGGACGTTCCTTGAGAAACGTCATCGCGCGCATCATGTCGAGCGTCGGGATGCCTTCGGTGATGCAGACGACGAGCGCGACGCCGGCGTCGGCCGCTTCCATCACCGCATCGGCGGCAAACGGCGGCGGAACGAAGATCACCGACGCGTTCGCACCCGTCTGCTTCACCGCATCCTGCACCGTATCGAAAACCGGCCAGCCCTCATGGGTGGTGCCGCCCTTGCCCGGCGTGACGCCGCCGACCACGTTGGTGCCGTACGCCTGCGCCTGCTTCGCGTGAAACGTGCCTTCGCGCCCGGTGATTCCCTGAACGATGAGTCGCGTCGATTTATCAATCAGAACAGCCATATGTCTCTACCGCGCTCACGAAGCCACGAAAGCACGAAGGCGCACGAAGCCTTCGTGTACAAAACGTTCTTCGTGAATCGTCGTGTCTGCGTGTCGTCGTGGTCCCGACAGTCTTCGTGCTTTCGTGGTCCCCGGCGCTCTCAGCCTGCCAGCTGCACAACTTTCTTCGCCGCTTCGTCCATCGAGTCGGCAGTGGTGAAGTTCATGCCGCTGTCGCGCAGCAGGCGCTTCCCTTCCTCGACGTTGGTGCCTTCCATGCGGATGACGATCGGCACCGGCACGCCGAGTTCCTTCACCGCCGCAATCACGCCTTGCGCAAGGACGTCGCAGCGCAGGATGCCGCCGAAGATGTTGATGAGGACCGCCTTCACGTTCTTGTCCGACATCAGGATCTTGAATGCGTTGCGGATCTGCTCGGCGTTGGCGCCGCCGCCGACGTCGAGGAAGTTCGCCGGCTCGCCCCCGGCCAGCTTGATGATGTCCATCGTCGCCATCGCCAGGCCGGCGCCGTTCACCATGCAGCCGATGTTGCCGTCGAGATGGATGTAATTGAGGTTGAACTTCGAGGCTTCGATCTCGAGCGGGTCTTCTTCGGCCAGGTCGCGCAGCTGCTTGATGTCGGCGTGGCGATAGAGGGCGTTGTCGTCGAAGTTCATCTTCGCGTCGAGCGCCAGCAGATCGCCGGCGGCAGTGACGACGAGCGGGTTGATTTCGAGGAGCGACGCATCGGTCGCGAGGTAGGCATCGTAGAGCGAGGTCACCACCTTGACGAACTTGTTCACCTGCGCGCCGTCGAGGCCGATCGCGAAGCCGAGTTGGCGCGCCTCGAACGGCACGATGCCGACGCCCGGCTCGACGTAGACCCTGGCGATCTTCTCCGGCGTCGTCGCGGCGACTTCTTCGATGTCCATGCCGCCGGCCGCGCTCGCCATGATGGCCGGCTTGCCGGCGGCGCGATCGAGCACGATGCTCAGATACAGCTCGCGCTGCATCTGCAGGCCCTCCTCGATCAGCACGCGGCCGACGCGCCGGCCTTCCGGCCCGGTCTGATGCGTGACCAGGGTCATGCCGAGCATCTGCCCGGCAAGCTTCTCGGCGTCCTGCGGCGACTTGGCGAGTTTGACGCCGCCGCCTTTGCCGCGGCCGCCGGCGTGAATTTGCGCCTTGACGACGACGACGCTGGTGCCGAGGCGTTCGGCGATCGCCGCAGCGTCGGATTTATCGGTGAGCGTCTCGCCGCGAGGCACCGGCACGCCGTACGTCGCAAGAATTGTTTTCGCTTGATACTCGTGGATTTTCATGACGGCAGGAAACTCCTGATGCTAACTTGCGCCTGTTCGTCACGCAACAGTAAACTGAACGATCGATGGCTTCACGAATCGGCGTCTTTGCGACGTCGGTCGGGACCAAGATCCTGATCGGCCTCTCCGGACTCTTCCTCGTTTTTTATCTCCTCATTCATATCGGCGGCAATCTCGTCGTCTTCGCCGGGCCGGCCGCGTACAACCAGTACGCGTTCACGCTCGAGCGCAACAAGGCGGTGCTCTATCCGCTCGAACTGCTGATCCTCGCCGGCTTTCTCACGCACATCTACAAGACGGTGCGGATGTTCCTCGGCAACCAGCAGGCGCGTCCGGTCGGCTACGAGCTGAAGAAGCGCGCCGGCCGGCCAAGCCGCAAAACGCTGGCGTCGACGACGATGATCGCATCGGGCCTGTGGGTGATCGTGTTTCTGATCTTTCACGTCAAGGCGTTTCGCGAAGGTTGGGGCAGCAACCAGTACGAGTGGGCGGCGGGCGGACGCGATCTCTACCGGCAGGAAATGGAGATCTTCTCCAACCCGTTGCTGGTGGTGTTCTACATCCTGTCGATGATCGTCGTCGGAACGCACCTCTGGCACGGCGTCTCGAGCGGCTTCCAGTCACTCGGCGTCGATCATCCGCGGGTGACGCCCAAGCTGCTCCTCGCCGGGAAGGTCCTCGCCGTGCTGATCGCCGGCGGCTTCATCGTCATCGCCGCATGGGCGTATCTCACGCAGGGAGGACGGGTCGCATGAAGCTCGACGCGCGCATACCGTCCGGGCCGATCGACAGGAAATGGGATCGGCACAAGTTCGAGATGAAGCTGGTCAACCCGGCCAACAAGCGCAAGTACACGATCATCGTCGTCGGCACCGGCCTCGCCGGCGCGTCGGCGGCCGCGTCGCTGGGTGAGCTCGGCTACAACGTCCTCAACTTCTGCATCCAGGATTCGCCGCGCCGCGCGCATTCGATCGCCGCGCAGGGCGGGATCAACGCGGCGAAGAACTATCAGAACGACGGCGACAGCGTCTACCGCCTGTTCTACGACACGGTGAAGGGCGGCGACTATCGGTCGCGGGAAGCGAACGTCTACCGGCTCGCGCAGCTGAGCGTGAACATCATCGATCAGTGCGTCGCGCAGGGCGTGCCGTTCGCGCGCGAGTACGGCGGCCTGCTCGACAACCGATCGTTTGGCGGCGCGCAGGTCTCACGCACCTTCTACGCGCGCGGCCAGACCGGCCAGCAGCTGCTGCTCGGCGCCTATTCCTCGCTGATGCGCCAGGTCCACGAGCGCGCCGTCCGGCTGCTGGTGCGGCGGGAAATGCTCGATCTGGTGGTGATCGACGGTAAGGCGCGCGGGATCATCTGCCGCAACCTGATCACCGGCGAGATCGAACGCTATGCCGGCGACGCGGTAATCCTCGCGACCGGCGGCTATGGCACGGTCTATTACCTCTCGACCAACGCCGTCGGCTCGAACGTCACCGCGTCGTGGCGCGCGCACAAGCGCGGGGCGCTGTTTGCCAACCCGTGCTTCACGCAGATCCATCCGACGTGCATCCCGGTCACCGGCGACCACCAGTCGAAGCTCACGCTGATGAGCGAGAGCCTGCGCAACGACGGGCGCGTCTGGGTGCCGAAGAAGAAGGACGACAAGCGGCCGCCCGAGCAGATCCCGGAAGAGGAACGCGACTACTACCTCGAACGCAAGTATCCGTCGTTCGGGAACCTCGTACCCCGCGACGTCGCGTCGCGCAATGCCAAGCAGATGGCGGACGATGGCCGCGGCGTCGGCGACAGCGGCCTCGCGGTGTATCTCGACTTCAAGGACGCAATCGCGCGGCTCGGCCCAGAGGTGATCAAGGAGAAGTACGGCAACCTGTTCCACATGTACAAAAAGATCACCGACGAAGATCCGTACAAGGTGCCGATGCGGATCTACCCGGCGATTCATTACACGATGGGCGGGTTGTGGGTGGACTACAACCTGATGAGCACGGTTCCGGGGCTCCACGTGCTGGGCGAAGCGAACTTTTCCGACCACGGCGCGAACCGCCTTGGCGCGAGCGCGCTGATGCAGGGTCTGGCCGACGGCTATTTCGTCATTCCCTACACAATCGGCGACTACCTCGCGAGCAACCCGCTGCCGAAGGTTACGACCGATCACGACGCCTTCAAGGAGGCCGCCAACTGCGCGCAGTCGCAGATCAGCCGGCTGCTCTCGATCAAAGGCGCGCGCGGCATCCGCGAGATCCATCGCGAGCTCGGCCGCATCATGTGGGACGACGTCGGGATGGCGCGAACCGACGCGAGCCTGCGACGCGCGCTGGCGGCGATCCCGAAGTTGCGCGACGAGTTCTGGCACAACGTGTCGGTCCCGGGCACCAACGACAACCTGAACCAGAGCCTGGAGTACGCCGGCCGCGTCGGCGACTATCTCGAGTTCGCCGAACTGCTCACGCTCGATGCGCTCCATCGCCGCGAGTCGTGCGGCGGCCACTTCCGCGAGGAAAGCCAGACGCCGGACGGCGAAGCGCTGCGCGACGACGCGAATTTCACCTACGTGGCGGCGTGGGAGTTCACCGGCGTCGGCAAGGAGCCGGTGCTGCACAAAGAGCCGCTCGAGTTTGACGAAGTGCACCCGACGCAGCGGAGTTACAAGTAGGGGCTCGGGGCTTGGGGCTAGCTGTCTTTCGGAGCGCGAAGGCTTCAGCCGAGCGATCAGCCAGCCCCCAGCCGCCAGCCCCGACGTCGTGAGGGATTCAGCGTGAGATTTACTCTGAAGATTTGGCGACAGGCAGGGCCGAACGCCGCCGGACAGCTTGTCGATTACACCGCCGACCACGTCTCGTCCGACATGTCATTCCTCGAGATGCTCGACGTCGTCAACGAGGGCCTGGTCAAACAGGGACAGGATGCGATCGCGTTCGATTCGGATTGCCGCGAGGGGATCTGCGGCATGTGCAGCCTCGTCGTGAACGGGATCCCGCACGGGCCCGACCGCGGGACCACCGTGTGTCAGCTCCACATGCGGCGCTTCAAGGACGGCGACACCATCACGGTCGAGCCGTGGCGCGCGAAGGCCTTCCCCGTCGTCAAGGATCTCGTCGTCGATCGCAGCGCCTTCGATCGAATCATCGCCGCCGGCGGCTACATCTCGATCAACGCCGGCGGCGCGCCTGACGGCAATGCGATTCTCGTCCCGAAGGAAATCGCCGAGACGGCGATGGATTCGGCGGCCTGTATCGCCTGCGGCGCCTGCGTGGCGGCGTGCAAGAACGCGTCGGCGCACCTCTTCATGAGCGCGAAGATTTCGCAGCTGTCGCTCCTGCCGCAGGGCAAGCCCGAGCGCCGCACGCGCGTCACGGCGATGATCGCCCAGGCCGACAGCGAAGGCTTTGGCAGCTGCTCCAACGAAGGCGAATGCGAAGCCGTGTGCCCGAAGGAGATCCCGATCTCCAACATCGCGCGGATGACGCGCGAGTACTGGCGCGCACAGTTCAGCCCGAAATAGCCGGTCACATTTCGCGCCGCCGGCCTCCGCCGAGGAGTATCATCCGCGCGTTCAGCGTGGGTCAGCGGCGGGCCGCCCACGAGCTCGCGGCCGTCCGCTTTGTACCTTCGACAAGGAGGAGGGCTATGGCGCGGATCGACAGTTGTCGGCAGCTACCCTGCTATCTCGGGCGCGCAGCGGCAGTCCTGCTGCTGCTCGTCGCGATCGCGGTGCCTGCACGTGCCCAGTTCGACCGCGGCACACTATCCGGAACGGTCAAGGACGAGCAGGGCGCGGTGATGCCGGGGGTCACCGTGACGGCGCGCAACGCGCAAACGCAGCAGCTCGTCACGACGGTCACCGACGGCACCGGCTTCTACACGTTTCCGAACCTGCTGCCGGGACGCTACGACATCCTCGCCGAGCTCCAGGGATTCAAAACGATTCGCCGCGAGAACGTCCAGCTCGACGCGACCGCCAACCTCACCCTCGACCTGGCGATGCCCACCGGCGTCGTCGCCGAAGAGGTGCTGGTGACGGCGAGCGCGCCGCTGCTCCAGACCGACGTTGCCCTGCGAAAAACCGTCGAAGCGAAAGACATCGAGCTGCTCGCTTTTTCAGGACGCAATCCAATCGGGGTCGTCGGCCTGAAAGCCGGCGTGATGGGCGGCAATTTCAACTCCCGCGGCTTCTCGGACCTTGGCAACGGCGGCTTCAACATCAACGGCAGCCGCACTGACGAGAACAACATCACGATCGACGGCGCGACCGCGATCCGGACACGCTCGTCCGGCGCGATCATCGGCATCCAGAACGTCGACGCGATCCAGGAAGTGCAGGTGCTGACGGCGAACTACATGCCGGAATACGGCCGCGCCAGCGGCGGCCAGATCCGCTTCGTCACCAAGAGCGGCAGCAACCGCTACAGCGGCAGCGGATCGTATTTCCTGCGCTCCGACAAGCTGCAGGCCAACACCTGGGCGCGCAACCGCAGCCCGAACGCGAGCGAGAACAGCGGCCCGGCGCCGTTCGACTACAAACAGTATGGCTACGCATTCGGCGGACCGGTGCCAGGCAAGGCCCTGACCGATCGGCTGTTCTTCTTCGGCGCACAGGAATGGGTGAACTACAGCGCCGTGCTCACGAACACGGCGACGGTGCCGTCGCTGGCGATGCGGCGCGGCGACTTCAGCGAGCTGTTGAATCCGGCGAACCCGTACTTCGGGCGCGCGGTGACGATCAGGAATCCACAGACCGGTCTGCCGTTTCCCGGCAACGTGATTCCGACCGGCATGCTGTCGCCGAACGGCGTCGCGCTGCTCAACGCGTATCCCGAGCCGACTGCCGGTTTCCAGCTCGGCACGGCCAACGCGATCTTCAACAGCGACAACCCGCAGGACCAGCGCAAGGACAACATCAGGTTCGACTATCGCCTCAACAACAGCAACCAGATCACGTTCCGGTATTCGAAGTACAACTGGGTCGCGATCGACGCGTTCCGTCCGGCCGCCGGGTTCCCGTACGCGCGGACCGACTGGGACCGGCCGAATTCGACGCAGACGTTGACGTGGACCAGCACCCTGCGCAGCAACCTGATCAACGAGGCGACCTACACGCACTCGCTCGATCAGGTGTTCATCAACGTGTTCACCGGCACCGATCTCTACAAACGGAGCCGCACGGGCATCAACTACCCGTACATCTTTCCGGCGAACAAGGAAATCCCGGACAAGATTCCGACGATTTCAATCGCCAACTTCACGGAAATCGACGGCGGTCCCTATCCCTCGTCTTCACAGGGACCGATTCACACCTTCTCGGACGCGATGACGCTCGTGAAGGGGCGGCATACGTTCAAGACCGGCGTCGTCGTCGAGTATTCGGGCGAAGACGATTTCGATCAGATCAACGTGCAGGCGATTCCGGGCAGCACGAACAACCAGAACGGCCGATTCGAGTTCCTCGACAACCGCGACGGCGGCACCGGCCTTGCGGTCGCGAACGCAGCGATGGGGCTGTTCAGCAACTACGCCGAGATCGGGCAGCGCGCGTTCACGCCGTGGCGGGCGCTCGGCACCGACGTCTTCGCGCAGGACTCCTGGCGCCCGGCCAGCAACCTGACGATCGAAGGCGGTGTGCGATGGGTGTTCTGGCCGCCGTGGCACTCCCAGACCAACAACATCGCCAACTTCGAGCCGCAGTTCTACGATCGTGCGAACGCGGCGATCATCGATCCGGTGACGGGGCGGATCGTCGGCGGCCCTCGCTATAACGGGATCGTGCTCCCGGGTACCGGCTTCGCCGGCGACGGCAACAGTCTGGTGGTCGCCAGCGACCCGGCCGTGCTGGCGCTCTTCCGCGATCAGCCGGAAGGGTTTTCACAGACGCACATGAACGCGATCGAGCCGCGGGCGGGGCTCGCCTATTCGATGAACGAGAAGACGGTGCTGCGCGCGAGCGTCGGCATGTTCCATAACCGGGTCACGCTCAACGACTCGTCGCTGCTCGGGGGCAACCCGCCGTTCCAGCCACAGGTGAGCGTCAGCAACGGCGCCGTCGACAACCCGGGCGCCGGCGGCGCCGCGAACCTTCCGTTTTCGATGACGGCGCAGGATCTCGTGTTCAACCTGCCGACGGCATACATGTGGGCCTCGGGCGTGCAGCGGGAGATTCCGTTCGGCTTCACCGTCGACGTGACCTACGTCGGCAGGCTCGGACGCTATCTCCAGCGCGAGCGCAACATCAATCAACTGCAGCCGGGCACGCTGCAAGCCAACCCGGGCGTGAACATCGCGGCGTTGCGACCATACCTCGGCTACGGCGCGATCCGCCTGACGGAAAATTCCGGGTCGTCGCGATACAACGCTCTGCAGATCAGCGCCGATCGCCGGTACCTGAACGGACTGAAAGTCGGCGTCGCCTACACGCTTGGCAAGTCGGAGGACAACGCGAGCGACAAGCGCAACGTCGTCTTCAACACCTACGACGATTCGAACTATTGGGGTCCGTCGAATTTCGATCGGCGCCATGTACTGAACGTCTACTACATCTACGATCTGCCGTTCTGGAAGGATCAGGACACGCCGCTGAAAAACGCGCTGGGCGGCTGGCAGGTATCGGGCGCGACTTTCTACCGGACGGGCACGCCGTTCACGGTCAGCCGGACCAACGACATCGCGGGCGTCGGCGACGGCAACTTCGGTCAGCCGTACAACCTCGTGGGCGATCCGAGGGCCGGCGCCAACGGGAATTTTTCCGGCGGTGCCGGCGCCGATCAAAACTTCTGGTTCAACCCGGCGGCGTTTGCTGCGCCGGCGGCCGGCACGTTCGGCAATGCGCCGAGGAACGCCTGGTACAACCCGTCGGAGCAGCAGTGGGACATTGCGTTCTTCAAGAACTTCCGCCTGAGCGGCACGCAGCGTCTCCAATTCCGCGCCGAGATCTTCAACTTCATCAACCGTCCGAACTGGAGCAACATCGCCGGCTCGACGACGACGTCCGGCTTCACGACGGTCGATCCGACCAACGCGAACTTCGGGCGCGTGGTCAGCAAGAACGACGCGCGGCGCGACGGCCAGCTGAGCCTGCGATACATGTTCTGAGGGATTGGACCAGCGATACCGATGGAAGGGCGCCCTGAAAGGGCGCCCTCCATCGGGTTCGAATCGTGCACGTATGATTGCTGCACGATGGCTATCGAGGATCTCTGGTACAAGAACGCGATCATCTACTGCCTGCCGGTTGGGAAGTACCAGGATTCCGACGGCGACGGCGTCGGCGACCTCGAAGGGCTGAGCCGCCGGCTCGACTACCTCGCCGGGCTCGGCGTCACCTGCCTGTGGCTGCAGCCGTTTTACGCCTCGCCGGAAAAAGACGACGGTTACGACGTCGCTGACTACTACGGCGTGAACCGCAGGTATGGCTCGCCGGGCGAGTTCGTCGAGCTGATCAACCACGCGCGCGCGCTCGGCCTGCGCGTGATCCTCGACCTGGTGGTCAATCACACGTCCGACCAGCATCCGTGGTTCCAGCAGGCGCGGCGCGATCAGAAGTCGGCGACGCGCGACTGGTACGTATGGTCCGACCAACGTCCGGCCGATCATGAAAAGGGAATCGTCTTTCCCGGCGTTCAGAAGACGACGTGGACCTACGACAAGGAGGCGAAGCAGTACTACTTTCACCGCTTCTACGACTTCCAGCCCGACCTGAACACCTGGAACAAATGGGTGCGCGACGAAATCGAGAAAGTGATGGGCTACTGGCTGGAACTCGGCGTGTCGGGCTTCCGGATGGACGCGGTGCCCTTCCTGATCGAGCGCAAAGGCGCCGGCGTCACGCACGAGCAGGACTTCGAGCTGTTGCACGAGATGCGCCACTTCCTGCAGTGGCGCTGCCGCGACGCAATCATGCTCGCCGAGGCCAACGTCCCGCCGGACGAGAGCCTGAAGTACTTCGGCGATCGCGGCGACCGGCTGCAGATGATGCTGAACTTCCCGGTGAACCAGCGGCTGTTCTACGCCATGGCGACCGCCGACCTCGCGCCGCTCACCTGGGCACTCCGCGAAACCTACAAGCGGCCTGCGGAAGCGCAGTGGGTGCACTTCCTGCGCAGCCATGACGAGCTCGATCTCGGGCGGCTGTCGCCAGAGCAACGGCAGCAAGTGTTCGACGCGTTCGGTCCCGACAAGTCGATGCAACTCTACGATCGCGGCATCCGCCGGCGGATCACGGCGATGCTTGGCAACGACCGGCGGCGGCTCGAGCTCGCCTTCAGCCTGCTGTTCGCGCTACCCGGAACGCCGATGATGCTCTACGGCGACGAAATCGGGATGGGCGACGATCTCTCGCTGCCCGAACGCGAGTGCGCGCGCACGCCGATGCAGTGGACCAGCGAGCGGCACGGCGGCTTCACGCGGAGCGACCATCCGATCCAGCGCGTCATCGACGATCGCGAGTACGGCTACAAGCGCGTCAACGTCTCGGATCAGCGCCGCGATACAAACTCGCTGCTCAACTGGACCGAGCGCATGATCCGGATGCGCAAGGAGTGTCCGGAGATCAGCTGGGGCGACTTCGAGGTGATGTCGACTTCGGCGTCGGAGGTGCTGGCGATCCGCTACGACTGGCGCGGCACCTCACTGCTGACACTGCACAATTTCGCCGACCGGCAGGTGAAGACCGCGTTCGATCTCAACATCCGCGGCGCGGATCTCCTCGTCGACGTCTTCAACGCGAACGGCGACAGCCAGGGGCGCAATGGACGTCACGAGATGACGCTCGAACCGTACGCGTGGCGCTGGTTCCGGGTCGGTGCACCAGACAATGCCGTGCATCGCAGCGCGCGGTAATCCCCTGATCGCCCGGCTGAAGCCTTCGCGCTACAGCCACCCGACGGTGGCGAACAGGTAGAAATCGGTGACCAGCTGCAGTTCACCGCCGGGCGCAGCGCTCGCGGCCTTCATCCGCGCAACGCCGGCGTCGAATTCCTGGTCCGACAGCACCGCCAACTGCGAGGTGTAGGCGCGATCGACGGTGCCGTTTTTGAGCGCGTCGGCCGCCGGCTGCACCGCCTCGATGCGGTCGGCCTCGAACGACTCGCTCCACGAAAACCCGGCGAGCGTCATCTCGCCGCGCAGCGTGCGGACGCGCGCGAAGCGTTCGCGATCGATTGCCAGCGTCTCGGGGAAATAATCGTAGACCCACCACGAGTCGCGTTCCGCATGCGGATCCTTGCCGATGGTCAAGAGCGCGCCGCCGGGCTTCAGGATCCGCCGCGCTTCGGCAAAGAACCGCGCGCGATCGGAAAAATGATGGAGCGCGTTGACACAGTAGACACGGTCGAACGCGCCGTCGCGCCAGGGCAGCGCTTCAGCGCGGGCGCGAACGAGATGCGCGCCCGGCGCCGCCATTCGCGCGCGGGCAATCATCTCGGCCGAGGGCTCGACGCCAGCAAGATGCCGGCCGCGCGCCGCGTGCGCCTGCAGCGTCTGGAGCCAGTGCCCCGTGCCGCATCCGACCTCGACGACCGCGCTCGACTCGCCGACGAAATTTAGCAGCGCCGCGCGAACGCCCGCGTATTCGTGGATCTGGTAGCGGCGATCGTAGCCTCCGGCGATGCTGTCGTAGTCGGTGACGCGGCTGCTGCTCGACATCACGGTATCTGCTTCGCCGGCACGTCGAGGATGTTGCGGGCGGCGGCCGCGTCTTCGGCGCGGACGAGAATGCGGAAGCCGGTGCCCGCCCAGGCGAGGTGCGGCCGCGTGCCGCCGGCTGTGTCGGCCTGAATCATCGAGTCGATACCAGCCGCGTCGAGCGCGCTTCTCGCAATGTCGGCTTCCGTGCTGTTGCCGAAGGTGCGGACGACGACCAGCTCAGTCTCGTGCATGCGGAAATTGTACGTCCGATCGCTCGGCGAAGATGGGCGCGCTATTCGGTTCGCAGCGCCGTCATCGGATCGATCGACGCGGCGCGGCGGGCGGGCAGGTAGCTGGCCGCGAGCGCCGTCACGCCGAGGGCAATCGCGAGCGCCGCCGTCACGCGCAGGTCGGTCGACACGATTCCGAGCAGCCCCGCTTCCATGCCGCGGCCGAGCGCGATTGCGAGCAGCAGCCCGATTGCCAGACCCACGGCCGTCAGCCGCGCCGCCTGGGTGAGCGTCAGGCGTGCGACGTCGCGACCGGTGGCGCCGAGGGCAATGCGCACGCCGATCTCGCGCACGCGCTGCGTCACCAGGTAGGTCATCACCGCGTACAACCCGAGCACCGCGAGCAGCAGCGCCAGCCCTGCAAATGCGGCCATCACAGCGGCGATGTACTGCAGGCTGATCGTGCGATCGCTGAGGACCTGGCGCATGCTCATGATGTCGAACAATGGCTGCGTCGCATCGACGTGCGCGAGCGCGGCGCGCGCGTCGGCAACCGCGGCCATCGGATCGCCCGCCGTCCGCACCGCGAAGAACAAGCTATCGGCCGGCGCCTGCGGCAGCGGCCGATACAGCGTCGCCACGCGGCCGTCGAACCAGTCGTGCACCACATCGCCGCAGATGCCGACAACCCGCATCCACGGGCCGTCCTCGATGCGCAGGCGTTCGCCGATCGGACTCCCCGACGGCCAGTACTTGCGGGCCAGCGACTCGCTGACGATCGCCACCGGCTCGGCGCCCTTGCGATCGGCGGTGGTGAAGGTGCGGCCCGACAGCAGCGGCAAGCGCAGTACTTCGAAGTACTGCGTCGAAATCACCCGATAGTCGACGCGCGGCCACTTCGACACGTCCGCAATCGGTTTGCCGGCGATCTCGATCGACCGCCTGCTGTTGCTGTCGGCCGCCGGAATGACGTTGCCGACTGAGGCCTGACGCACGCCGGCAACAACCGACAGCTGCTCCACTGCCAGTTGCGCGAACCGCTCTCGACTGTCGTCGTCGGGATAGCGCGACTCCGGCAACACCGCGCGCAGCGTCAGCACGTTGTTCGGGTCGTAGCCCTGCCACGAGATCAAGTAGCTCCGGATCGTCGAGATGCTGAGCATCGCGGCGACGAGCAGCGGCAGCGCGAGCGCAATTTCGGCAACGACCAGGGCGCGCCGCACACGCTGCCGGCCGGGACCGCCCCCCGTGCGGCCGTCGGACTTGAGCGCGTCGGCGACGATGCCGCGGGCCATGTGCATCGCCGGCAGCGCGCCGAAGATCAGCGCCGCGACCGCGGCGCACGCGATCGTCCCGCCAACCGTCCACGCGTCGAGGCCGAGGCGATCCCAGCCGGCGATGTAGCGGACGATGCGTGCCGGCATCATCGCGTGCATCAGCCGCAGGCTCGCCGACGCGATCGCGAGCGCGAGTGGAATGGACGCCGCCACCAGAATCGCGCTCTCGAGGAGTGACTCGCGAATGATCCGGCCGCGACTGGAACCGAGCGCGAGGCGGATGGCGATTTCGCGGTCGCGCTCCGCGGCGCGCGCGAGCAGCAGGTTGGCGATGTTCGCGCACGCGATCAGCAGCACGAAGATGCCGGCGGCCTGCCACAGTCCGAGCACGGCTGGCACGCCGACGTCGGCCATCCCGCGACTGAGCGTCATCACCTCGGCGCCGAGCTGCGCATTGGTATCCGGATGATCCGCAGCGAGCCGCTGCGCGATCGTCTTGAGCTGAGCCCGAGCGTCGTCCAAGGTGCGTCCGTTCGCGAGGCGGCCGAAGACGGTGAGGTAGTGCCCGGTCCGATTGCGGGTCGCCTTCTCGTCGAACGACAATGGCGCCCAGATTTCCGCAAGCTGCGGGAACGTGAAGGTTGGCGGCATGACACCGACGACGATCGACTGCAGCCCGTCGATTAGTACCGGTTGCCCGACGATGGCGGGATCGGCGCCAAACCGCCGCCGCCAGAGCCCGTCGCTGATCACGACGCGCCTGGCGTTTGCCGCGACTTCCTCCTCGGCGAGGAACGTCCGCCCGAGCGCGGCGCGTCCGTCGAGGGCCGCAAAGAAATCGGGCGACACGTGGAAGCCGAGCACCCGCTCGGGCTCGTCGCGGCCGACCAGGTTCGCGTCCCACCACTCGGTAGCGGCGAGATGCTCGACCGCGCCGCCGGCCCACTGCCGCCGCCAGTCGAGAAAATCGGCGGGCGACACGGTTTCGCGATGACCGCTCCACCGCGGCGACGTCGTCATCGGCATGACGATGCGATCGACGTCCGGCATCGTGAACGGGTGCAGCAGCATCGCGTCGACGACGCCGAACACCGCGGCGTTGGCGCCGATGCCGAGCGCCAGCGTCACGACCACCGCGACGGTCATGCCGCGCCGCTTGGCCAGCGATCGCAGCGCGTAGCGCACGTCCATCAGCACACGGTCCATCGCGGTGCCTCCTCGGGCCTGCGGAGAATAGTGAGCCGCCCGCGCACACAGCGTGATGCGGAGGCCGTAGCGAAGCGTGAGGCGCGTCGCATGCGCCGCGTACCACAGCCGCGCGACGGTCTCGCCGCGCCGAACAGCGAGATCGAGAAACGCTTCGCGGAGATCGCCAATGATGTCGTCGCGGTAGATCGCGCCTGCGAGGGCGCGGTCGAGGAAACGCTCGATGACGCACGGCGGCTCCGGACCGAGGCGCGGCGTCACGACGTCTCCAGCTTCGACTCGAGCCCGTCCCACAGTCCGAGCAGCACGCGCCGCGAGTCACGCAGCGCCCGCATGCCTGCTGCCGTGACCGTGAAGTATCGGCGCGCGCGGCCGCCACGCTCCGGCAGCGGCTCGCCCATCGTCGATCGCAGGCAGCCTTTGGCTTCGAGCCGTTCGAGGGCGGTGTACAGCGCCCCGCGGCCGACGCGCCGGCGCGCCGTCAGCGTCAACATCTCGCCGATCGGATTGGCGTAGGCATCGTCGCCGAGACGCAGGACGATCAGCAGGATCTGCTGTTCGAGCTCGCCGACGTAGACGTCTTTCGCCTTCATTGCAGGCATTATACGGGCCGGGCGCTGAATAGTTCCGCCCGGCGTGAGGGGGCTGGGGGCTGGGGGCTTGCTGAATCGAGAGGGGACTGGGGACTAGGGACTGGGGGCTCGGAACTAGGCGACTCGGGAAAGCCGATGTCGGTAGCGTCCGGCTTTAGCCGGACCGTCGCTTGCCCCCTAGTCCCCTGTCCCCATCTCTTACACGCCGATGACGTCGACGAGCTCTTTTACGGCGGCGGCGGATTTCTTGAACGCGGTGTCTTCCTCCGGCATCAGCTTGATCTGCATCACCTGCTCGAGACCGCGCGCGCCGAGTTTCACCGGGACACCGACAAACAAATCGCGGACGCCGTATTCACCCTGCAAGAACACCGAGCACGGAACGATCTTCTTCTTGTCGAGCATGATCGCTTCGACCATCTCGACCACCGATGCGCCGGGCGCGTACCAGGCGCTCGTGCCGACCAGTTGCGTGATCTCGAGGCCGCCGCCCGCCGTCCGCGCCGAGATGCGATCGATCGTCGCCTTGTCCATCAGCTCGGTGATTGGAATGCCCGCGACGGTCGAATATCGCGGCAGCGGCACCATCGTGTCGCCATGGCCGCCGAGCACGAACGCGTGGACGTTGTCCACCGACACGTTCAGTTCCTTGGCGATGAACGCGCGCATCCGCGCCGAATCGAGGACGCCGGCCATGCCGAGGACGCGCTCGCGCGGGAACTTCGAGAGCTTGTAGACCGCCTGCGCCATCGCGTCGAGCGGGTTGGAGACGACGATGATGATGCAGTTCGGCGAGTGCTTCACCACCTGCTCGGTCACCTGCTGCATGATCTTGTAATTCACGTTGAGCAGGTCGTCGCGGCTCATGCCGGGCTTGCGCGGCATGCCGGACGTGATGACGACGATGGCCGAGTTGGCGCTCTCGGCGTAGTCGCCGGTGCCCATGACGCGGGCGTCCGACCCGTATATCGGGCACGCCTCGAGCATGTCGAGCGCCACGCCGGCCGCCTTCTGATCGGCGATATCGATGACCACGACGTCAGCAAGCTGTTTGTCGGCGATCCCACGCGCGACCGTCGCGCCTACGTTGCCCGCGCCGCCGACCACTGTCACTTTGCGATTCATTCTTCGTCCTTGTCACATGTGCTGAATGATGTTGTCGCCGAACTCGGACGTCTTCAGCTCCTTCGCGCCGTCCATCAACCGCGCGAAATCGTAGGTGACGCGTTTTGATCCGATCGCGCCTTCCGTACCCTTGATGATCAGGTCCGACACTTCGGTCCAGCCGAGGTGTCGGAACATCATCTCGCCGGAGAGAATGACTGAGCCCGGATTGACCTTGTCCTGGTCGGCGTATTTCGGCGCGGTGCCGTGCGTCGCTTCGAACACGGCATGCCCGGTGACGTAATTGATGTTGCCGCCTGGCGCAATGCCGATGCCGCCGACTTGCGCGGCGAGCGCGTCCGACAGGTAGTCGCCGTTCAGATTCGGCGTCGCGATCACGTCGAACTCGTCAGGGCGCGTCAGCACCTGCTGCAACGTGATGTCGGCGATCGCATCCTTGATGAGCAGTCCCGCGCCCGGCTTGCCCGCCGGAATCTTGCACCACGGGCCGCCGTCCACTTCCTGCGCGCCGTAGAAATCCTTCGCGACCTGGTAGCCCCAGTCGCGGAACGCGCCTTCGGTGAACTTCATGATGTTGCCCTTGTGGACGAGCGTGACGCTCTTGCGTCCGTACTTCAGGGCATAACCGATCGCGCTGTGAACGAGACGCTCGGTGCCGAGCCTGCTGATGGGCTTGAGGCCGACGCCGACTTCGACACCGACCTCGCGCTTCGGCGCGCCGATCGATTCGAGCTGCCGCTGCCACTCGGCCGCTGCCGCGTCGACGCCGAAACGGATCTTCTTGAACTCCTTCGGAAATTCCTTCGCGAAAAAGTCGAGCACCTTTTGTGCTTCGGGCGATCCGGCGACGTACTCGATGCCGGCGTAGATGTCTTCCGTATTCTCGCGGAAGATCACCATGTCGACTTTTTCGGGATGCCGAACCGGCGAGGGGACGCCTTGGAACCATCGCACCGGTCGCAAGCAGACATAAAGGTCGAGCAACTGTCGCAACGCGACGTTCAACGACCTGATGCCGCCGCCGACCGGCGTCGTCAGCGGTCCTTTGATCCCCACGTAGTACGTGCGAAACGCGTCGACAGTCTCGTCGGGCAGCCACGTGTTCAGCTGTTTGAAACTTTTTTCGCCGGCGAGCACTTCGAGCCACTCGACGCGGCGCTTGCCGCCGTACGCTTTCTTCACCGCGGCGTCGAACACGCGAACGCTCGCGCGCCAGATGTCGGGCCCGGTGCCATCGCCTTCGATGAATGGAATGATCGGATCGTCGGGGACGACGAGTCGACCGTTGCTGAGAGAGATCGGTGTGCTCATAAAGCGTGTTTGTTAGGTCAGGTCACCTGTCGGTCGGCGGAAGATTTCCGCGACTTCTGTGGAAAACTCTGTGGAAAACGCCGCCTGTTTACGCCGTTGTCACGGGGAGTTTCGAATGTTTTAGCGGTTTGCACCACGTCAGGGCGACCCGACAGCGTGCTTCGCGCGGTGTGCAAAACTCACGGATTATACTTACAGAACCGTAGGAGAGTCGAACGATGCGTTTGATCATTCGCGACGCGCTAGTGACCGTGACGCTGACGCTGGCGATCTCCATCGGACTCGCTGCTGGTTCCACGCAGGAGCACCAGCATCCGGGAACGCATCCGGAGGGCAGCGCCCATCGCCATCCGGCGGCCGCGAAGCTGAAGAATCCCGTCGCCGCCGACGCCACGTCCGTCGCCGCGGGCAAACAGCTGTACGACAAGCAGTGCGCCGGCTGCCACGGCGACGCCGGCAAGGGCGACGGCGCGATGGGCGAAGAGTTGAATCCGAAGCCGGCGAATCTCACCGACGCCGACTGGAAACACGGATCGACCGACGGTGAAATCTTCACCGTGATCCGCGACGGCGTGAAGAGCACTGGCATGAAGCCTTACGCGCGCAAACTGACGACGCATCAGATCTGGGACGTCGTCAACTATGTCCGGTCGCTCGCCGGTCACTGAGCTGGCGTGTCTGAGAGGTCAAGCAGGTCAGGCGGCTCGGATCGTGTGATTGCGCGTATGTCGTCCGACCTGCCAGACCTGCCTGGCCCGACAGACCCGCCTGACCTATGCGCATCGTAGTCGCCGACGATCTTCCCGCGTCTTCCCTGGAACTGCTCCGCGCTGAATCCGGCTGGGTCGTCGACGCGCAGTCCGGACGTACGCCCGAAACGTTGGCGGCGGACGTGGCCGAGGCGGATGCGATACTCGTCCGCAGCGCGACGAAAGTGGACGCGCGGCTGATGGATGCGGCGCCGAACCTGCGAATCATCGCGCGCGCCGGCACCGGCGTGGACAACGTCGATGTCGCGGCGGCGAGCAGCCGCGGCATTCTCGTCGTCAACGCGCCGGGCGCGAACAGCATCAGCGTCGCCGAACATGCGTGCGCGCTGATGCTGGCGCTGGCACGGTCGGTGCCTGCCGCCGACCGCGCGATGAAATCGGCGAAGTGGGAGAAGAAACGGTTTCTCGGCACCGAGTTGCGCGGCAAGACGCTTGGCATCGCCGGACTCGGCCGCATCGGTCAGGAAGTGGCGCAGCGCGCGCGCGCGTTCGGCATGCGCGTCGTCGCGCACGATCCGTACATCTCCGGCGAGCTCGCGGCCGGGCTGGGCGTCGAACTGTTATCGCTCGACGACGTGTGCGCGACGGCCGATTACCTGACGCTGCATCTTCCGTCGACGCCGGAGACGAAGCATCTCTTCGACGAGCGGCGGTTCGCGCGATGCAAGGCCGGCATCCGGCTCATCAACACGGCGCGCGGTGAACTCGTCGACGAAGCAGCCTTGCGGCACGCGATCGAATCGGGCATCGTCGGCGCCGCCGCGCTCGACGTGTTCGAGACCGAACCACCGGCCGATTGG